>Ga0209592_1000799_pt1 | contig 9957 bp, 7 predicted proteins | sample PPLLak2March2015_2_FD_187251 | JGI IMG/M metagenome (GOLD analysis project Ga0209592, IMG submission 187251) | Freshwater sediment microbial communities from Prairie Pothole Lake near Jamestown, North Dakota, USA - PPLs Lake P8 Core (3) Depth... | ecosystem: Environmental > Aquatic > Freshwater >... | reverse complement strand
GGGCCTACTTGGAGCGAGGAGTTGTAGGTGAACTAAACAAAATAATTTTCTTTCAGGTACTCGATGAACTTGATGAAACAGAGCGGGAAAAGTGTTATTTTTCAACTGCATCCCGTTCTTTACTCACTCAGGATGGATAGAAGGTAGTTGATGAGCGGCACCTTTTCCTGTTCAAGGAAAAAATACGTGGAAGGCGATCAAACTGTAGATGAATCCAAGTGCAACCCAACCCCACGCCGGCAGTATAAAGTGCGTTTTAGCTCTGTATTGTTCAAATGTCCTGCCAAAAAGAGGTAGAAGCCTTCTGGATTCTTCGTACTTTCCGCCAATGGCCGCCATCCCTAGCACAATCGGGGTTTCAAGGAAAACCTTGAGCGCTCCACAGGCAAGAGCTGTGCCACCCGTCAACAAGAAGTAGCTCAAATACATGGGATGCCGGACCCATCGATACGGACCTTCAACCACCAATCTTTCAGGTAAAGTCCGGATCTGCCCGGGTACCCAAATGATAGGAAACAGGGCCATAGCCAACAGAAAAAGTCCAACTGCGACCATGAAGAATCCCAGAACAGCCACGGGTCCAATCATTAAATGCCGTGTAGCAATAATGGCGATAGCCCAAGGGATATAAAGGAGCAGGGGATTGACAAGGTTAGAATTGCCGCCCAGCCGGTCCAAGCAGCTTTGGGAAGAAAACGACCTCCCAGCCACGCTATCGGAAGTACGAACAGAGAAATGAATGGTACGAGCAAGAACCGATTTACCAATTTTGGATGAAAACCCCCTTGACTGCCATCAATATATCTTTTTTGAAAAAGCCAGTCAATCAATAAAAGCCCCAGAGTTGAAAGAGGCCTCACTTAGCATTGACTTGCTAAACAATTTTATTGTCGCCTTCTGCGTAAAAAGGCGACATTTTTGTCTATTCCTGATTAGCCAGTCTTTAATTATCAATATGCTTGGGTTATCAATTTGCGACAGCGTGACGCCTTTTTGTGTAATAGACGACAAGAAATGTTCCTGACATGACCAAGATAATTTAAATTATCTTTGTTCTCAGAGGAATAGACAAATTAATATTCTCCTCATTATGCTCACTTTCTGAGAAGTTGTTGGGGGATATAGCAGCGTCTACGAGATACAATTCTTGCTATTACACTTGGTTAATGATTCTGCTATAATACAATTCTGTCTGCTATTTCAATCCCTTTAATGTTTTTGAAGAAGAAGTATGAGGTACGATATCATTGTCATTGGGGCTGGGATGGGAGGGTTGACCGGTGCAACCCTTCTTGCCAGAAAGGGATGGAAAACCCTCCTCATCGAAAAAGAGAAACAGGTGGGAGGCTGTGTGGTCTCCTTCAAAAGAAATGGATTCACCTTTGATGCCACAGGTGCCCATGTCGGAGGATGTCAGGAGGGCGGAGAGTTTTACCGAATTCTTAAGGAGATGGGGGCACACGAAGAGATTGAATTTATTCCTATTGATCACATCCGAAACATCTATCCTGGATTTGAAATTCATCTTCACCCGGGTGGATTTCATTCCTATACCGAAGCGCTCTTTGACCTCTTCCCCAAAGAGGAGAAAGGGCTGAAGACCTATCTCTCCCTGGTCAAACGAATTGGGGAGGAAATAAAATCATACTCAGAAATAACGATGATCCAGAAGATCTTCTTCCCTTTCTATTTCCGAAATCTGGTTCGGTTTCATCGATCCAATCACCGAACGATTCTAAACAATCTTTTCAGGGGAGAGGAGATCAAGATGGCTCTCCATACTCTTCCGGTCACCGAACCTCCTTCGAGGCTTTCTTTTCTCTTCCTCGCTGTCCTGATCAATAAAGCCTTGATAGAAGGTGTTTTTTATCCAAAGGGTGGGATGGGAAAAATTCCAGAAGCCATGGCAAACGCTTTTCGGCAAGCTGGAGGAGAGCTCCATCTTCAAAGGGAAGCAGAAGAAATCCTAATAAGAGATAGGAGAGTGGATGGCATCCGGGCAAAAGATGGGAATACCTTTCAATCACCCTTGGTCGTCTCCGATGTCAACCCGAATCTTTTAGTCAAGATGCTTCCTTTTGAATTTCGAAAACCTTTTGAAGAAAAGATCCGGCATTTCGAGTATTCCCTTTCCTGTTTCATTCTCTACATCGCCACTGATTTGGATCTAAGAGGAATGGGCCTTCCCTATTTTACCTATCTCCGTTCCAATTATGATTTAGAGGAAGAAGGTCGAATGTTGAGAAGGGGTGAGATTCCCCAGAACCCGACCATGATGGTATCCATCCCCACGCTTTTGGATCCTTCGTTGGCTCCTCCTGAACAACACATTTTGAGTGTTCTGATCAATGTTCCTTATCATTATCAAGGGAAATGGGGAGGAGGGGATTTTGAAAAGTATCGCCGTATTAAAGAAGAATTTTCCCAGAAAATCCTCCACCAATTGGAATCAAAGTTGATCCCTGGTCTGAGAAACCATCTTCTTTTTTATGAAGCCGCCACGCCATTGACTTTACAGAGGTATACAGGGAATGAGATGGGGGCGATGTATGGCCTTGCTTCTACACCCCAGCAGGTCGGGAATTTAAGACCTCCCAATCAGACATCTATCCCAGGCCTCTTTCAAGTCGGCCACTATACTCGGCCTGCTCATGGTATTATAGGTACCAGCCTTTCCGGTAGCTTTGCCGCAAAGGCAATCCTCAAAAAAAAATAGGCACCAAATTCCAAGCCCCAAATCACAAATAAGTTCCAATTGGCAAAATTCAAAATCTCAAATGAAAATTTTAGTCATTTGGGATTGATGGTTGGATTTATTAAAACAGCCAGAAAACCCCGTTCTGTGAACGGGGATGAATGCCGGTTTGGAATTAGAATTTGAAAGTTGCCGGGTTTCCGTGAGGCCGTAAAGCCCCGCCTTGTAGGCGGGGATAGGTCTCACGGGGCAACTTTCTTTACTTGGAATTTGAAATGTAAGGGGTGGGGTTGAAATCCGTTCCCTAGAGCATTTTACAATTTGCGCTGTTTTTACCACCGGGCTTTCATCTTTACACCATCTGAAGATTCAAACCTTTTTCTCTTCCATTCTCAACAACCTCCTCTCCATTTATAAAAGGAATAGTTTAAAACCACTTTTTTACTGTATGCTGTATACAAGATTTTTTGTCAATAAGTATGTTTATTCAATTCATAAGCAGGGAGTAGGATTGATCACTCTATGCCAGTCTTCCCATTAGATCAATCCTATCTGCCCCCTCCTTCCGATCAGGGGATATCCCAAGATTAGGGTATATAAGTATTGATCTGGTAAGCTCGGATAATAAACGGGCCAGTTAACCCTTCATCGAACTCAATGAGGCAAAAGTTTAGATATGTTTATAATGCTGTCAGATATTGATGGCAGAGTCAGAAATGGCTCTGCCTTTGTTGTGCTCACTTTCATCCCGAAATCTTTGATGTAAAATAGTTTTCTGAGGATTGAGGGACCAGATTTTGTATACTTATTCGACCCTGTGACCTCTCTCAAAATACAACCTTTTTCACCCTAAAATACAGTGTTCCCCTTATTTAATCCCTAAATCACTCGTATATAATAACTACCGAATAGTGGGAAAAAAATGAAAAATGGCCTGAGACTATAGACTCGGGTTCCCAATTCTAAGAGGCTCGGCGGCAAACATTTTAGCTTCTAACATTCGCGCACTTACAAAGAGGGAATACAATAAGGAAGAAGGTAGTCAACGATGACGTAGTCAATCCAACTCGAGTCACACCAAACCTTGCTAAGGAGGAAGAAGATGAAAAGATTAATGATTGTTTTAACGGTTTTGCTTGTTTTTAGTATTTCAGCATGTGCCCAAATGAGCACCGGTCAAGGTGGTGGCATGATGGGTGGTGGTTGGGGGTGGGGAATGAACTCCGGATGGTTTTTTATGATCATTATCATCGCGATTCTCGTTATTTTGGGTATCGTTTATATGATGAAACGAAGGAGATAAAAATCTGAAAGGTCAAAACATATTTCTTATAAAACAATTCTTGGTGCATCTTATTTTTTTGATGGGGAAGAAGGTGTTTGATCAGATTAAGAGTTTTGAGCTGAAGAAGGTTTGTCGTGGTGATATAATGAATAATGTTAAGGAGGTTTGAGATGAAAAGATTTATTTTGGTCGTCATCAGTTGTATTTTTGTTGTGGCATTGACTGGCCGGTATAGCTTTGCCCAGCCAGACAGCGGCATGAAGGGTGAGCAGAAGGGGGAGATGAAGCAGCAGGGCATGAAGATGGATGAAGGGATGATGAAACAGATGATGGAGAAATGCCAGCCGATGATGAAGCAAATGATGGGCGACGGCATGATGAAGAAGGAAATGATGCAGAAGATGATGTCGATGCATATGGATAGGATGGGGATGGATGATTCGCAGTCAAAACTTAAGCGTGCCGAGCAGTGGCTCAAAAAGGCAGTAGACCTTCATGAATTGCACATGAAAGACCCTACGACTACAACTGATGCCTCTCAAATGGAACTGATGGACCAGATAAAAAAAGCATATGGCTGTATTACAGGAACGGGTCCTGACATGAGCGGGACACAGTCGCAAGAAGTTGAGGGCAAAGAGCCAAAAAAAGCAGAGCCCTCCAAGACTGATTCGCATAAATCCCAATTGAGCCATAATTTTTGGAAAATCCCCTCTAACTCCCCTTTGCTAAAGGGGAGAACCCCTTATCATCCCCCTTTGGAAAAGGGGGATTGAGGGGGATTTTAAAATGAGCCGTAAAACTCCCTAAAATGACGCAACCATCAAGGAAATATTTCATTGAAGGGATTTTTTTCACTCAATTGCGGTATTATATTATAGAAACAGGTCCCTTTACAATCTTAAACGGGATGGAGTTGACCCCGTCGAAGCATCAAGGAGGCGAGTCTATTTAAGCTCCCTGAGTCGTTGCATTTCTCTCAGAATCTGAGATAATTAAAATGAGACATGAATTCTTTAGAACAAAAACTTGATCATCTCCCCCCCCATCCCGGGGTTTACCTTTTCAAGGACAGGAAAGAAATAATCCTCTACATCGGCAAGGCCGGCAATATCAAACATCGGGTAAGTTCCTATTTCCAGAAGACTGAGGATAAGGATGCGAAGACTCTGGCCATGTTGGAGAATGTGGCCGACATCGACACCATTGTTACCGACACGGAAAAGGAAGCTCTCATCCTTGAAAACAACCTGATCAAAGCGCATCGCCCCCGTTACAATGTGAAGCTGAGAGACGATAAAAATTATCCCTGTCTCAAGCTTTCCACGGAAGAGGATTTCCCCACGCTCACCATCGTGAGACGCATCAAGAAAGATGATTCGATCTACTTCGGCCCTTATCCGTCTTCAACTTCGCTGAAGGAGACTCTCCGACTGATTCGACGGATTTTCCCGATTCGGACCTGCCTCGACTCCAAGTTTTCCAACCGCCTGAGGCCCTGCATCAATTATCAGATGGGCCGGTGCCTTGGCCCATGCTGTGGGAAGACGGATCCGGCACAGTATCAAGAAATCGTCCATCAGGTGAGAATGTTCCTCGGAGGGAAAAATCGGGAATTGATCGAGAGGCTGAAGAAGAAGATGGAAGAAGAGTCGGAGAAGCTTCATTTTGAAGTGGCCGCAAGAATCCGGGACCAAATCGAACATATTGAAAAGGTCATCGAGAAGCAGAAAATGGTATCCACCGATTTCCTCGACCGGGACGTGATCGGCTTCCACCGCCGGGGCCGTACGTTTGTCGTTCATCCTCTCTTTATCAGGGGAGGAAAACTCCTGGGAGGCAGGGGCTTTATCTTTCCCTCCACGGGCCTTCCCGACGAAGAAGTCCTATCCTCCTTCCTCCATCAATATTATCGTGAAGGCAAGTTGATCCCCGAAGAGATACTGACCCCGACGGCGATCCCCGATCAAAACCTCGTTGAACAATGGTTGACCGAACTGAAGGGGAAAAGGGTAAGGATTCTTGCCCCCGTGAAAGGAGATAAGAAACACCTTCTTCAAATGGCCTGCGAAAATGCCGAGCAGTTTCTTCTTGCCAGAGAGGAAGGGGATAGGGACGGAGAGCAGCTTTTGGAAGACCTGAAAAAAAAGCTTCATCTCAGGAGGGTTCCTTTAAGAATTGAGGCTTTTGATATCTCGAACCTCCAGGGCGGAAATGCCGTGGGATCGATGGTCTTTTTTCAAGACGGAAAGCCCGATAAACTGGGATACCGGCATTTTAAGATTCAATCCGTGGAAGGAGCGGATGACACCGGCATGATGTACGAAGTCCTCCTCCGCCGCTATCGAAAGGCCGTCGAGAAAAAAGATCTTCCGGACCTGGTTCTATTGGATGGAGGAAGAGGCCAATTGAACGTGGCGCAGGAGGTCTTCAGAGAACTGAAGATCGAGGAGGTCGATCTCATCAGCCTGGCTAAGGAAAGGACGGTCGGAGGACCTCGGCTTTCGGAGTTGAGAAAAACCGAAGAAAAAATCTTCCATCCTCAATATAAGGAGCCCATCGTTTTGGGTAGAAACTCGCCCCTCCTTCACCTTCTTGACCGGATCCGTGATGAAGCCCATCGTTTCGCGATCACTTACCACAAGAAGGTGAGAAGCAGGGAAACCATCAAATCGGAGTTAGGGGAAATTCCAGGGATCGGCCGGGTCAGGCAAAAGGAGTTATTGAAATATTTTGAAACGGTTGAGAAAATTAGAAAAGCCACAGAGGAAGAATTGACCGAAACCCCAAAGATGAATCGAAAATCGGCTCGGGCGGTCTATCGTTTTTTTCACCCGTTCGACCGCGCGAAACCTCACCTTTTAAGGTGACGAAAAACGCCAGCTCAGGGTGAACCTCGAGCGGGCGCCGGATTTTAGTCTGCGAAGTCGAGAGGTTCACTCTTCGATGCTTTAATCCGTTGCCCGTAGAAGGAGTTAAGTTCCTCAAGCCTTTCCTGTTTCACAACGGAACCAAGCCGAATAGGTGACATTGAAACCGGCCTTCTTGAAATCTCGGACGATCGGATCAGGGTCGGTTGTTTTGAGTCGAAGAACGATCATCCAATCCTTTTTCTCCGGCCTCTGGAGGGAGATCATACTTAAAATGATCGTTTGGCGTTGATTGGCGATCGCAATAATTTTCTCGAGATCGCCGAACTTTCCACCCAGTCCCTCGATCGTCACTCTCGACCCTTCTTCCCTGATCCCTAACGCGTGGGTCAGAAACCTGACAATATCCGATTCGGTCGCAATCCCGACCAATTTCCCGTTTTCCACAACCGGAAAGGAGCCGATTTTCTTATCTTGCCCCATCTTTAGAGCTTCCTCGAAGGGAGTATCCGGAGAGAGGGTCATGGGATTCTTCTTCATAATCTCCTTCACCTTCATCCTTGCGAGGAGATAATTCAATTCGTGAATACTCAGCGATGTCGCTGGTGATGGCGAGGCCTGCAGGAGGTCGTGCTTAGTAACGATCCCCACCAGTTTGCCTTTGTCGACGACAGGGAGTCTCCGGATACTATTTTCTTGCATGATCTTCTGAGCATCCAAAACCAGTGTCTCACTATCCACGGTGATTGGGTTTTTGGTCATCACGTCTCGAATTCTCATTTTTCATCCTCCTCCAGAATTCTCTTCTAAGTTAAATATAATTATTGGTATCTCTCTTGTGCAAGAATAATCCTAAAACTTGAATATTTCCATCATCTTACTAATTTCCATCAAGAGAGTCAAGGCGAAAATTTTTGCTGCCTTCTCCGGCTTTTCCTCCTCTGAGCAGGATGGTTATCGACGCTCTCCTTTTTCTGATTGGTGGGAGACCCTTTTTTCAGCAGCCGGGTCAATCTTCGCCCGCAGTCGGGGTGGGTCTCCGGAGAGGCTTCATCGGCCCAACCACATCAGAGTTTGGCACCATGAACTTGAAAGGGGAGAGTGGGGTTCGATCTCATTGCGTCCCTTCACCCCGATTACCCCTCAACGCGGGCCTGATGAAGCCTCGGAGGGGATTTACCCCGGCCGGGGGCAAGGAAAAACCGTTCGGATCAACGCCCTTTTAATGCGGAAACGGCCTCCTGCACTTTCTTCTCAACGAGCCCCCTGATCTCATCGAGACGATCCTGCGTCAGCGCCTCAAACCGGAGGACGAGTACCGGCTGGGTGTTTGAGGCTCTTACCAACCCCCATCCGTCCTCAAATTTTACCCTGGCCCCATCCACGTCGATCACCGGGTAGTCTTTTCTCAAGGCTTCCTTTGCGATGTCAACCACTTTGAATTTGATCTCATCCGGACAATCGACACGTATTTCAGGAGTAATAAATGTTCTTGGAACGTCGCTGAGAAGCTGGGATAATTTTTTGTCGGTTTTGGAGAGGAGCTCGATGAGCCGGCAAGAGGCATAGATGGCATCATCATAGCCGAAATAACGGTCTGCAAAAAAGATGTGCCCGCTCATCTCTCCGCCGAGGACCGCCCTTTCTTCCCTCATTTTTTCCTTTATCAGCGAATGGCCGGTCTTCCACATGATTGCCTTCCCCTCGTGTTTTTCAATATCATGATACAGATTCTGGGAACATTTCACTTCCGCCACGAAAGTGGCTCCTTTTCTATCCTTTAATATCTCCCTTGAAAAAAGGATCATGAGTTGGTCACCCCAGAGGATATTCCCTTGATCATCCACCACTCCGATTCGATCCGCATCGCCATCATATCCAATCCCCACATCTGCCCGGGTCTTCCTTACTCGATCGATCAGATCCTTCAAATTACCGGGGAGGGTCGGGTCCGGGAAGTGATTCGGGAACCGGCCATCCACCTCGCAGTAAAGCTCTTCTAATTCACAGCCTAAACTCTTGAGGAGCGGGCCCGCGACAAGCCCTGCCGTCCCATTCCCGGCGTCAATCACCACCCTCATCTTTTTTTCGAGGTGAATATTTTTCTTGAGATAATCTTGATAAGGTCGGATGATTTCTTCTTTCCCGAGACTTCCGTTCCCGGAAGAAAATTTCCCTTTTTCGATCAATCTGCCGAGGTTCTGAATCTCTTCCCCAAAGATGGTGCTCTTCCCGACAGAAACCTTAAAACCGTTAAACTCAGGAGGATTGTGGCTCCCCGTCACCATCATTCCGCCTTCTTTGTCCAGATGGAAAATGGAAAAATAGTAAACCGGTGTCGGGCAGAGGCCAATATCGGTAACATGGCACCCTGTGGAGAGAAGACCTTCGGTCAACGCATCTGCGAAGGATTTTGAACTGAGCCTCCCATCTCTGCCGACGACCAGGTTCCATTGGCCATGTTGGATCATAGAGGTCCCAAAGCCTTGCCCCAGTCTCTTTACGATGGCCGGGGTCAAATCCTTATCCACCACTCCGCGGATGTCGTACTCTCTGTAAATTTGAGGGTTGATCTGCATAAAAACCTCCGGGTATTATTAATGATTACCAAAATTTTCCGCATGAATCAACTGCTTGTTACATTTTGACTTTTGGGGGCGAATGGGCTAAATTACGAAAAATCGAGGAATCGACCTATGGAAATTAAAGCCATTCGTGGTTTCAATGACATCCTTCCAGACGAGATTGGAAAGTGGCAGTTTGTAGAAAAAACCGCTCGCGAGGTTTTTGAGGGATTTGGTTACTCGGAGATTCGCATTCCAATCCTTGAACGGACGGAACTCTTCTCGCGAGGGATCGGGGAAGCAACCGACATCGTCGAGAAAGAGATGTATACCTTCAGTGACCGGAGCGGCAACTCCCTGACCCTTCGTCCTGAGGCCACTGCCTCCATGGCACGCGCTTATCTGGAACACCAGTTGTATAACATCGAGTCCATCGCCAAGCTTTACTGCATCGGCCCCATGTTCCGGTATGAGAGGCCGCAAAAAGGACGCTACCGGCAGTTTTATCAGATTGACGCCGAGGTTTTCGGTGTGGGAAACCCC
>Ga0209592_1000798_pt1 | contig 9957 bp, 10 predicted proteins | sample PPLLak2March2015_2_FD_187251 | JGI IMG/M metagenome (GOLD analysis project Ga0209592, IMG submission 187251) | Freshwater sediment microbial communities from Prairie Pothole Lake near Jamestown, North Dakota, USA - PPLs Lake P8 Core (3) Depth... | ecosystem: Environmental > Aquatic > Freshwater >... | reverse complement strand
TGGCCGTGGCATCGATTCTAAAAGGGAAAACAATCCCTCCGAATGTCAGCGTGGTCATCTCGCCGGGCTCGAGACAGGTTTTAAAGATGTTAGCTTCAAAGGGCGCCCTCTTAGATCTTCTCGATTCAGGGGCTCGAATTTTAGAAAATACCTGCGGCCCTTGTATCGGGATGGGACAAGCTCCTTGTACGGAGGGAGTCTCCCTCAGGACCTTCAACCGGAATTTTGAAGGGAGATCCGGAACGCAGAGCGCTCAAATTTATCTGGTCAGCCCGGAGGTGGCTGCTGCTTCTGCCCTCAAAGGGGTGATTACGGATCCCCGTAAACTTGGAAATCCCCCTTCTGTTGATTTGCCCGAAATTTATCATGTAGAGGACAACATGATCATCTCTCCTCTGTCACCCGACCAGGGCGAGAAAATTGAAACGACCCGGGGGCCCAATATCAAACCCGTCCCGTTGAAGAACCCTTTGCCAAAGCGGTTGAAGGGCCGCATTCTGGTGAAGGTCGCAGACAATGTCACTACGGATGATATCATTCCGGCAGGGGCTAAGGTTCTTCCACTCCGTTCAAACGTTCCTGCCATCTCGGAGTATGTCTTTGAAAAATTGGACCCCTCCTTTTCCAAGAAAGCAAAAGAATCAAAGGGTGGATTTATCGTTGCGGGGCACAATTATGGTCAGGGATCGAGCCGGGAACATGCTGCATTATGTCCCATGTTTCTGGGAGTTGAGGCCGTCATCGCCCAATCCTTTGCCCGAATCCATCTGGCAAACTTGATCAACTTCGGCATCCTTCCCTTGATGTTCAAAGAAGAAGGGGATTACCGGGTTTTGGAGCAGGGAGATGAGATCGAGATTGAGGTCGGGGACCTGGGAGATAAGGTCACGCTGATCAACAAGACAAAGAAAAAGGAGATCCCTCTCATTCCCCTGTTGGACGAAAGAGAGAAGATTCTTGTAAGAAATGGAGGGGCATTGCCGTTTGTCAAAGGGAAGAAGTCTGGCTTGGGATAGACTGTATCGTAATGAACGTGTGAGGGGAGAGGCAGTCGGGTTCCAAAGCTTTAGAACGCGGGTCGTTTAGGTATGGGGAACTGTCGTTGGCTCAAAATCCAACGTCTTCCTATGGTTGGGGACGCTGAATCCAAACGGTTAAAGGTTGCCGCTCTAAATCTTTGGGAAGCATCTTATTTATCTTTTGACAGGCTGCTTCCCGGCAAGCCGTCCAACATCCCCGACCGCCTCTCCCCTTTTCCGAAAGGCCATATTTTCATATTGCGACACACCAGTTGTGGACGGATTAGTGAATTATCATTTGGAGGGAAAGGAAAATGGCTAACAAAATCGAGATTGGTTCGGACGGAAGTTTACAGGTCCCGGAGGTTCCGGTGATTCCTTATATCGAAGGGGACGGAGTGGGTCCAGATATTTGGAGAGCATCGGTTCGGGTCTTTGATGCAGCGGTTCAGAAATCTTACAAAGGGGAAAAGAAGGTTCAGTGGCTTGAGGTCTACGCAGGGGAGAAAGCCTTTCAACGGAAAGGGGAGTGGGCCCCTGAGGAGACGATCGAGGCCATTCGAGAATACAAAGTGAGTATTAAAGGACCGTTGACTACCCCCGTCGGCGGAGGCATTCGAAGTATTAATGTCCTTTTGCGACAGATCCTCGACCTCTATGCCTGCATCCGACCCGTCAGGTATATCCCGGGAACACCCAGCCCGGTCAAGCACCCGGAGAAGGTGGACATGGTCGTTTTTCGGGAGAATACGGAGGATGTGTATGCAGGCATTGAGTGGAAGGAAGGAACCGAGGAGGCCTCACGGATCAGACTGTTTCTGGAGAAAGAGATGGGGAAGAAGATCAGAGAGGATTCGGCAATTGGAATCAAACCCATCAGCCGGTACGGAACCAAGCGTCTTGTCCGTAGGGCCATCCAATATGCGCTTTCTCACGGCCGCAAGAGCGTCACCTTAGTTCATAAGGGAAACATCATGAAGTTCACCGAGGGGGCGTTCCGCGATTGGGGATATGAGATCGCCCGGGAGGAATTTCGAGATAAGATTCTTCCGGAGAGTGAATTAGGTGACAGGAAGATGAAGAATCCTCCCAAAGGAAAGATCTTTCTCAAGGATCGAATTGCCGATGCCATGTTCCAACAAATCCTTTTGAGGCCTGAAGACTATGATGTGCTTGCCATGCCGAACCTGAACGGAGACTATATGTCTGATGCCCTGGCGGCCCAGGTGGGAGGCCTGGGCATGGCGCCCGGGGGAAACATCGGAGATCGAGCTGCCGTCTTTGAAGCGACCCATGGAACAGCGCCCAAATATGCGGGTAAGGATATGATCAATCCGGGGTCTCTGATCCTTTCCGGGGCGATGATGTTCGACTATCTGGGTTGGACAGAAGTGAGAAAAAAAATCGTGAAGGCCCTGGAGAAGACCGTTTCGAAAAAAATCGTCACCTATGATCTTGCCCGGCAGTTGAAGGGAGCCAAGAAGGTCAAATGTTCTGATTTCGCGACTGCGATCATTGAAAACCTTTGACAACGCTTGTTTTTTTAAATTATTATTAGGGCGGTTAGTCTTGGCCTCGTTTCCTTTAAGGAGAAGAAGACTGAGAGATGGCAGAGATAAAGAAAAAAAAGAAGGAAACGCCAAAAATCGATATCTTTAAGGCCTGGTGCAAGGCATGCGGAATTTGTGTGGCCTTCTGCCCGACAGGCGTTTTGGCCAAGGACGAAGCGGGCAATCCTTATGTGAAGGATATTGACAAATGTATTAATTGCGGATGGTGCGAGATCCGGTGCCCGGATTTTGCCATCACCGTAGAAACGAAAGCCAAAGGGAGCAAGAGGATAGAAGTAAAAGGTGGAGAGGAAGAGCCAAAACCAAAAGAAGAAGACGTCTCACCGGAGAGAATTGTTGCTCCAGGGCAATGAAGCTGTGGTCGAAGGGGCCCTCCGGGCAGGCTGCCGCTTCTTTGCCGGATATCCTATTACCCCAGCCACGGAGATCTCTGAAATCCTGTCCGTTAAACTTCCCCAAGCGGATGGAACCTTTATCCAGATGGAGGATGAGATTGCGAGCTTGGGCGCGGTGATCGGCGCCTCTCTCGCAGGGGCGAAATCGATGACGGCGACCAGCGGTCCGGGATTCTCTTTGATGCAGGAGAACCTGGGCTTTGCGATCATCGCTGAAGTCCCCTGTGTCATCGTCAATGTCATGCGAGGGGGACCCAGCACCGGACTTCCGACGTTCCCTTCTCAAAGCGATGTGATGCAGGCACGCTGGGGGACCCATGGCGATCATCCCGCTCTTGTCCTTTCTGCCTCCACCGTCCGGGAATGTTATGATCTGACGATCAAGTCCTTCAACTTCTCTGAAAAATTTCGAACCCCGGTGGTCCTTCTGATCGACGAAGTCGTCGCTCATATGCGAGAGAAGATGGTTTTTTCAGAGGAAGAAGAGGTCGAGACGTTCAATCGGATTAAACCCACCGTTCCGCCGGAATGGTACATTCCTTATGAAGATACCCCGAGCGGCATTCCGGCCATGGCCAATTTTGGGGAGGGTTATCGATATCACGTCACAGGCCTCACCCATGACATTCGGGGTTTTCCTACATCGAGATCCGATGAGATCGGTCCCTTCATGGCGAGGCTCCACCGGAAGATCAGCCAGCATTTTCCGGAGATTCAAATGGCTGAATTTTTTCAGACGGAAGATGCGGATATCACCATCGTCGCCTATGGGTGTGTGGCCCGGTCCGCCAAGAGAGCCGTGATTGAGGCGAGGGAAAAGGGGATCAAGGTAGGACTTCTTAAACTCGTGACCCTCTGGCCCTTTGTGCGATCTGCCATCGAGAAAGTCCTTCAAACCTCGAAAACCTTGCTTGTTCCCGAGATGAATATGGGGCAGCTTTCGAGGGAGGTGAAGCGGGTCAACCGGGGAGTCGCGAGGGTCCTCACCCTCAACAAAGTCGACGGAACGATCATCACTCCGGAAGAGATCTCGACTCGAATCGCGGAGGTTTCCTGATGGGAGAGGTCACCAAACTCATTCACAAATATCTTCGCCATGACAAGAAGTTTCCCCATGTCTGGTGCCCGGGCTGCGGGATCGGGATCATGTTAGGGGCTCTCATCCGGGCCATCGACCGGATTGGTTTCGAAAAGGATGAGATCGTTTTGGTCTCAGGCATTGGATGTTCAGGAAGGCTTCCCGTCTACGTGGATTTCAATACGTTGCATACCACCCATGGCCGGGCCCTCACCTTCGCGACGGGGGTGAAGCTGGCCAAACCCAGCCTGAAGGTCATTGTGATCATGGGGGACGGGGATGCCGTGGCCATCGGTGGAAATCATTTCATTCACGCCGCCCGGAGGAATATCGATGTTACCTCCATCATTCTCAACAACAGTATCTACGGGATGACGGGTGGACAATCCTCTCCAACCACCCCGTATGGGATGAGATCCTCGACCACGATCTATTCCAGCATCGAACAGGCTTTCAAGATCTCGGAGTTGGCGGTGACGGCAGGGGCGGTCTTTGTCGGAAGAGGGACCGTCTATCATGCCAAGCTTTTGGATAGCTTGATCGAGAAGGCGGTTTTGAAACCGGGTTTTTCGGTGGTGGAGGTGATCGCTCACTGCCACACCCAATACGGAAGGCAAAACCGGCTGGGGACAGCTATCGAAATGATGGAATGGCAACGAGATCATGCCGTCACGGCGGACAAGGCCGCCACGATGAAGTCCGGGGAGTTGGAGGATAAGGTCGTGATTGGAGTGTTGGTGGATAAGGACCTTCCGGTCTATCAGGACGAGTATGAGAAGATCCGGGAACGAGCCAAGGGGGCAGGGGGACAAAAGTAGTAAATCCCAAGCTCCAAGCACCAAATAACAAATAAATTCAAAATTCCAAATTCAAAACAAAGACCTGTTTGGGTCATTGGAAATTGATATTTTGAAATTGTTTGGAATTTGGGTTTTGGGATTTGGATCTCATCCATGAAACTGCAGGCGAACCAGGCCTGTCAGAGATTTTATCAGGAGAGAAAAGTAGATGGGTTCTCGGTATGAGATACGGTTGAGCGGTTCCGGAGGTCAGGGGTTGATCCTGATGGGAATCATCTTAGCCGAAGCGATTGGAATTTATGACGGGAAATATGTTGCCCAGACTCAGAGCTACGGGCCCGAGGCGCGGGGAGGGTCCAGCAAATCGGAAGTGATCGTGAGCGAAGAAGAGATCGACTATCCCAAAGCCATCCGCCTGGATCTCCTCCTGGCGATGAACCAAAAATCTTGCGATGAGTTTTACCCGGATCTCAAGCCGGAGGGTTTGCTCATTGTGGATTCTACCTTCGTCACCCAGATCCCTAGTCCGAAAGCCTTCCAGATTCCCTTTACGCGGTTGGCCCGGGAAAAGTTTGGGAGGGAGGTGGTCGCGAATATCATCGCTCTGGGAGCTCTTTCCCAGTTAACTCCCATCGTCTCTGCAAAAGCTGTTGAATCTGCTGTCCTGGCACGGGTGCCCAAAGGTACAGAAAAATTGAACCGCGATGCGTTGAAGGCAGGGATCAATGCCGCCAAACGGGCGAAGAAGGCATGGATGGAGTTAGAGGTGCCACCGGAGACTCCCAAAGAAGACCTCTTGGATTCCTACTAAAGTGAAAAGAAATTCCATCGTCTACGCTACCACCAAAAAGATTGCTCAAATAGTCTTCTCGATGTTTTATCGGATTGAGACTGAATTGAAAATAACGCTTCCGAATCGTGGACCGATGATCATACTTCCCAAACATCAATACTGGACCGACATCCCGATCATCAGCCTCGCCTTCAAGCCTTTGCTTTACTTTGTGGCCAAGAAGGAACTCTTCCAGTATCCGCTGATTCGAGGATACCTCTCCCTTCTCGGCGGCCTCCCTGTGGACCGGAAGCAATCCATTCGTACGTTGGACTCTTTCAAGGTTCTTATCTCTTTGTTGAGGGACGGAGAGAAAATCGTCATCTTTCCGGAAGGAAAGTACGTTCGAAACGGAGTCGGGTCAGGAAAAAGTCGGCTCCTTCAGATGATTTTAAGATTCCAAACGGAGTTGGGATATCCCATTCCCTTTATTCCCGTCGGTATCCGGTATGGCGAGAGGTCGGGATGGAGGAGGCGGGTCGAAGTATGCATTGGTTCTCCTCTGTTTGCAGAAAGGGAATCTGATGCCATTCCCCTGACCCATCGAGCGATCGAAGCGATTAGTCATCTCTGTCGTTTGCCTCGATGTGAGCCGTAGGATTGACAAAAAGATTTTGTGGGAATCGATGGTCCACTCAGTTATAAATACGATGCATCTGCCTGCGCGCAGCCCCGCCTTGCGGGACGAAGGCAGGCGAAATCCGGGCGAAGCATCCCGTTAGAGATCCATTCGAAGCAAATTCCAATCACTTAGATACAAAGCTCGAAACAAAAATTGGTATAACATTTTGAAAATTTGGCCATTTGGATTTTGGTATTGTTTCGGGTGGGCCCGAAACGCGATATTCTGATTTCGGATTTTTGATCTTCTGAAAGGAGGAAAGCATGCCAAGACGGGAAAAAGATCGGGTACTGGCGAGGAGAAGAAAACGGAACAAGGAAAAGAAGAAGCTTCAGGCCAAAGAACTTTCGAAGGCGCGTGTTGGCGCCATAAAAGAAAGTGAAAAGAAAAAGCCGGAAAAGGCACCTGCGAAGGAAACCCCTCAAGAGAGCGTGGAAAAGCCCCCTTCGGAGACCTAGTCTTCCCCAGCCCCTCACCCTCGCACTCTCCTTATGGGAGGTTGTGTCACAATGTGGGAATACGGCTTTTCGGAAAGGGGGAGAGGCGGTTGGGTGGTCCCTCTCTCCTCAGACGTTCCATTGCGACACAGTCTCTGGGGGCAGGGGAAGGTCGCCGACGCGCCATAGCTGCTTTGGCGACGGCGCGGTGAGGGGGGCTTCGGCTTGGTTAGGGGAGAGGCTTTCGATAGACAAGATTATCAATCAATCTCGTTTTGCCTAGATAAGCGGCTAAGGCGACGACCACATCTCCTTCTATCCGGTCAACCTCCTGGAGCGTATTGGCATCGCAGATTTGAACGTAATCCCTCCTGACGAGGGGCTCCGATTGGAGGATCCCATTCATCTCATCCAGGATTCGACTCGCCCTTTGCTCTCCCTTCTGAAGGAGTTCTTTCGCCGTCTGCAGGGATCGGTACAGAGACAGCGCGGCTTTCCTTTCCTCGGGCAGGAGGTAGGTGTTTCGGGAACTCATGGCCAAACCGTCGGCCTCCCGGACCGTCGGCATCCCCATTACCTCCACACTCATATGGAGATCCTTGACCATCTGCCGAATCGTGACCAGTTGCTGATAATCTTTCTGCCCAAAGATCGCCACATGGGGCATCACGATTTCAAAGAGCATCAGGACGACCGTAGCGACCCCTTGGAAATGGGTTGGCCTCGACTGTCCGCAGAGGTTCCGGGTGACCTTTTCCACCCGGACATGGGTCTGGTGATCTGAGGGATACATCTCGCCCGCCTCGGGAGCGAACAGGATGTCGGTTCCTACCGCTTCTGCCATCTTGCTGTCCCTTTCAAAATCCCTCGGGTAATTCTTGAAATCCTCATGGGGAGCAAATTGGGTGGGATTGACGAAGAGGCTGACGACGAGAAAATCTCCCCTTCTTCGGCCCTCCCTCATGAGGCTCAGATGGCCCTCGTGAAAAAAACCCATCGTAGGAACGAAGGCAATCGTCTTCCCCGCCCGTCTGGCTTGGGAAGAAAATTCTTTCATCTCGTTGATCGTCTTGAAGACTTCCATTTTTCTGATCGAGTTAATTTACTTAGACCTCATTGGAATGAAATACCAAGTTCCCTTCCGCATCTGTTTGATCTCTCGTAGCAATTGGTCGAAATCTTCTTTCCGGTTTACGAAATCAATTTCGCTCGTATCCACAACGAGCAGGGGAGTCTGATCGTAGCGGAAGAAATAAAAGTTGTAGGCTTCGGTCAACGTCTTAAGATACTCCAACTCCACCCCCTTTTCATGGGGGACATTCCTCGATTTAATCCGATGGAGCAAAACCTCCGGTTTGGCCTGAAGAAAGATGACCAGGTCTGGAGGGGCGATCTGTCCGTTAAGAAGGTGAAAGACCTGTTCATAGAGGGCGAGCTCATGATCGTCTAAATTGATGGAGGCGAAGACCCGGTCTTTATCAAAGAGGTAATCACAAAGGGTGACTTGGTTGAACAGATCGAGTTGGGCGATCTCCTTCTGTTGTTGGAAACGATTGAGTAAAAAGAAGATCTGGGTTTGAAAGGCATATTTCTTACGGTCCTCATAAAAATGAGGGAGGAAAGGGTTGTCCTCTGCCTTCTCTAAAATACATCGGGCATTGAACTCCTTTGCCAGAAGTTTCGCCAGGCTTGTTTTTCCGACGCCGATCGGGCCTTCGATGACGATATACCGAAACATGGTGTTCTCAATTCCTGAATTCTTATAACAAAAGCTTGAGTGCTTGTAAATGAAACTTTGCTTAGGGATAAAACTGTAAATTCGAAGGACGAAATAAACCTGCGAATTAAGGGATTAAAGCCTCAATTGCTCAATTCCCTGATTCCTTAATTTCTAAATCAATCGTTGACCGGAACGTGCCCCGTCCCGCCAAAGCGGATAGGTGGGGTCCCTGCCTGCCGGCAAGAAGGGGCACAATATGAACGAAGCTTCCTGTGCTCGCATCCTGCTCGCCACTGCGTGCCCGGGAAGCTCTTCGACAAGCTCAGAGCCGTGAGTCCCGCCAAGCGCGGGATCGAACGGCCCCGCCGTGTGGCGGGGAGCTTCATATTCGGATTTCGAATGTCTCACTCTTAAGGCATGGAAAATCGCCTTCCGGGGAGCCTGACGGTCAGCACCGGGCAAGGGGATTTCCTTACCACCTTTTCAGCCGTGCTCCCGAAAAGGACATGATCCAAACCTGTCCTTCCATGGGTGCCCATCACGATGAGGTCAGCGGAATCCTTTTTCGCCCGATGGATGATCTCGATGAAAGGTTCCCCTTCTTTGAAGAGGATTTTGTAATTCTTAAACCGTCCCATTTTTTCAACGTAATGGGTTTTGACTTGTCGATCGATCTCCTTCTTCTGGGAGAGTCGTAATTCCTCCAGTTTTTTCGGGGCGAGATAGAGCGAGAGCTGCTCAGGATGAACGGGCTGAGGGGTCACGTGGAATATCAAGAGGTTGGCTTTATAAGTCTTAGCCAGGTCGAGGGCATACGTGAAAGCCCAATGGGAGTCCTCAGAGAAGTCCGTACAAAAAAGAATGTTCTCAAACATGATCCACTCCTCTTTTCTTTCTTTTAAATCTCAATTTCACATTCATATCCATATTTATCACAACTCCTTGTTAATTTGCTATAAAAACCTTTTGATCGTCAAGGTTTTTTCCATCGACCCATTCGGCGGCGCCAAGGCCTGCCTTTTAAGGCAGGGCACAGAAGCGCCGCTCAGGATCAACCCCTGCCTTCGCCGAAGCGGCTTCGCGCAGGCAGGCTGAGCCCCTCGGCTTTACTCGGGGCCTTGAGTTTGTCGAAAGGCAACCCAGACCCTGAGGCCGGGGGGTCGAAGGGTTGACATCTTATGTTATGTTAGGATAGTAATTCCTTATCGAATTTAAAAAACTCTGACAGCATACCATGTCCCGACTTTTCCGTTTGAAAAGAGGGAAGAGGGTGGAGGAGGAGAACCGATGCTGAGGAATAAACAGGTGGGTTTTGTTGGGTCTGGAAATATGGGAGAAGCTTTGGTGAACGGGCTTCTGCATGGTCGCCTTTGTCGACCTGAACAAATTCTGTGTTCGGATGTACGGCCTGAAAAACTGAAGATGATACGGGAAAAATATGGGGTGAAAGGAACCCCGCATAATGCAGAAGTGGTAGAGCAAT
>Ga0209592_1000794_pt1 | contig 9980 bp, 8 predicted proteins | sample PPLLak2March2015_2_FD_187251 | JGI IMG/M metagenome (GOLD analysis project Ga0209592, IMG submission 187251) | Freshwater sediment microbial communities from Prairie Pothole Lake near Jamestown, North Dakota, USA - PPLs Lake P8 Core (3) Depth... | ecosystem: Environmental > Aquatic > Freshwater >... | reverse complement strand
TCGAGTGATTCGAGAACCGGTAATCCCTACTGAAATGATGAGTTTTTCCATTGATCCATCAACGATCCCCTCAAGCCCCTTTAATAAAGTCGGTACGACTCGCAACCGAGAGGGGAGAAGGGGGATTATAAATTTCTATTAATCACGATTATGGATAGATTCCTCTTAGTTTTGTCGCCTCAGCTACTCGTCCAATTCCAAGCACAAGGGCAGCTGTTCTCATAGGGATTTTTTTCAAAAGAGCGATATCCAGAACCTCATCTAAATGTTTGGCTGCGATATCAATTTGCTTCTTCGCCATCTCAAAGGAATTGATCTTCTCTTCCTTCATGGCTTGGCCCCCCTCTATCCTTCAATTTTCTTCCTTTTTCTAACTTTTCCATCACTCTTTTTCAAGCAGAAATTCTTATCCGCCGAATTACTCTAATGACAGCGAATTAAACGAATAATGAAAATATAATTTTCTTTCGTTTTCATTCGGCCTATTCGCAGAGGAAATTCTTGTCGAAACGATCGTCAATCGTGTCGAATTGGATACCTTTATGAAATTTAAAAGAAATCTCAACCTTTCTTTAAAATCATCGACAACCCTTTCCTGCCCAAACCTTCAGTTTGGAGCTATTCATTTTACGCAGGTTCTTTATTTTTCGAGGATTGAGATTTTTTAACCCTTTGAAAATGTTCCTCAAATTTAATTTTGAATTCTTGTCAAGGATCTTTAGAAAACGAGTTGGCATAGCTCTTGCTCTATGAAAGGGTAAACCCCGTTAGAAGACCTTTGGCCCTCTAACAGGAAGGTTAACACGGGGCAAGCAGCGGAGCTTTCTAACGGGGTAAAAATTCTCAAAGGAGGAAACAACGATGAAGAAGAACTTATTGGCACTAAGTCTAATCACGGTATTGATCTTGGGTGTAACTTATGTCTATGCGCAGAACCCTGGTCATGGCCCGGGTCACGGTCCGGGATGGAAAGGGGAACACGGTCGGGAATCTGGGGATCCCGGAAAATTTTCCAATCTGACTCCAGAGCAGAAGGCAAAGTTTCAGGAACTCCGTCGAAAATTTAACGAGGAGACAGCTCAACTCAAGGGAGCGCTCGTAACCAAGAGAGTGGAGCTTCAATCTCTTTGGACCAATCCCAACGCTGATCCCAAGGCCATCATGGATAAAGAGAAGGAATTGAGAGACCTTCAAAATCAGATGAAGGATAAGGCCCTCCAGGCGAAATTGGAAGCTCGCAAATTCCTCACACCCGAACAGATTCAGGAATCTGGACCAGGGATGGGGCGTGGTTTTGGTCGTGGTCATATGATGGGTCATGGTCGAGGCATGGGCCCAGGTCCAGGTCATGGAATGTGCAATTAACCTTCATCCCCGATGATGAAAATAAAAGGGGAAGGCCTCTGTCCTTCCCCTTTTATTTTTTGACTTTTCAAAACCGTTTCGATATCTTTTAAAATAATAGAAATAAATTATCCAAATGGATTCGTCACTCGCGAATCATGAAAATTCAATAATCCCCCCACCCCCCTTGATAAAAGGGGGGATTTGAAAATGATGTTTTACATGCTTTCAAAGATTGAAATAACAGGTGGGCCAATGATGAAATTAAAACTATTGATCCTGGTTTTTCTTTTTTTGTTTCTTTTCATTTCTCCCTCTTTTTCTCAACCACCAGAGAAAAGGCATGGCCCCGGAATGGGGAAAATGCACCGAAGGGGAGAAACCCCTTGCCTCAGGGCATCTGACCTAAACCTTTCTCCAGACCAGATGAAAGAATTAGACCTCATTCAGCAGTCTTTCTACCGTGAGGCTCACCCCATCCGGACCGAACTCTTCTCAAAATATTTCGAACTGAAGGAATTCCTCACAAACCCTATGATCAAAATAGAATCCATCCATGCTAAAAATGCAGAAATCATTCTGCTCCAATCAAAACTGGAGGAAAGAACAATCCATTATTTAATCAAAGTGAGAGCCCTCCTCACCCAGGACCAGCTGAGAATCTGGTGTCCTGAACAGGAGTTTCCCCGCTCTCGTCGGATGATGTCCGGACCTGGACCCACGGGTCCGATGGGCCAACCGAAACCCTATCCAAAGGAAGGGCCGGGGAAAGAATAGTGTAGTGAATCTAACACTTCTTTATAATGATCTAAGAGCTGTCATTCCTGCCCGTATCCCGTGGTCGGGTCTAATCGACAAGTACGGGGCAGGCTAAATCAGGTCCGGAATGACAAAATATGTAAAGTGATTTCTGAAGCACTACACTTGGGGCGGAGCTGAGTTTGTTCGGACAGGAGAATAAGATCAAGCGAAATTTCTCACCCATTTATCTGGCTATCCTTTCTGGAATCCTTCTCACCATCCTCATCGTCAACGGAATCTTAGAAATCAATCGGGCTGAAAAGGGATTTTATCTCTTGTTGAAGAGGGAGGGCGTCACTTATATCCAAAATCTTGAGAAGAATATCCAAGATGCCCTCGCTGCCCTCCAGTGGCTGGAAAAACCTTCAGAAAGTCCCTTCCCCAATCTCATCCTTTCCGGAACCCTCTTCGGTCTGGAGGAGTCGGTGGCCGAATATCTTTTACAAGCCGCCCATCGAATCGATCAGATGGATAGGGAGAAACCCTTAGGCCCTCCCGACCTCCAATCCTTGACGGAACAGTATGTGGCCACCTCTATCGAGATCTACGATCAAAAGGGGAATCTCATCAGAAGCTCTCCTGGTCCTGCTTCCAAAAGAAAAACTTTGCTGCGGGAACTTGTTGAGCAAAAACGTTCCGTCGTCATCGACCTGTTCGGAAAACCTTTCAAAGGCGACCAGCGGTTCTCCATTGCGATCTCGAGAAAGATTACGCCGGGATTCATCGCTCTTCATTTCAGCGGAGAACAGATGAAAAGGCTTTTTCGTCAGTTTGCCATCCAGAGGGCCATCTCCGATCTCAGTCCAAGACAAGATATTCTCTTCATCTCGGTCCAGGATGCTGATCTGTATACCCTTGCCCATTCCGACCCGGCCTTTCTTGGGAGAAAGGAAGAGGATTTTTTCCTGAAAAACTCCCTCCAGAGTGATCAATCTTTCTCGCGCCTCTACCGGTCGGCAAAAGGGGAAGAGGTTTTTGAGGTCGCCAAATCCTTTTCTTTGGAGAATCAACCGATGGGTCTCATTCGAATTGGATATTCCCCAAAGGAAATCCATCCTGTGCTCAGCCAGATCAAAAAAAATGTCATCCTCTCAATTCTCTTCTTTCTCATCTTGGGGATATCCGCCATCACCTTGATCTGGGTGAACCAGAACCGGCACCTCAGAAAAGTGAAAGAGATGGGGGATCGAGTCCAGTTGGCCGAAAGGCTCTCTTCTCTTGGCCACCTGGCTGCAGGGGTGGCTCACGAGATCCGAAATCCTCTTAACGCCATGGGAATGGGGCTCCAGAGACTGAAAAGAGAATTTCTTCCACAGGAAGATTCGAAAAAAGACGAGTATCTTTCATTCACGGAGGTGATCCTCAAAGAGATCCGAAGGGTTAATGAGATCATCGAACAGTTTCTCGCGCTCTCTCGACCCTCCCAGCTCAATTTGAGGGTTTCCTCCCTACAGGATCTTCTTAAGAATCTGATCACCCTTTTTCAGGAAGAAGCTTCCACTCAAGGAATCACCCTTCAGACTCAATGGAAGGATGATCTATCTCCAATGAGGATGGACAGCGAGAAGTTGACACAGGCCTTCATCAATATTATGAAGAATGGGATGCAGGCGATGGAAAAAGGTGGGATTCTTAGGGTTGAAACGCACTCTCTCAAAGACCGTGTCTCCGTGGTCATCTCCGATTCAGGGTCCGGAATTCCACCTGACCAGAAGGAGAAGATCTTCAATTACTATTATACGACTAAGGAGAAGGGAATGGGATTGGGACTTCCCATTGCCCATCGAATCATTGAAGCCCACGGGGGCCAGCTGACTGTGGAGAGTAAAGTGGGAGTGGGAACGAAGGTAACGATCACCCTCCCGATATAATAGTTCGGAGTTCGGAGTCGGGAGTTCGGAGTGAGAGACTTAAAGGACAGATGGAAAGGGGGTAGGGGAGGCTTTAGCCTCCCGAAATCAGGGCGACCTGCCTTCGCCGAAGCGGCTTCGCGCAGGCAGGCTGAAGTCGCCCCTACCCATTGTTTCGAGTTAGACGGTTAGATAAATGCAAAAGCCTAAGATACTCCTTGCCGAGGATGAAAAACCCCAGAGGGACCTCCTTGAAGGTTTTTTGAAGAAGGAGGGATTCTCTGTCGAATCCGCGGCCAGCGGTAGAGAAGCCCTCGACAAACTCGAAGGAGACTTTTTCGATATCATCCTCCTCGACTATAAAATGCCTGAACTCGATGGGCTCCACACCCTTCGGGAGGTTCGGCGGCTCTATCCTGATCTGCCCGTCGTGATGATGACAGCCTATGGGACGGTGGAGACGGCTGTCGCCTCCATGAAAGAGGGGGCCCTGGACTATCTCACCAAGCCCATCGATCTCGATGAACTTCTCCTCATCTTTCACAAAGTGATCGAACGATCTCAACTCATTCAGGAGAATAAAGCACTGAAAGCCCAGCTTCAGGAACGCTACACCTTCAGCAACATCATCTATGGAAGTCCCAGAATGGAGGAAGTCATCGGGCTGGTCGGCCGGGTTGCACCCAGTCAGGCGACTGTCCTGATTCGAGGAGAAAGCGGAACAGGAAAGGAACTGATTGCCAATGCGATCCATTTTGCAAGCCCCCGCTCTCAGATGCCTTTGATCAAGGTGAATTGTTCAGCCATTCCTGAAACCCTTCTCGAAGGTGAACTCTTCGGTCATGAGAAAGGCGCCTTTACAGGAGCAACCCAGAGAAGAATTGGTCGCTTTGAAGAGGCGAGCGGAGGAACCATCTTCCTGGATGAAATCGGGGATCTCTCACCGGGAACCCAGGTCAAACTTCTCAGGATCCTCCAGGAGAAGGAGTTTCAACGACTGGGATCAAACCAGACCCTTAAAACGGATGTAAGAGTGATCGCCGCCACGAACCAAAATCTTGAAGAGGTTATCAAAAAAGGCTTGTTCCGAGAGGATCTCTATTACCGGCTCAATGTCATCACCATCCCTCTTCCTCCCTTGAGGGAGAGAAAGGAAGATATTCCACTGCTGATCGACTATTTCTTAAAAAAGTATTCAAAGATAAATCAGAAATCAATCTCCGATATCTCCAAGGAGGCGAGAAGCCTTCTCCTTCGCCACTCTTATCCGGGGAATGTGAGGGAACTGGAGAATCTGATCGAAAGGGCAGTGGTCCTCTGTCGTGGAGAGGTCATCACAAGCCAGGACCTTCCTTTCCATCTGCAGGAAGGGAAATCCGAAATAGAATTTCGGAAAAAAGAGAAGAGCCTGCCCGAGTCCTTGGAAGAGATCGAGAAGGATTTAATTATTAAGGCTCTCCACCAGCATCAGGGGATTCAGACAAGGGCTGCTGAGAGCCTTGGCATCAGCGAGAGAGTCTTACGATATAAAATAAAAAAGTACAACATAAAATTGAGTGGGTAGGGGCGACTTCAGCCTGCCTGCGCGAAGCCGCTTCGGCGAAGGCAGGTCGCCCTGATTTCGGGAGGCTGAAGCCTCCCCTACCCTACAGGGATGTCTTGGAGAATATTGGTGGAGTGATGGAGGGGATATGGAGTTGCTTATGATTTATAAAATTTCCCCTTCCCCCTCTTTGCCAAAGAGGGGCATCTTCCCTCCCTTTGGCGTCTTTTTCCTGCCGCGGGCAGGCAAAGGGAGGTGAGGAGGGATTTTATAAAACAATGCCGTTATTATTATGAGGCTGTTAGTAAATTTATTTAACACGAATTACCGTTCACTATCACGGAGAATCTAATATGACTCAATATGGCTACCGCTTGTCCTTTGGATATGGTCTTACGCCCGTCATTAAAAAATTGATGATCATCATGGGCGCTGTCTTCCTGCTCCAGATGGTCGTGAGCGGCAGGATCAACCTTTACCTTGGCCTTGTCCCTATTCTGGTCTGGAAGAAATATTTTCTGTGGCAACTGGCTACCTATATTTTTCTCCACGGAGGGATCGGTCACATCCTTTTTAATCTCTTAGCCCTATGGATGTTTGGTGGAGAGCTAGAAAGCTATTGGGGATCGAGAAAATTCTTGTTCTATTTCTTCTTCTGCGGGATCGGGGCAGGGATTTGCACCGTCGTTTTCTCTCCCTATCAGTTCATTCCGGTGATCGGAGCCTCCGGAGCGATCTATGGAATCCTCCTCGCCTATGGATGGCTCTTTCCAAATCGGCTCATCTATATCTACTTTCTCTTCCCGATTCCTGCTAAATACTTTGTGATCATCTATGGCCTCATTGAACTTTATTCCTCCATGGCAGGAACAGGAGGCGGCATCGCTCATCTGACCCATCTCGGTGGCCTTCTCTTCGGTCTCATCTACATGGTCTACCCCTATCTTCGACAAAAGATTCACCGCGCATATAATAAACGCAAGTGGTCTCAAAGAGGCCCTGGTGATAGGGACTATTACCATTAGGGGTTTCTCGGAATTCTTAGCGAGGGCGGCCTGGAAGAATGGTTTTGGTGACTTCAAATTCCAAATTACAAATCCATAATCCCAAACAAATCTCAAATTCCAATCTCTAAATAGCCCCCTCTCCCCGCTGGGGAGAGGGAGGGGGTGAGGGGAAAATGTTTGAAATTTTGGTAATTCGAATTTATTTGGGATTTGGTGCTTCAACAATATGATCTTCATTGGTGCCAGCGGCTACAATTACCCCCATTGGTGGAATGGTGTCTTCTACCCTTCGGATCTTCCCCAAAGAAAGTGGCTCGAATTCTACGCTGAACATTTTGACACGGTTGAATTGAATGTCTCTTTTTATCGTCTCCCCAAAAAAGAGGTCTTTGGAGGCTGGTATAAACGGACGCCGAAGGGGTTCTCATTTGCCGTCAAGGGGAGTCGATTCATCACGCACATCAAACGGTTGAAGGATTGCCGGGAACCTCTCTCCCTTCTTTTTGACCATGCTTCCCCGTTGAAGGAGAAATTGGGAGTGGTCCTATGGCAACTCCCACCGCGATTCAAATTTGAGAAGGAGAGACTTGAGGAGTTCTGCATCCTCCTCTCCACCCTCCCACGATCTAAACGGTTTCGACAATCCTTTGAATTCAGGGATGAATCTTGGCTCTGCCAGGAAGCCTTTCGGACATTGGAAGAATTCAATTTCGCCTTCTGCATCGCCCATGGTTCGGGTCTTCCTTTAGTGGAGAGCGTGACATCTGATTTTGTCTACCTTCGCCTTCACGGGGGAGAAGTACTCTACGGTTCGAATTATTCAGACAAAGAGTTGAAAGGATGGACTGAAAAGATCGGAAAGTGGAAGGAGAAAGGGAAGGATATCTTTGTCTATTTCAACAACGACGCCTATGGCTTCGCCATCAAAAATGCCCTCACCCTGAAAAAAATGGTTTCCGGTGACTGAAAAAAGGAAAAGGGGACTGTCCCCTTATTTCAGGGACAGTCCCCTTTTTATGGGGAAGGAGGAAAAGGAGCCTTTTATCCTATTGCATGAAGGGATATTGATCTCGTTCACCTTGAGGAATATATCCCGGCAGGAGGTAAATCTTCTCAATCGTGATCGGTTTTCCCTTTTTAGCCTTTGCTCCTGCGATATAGACCCATGTGTTGACCTTCAACTTCTCGACTACGGTGGGCAAACCTTTTTCGTCAAAAAACTTCGTATCTGAATTCAATACGAAGGTCTTCTCATTGACAACCACTTTACTGATCTTCAGGTTTATCTCATCAACCTTCCCCTGAAGTCTCACCTCCTCGGCGAAAGTCAATGCAGAGAGGAATAAGACGAAGCAAACGATGAGGACAACTTCTTTACCAAAGAGCTTTATTTTCACGGTCTACCTCCTTTGACATCATCTCCAGCCTCCCCTCTTCGAGGGGAGGGGTAGAGGGGGAACGAATTATTACGTCTTAGAAAACGAGCTTCCAATGCATCGGGAAGAGGCTTCTGGTACCTGAAAGTGTAGGTTTATAAACACCGCCACCCACACCGATATAAGCGGTCACTTTACCTCCGATCACGGTAATAACAACACCGGATGGGATGGCAGTACCGATGACGGTTGACCGATCGCTCGCAGTACTGGGGGGTGCTCCAACCCCAAGATCGGTTGGATCATCAAAATTGAATACAGCTTCTCCTGTAGCGTAGTTCAATGCATAAAGCATTGCTGTCCCTTCGCCGACGAAGCAGGGATCATCGATGGCTTCACTGCTCGGGGAAAAGCTCGTGAAGTAGGCTACCTTGTAATATACCACCGGAGTGGCGAGGCACTTTTCACCTTCTTTTTTAGCAAGGTTGATATACCATCCGTAGTTCGACTGTATGTTGTTAAGCATCGTTGTTTGCTCTGCGGCTGACTTTTCATAAAAGGAAGATACATCGACCAAATTCGTTTTGCTTAAGGTGCCTGAATAATTCTTGTCTTTCAATGCATATAATCTGTTTAGAGTTGTTCGGACTATTTTGGGAGCTTCCCGATTTCCTGTCCCAAAGAATAACATTTCGTACTCCCCTGTACTATCCTTTTCGAAGGTGACATCCGGCGGGTAGAAGATTTTCCTCTTCTCGGCCGTATCGGGTTCGAAAATCTTCTTCACCGTCCATTCGTCCGGATCCGAAGATCCATTCTTGTTTAGATCTCCGATGTTAACCCTCCACATCCGGGAATTCATGTCGCCCACATAGACCCGGTCAATCTTTCCATCGCCATCAAGGTCTATTGGCGTAACATCACTGGGGATCGAATAGGTCATGGCGGTCTCACCCCCCGCGTAAGACATCCCACGAACGAAAGACCCTGTCAGCACATCCGCGATATATATACCTCTACCAATGTCATCGGCAACAGGATTTTCCTCATCCTGACCCGTATCATAACCGCCTCCGAAAATGGCAACCCACTTCTCCCCCGTCCCATAGGCTACTCTCCCAATGACAGGGTTTGACCATGTCTGTCCGAGTTCCTTAAAACGATCACCTTTATCTTTATAGATTCTCCATAGGTATTTTGGAACAGTAGGATTCGTGACATCGAGGGCGTAGTAATAGTTTCCTCCTCTTCTCAACCCGAAGATGAGGATGGCTTTGTTAACTGTTACGCCATCACTGTTGTAAGACACATAGGCCTTCGGCGAGCCATCCACAAATATCCCGGGCGTTTCCGTGTGTAACTCCGTCAGTCTGCCCAGGAGGCAGGGTGGAATGAAGCCCCAGAGCTCTTCACCGGTGGCATCATCAAAGGCGTGAAGCATCCCGTCATTAGCGCCGGCATAGATGACCGTTCGATCTGCATAATGGATAACGTAAGGTCTTGAATGGAGAAAGGAACCCAGGAACCAATCCCTTTTATCCGTTGTGCTCCCGTTCACATTATCATCATAGACGTCGATTCCATGAACAAAATTGATGAGTCCATTTTTTTCTTCCGTTGTGGAAACTCCTAACTTGCTGGTTGTAAGTCTTGAATTCCCTGTCGTGAAGGCATTCCACGAGTTGGTTAAATCGAAAGATGTGTCAGAATCAGGCCCGCTATCTTCATCCGCCGGGTTGCCGGGCAAAAGGGTATAGATATTCCGGGCTGCGGTCCGGGCCTTTAAAACTTCACCAACCCCTCCCAATTCGACTTCGCCTCCGTCAGAACTGCTGGTTGTCCAGAAGGATTTCGTTGAAGGATAAAATGCACCATTCGAGTCTAATGCCTTTGAACCGGAGGAATCGGTAAGGTCCCCAACGACAAGACCCGTTGACGGATCATTCGTCTGTTGCACCCCGTACTTCTTAAGATTCCCGCTCCACATCTTTCCTGAATTCGGTCTGAAGAAGGCAAGGTAAATTTTATCACCTGCCGTGGTTCTCTCCATTTTGCTGAC
>Ga0209592_1000792_pt1 | contig 9985 bp, 7 predicted proteins | sample PPLLak2March2015_2_FD_187251 | JGI IMG/M metagenome (GOLD analysis project Ga0209592, IMG submission 187251) | Freshwater sediment microbial communities from Prairie Pothole Lake near Jamestown, North Dakota, USA - PPLs Lake P8 Core (3) Depth... | ecosystem: Environmental > Aquatic > Freshwater >... | reverse complement strand
TTCTGAATTTTGCGACTGAACCAACTCCACCAGTTAATTTTTCAACAACATCATTTTTCCACTTTCGAAGCTTATCAAGGTCAATCTTTGGTTTGCCGAATTCGATTCCCCAGTTTTTTGCATGCTCTGTTTCATCCAGAAGTTTGGCGACGTGCAGTAAAGCTTTGGATGGAATACATCCTCGGTAAAGACAAACTCCGCCGGGATTTTTTTCTTTATCAATCAATGTAACATTCATTCCAAGATCGGCTGCAAGGAATGCTGCAGCGTACCCGCCGGGTCCCGCGCCGATTACACATATATTTTGACTCATTTATTTACCACTTATAAAATTTTTAATGGCTGCTCCAATGCCTCACAAACCCATCTTAAAAATCTGATTGCATCAGCACCGTCAATAATTCTATGATCGTAAGAAAGTGAAACAGGAAGCATCAGTCTTGGTTCAAAAACTCCGTAACCATTATAAACCGGCTCGAAACTTCCACGGGAAATTCCTAGTATCGCAACTTCTGGTGAATTAACAATCGGAGTAAAATATGTTCCGCCGATTCCACCGAGATTAGTAATTGTAAAACATCCGCCCTGCATTTCTCCGAGAGATAATTTTTTGTCGCGAGCTTTCTGTGCCAATTGACCAAGCTCGACAGAAATTTCAACAAGATTTTTCTTGTCAGCATTTTTAATCACAGGAACCAGCAAACCATATTCAGTATCAACTGCAACACCGATGTTAAAATATTTTTTGTAGATAACTTCTTTACTCTCCATATCAATGCTGGAATTGAACTGAGGAAATTTTTCCAATCCTTCTGCAATAATTTTTATAAGGATTGCAGTTACAGTTAACTTGCCGCCTTCTTTTTCAACTTCAGCATTTAATTCTTTGCGGGATTTTTCAAACTGCGTTATATCTGCTTTATCAAACTGGGTAACGTGTGGAGTGACTGCCCAGGCATAACTTAAATGAGTTGCTGTTTTCTCACGAATTTTGCTCATCGCAACGAGTTCGACTTTTCCGTACTTGGAAAAGTCAGGTAAAGTTTCTTTCTTAATTCCAACGCCGACAGATTCGCCTTTTCCTTGCATTATGTTTTTCACATAAGCTTTAACATCGTCCATCGATATTCTTCCGCCTTCACCTGAACCGGGAACTTTATTGATATCAACACCAAGTTCACGTGCAATTCTTCGGACAGATGGAGCTGCAGGTGCTGAACCTCTTAAAATCGGTGGCTGTTCATCACGCTCACCGGGTTTAATTTCTTCTAATTCACCATCGCGTTCGACGGGCTTAATTTCTTTCTTCTCTTTTTCCTTTTCATCTGATTTTTGTTTTTCTTCTTTCGGAGATTCATCTTTTTCCCCTGCTGGTTTCTTTTTCTCTGAAGGTGCTTCAATAGTTGTTTCTACTTTAATAAGAACATCACCTACTTTTACTTTATCGCCGGTCTTTACATTTACTTCAACAATCTTTCCTTCAACTGAAGAGGGAACTTCAACGGTAGCTTTATCGGTTTCAATTTCAATAACACCCTGATCTATTGAAATTGAATCTCCCTTTTTAACTAGAACATTAATCACGTCTGCTGATTCAATATTCTCTCCGAGATCAGGAACTTTAAACTCAACAATTTTCCCCGGCTCTGACTTAGTAGTTTCTTTAACTTCTTTTTTAGTCTCTGATTTTTTTTCTTCTTTCTTTGTTTCTACCTTCGCCTCTGCCTTGGGTTCGGCTTTCTCTTCATTTTTAGCCTCCGCCTCAGCCTTTGCCTTTTTTCCCTCGTCAACTTTAATAATCGTCTGTCCTACTTTTACATTATCGCCTTGCTTAACTAAAACTTCAGTAATCTTTCCTGAAACATTTGATGGAACTTCGATAGTTGCTTTGTCAGTTTCTATTTCGATGATGGATTGTTCCTTCTCAATCATATCGCCGACTTTAACGAGGACATTTACTATGTCGGCTGATTCAATATTTTCACCAAGTTCTGGTAGTTTAAATTCTGTTGCCATTATTTTTTGATTCTTATTTTATTCACTGCGGTCTGTGCGTGTGATTTTCTCCGCGAACTCTGCGAGAAACTAGTTCACGCAAAGAGCGCAGAGTATTCGCAAAGAACGCTAAGAAGTCATTGGGTTTAATTTATCCGGTTTAATCTCAAGATCTTTTTTTGCCTTTTCGAGAACCGTTTCTTTTATCTTTCCTTCTTTTACAAGAGCACCAAGAGTTGTATAAACAACATGCCTGTAATCAACCTCAAAGAAATCTCTCAATGCTTTTCTAGATCCGCTTCTTCCAAATCCATCAGTGCCCAGAGAATGAAGTGTCCCCGGAAACCATTTTGATATCGAATCAGGAAGCGCTTTCACATAATCTGATGCAGCTACAAAAACTCCTTTTTCTTTCGAAAGTGTTTGAGTGATGTAAGAAGTTTTCTGCTTCTTATTAGAATTCAACATATTCCATCTTTCAACTTCGAGAGCTTCTCTTCGCAACTCTTTATAACTCGTAACACTCCATACATCTGCAGCTACTTTATAATCCTTCTCAAGTAATTCCTGAGCTTTAAGAACTTCATTAAGAATAGTTCCGCTTCCAAAAAGCTGAGCTTTAAGTTTTGCATTCTTCATTGTAGAAGGTTTGAACTTATACATTCCTTTTAGAATTCCTTCCTTCGCACCTTTCGGCATTTCAGGCATTGCATAGTTTTCGTTCATCACCGTGATGTAATAATAAATGTTTTCCTGATCCTCAAACATTCTTTTTATTCCATCACGAATAATTACTGCAAGCTCAAAAGCAAAAGCCGGATCATAAGCAACCATATTCGGAATCGCATAAGCTAGTAAGTGACTATGTCCATCCTGATGCTGCAAACCTTCACCGTTCAGAGTCGTTCTTCCAGCAGTTCCTCCAATTAAAAATCCTTTTGCTCCAATATCACCAGCTGCCCAGGCAAGATCTCCGACTCTCTGCAAACCAAACATTGAATAATAAATGAAAAAGGGAATCATATTTATTCCGTGAGTTGCATAAGAAGTACCGGCAGCAATAAAAGATGATATTGAACCGGCTTCAGTAATACCTTCTTCGAGTATCTGTCCGTTTTTAATTTCTTTGTAGTAGAGAAGACTATCTTTATCAACAGGTTCATACAATTGTCCGGCGTGGGCATAAATTCCAACCTGTCTGAAAAGCGATTCCATTCCAAAAGTTCGTGCTTCATCAGGAACAATTGGGACAATATTTTTTCCGATCTCTGTATCCTTAAGAAGCTTTGCAAGAATTCTTACAAACACCATCGTTGTTGAAACTTCTCTTCCTTCAGTTCCTTTATAAAATTCTTCAAAGAGAGATTCATCAGGCGTTTTTATTGGTTTAAGATTTGTTTTTCTTGATGGAACATAACCGCCAAGAGCTTTTCTTCTTTCAGTCAAATATTTTATTTCAGCACTATCTTCATCAGGTCTGAAGAAAGGATCATTGTGAATCTGTTCATCAGAAATTGGAATTCCAAAACGTGCACGGAATTCTTTCATCTCATCTTCATTTAACTTTTTCTGCTGATGGGTAATGTTCTTTCCTTCACCGCTTTCACCAAGTCCATAACCTTTTACAGTCTTTGCAAGAATTACGGTCGGAGAACCTTTATGATTTACGGCAGCATTGTAAGCAGCAAAAACTTTTTCAGGATCGTGTCCGCCTCTTCTCATTCTACTGAGCTGTTCATCGGTCAAATCGCTTACCATTTCCTTCAATTCCTCATCAACACCAAAGAAATGCTCACGCACATAAGCACCGCCTTCGACAGTGTATTTCTGATATTGTCCGTCAACGACTTCACCCATTCGTTTAATTAATTTTCCATCTTTGTCTTTTGCAAGGAGAGAGTCCCAGTCATCACCCCAGATAACTTTTATCACGTTCCATCCGGCACCACGGAAAGCTGCTTCGAGCTCCTGAATAATTTTTCCGTTGCCGCGGACAGGTCCGTCAAGTCTCTGCAAGTTACAGTTGATAACAAAAATTAAATTATCAAGCTGCTCTCTTGAAGCAAGTGTAATTGCGCCGAGAGTTTCCGGTTCATCAGTTTCACCATCACCAAGAAATGCCCAGACTTTACTTCCGGTATCTTTCTTCAAACCGCGATCTTCCAAATAACGATTGAAGCGTGCCTGGTAAATTGCCATAATTGGTCCGAGTCCCATTGACACAGTTGGAAATTCCCAAAACTCAGGCATAAGCCACGGATGAGGATAAGAAGAAAGTCCGCCTCCTTTGGCAAATTCTCTTCTGAAATTTTTTATTTTCTCTTTTGAAATTCTTCCTTCAAGAAAAGCACGAGCATAAATTCCCGGTGAAGCGTGTCCCTGAAAATAAATCTGGTCGCCGTCGTAACCTTCACCTTTTCCTCTGAAGAAATGATTGAAACCGATCTCGTACAAAGTTGCAGCACTTGCATAAGTTGAAATGTGTCCGCCGATTCCTTCCTCCATCTTGTTTGCATTCACAACCATTGCCATTGCATTCCATCGGATGAGAGATTTTATTCTTCTTTCAATTTCTCTGTTGCCTGGGAAAGGCGGTTGCTTTTCTCTTGGAATTGTATTTATGTATGGAGTGTTTGCGGTGAAAGGAATCTGAACTCCGGCTTTGTGTGCACGTATCTGAAGCTGCTGTAAAAGTTCTCTTACTCTTTCAGGTCCGCCGTGTTCAAAAACATAATCGAGCGAGTAAAGCCACTCGCTGGTTTCTATTTCTTCAATTTCAGGATTTCGTTTGTAATCCTTAGCCATAAATTTCCTTAGTTGTCCATAAATGATTTTGTAATTCTTTAATAACTAACAGTTTACTCAAAACTGGAGTGCTGTCATTCTGACGATCCCGACTTGTCGGGAGAGTCCAGAATCTTTAAGTAAGCATTTGCTTTTAGATTCCGGACAAGCCGGAATGACAATTATGCTAATTAGAGCAAATTTCTTGGTTTTTAGTTTGTTTTAGCCAGAAATCGAGGCGTCAAATTAATTGATTGGTGAGTGAAATACAAGGTAGTGAAGCACAGAGTATGATTAAGATCAAGATTAAGATTAAGAGTAACAGTAAGAGTAAGAAAGGAATTGGGTTTTTTCTTACATTTAATCTTACTCCTACTCCCGCCTTTGGCGACTTACTCTAACGTGACATTCACGTTTTATTTTCTTAAGTTTCTATTAAGTTTAATTTTAATGGGGTAAAATTATGCGAACCCTTAAAATATCTCACCTGGTTTTTATTCTTCAGATTGCTATATCTGCACAAGTTCCTGATACGCTCTGGACAAGAGTATTTGGCAGTGACACTAGTGAAGACTGGGGCAAATCCTTTGTTGAATCAGATGACAGTGGATATGTTATCGTAGGAAATGTACAGGACGTACCCATATTACCTTTATGGATCTTTAAGACTGATAAAAATGGAAATCTAATTTGGTCTAAGACTTACGGAGATCATGCACAGGCATGGAGTATTAAAAGCACGTTCGATGGTGGGTACATTGTATGTGGAGTTAAAATAGTACCACCCTTGAATGGAAACATTTGGTTACTCAAGTTCAACACGAATGGTGATACACTTTGGACAAAAAGTTATAGTGGGACTGGTAATGTTTATGGTAGGTCTGTTGTTCAAACTGAAGATGGTGGTTATATTTTATTAGGTGAAACAGTTACCTTCCTAATGAACATAGGATTGATTATGATCAAAACAAATTCTCTTGGGGAAATGATTTGGACCAAATATTTTGATAATAGTTCTAGTTTTTATGGAAATGATATTATTGAAGAAACGATTGATAAAAATTATTTATTGCTTTCCACGGTTGCAACTACAAATTTAACTGATATTTTATTACTGAAAACAAATTCATTTGGGGATACAATTTGGGACAAGACTTATGGAGGAATTGGATGGGAAGCAGGTAATTGTGTACTGGAGACTTCAGACGGGGGATATATTATAACGGGATATGCTAATCCACCAATTTCTGAATACGGATATGACTTATGGATATTTAAAACTGATTCATTAGGCGAAATCCTTTGGTCAAAAACATATGGATCGGATACTACACAAGAATCTGGCTCTTGGGTAATTGAGACATCTAATCATGAGTTTTTATTAGTTGGAAATAGACAAATAAAATATGGCACATCACCAGATATTTGGATTTTGAAAATTAATTCGCTTGGGGATACACTCTGGACGAAAACTATTGGTGGAACATACGCAGAACTGGCATATTCATTATTAGAAACAAATACGAATGAGTATTTAGTTTTAGGTTGGACAGACTCATTTTGGTTAAGTAATGTTTGGCTCATTAAATTAGCAGGAGAACCGGTCAATGTTGAAGCTGATCGAGAGATTATTCTGGATGATTTTAAACTTTCACAAAACTACCCCAACCCGTTTAACCCAACAACCAGTCTACAGTATGCAATTGGCATTAGGCAATTTGTTATACTCAAAGTATATGATTTGTTGGGAAGAGAAGTTGCAACTTTAGTTAACGAAGAAAAACCTGCCGGAGAATATGAAGTTGAGTTTAATGGTAGCAAATTACCAAGCGGGATTTATTTTTATAGTTTGAGGGCCGGAGAATTTACGGATACAAGAAAAATGATTCTCTTGAAATAAAGATGCTTTTCCCCTCATCACTTGTGAGGAGGGGTGTCATTTTAGTGACGGGGTGGTGAAATTCTCCCTCCTCCCCTTAATCCCCTCCTCAGGCAGGAGGGGAAAAACAATTTTACTTTAAATATTTTTCAAACCACTTCCTCCGCATCTCATCAACTTCTTTACGATGCTTTTTTAAAAAGTGATCGCCGCCTTCAAGCATAACAAGTCGAAATGGAATTTTCAACTCAAGCAGTTTGTACGAAAGATCAATTGAATCGTGAGGAAGAACTCTTTCATCTTCTGTCCCGTGGATAATTAATATCGGTGTGTCTTTCGGAAGCTTTTCAGGGAATTTTACAATCGACCGGCTTTCACATCTTTCATAGAATTCTTTTTCTTGGTATTTACCCAAAGTTGCTTCATACAGTCTTCTCATAAACGGACTTTCATCTGAACTGCAGCGAAGATTTGCTATTCCTCCACTTACGATTGCACACTTGAATACTTTGGTTCGGGTTAATACAAGGTAAGTCATCATGCCACCACGGCTCCAACCTTCAATTCCCCATTTTGTTGTATCAGCATTTTCTATCTCATCAGCTAACGGAATTAGATTCAACACATCATTTACATCATCGCCGCCAAATTCATCCCGCCCTTCTCCGCCATCGTTCCCACGGTATTGAGTGGCAAAGACAATGTATCCCCAGCTTGCGAGCTGTCCGAAGATTCCTCTAGCAGTAAAAGAATCAATGGCTCCTTTGTTACCAATTCCTCCACGATTCCAGATTACGCATGGATATTTATCTGAATTGTTCTTTGGATAAGAGATATATCCTCTCACCTTCAATTCATCCGACAAGTAAAAAATTTTTTCGGTTATTGTATTATCCAGCACTTCCTGTCCCCAGCCACTGGCAATCATTTTGTTTTGGGAATCAGAGAGAATTATTTCCTCCCTTTCGATTATTGCAGGCTTATCTTTACTCATATAAATACAATGTGAATAGCTATATTAACGTCTGCAAATATCGGGATTTATCCAATGGGTAAAAAGAATAGAAAAAAAAAGCAGGAAGAATCTGCATCACCAAAAAAAAGTTTAAAGCCACTAATCTTGAAAATCGGAATAGCATCGGTAGCATTAATCGTTGTTTTCTTTTTCATCCTTAACAACTGCGATGACGAAAGCACAAATATGCAATACTACAAATTTAAAAAAGAAGGTGAACTGACCTTCACTGACTCAACGGGAAATCCGACCGTGAAGATTGATATCGAAATAGCTGATAACGACTACGAAAGACAACTTGGCTTGATGAACCGACAAAGTATGGAAGAGATGCAGGGTATGCTTTTTATTTTTCCAAAAGAAGAATTTCAGTCCTTCTGGATGAGAAATACTCTTTTTGCACTTGACATTCTTTTTATCAACAGCCAAAAAGAAATCGTCACAATCCATAAAAACACCAAGCCGCTTTCGGAGCAAAGCTATCCATCCTCCGAACCAGCAATATATGTACTCGAACTCAATGCGGGATTTTGTGAAAGGCATAATGTTAATTTGGGTAATAAAGTTTTTTGGATAGGAAGTAAGTTGTCAATTACCCAGTGATAAATTCCAAAAAATAAATAACAAATCACAAATAAATTTCAATAAACAATTTTCAAAAACTCAAACTGTTTAGGAATTGGATTTTTGTACTTGATAATTGTTTATCATTTGAAGTCTGTGATTTGAGATTTAGGAAGCACCGTAAAGCTTATCTTCAACTAACTCGCAAATTATATGTGCGACAGTGATATGTCCTTCCTGGATTCGCTGAACATTTGAAGAAGGAATTGTTATCGGCAGATCAACAATAGCTTTAAGTTTCCCGCCATTGCCGCCAAGAAATCCAATAACTTTCATTCCCTTTTTGTGAGCTATTTCAACAGCATTGATTACATTTGGTGAATTTCCGCTAGTAGAAATTGCGAGCAGAACATCTCCTTTATTTCCCAAGCCTTCAACATTTCTTGCAAAAATATTTTCAAAACCAATATCGTTTCCGCCTGCAGTCAAATTTGAAGTGTCAGTTGTAAGAGCAATGGCAGGAAGAGCCGGTCTTTGTATGTGATGACTTAGTCTAATCATTAATTCAGTTGCAATGTGCTGACAATCCGCAGCACTGCCGCCGTTACCGCAAAGTAAAAGTTTGTGTTCTTCCTTGTAACAGCCAGTTAGCAATTCAACCGCTTTAAGTATATCCTCCATTAACTGATCTTTAATCTTGTGCTTTGTATCAGCGCTTTCGTTTAAAGAATCAATTATAAATTTTCTGGCATCCATATTTAATTAAATTGACAAGTTATTTTTGATTGGATTGATGTCTTTTAAACGTTCTAAACTTCAACAGGCATCTTTTTGTGAATAGCACTTGCAAAATCTTTTATCATATCCCAGTTATTTTCATCTTCAAAAAAGTTACCTGTCACAATAATGCTTGCACCGTTATCAACTTTTCTTCTTGCGGTTTGCGGATTCCGTATTCCTCCTCCAACTATTACCGGAATGCTGCATTCATCCGAAACTGCTTTGACCATTTCATCAGGAATTGATTCTTGAGCCCCCGATCCCGCTTCAAGATAAATAAATTTCATTCCGAGGTATTCGCCGGCAAGTGCAGTTGCTGCAGCAATTTCAGGTTTGTTTCTAGGTACCGGAAGACTGCCACTCATATAAACAGCAGTAGTCGTTACTCCCGATTCAATTAATACATAACCAGTAGAAATGGGTTCAATCTTAGCCCTTTTAATTAATGGTGAGGCCGTAACGTGTTTGCCAATCAGATGCTCTGAATTTCGACCACTAATAACTGAAAGAAATAAAATTGCATCTGCAAGAGGTGATATTTGATTTATGCTTCCCGGAAAAATTATAAGTGGAAGTGCAGTTTCAACCTTAACATTTTCAATAAACGAATCCAGGTCGCCACTCATCATCAGGCTGCCGCCAATAAGGAAACCATCGACACCGGATTTTTCGCAATGTCTGATGAAGGCAGGTATTTTTGAGTTCGACAGTTTATCGGGATCCAAAAGGACTAAATAAGCCGCACCTTTTTCTCGAATAGTATTTAAGAGGTAATTGTATGTTTTCATAAATGGTAATGTTCCCGATATAAATCGGGGTGAAATATATAAAAATTGATTTTTATTAGAAAGAAATTGATATAATCATTTTGCATTTAAACTGAGCTAATTTATGCAATACAAATCAGAAAGGCATAATTTAGCCTGGTTAATGAGATGGTACTTTGAGCATTCATTTTTCTTTTCACA
>Ga0209592_1000785_pt1 | contig 10015 bp, 11 predicted proteins | sample PPLLak2March2015_2_FD_187251 | JGI IMG/M metagenome (GOLD analysis project Ga0209592, IMG submission 187251) | Freshwater sediment microbial communities from Prairie Pothole Lake near Jamestown, North Dakota, USA - PPLs Lake P8 Core (3) Depth... | ecosystem: Environmental > Aquatic > Freshwater... | reverse complement strand
AAAAAAATTGAAAAAATAATTGTCTACATACCGCAACGGAGGTGCATTAACCGGTATCTTATAAAAAAGAGACCGGAAATAAGGGAAGTATATTCTAGCCCTCCTGCAATGGCATCTGCACCCGGAGGTCTAAATACAATTGGATTTTGCGGCATAGTTGATCATGGACTCTGCACAGACAAGGATACCGTCGAAATCTTTAACAAGATCCTGCATAACCGAACACGGGGAAGAGTGACCTGAAGTGTCTCCTGCAGGTTTTTATGATAACGGTTCATTATGCTTAAATCTTTATGCGCATATGTGTAATTATTATAAGCCAGACGGAGTAATCGATATGCCTAACTTTGACGGAACCGGGAGGCGTAAACGAGGGCCGGTAATCGGGCGGAGCCTGGGGCACTGTATAATATGCAATAACGAGTGTGAGTATCGAACAAACCCTGGCGGTTTTCCGGTTAAGGAAGAAACCCCCTTGTATAATCTGCGAGGAACCTATGTCATTGCCATTCATCACCGTAAATGACCTGTGCATGGAGTTTGACGGCACGAGGGTATTAAAGGATATATCGTTCGAGATACCTGAAGGGGAGATTGTTGGTGTCATCGGGCGGAGCGGGTCAGGTAAGAGTGTCCTGATGCACCTGCTCCGGGGGGTCGAGCAGCCACCGACCCGGGGCTCGATTGTCTATCACGTCTCCGCGTGTGACACCTGCGAGTATATGGATGTGCAGAGCCGGGCTGGCGGGAAATGCCCTCAGTGCGGCGGTGAGTTGGTTGCTCAGGACGTCGATCTCTGGGATGAGAGGAGTGACGGTCTGAAGTCCCGTGTTATGCACCGGACCGCGATCATGTTCCAGCGAACGTTCGCCCTTTACGGTGATGACCGGGTAATCGAGAACGTTCTCCACGCGCTTGATGACATCAATTACCCCCAGGAACAAGCCATCAACCGTGCTGCTGACCTCATCGACCAGGTTAGACTGTCCCACCGGATGATGCACATTGCCCGAGACTTATCCGGTGGCGAGAAACAGAGGGTCGTGCTCGCCCGGCAGCTTGCAAAGAACCCTGCCATGCTCTTTGCCGATGAACCGACCGGCACACTCGACCCCGAGACCGCACGGCTGGTGCATGAGATGCTCATTGAGGCAGCAAAAAGGAATACCATGGGTATGGTCGTTACCTCACATTTTTCGCACGTGATCGAGGACATGGCGAACCGTGCGATCCTGCTGGCCGATGGGAGTATAGCTGCCATTGGTTCGCCAAAGAACGTAATCAGCTCGTTTGTTAAAGATTATCATGAACTGGATGAACCTGCGCCACCGGAACTGGGCGGGAAAATTCTTGCAGCACGGGATGTCTCAAAACGTTATATCTCCGTTGACCGGGGTGTGGTAAAAGCTGTCCACAACGTGACATTCGATGTCCAGAAGAAAGAGATATTTGGTATTATAGGTAAAAGTGGTGCGGGCAAGACCACCCTCTCCCGGATCATCTCCGGTATCATTGAACCCACGAGTGGCGAGATGAATATCCTGATTGGGGATGACTGGGTGGACATGACCAAACCAGGCATTAATGAGCGGGGACGGGCAAAGGAATACATCGGGCTCCTGCACCAGGAATACGACCTGTTCCCCCACCGCAGCGTCCTCGATAACCTGACTGATTCGATCGGTCTCGAGTTCCCCAAAGAGCTTGCATTAAGAAAAGCGGTAGTCACGCTCAGGATGGCAGGATTTACCGAAGAAAAGGCCAGGCAGATCCTGAACCGGTTTCCGGGCGAGCTTTCCGATGGGGAGCGGCACCGGGTTGCGCTCGCACAGGTGCTCATCAGGGAGCCGCGTCTTGTCATCCTTGATGAGCCGACCGGCACCATGGACCCGATCACCAAACAGGATGTAAAACACTCGATCCTGCATGCCCGTGACGAGATGGATGAGACCTTCATTGTCGTATCCCATGACATGGATTTTGTTCAGGACATCTGTGACCGGCTTGCCCTGATGCGGGGTGGAAAGATCATCCAGATCGGGACGACTGACGAGATCCTTTCGCAGGTTACCGATGAAGAGAAAAATGACTAATGCGTAAAACCGCTGCTTTATGATACTAACCTGATACTCCATCATGACAACAAACCAAACGACTACACCACAGAAATGTGACGAGAGCTGTTCGACGTGTTCCTCGGCACAACAGCAGGGAGCTCCAAAAAGTGTCCTAAAAGGATTGCCTCCCAAAGCGAAGATTGATGTTAAACATGTCATCCTCGTGCTGAGCGGAAAGGGCGGGGTGGGAAAATCAACCGTCTCGGTAAACCTCGCGATCGCCCTTGCCAACCATGGTAAAAATGTCGGGTTGCTCGATCTCGACTTCCACGGCCCCAGCATTCCCAAGATGCTGGGTATTGAAGACCAGCGAGCAACAGGGTTCGCGAAGGCCATAGAGCCCGTCCATGTGACCGGAAACCTTTCGGTTATGTCAATGGCGTTCCTGCTGCCGGATAAGAGTTCACCGGTTATCTGGCGGGGGCCGATGAAGATGGGAGCAATCCAGCAGTTCCTTGCCGAGGTGAACTGGGGATCGCTCGATTATCTTGTTGTGGATCTCCCCCCGGGGACCGGTGACGAGGCCTTAACGATTGCCCAGCTTGCCCCCAATGTAAAAGGAGCGGTTATCGTTACCACGCCGCAGGAAGTGGCAGTTATGGACGCAATCAAGGCGGCAAAATTTATTGAGAAACTGGAGCTGCCGGTCATCGGGATCATCGAGAACATGAGCGGGATGATCTGTCCTCATTGCGGAGAAACCATCAATCTGTTCAGCAAAGGTGGCGGGAAAAAAGCAGCAGAAGATCTCGGTGTCCCCTATCTTGGAGCGATCCCTCTTGACCCCGAAATGGTAAAGGCCGGGGATGAAGGTAAGCCTTATATTTTACAGCATGCAGATTCACCGACACGCAAGGCGGTGGATGCCGTAATGAAAAACCTGGTACAGCAGGTTGAATCCTGAAATCACTGAATTTTCTCTCTCAATAAAATTCGGGCGAACCTTATTATCAGAGAGCCTGAACCCGTGACTCAGTAATTTTTTTATTGCCTTTTTAAAAAGCATTCATTCCTGAAATAAAAAGAAATTTAGATATAGGGGCTGCGGAGAGCCTTGCCCACGCCGAAAGTCTTGCGAGCTTCAACGGTTGCTTTGTTCTTGGTGATCTTCTCGTTTGCAAGCTTGGAAACGAGCTCAAGACCTGGCTTGACCTTCTCGATCGGCTGGGTCTCGAAACACCCTGCTGCCATTGCCTTTGCCCAGACAGAGTCTCCTATCTTCGAGCGTACGAAAACCGTGGACCAGCCATCAGGGCTGCCGACAGATCCGGTTGAGATGTCAGCGAGGTTTGCAACATAGTCAAGACAGACATGACAGCCGGGCTGTTCGTACTTGTGGGTCACCTTGAGTGGCAGCTGGACGACCTGTCCGCGCTTGCCGTAGACCCAGAATTTGCCCTTGCCAATCTCCATCTTCTTGACGGATTCCATCTTCATGGCTGCATGGTCTTCGACGAGCTGAATGATGCTCTGGTACGGGAAGTTCTCCATGCAGAAGATACCGACTGCAAGAGCAATCTTATCACCAACGTCTCTCATACCGATTGGGTATAACTGGCCCTTGCGGACTGCCTGCATCTGGCAGGGGGTGCCAACGATACCGACCTTGTCCAGACCGAAGCTGCGGGTTGCCTCCTTGATTAAAGAAACATTGGGGCTGATGTTGTACTTTGTCCCGCGTGACTCCATTAATTCTGCCCGTGTTGTAATAATGGCAGGGATGGGCCTGAACGGCTCATTGGAGTCATCAGCAAAAAACGCCATGCACTTTTCCGGGTACTTTTTGTAAAAGTCCTTGGAAACTGCGACAATGGCACCATCAATGATACCCTCATCAAGGGCAAATCCAAACAGCTGGGTGACGATACCCCCATCCTGGGATGCCTTGAGGATCTCCTTATCGGTGCTCCGTGCTGAGACACATGATTTGTATTTACCGAGTTCTGCTCCCATTTCAATCACCTCACTGGAGTGCCGCCATTATGGCCTCGTTGATTGCCTCGTAGTTCTCGACCACATCGAAGCTGAACCAGCTCCGCGGGCACTGGTTGTAGCAGGCCCCGCACTTGATACACAGGTCACGCTGCCCCTGGGGCTTACCATACTCATGGGTGATCGCCCGGACCGGGCAGGCCGCTGCACAGCTTCCACAGCCCATACAGAGACCCTGGTCGATGACATCGTACATCAGGTCGCAGAAGCATGCTGTCGTTCCTCTTTGCGCTGCCATCATGAGGGGCTTAAGATATGCTGTTGCAAGATCCTTTTGCTCCTTGGTTCCCTTGAGCAGCAGGTATGCCATCACACAGACGTTCCTGATCTGCTGGGGCGTCGGTGCGCATCCGGGGATGTACACGTCGACTTTGATAAGATCTCCAACCGGCAGGAAAGATTCATGTGCGGGCTGGTTCTGCTGGCCACCGCGGGTGAACCGTGTGATATTCCCGTAACAGGCACACCCACCAACTGCGACAACAATTGCCGCCTTTTCTCGGGTTTCCTTAATCTCCTGAACTGCGAGTTTGTCATTAATGCAGACGGAACCCTCAACGAGTGCTACATCCATCTTGGGGATGTGGCGTACATCGGCAAGTGTGAGACCGTATACAAGGTCTGCGTACCTGTCCAGAATCGTCAATAGTCCACCGTAGTTGTCTGCTAATGACACAAGACAGCCGGTGCATCCACTCATGTGCACATGGCCCACTGTAATCTTGTCTACCACAGGCTTAACCTCCTTTTTTGTTGTTTCCACTTTTACTGCGACATCAGCGGGTTTCTGTGGAGCCACAGGTTTCTGGGGTTCCTCGCTGACGTTTTTCTTGAAGACACTTGATAGTAGTCCCATAATCAACACCAATAATATCCAGTACTAGTTGTACCGTCTTTGGAATTGCCTGAGCAACTTCATCCGAGAGCCCGATTTCCATTTCGGGATCAGTAACATTCTTCTGCTGGCATCCAATGATGGTAATATCAACCTGGTCTTTTATCCGCTGGAGTGGTTCCGTGAGGTCCCATGAATGAGCATCACGATAGCTGCCCGGGGGCAGGTCTTCCACGCGAAGTTTCGTTATTGATCCAGGTTCCGCACCAAAATCGGCAATATCAACGATCACGAGTTTTTTTGTCACTTCCGGATCAAGCAGGGTAAAAATGAAATGAGGGCCGCCTAGGCCCGCATCAACTACTTTTACATTGTCGGGAAGTGTGAGTTTCTGCAACTCCTCAACGACCGCTGGTCCGAACCCGTCATCGGCAAACAGGGGATTTCCACACCCTGCAATTACTATCTCTGGATACAGCATTGAGGATACTCTCACTGGATGAGTTTCTGGGCTACTAACCGGTTGTCCTCATCAATCACGATCATATGGGTAGCGCATGACACACAGGGGTCATAGCCACGGACAACAACTTCTGCAAGCTGCCAGGGTGCACCTTCAAGTGCCTTGCTGCAGGTTGCAAAGTTCCAGGTTGTTGGGACAAGCATCGAGTACCACAGCACTCTGCCATCCTTGACCTTGGCGAGGTGAACATCAGTACCCCGCGGGGCTTCGTTTGCTGCCCAGCCCATGGAGCCGTCACCCTGTGGGATGTAGTCTGCGACGACCTTTCCAGCGGGATTGTACTCATCAAGTGCCGAGATGATTGCCGTCAGGCAGTCGGGATACTCCAACTGGCGGGCAACCTGCTGACCGATAGTACCCTTCTCGGTAAAGTTCTTGAACTTGACCAGACGGGCCCGGGGGCCGACTTCAACGGGAGCACCATCATAGCATGGTACGCCGGTGCAGGCTTCCATCTGCGGGTTGACCTTGGTCCCCATCTTGGTGGTTCCACCAATCGGATATTTCGGGTCTTCGAGCGAAACTTCCATCTCACCCATATACCAGTCCCACGGGCGGCTCTCTTTGAACCGGCTGTAGTCCCAGGTGGGAAACTCGTCCATGCTGGTGGACCCATAAACCGGATGGGTTGCCATATATCCCTGGTCGTGATATCCGAGATCCTTGGGGATTGCTATCTTTGCGCCGCCAACATCTGCCCAGTCACGCTTCTGGAAGTTGCGCAGGACCGCAATCATAAAGTCCATATGTGCATGGGCAAGGACAAGTCCTTCCTTTGCAAGGTCGTACATCTTGACTTTTGCCTGCTCTGAACAAGGCCTGTACATACCACCGACACGCGGGTTGCTCGGGTGAATTGCTTCGCCACCGGCAATCTCACCGATTGTCTGAGCGATCTCACGGAGCCTCTGGATGCGCTTTGCAACGGTGCGCACCGGCTCTTCTGGTGTGAACGGGTTGATCTTGGTGTCAGTGCCCGGCAGATACATATCGGGTAGGGTCAGGATATTGTGCAGTGCATGGCTGTGAAGCCTGTTTGCACACTGGAGAATAACACGCAGGAGCTTCGCATCCCTGGGAATCTCGCACTTGATGGATGCCTCCATGGATTCGATCCCTGCGAGCGTGTGGGCAATCGGGCAGATACCACAGACGCGGGATGCGATCTTGGGTACCTGTTCCATCGTTTTACCGATGGCAAGCTTCTCAACACCCCTTACGGGAGTAATGGAAAGCCAGTTACCCGTCTCTATGATGCCTGCATCGTTAACCTTCAGGACGAGCTTTGAGTGCCCCTCATGTCTTGTGGTCGGGGAAATCTCTACAACTTTCGACAAATATTATCGCCTCATGTTACGTTGAGTTGTTCATACCGCTATACACTCTATACTTCTCTCATCTCTAGAGATAATTGACCGTACAAAGTACGTTCGATCTATCTTGTATCATGGATTTTATAACCCTTATTGTGAATACAGATTTTCGAAAAAAAGCATGGAATTGAGTCGTTTTTGCCATATATTGGTAAAACAAATCATTTTAACTTGTATCTTGTGATTATATTCACACATATAAAATAAAAAATAAAGTTTTCAGTTCAAAATATAATTTGATGATACCCGAGGTTTCTTCACCCGGCATTTTGTTTTTCACTGTTGAGTTCATCGAACAATTCAGCAATGGTTGCACGGCGTTCGGCGTATGCATCGTGCTGGTGGATGCTCTCTTCATTTGTCTGTTTTATCGTGACTACGGAATCACCGGAGAGATACTCAAATTCCGCGAGAACTTTCTTTGCCATTTCGCGGACACAGTCTTCCACAAACCGAGGATTCTTGTGCGCGGCAAGAACCACCGCACTTTCATCACCCCTCTTCAGCAGTTCATAGATACCGGCACTCATCGATTCTTTAAGGATCGAAATAATCTTTTCAAGGTCGACGTCCTGGTCATCGTCTGTTTCGATGCAGAGAAAGCCCCTGCCACGCTGGTTGTGTGTTGCCATAGGGACTTCGTTGAAAAATGCCTCAATCTGGTTAGGGCTGACCCCAAGATTCTGGAGAACGTGATCTGCCCGCTCCTTCATGATGTTCTGGGCACAAGGGCAGGCGGTCATACCCGTCACTTCTGCGCCAATGCTCTTTCTCACAATAGGATCTCTGAATGTCCTTCGGGCAACAGCACGTGCATGAACCTTGACAACTTCATGGCAAACAGTATGACTGATGGGTGTTTCCCGTTTCACCATGAACTCACTGCGCATAAAGACTTCAGTCCGATCAGCATATTCATGGCGGTCCAGAAGTTTTCGTGCAACAACACTGCAAAGTTTCTCAATTTTGTTTACATCTCCATCGATTGCCTGCTGGAGGACCTCATCGATCACCTCAAAGTTACGGGAAAGGTTGGCTCCTTTCAGGCTTCCGGGCAGGTCCACGTATACATCGAAGTTAGAAATAAATATGACCGGCCTTTTCTCTTTGCGGTGTACTTCAACGAGTTTTTTTACATTCTTCACACCGACGCGGGTGAGGTTTATCCTCACGTCAGGAGATGTTGCCTGAATGTCCGGCAACTCCTGAGAAAACGTCTGGGCGTCCCTCTCATTTCTGGACAGGTATTTAATAGGTCATCGCATCCCAGTATTTTTTTCCGGTTTTGCTTCTTTAGTTTTTTTATATAATATTTATGTGCTTTGTTGCAGATATCAAAGGGATCTACTATGTTAACAAAATATTATGATGCAGATGCCGATCTCTCAGTGCTGAAGGGAAAACGCATTGCCGTGATTGGATACGGTTCACAAGGGCGCGGGCAGTCTCTCAACCTTAAGGACAGCGGATTTGAAGTGGTGATCGGGCTTCGCCGTGGAAAAAGCTGGGATGCAGCAACCGGAGATGGCATGAAGGTTATGACGGTTGCTGAGGCTGTTAAAAAAGCAGATATCGTTCAGATCCTTCTGCCTGATGAACACCAGGCCGCTGTCTACAAGAATGAAATCATGCCATATCTTTCTGACGGGAAATGTTTGATGTTCTCCCACGGATTCAACATCCATTTCGGACAGATTGTACCGCCCTCCACGGTGGATGTTATCATGGTAGCACCAAAGGGACCCGGATTCATGGTGCGCAGGCAGTATGAGGAAGGAAAGGGCGTGCCCGCACTTATTGCCATCCACCAGGATTATACCGGAAAAGCGCATCAGATTGCACTTGCCTACGCAAAGGGGATTGGTGCCACACGTGCAGTGGTACTTGAAACATCGTTCCGGGAGGAAACCGAAACGGATCTTTTCGGAGAACAGGCTGTTCTCTGCGGCGGGTGCACCTCCCTGGTTAAAGCCGGCTTCGAGACGCTCGTGAATGCCGGTTACGAACCTGAAATGGCATATCTTGAGGTCCTCCATGAGCTGAAACTGATTGTGGATCTGATTTACGAAGGGGGGCTTACAAACATGCGTCAGTATATCAGCAACACAGCCCAATATGGCGATCTCACCCGCGGTCCCCGGGTTATCGGTCCCGAAGCCTATGAGGCGATGCAGGATATCCTTGAAGAAATTCAATCCGGAAAATTTGCCAGGGAATGGATGCTTGAAAATATGGTGAACCGCCCGGTTTTTAATGCATTAACCAAAGCAGATGAAGATCATCTTATCGAAGAAATAGGGTGTGAAGTACGCAGTATGATGCCCCAGTTTAAAAAATAATTTTTTCATCACTCAAAATCCAATTTTTTTTAAGTTACCCCCATGGGAGAAAGCCTTTTGGACAGGCGGCGCCTTTATATTATACAAGTATGACGGAATCTTATGAAAATCTCCTCAAACAAGCATATTCCAATATCACCGAAAAAACAGAATCTTCGGAGCGTTTCGTAGTTCCCGAAGCAAAAGCGTATGTTGAAGGCAAGACAACGGTGCTTGAAAACTTCACCGATATTGCCAGCAAGCTCCGTCGTGATCCGGAACACCTGATGAAATTTTTGCTCGGTGAGCTGGGCACATCCGGGAAAATTGATGGTAACCGAGCCATTTTTAATGGAAAATTTGAGATCTCCCTCCTTAAAATGATCATAAAGAGTTATGTCGAGGATTATGTGATCTGCTCTGAGTGCGGTAAACCTGATACAAGACTTGTGAAGGATGACCGGGTTATGTTGCTCCGTTGCGACGCCTGCGGCGGTCACCGCCCCGTGAGAAAGAGAAAAGCCCGGACTGAACCTGTCTCCGAGAACCTTGAGGAAGGCACCATTATGGACGTGGAGATCCAATCGATTTCCAAACGTGGTGACGGGGTTGTGAAAATGGGGCGCTATATTATGTATGTGGCGAATGCAAAGCCCGGGCAAAAGGTAAAAATCAAGATTTCCCGCATCTCGGGATCAATTGTATTCACCGAAAGAGCACCGGAAGAATAACTTCTTTTTATCAATTAAACGCGGAATTTTCCCATTTTTCCCTGGAATGTTCCTGTTATTTTTCAGGATTTCAGTTCCTTTGCCAAACGGGGGAAAATGGTCATTTCAAAGGATCATGAAGACTGA
>Ga0209592_1000779_pt1 | contig 10029 bp, 8 predicted proteins | sample PPLLak2March2015_2_FD_187251 | JGI IMG/M metagenome (GOLD analysis project Ga0209592, IMG submission 187251) | Freshwater sediment microbial communities from Prairie Pothole Lake near Jamestown, North Dakota, USA - PPLs Lake P8 Core (3) Depth... | ecosystem: Environmental > Aquatic > Freshwater >... | reverse complement strand
CCGAAATAAATTTTACTCCCTCAATGGGAGGAAAAAAGAGGCGACTATGAATAAATCAAAATCCTTAAAGACTTTAGCAATTGTTTTCTTCTTAAGCGGTATATGGGATGTCATTGCAGCACTCGTTTACTCATTCATGATTGGAACGGTCTTTACAGAGCCACCGGTTCACCGGTTCTACGCTATATTCATTGCATCGTTCCTTTATTGTTTTGCATACCTGCAAATCCTCTCCGCTTTTAACATCAGGCGTTATCTCTTAAACATTGGTGGCGTGATAATAGGGAGAATCTTCTATGTCATTCTACTGTTTTCCTACATCTTTGGCATCGAAGGCTTCCCCAAAACCTTTTGGTGGACTGGTGTTGTCGACCTGATTTGGTCGATTCTCTATATTGTGATTACCCTGAGAAGTGATGAGATTCATTTAAAAGACTTATTCCTCCCCCACAGAGGAAACAGCTGATTGGTTTAGTTAATATTCCTTATAGAAAGGAGAATAAAATGTCCAAAGATATTAAAGATATCAATGTCCGTTGGGGCTGGCTAAAGTTCATGTATATTTTCACTATTGTGGTAGCAGGAGGATTTGGATTGGGTGTAATTTTTATTCCCAACGTAATAATATCCATGTATAGAATGCCAAAGCAAGATCCAATCATATTTGGAATTGTGGGTAGCGTTTATGTGGCATTTGGGATTCTATCTATTTTAGGTCTTCGGTCTCCTCTCAAATTTGTGCCTATTTTATTGCTACAACTTTGCTATAAGGTGATATGGTTCGTTGGGATCATTCTCCCTCTTCTTTTTGTAGAACCATTCCCGATGTATGGAATACCGTTTATCGTCATATTCGCCATCTTTATCATCGGGGACCTAATTGCAATACCTTTTTCTTATGTCTTTGCAAAGCAATAAGAAAAGCGGTATAACCGCGAAAAGGATTATTTCACAACCTCACTCTGGTATTGACATCCTTTCCTTCTGTGATAATTTGATTTCAAAAGTAATAGGACGATCAAGGAAATGAAACAGGCTTTAAACTTTTGTAAGAAAGGAGGTTATCATAGTTAAAGTTAAAGAGATGCCTCATGGTGAGAAGTATGCAAAGGTGATCGACAATATGAAGTTTGATGAAGCATTCATCCTGCCTTTTGTGCAAAAACACTTGGGGGATCAGGCAGTAGCTGAGGTTAGAAAGACTTGGCAGGATGGGATGAATCCTGTTCCCGAGGGTGCGTCGTTTGAGGAGAAATATGAGGTAGCCTACGCTAATTGGATCTGGTTGGTAAAAAACATTTACCCATTCGTTCGGAAGCGAATGGGTGAGGATGGAATTAAAAAGTTCGAACGAGCTGAAGTCGAGGCTTTGATAAAGAAAAATGATAGTCCAGCTCTATTTATGTTAAAAATCATTAGAGTATTTTCTCCCGGCACAGCCTTCGGGATGACAGCTAAGCAGATGGGGTACCAACTGCAGTGGTTAACACCCTTCTCCATACCTGAACTAACTCGGCACAAGGCAGTGATCAACATGCCTCGGTGCAAAATACTTGATTTCCCGGATACTGAGGACATTTGCCGTGTCGGTTGCTACAGCACTTATCCGATGTGGATGAACGAGCAGTTTATGGTAGATATGAAATGTAACCGTCAGGGAAATAGTTGTACAATAAGTTTAACTCCTTCAGCATAGTGCAATTACTAAGGAGTCCATAATTGAAAATACATATCTTCTGAAAATCTCCCCCCTGCCTTCGCGGACCTGCTCGCCGAACAAGTTCTTTGGCAGGCGAGAGCGGCTTCGCGCAGGCAGGTACCCCCTCTTTGCCTGTCTTTGACAGGAAAAGGATTCCTAAAGAGGGGTATTGTTCCTCCCTTTTGTAAAGTCTGCCTGCCGGTAGGCAGGGGAGGTGAGGAAGAATTTTATAAAACAATGTCGTTATAATTATGGACCGATTAATAACTGGTGAGAGAGTAAAATAACGAAATACCTAAATGTCTTTGGCACTTTTTAAACATAAGCTCTTCATGCTTGATTTTATCAGGTAATCATCGGTACTCTTTTTTCTTTATACCACAACTCTGTTTTTCGCATATTCAACCCAACCAACAGCTAATTCTTGTCATGAAAGATCTAAAGTGTTCATTTGCTATTCGAATTCCTATCCGAGCATATTCTACTTTCGAAGCTCAAGGTAGTTTTTGCCGGGAATGTTTTCTATGGTGAAGTTCACTTGGGCGAACCGACAAAAGCTGGTAGGAGACCCTTCTGTCTCAAAGCTTGGATGGCTCTCAAGCTCTCCTCTCTCGTCTTAAATTCTCCTGCGAGCATCCGGAGCCAGGTATCCTGTGGAGAAACTTTGCGTGGAACGACTTCAAGGGTTTTCCCTTTTAAGACGAAGGTTTTTCTCAAGGAGTGACCAAATTGTTCATCGCTGAATGTCCCCAGATAAATTTTATAGCTCTGATTGGGAGCCTGGATGAGAAACAATTCTTCTGTAATGCTGGGAATTTTAATTTGCTGGTTTACAAAGATCCGGTTCAAATCAGTAATCTGGGGGTTGAATTCGAGGATGAGATCTATAAGAGTGGGATTGACATTATTATAATACTGTAAAGCCAGGAGGGAGAGAGTCCAGCCTTTTTTTGCGGAAACAACTCTTTCTGTCGCCTTCTTCGCTTCTTCCTCAATGGATTTTTCTTTTTTAATCAATATTTCTTCCAAAAGAATAGTCTTCTCACTCCTTTTCAAAGAAAGTTTCAGATTAGAATCCCAATTGAAAAAATAGAGCGTCCCAAACCCTAGGACTGCAAGAATTACAACAACAAGAATTGCGTATAGGGGGCGTACCCCAAGCTGGCTACCAGTCCGATGAGATTTGAGGTGACTCAACTCCTTAATAGTATCTTTAACAATTTCTTCATCAATTTTTCGACTAGAAGTCGTATACCCTGTTAAAAGGGCACGATCACAGAGTATATTGATGACCCGTGGAATCCCATTGGAGAACTTACTAATTCGATCTATCGCTTGAGGGGTAAAAACCTTAGAACTGCTGCTTCCGACAACCTTTAGGCGGTGGTCGATGTATTCCCCACTTTCTTTCTGATTCAAGGGTTTAAGATAATTACGGATGGCGAACCTGTTCTTAAATGCCTGCAGTTTCTGAGAATCCAGTTTAGCCTCAAGTTCTGGTTGACCGACTAAGAGAATTTGAACCAACTTGGCAGCAGGAGAATCCTCGCTGTAAAGCCTGAATAAATTCTCCATGACCTCGAACTCCAGGTTTTGGGCTTCATCGATAATGATGGCCACCGTCTCATTTCTGATCATTCTCTCTTTGAGGTATTGTCTGAACAACACGAGAAGAGTTGTTAGGTTTTCTTTAGGAACGGCCACTTCAAGATCCATAAGAATGTATATGAGGAGATCTTGGAAACTGATCTTAGTATTAAAGACAAAGGCCGTCTTTATTCTTTCACTAAGGTCTTTTAAAAGGGCATAAATGAGGGTAGTTTTCCCTGTCCCGACATCACCCGATATTACGGTAATCCCTTTCCTTTCTTTGATCCCAGAAATCATCGAGGACAGAGTTTCATAGTGACCGATCGACAGAAAAAGGAATCTGGGATCAGGGGTTGGGTTAAAAGGGTTTTCTGAAAACCCATAAAATTTTTTATACATGGGTAATAATAATTTTTTAATAAAGGTTACAATTTTTCAGGTGCATAAAGGTTTTTCCTTTTTCTTCAAGCCGACCGTTTTTTCTACAGCGGTCTTACACTATAATTTTTTAAGTTTACAGATTTCTTCGAACTTGTGCAAGCAAAATTGTTGATGATTAGATTGTTTCTCAAATACAAGCAAGGCCAGCGACACCGACCGATCAAATCAGCCGACACTCCCTTATTGTTCCTTGCCCCCCTGTGTCGTAAATGGATATGGGATGGTTAGATACTCGCTCTTGAAGGTGTGATCCTCCTCTTCTTGGGTTTCCCCAAGCTAATGAGCGAAGGCAGGATCACCCTTTTTTATTGCTGCTTTCGAATGGACACTCTGTGGGCACTGAACAGATATGAAACTCAAAAAGTGTAATGGTCCCAGCGGGTTTCGAACCCGCGTTACCGACGTGAGAGGCCGGTGTCCTAGGCCGCTAGACGATGGGACCTTTCTTAACGAATCAATTGTCAATAAGCAAAGAGTAATACTAAGCGGGTTTTGCCAATCGGAATTTGGTCATATGCTCAAGTAGATACCTTGTTCAAATTAACTTACAACATATTAAAAATCAAGCATTATTTCATTACCTTTTGAAATCTCAATTTTTCTTGTTTTCTAAATTTCGAGGATTTATACTATGAAATAATAAAAAGCTATCCCAGAATTTAACATGTTGGCTTTGACATTTAAACTTTAAATTTTTGTCCTATGATCCCCATTCGAGACGCTATTCGATCAAGAACCTTTCCAGTTGTCAATGTGGCCATCATTGTTCTCAATGTGCTTGCCTTTCTATGGCAACTCACTCAAGGTCCAGGTTTGAAAGAAGCCCTCTATCTCTATGGAATTGTACCCCTCCGATACTCCGATCCGGGACTCTCTGCTCACTTTACAGGGTTCCAGCAGTATCTCCCTTTTCTGACCTCCATGTTTCTTCATGGAGGATTTCTTCACATTATCATGAATATGTGGTTTCTCTATATCTTCGGAGATAACATCGAAGACAGGCTCGGCCACATTCGATATCTCGTCTTCTATTTTTTCTGCGGTGTGGCAGCCGGTCTAATCCACCTCTTTACGAATTGGAGTTCCAATATCCCTACCATCGGGGCGAGCGGAGCGATTTCTGGTGTCATGGGAGCTTATCTTCTTCTCTATCCTCGTTCCAGGATCATGACATTGATACCCATCTTTCTCTTTTTCCAATTCATCGAAATCCCTGCCTTCGTCTTCCTCGGCTACTGGATCCTCATACAATTATTTTCAGCAAGCCTCACCCCGAAGAATGTTGGAGGCATTGCCTTCTGGGCTCATATCGGCGGTTTTGTTGCAGGTCTCTTTTTTATAAAAATATTTGATTGGATTCCAAGGACAGGTTTAAGTGGTGGACTCAGGCAATACACCGAACGCAAGAGAACCCCTCGTATTCAACCTCTCACTCCTCTTTCCATCCCGGATGAGTTTGACCTTCAGGGAATCATCAAAATCACCCCGAGGGAGGGCCGTTTGGGAACCCGGAAAATGATCTCCATCCCTCATGGAATAAAAAAGAGGACCCTCATGGTGTCCATTCCTCCCGGTGTGGAAGAGGGAACGCGCTTACGTTTAAAGGGATTAGGTAAACAAGGGAAAGATGGAGAACAAGGAGATCTTTTTCTGGATGTCCACCTGATCGATTAGCTTTGCTAAAGATTGGTGTCAATTATCCTCTAATCATTTATCCTCTTCCCCGACACCGCTCTGATCTTTCTGGGGCCAGCCCACCAGATACTTAGGCAAGAAAAAAATGCGCCGACAATCATTAGGATAAAAACAGGCACATAACTTCCTAAATGGTCATAAAGAAAGCCGGCAAACCAAGCTCCGAAAGCCCCTCCTATTCCAACAAACATCATGAGCCACCCGAAAATACCCCCGTAGGCTCTTCCTTCAAAAAAGTCGGCCGTGATCAGAGGAGGAAGAGTCGCTGTGGAGGCGTATCCCATACCAAAAAAAATAGGGAAGAAGTATATCAAAACAGGCGAAGATAAAACGCTGAATAAAATAAGTGTGATCAATCCAATCAAGAAGCAAGCGGCCCCCATTGTGTAAGTGATCTCTCTTCCGATTTTATCCGACAATGTTCCCCACAGAATTTTACCACCAAGACTCACTATGCCTACAATACCAACGATGTAAGAAGCGAAAATGGCCTCCACCCCATGATCCACAAAAAATGCCACCTGGTGTACAAAAACTGACTGAATAATGAGACTCCCTAAAAAGGAGGACAGAGCAAGGAACCAGAATTGCCTTGTGCCAAGGGCTTGCCGTACTGTCCAGGACCTTGAAGCCCAATCTTCGTTAATGATCAAAGGGTCTTTGGCAAAGGTCTTACGATTTCCAATCTCAGTTTGATAGGAGATGTTTGGTGGGGGTCTTTTCAAGAAAACCATCGCCATCGAAACGATAATAAGAGGAATAAAAATAGCCATGATTTGATAAGCCGCTCGCCATCCTGCCCAATTAATGAGATGCTGGATCAAGGGAACACAGATCAAAATTCCGATTCCTATTCCGGAGGAGATGATACCAATAGGCAATCCCTTCTTTTCCTTAAACCACTGCTGTACGAGGGCGACATGGGGTACCCACCCACTACTCCCTAAACCAACAGCCGTGATAAAACTGAAAAAGATATAGAATTGCCACCACGTTTGCGTTGCACTGCACAGGACAAGCCCCACCCCGAGAAGGAGCGATCCCACGATGATGACCTTTCGAGGGCTAGTAGAATAAACCATATTCCCTACATAAGGGCCAATCAGGCCGCTCAGAACAATGAAAATGGAGAATGCCCCCGCACCAACAGACCGACTCCAGCCGAATTCTTTTAAAAGAGCTACAAAAAAAACGGAAAAAGAGTACCAGACCCCATAGACAAGGCCGAGGGTGATGAAACTGAAACCTACAACGAACCAACCGGAGTGAAGGGCGCCCTTTTTTTCCATAAAAGTGACGATAACCTCTTAGGAAACGTTATTAGAGGAAGCATGAGATGTCAATTGAAAAATCAAGTTGAAATTGTCCTCTAAAATTGTTACGCTTGATTCCATTAGTGATTAGCCCAGCGAAGAACGGGGTCTTAGGATGGAAAATGAATTTCCGGATTCAGTGAAAAGCGGTTTAAACCTTTTTTTTGAACCTCAAAGCGTTGCCGTTATCGGATCGCTGAGAGAAGGTTATTTCGGTGGCTATGTGGTGATCAAAACCTTATTAAATGCCGGTTTTGCAGGAAAGATTTATCCCATCAACCCATCCTATCAAGAAGTCCTCGGATTGAAGGTTTATCCTTCCATTAAAGAAATACCCGAGAAAATAGATTTGGCGGTCATTATGATCAATCGCCGATTCGTCCTCAATGTCATCAACGAATGTGCTGCGAAGGAAATTAAAGCGGTGATTGTGGTCTCAGATGGTTTTTCAGAAAGGGATGAGGAAGGAGCCAGACTGCAAAATGAAATGGTAAAGATCGCCAGGGAGGCGGGAATCCGGATCATCGGACCGAATACGGCAGGCATTGTGAATTCAGCGAATGGTCTCATTCCTGACCCCTATGAACCAGGATATAAAACAGTAAAACCCGGGGGAGTAGCGATCTGCGCTCAAACTGGGATGATCAACCCCCAGGCATTCCCTTATGCTGACCTTCATTACGGTGTAAGCAAAATATGTGATTATGGAAATAAATGTGACCTGGATGAATGTGATCTCCTTGAATACCTTGAAAGCGATCCTGCGACAAAAGTCATTACCATGTACCTCGAAAGCATCCAAGATGGTCAAAGATTCCTGGACATATCAAAAAAGGTTTCTGCTAAAAAGCCTATCTTAATTTTGAAATCAGGCCGGACAAAAGAAGGGGCAAAGGTATCTGCTTCCCACACGGGCGCCCTGGCTGTGGATGATCAGATTTTCAGCGCTGCCTGTAAACAGGCAGGAATCATCCGTATTGAAAAATTTCGTGAGTTCTTTGAATTACCTAAAATATTTTCTCTCCAAGCCTTGCCAAAGGGAAATCGTCTGGGAATCGTCACCTTTACGGGAGGAGTGGGAGTGTTAGCCATTGACGAGGGGGCGAAATATGGTTTAGCCATTGCCAAACTATCTCCTGAAATAATCAAAAAATTAAATGCGATTTTCCCCGGTTTGGGAAAAACGGTTGTGGATATTGGCCCGCCCATGGCAGTGAATAATTACATGACGATCTATTCCGACATTTTAAAAACCGTTTTGGCAGATGATCAGATAGACTGCCTTTTTAATGTCGTCTGGACGAGTCCGTTTAAAGAGTTTGTAGACGAATATCTAAAATTTTATGAAACCTTACGTGGAGGTTATAAAAAGACCATCGCTACCTGGATCTATGGCCCGAGTATCCCTCTCATTAATGAGATGTCCGCTCGGATGGAAGATTTAGGTTTTCCGGTATTTTCGGACCTTGAAACCGCCATTAAAGCGCTCGGTATTGCCTATCAATATTCAAACCGACAGAAGGGAGACCAATGATGGGGAAGTTTTCGATCTTCGATCAAGCCAAAAGGGAAGGCAGGTCCATTCTCACCGAATTTGAATCCAAAAGAATTCTCAAACAGGCTGGAATATCGGTGGTGGAGACCAAATTAGCAAAGACCCCAAAAGAGGTCGTTTCATTAAGTCAGAAAATGGGCTTCCCGGTAGCGCTCAAAATAGCTTCCCCGGAGGTGATTCATAAAAGTGATTCAGGGGGCGTTAAGCTATCCTTGAGCAATGTTTCCGAGGTGAGAAAAGCCTATGACGAAATTTTAAAAAAAGTTAAGAAGCAATATCCTGGCGCAGTGATTCATGGAATCTCTGTCCAAAAAATGCTCCGGCCAGGGACCGAAGTCATTGTAGGCACCAGTAAAGACCCACAATTTGGACCCGTCATCATGTTCGGATTAGGGGGTGTTTTTGTAGAATTGCTTAAAGACGTTTCCTTCAGAGTGATTCCTGTGGAACGAAAAGACGCCCAGGAAATGATTAAAGAAATCAAAGGATACCCATTATTACAGGGCTACAGGGGAAAAGAGCCAGCCGATATCTCTTCTCTGGTTAATATTATTCTTAAAATATCCAGATTCATAGAAGAAAATCCCCAGATTAAAGAGTTGGAGTTAAACCCTATATTTGCTTACCGAAATAGGGCGGTCGCTATCGATGCAAGAATAATTTTAGAAAAAGATTGAAGTGTCGACACTGATACTTCCATTTTTTAGTTATTATTTTTTTACAAAAATCTTCAGATACTCTCCATATCCCTCTTTTTCCAAATCTTCTTTGGGGATAAATCTTAACGCCGCAGAATTCATACAATATCGGAGCCCTGTTGGTTTTGGCCCGTCAGGAAACACATGGCCAAGATGGGAATTAGCATCTTTGCTTCTCACCTCAATGCGCTTCGTCAAAAAACTGTGATCTTCTTTTTCTATAATTTGATCAGGTTTTAGGGGTTTAGTAAAACTCGGCCATCCTGTCCCAGAATCAAATTTATCGAGGGAACTGAAAAGGGGTTCCCCTGAAACGATATCGACGTAAATTCCTTCTCGCTTATTATCCCAATATTCATTTTGAAAAGGGGGCTCGGTGCCCTCCTCCTGGGTCACCTTATACTGCAAAGGAGAAAGTTTATTTCTCAGGGTTGCATCGTCAGGCTTTTTATAAGTCCCCTCCTTCTTGACCTTTGAAGTTTCTTTGTCCTGACCCCACATCTTGCTTAAAAACTGGTCGCGACCGGACCCATGTCTGTAATAATTGTATTTGAGATGATTTTTTTTGTAATAATCTTGGTGATACTCCTCTGCTTCATAAAATTTAACAAACTTTATAATCTCTGTCACAACTGGCTTGCTATACTTTCCGGATTTGTCTAATGCCTCCTTCGACTTTTCTGCCAATTGCTTTTGTTCTTCGTCATGATAAAATATAACACTCCGATATTGTGAACCTCGATCTACAAATTGTCCCCCCTTATCAGTGGGATCGATATGTTTCCAGAAGAAGTCGAGTAACTCTCCATAAGATAATTTAGAGGGGTCATAATATACTTGAATGGCCTCCACGTGCCCAGTTCCCCCAGACGATACCTGCTCATAGGTAGGATTTTCTTTTATTCCTCCAGTATAGCCTGATATGACTTTCACAACACCTGGTAATTTTTCGAAATCCGCCTCTGTGCACCAAAAGCAGCCCCCCGCAAACGTAGCTCTCTTTATTGTTAAATCCCCTCCATGGGTCATATCACTTAT
>Ga0209592_1000774_pt1 | contig 10056 bp, 10 predicted proteins | sample PPLLak2March2015_2_FD_187251 | JGI IMG/M metagenome (GOLD analysis project Ga0209592, IMG submission 187251) | Freshwater sediment microbial communities from Prairie Pothole Lake near Jamestown, North Dakota, USA - PPLs Lake P8 Core (3) Depth... | ecosystem: Environmental > Aquatic > Freshwater... | reverse complement strand
AACGTGCGCAAGGCCGTGAAGTGGAACTCGCCGATGTACGGCATCGAGGGCCAGGGCTGGTTCCTGGGGTTCCACGTCTTCACCCACTACGCCAAGGTGGCGTTCTTCCGAGGCACGTCGCTCCGGCCCTCCACCCGGAGGCACGGGCAAGAACGCGTTGTCCAGCGCCAAGGTGGTCGAGGCGATCAAGATAGCCATCGTGCCGTATATCACTGGGTACCGTCGGTCGGACACTCTCGCTCCTTGTTGCAAGTGAACTCGAGTTCAGGAAATCGTCTCACGCATCTCGGGCAGTGCGCCGATGCATGACGTGTGCTGTAATTGCTCCCCGTCATGGTCCAGGAACAACCGCCGCGCCTCCTGGAGATCTTCCGGGATTTCGTGAAGCCCGGGAGCGACGCCGCCTTCCGTTCCGTAGAGGAGGACGCGGCCCGGATCTGCGCGGAGCTCGGCTGTCCCCATCCGCACCTCGCAATCGAGTCGCTCACCGGACCCAGGGAGGTCTGGTGGCTCAACGCATTCGAGACCGAAGCGGAGCATCAGCGCGTCGTGGACGCGTATCGCTCCAATCGGGCGTTGACGACGGCGCTCGAGGAAATCACGAGGCGCAGAGAAGGTCTGATTTTTCCGCCCATCGACTTGCTCACTACCTACCGACCGGATCGGAGCCGAGACGCTCCCTGGAAGCTCGGGGGCGCGCGGTTCTTCGTCGCGGCGATGACGAAACGAGAGGACGGGCTCGCAGGCTCGGTGTTCGAGGCTCCTCAGGGTGAGCGATTCGTCCTCAGGCCGGTAACCGAGCGGGAGGAAGCCGACTCATTCGCATCGGAGGCTGGAGCCGAGACGAGGGTCTTCGCGGTGCGGCCCTATTGGGGGATGCCCGCCTCGGAGTGGATACGGAGCGACCCCGACTTCTGGAGCGAGAAGCCCATGTCGCGCTCCCGCTAGGTCAGGAGCATAGAGATGAAGCGAACCCGAGCTCTCGCCGGCGTTTTTGTCTTCGCGCTGCTGCTCACCAGGTCGAGAGCGCGCACGTTGCCGGCGAGGGTCCGGTGACGGCCGCCGCTTCGAAACCAGCCAGAAAACCCGTGACCGCGTTCCGGGGGTTCCCGTCCTTGGTCGACTGCCCGTCCGCTGACCTATGTTCGCCTGAAAGAACCGGCACCGCAGTTTGCGCGCGGCGAATTGACCACCTAACGCTTTATTTTGAAAGCGCTGGTCCCGCGTCGAACCTCATCCGCTTTGAACTCTTCCCCCGCCTGATAGCGGCCGAGGACCTGGACGTGGTCGCCGGTCCGGACGGCTGCCGCCGACCCGTCTTCAGGTCCTAGATCGACGCGCACGGTTTCACCTCCGACGTCCACGAGCGCCTGCGCACGACGGCGGCCATTTTCGGCGGGTAAGCTGAAGCGACCGGTGACTGATCCCTCGAGGAGCCCCTCGCCGCCGCTCACTATCCGAAACGCCGGAAGACTCGCTTCTCGTTCCTGAGGCGTATCGAGGAACGACAACTCCGCGAACCGAGAGGGCAAGGAATTCCCTCGCGCTCCATAGAAACGGGGAGCTCGCTCTAGCGTCTCCCGGCCTGCCGTCAGCCGAGCTCTACCGCGGGCGTCGATCTCGAGCGCGTTCCATGGGAGGGCGAGCATCTCCTCACGGTCGAAGAACGACAGCACGACGAAGGTGGCGCGGCCGTCCGCAGGGTCGACGAGCACGCGCTCGATGCACGCGATTTGTTCCCACCGGGAGTTCGTGACCGGCTTACCGATGAAGTTCGCGACGTCGAGAGACCGGGCAACGAGCGCCCAGAGCTCGTCGCTGGCAAGGCTTGTCTTCTCGAGGACGGCCATCGATATAGCGATCGACATCCCCAAAGCGAGCGCGGGTCGGCCGATCACGTCGTCGAGCCTGCGAGCTGCGATGAAACGTCTTGGGCGATGAGTCCTGCAAGCGCGAAATCACCCGCGTGGTAAGCGCTCTGAGCTCGGGATAGATCCTCGCGGAAGTTTGCCAGCTGTGAATCGCTGGGAAGGTAATGCCGGTTCAGTGGCTTGTGGCTCAGGACCGCTTCCACCACCGTAAAAAGTGTTCTCGCGGCGCGAAGTTGATGATCCGCGGCCAGCTTTGCTTCCTTTCGAACTAGAATCGCTTCGTTTATCGCCGCCCGGGCGAGGAGATCGCTGGGAGTTCCTTTCTCTAAGGCTTCCACCGCGGCGCCGTATCGGTTCGGCGCATACGTGTCGGCCTCGAGCTTTCTTGCCTGTTCGAGGGCGGTTTCGTCGCGCCCGATGTCGCCTTCGGTACCTTCGATGGTTGCTGGAGTTTCCGGCGGCGGGCGCTGTTCGCACGCGACTAGCGCGCCGAGGATCGAGCTGCACAATGCAATTACTAGAGTCTTCATTGTATGGTCTCCTCTTTTGTTTGCCCCGATGGGCGGTTTGTCATGGCTTTCACTGCAACTTTCGCGCCACCTATGCACCGCCACGAAGTCCTTCATCCGAAGCTGTTCGGTGAATCCGGGTGGCCGGCGTGTCTGATGTGGGCACCCTATTGCAGAAACGCCTGATCGGCGCCCGGCGGGCAGGAACGAGGTTCTTTTTTGCGACGCGCAGATTCTTCGCGCGATCACCCAGCGCGCTGGGTTCTTTCTTACGGCGACCCGGACAAGGGAGAGCTCGCGGGCCGAGAAGCTCCAAGATCTCGACGACAACTCTGGGCAGGCGACGCGAGCGAAACCGGATTCGAAGAGTCCACAATCGAGTAGCTGCGACAGCGGTATCCGAAGGCGGGCCAGAAGCCGTATGACGAAACTCCGCCACTGTCCGGCCTTGCTGTCAAACCGCGCGATCCCTCCTCGTTCGTGACCAAGACGAAAACTCCCGACAAGAACGGAAGACCCCCTCTACCTTCGCAGGACTGCACTGCCACGCCCCCCCAAGGAGAAGAAGCCTAAGCGCGAGGTCGAGCTTCAACGAACAGAGGCTACGTCGGCGTGGCCCCGTGAAATGACGGCCACCGGTACCAGCTGCGCGAGCTGACAAAGCTGGTCCCGAGTCTCCAGCAGGGTTGACCCCACATGGTTAGCGCCTGCTTCCATCAGCAACTGAGGATTGTCGTCCGCCAGCGTCGGCGGAGCCCATCGTCCCACGATGATCTTCAGCTCTGGCAACGCGGCGCGCAGCTTTTTGACCAGGTAACGCGTCTTCGACGGCGGGCTGGGCGGAAGATCGGCGATGCAGACGATTTGATAGCCGCCCTGTTGGACCGTTGTCACCATTTCCGAGGACAACATGTGCACGGATGTGACTTCGAGCGCAACCGGCGTGTCTTCGAGGAGTTGGCTGAGCATACGCAACGCCAGCTCGTCGGTCACTGGGTTGGCCGGATATGCCAGCACGGTCACCCGATCCGCCGCAGGTGCAGCCCTCTCTGGAGGAGTATTCTCTGTCGCCTCACCCGCGCGGGCGGCAGCGGTCCGGACGACCACAGCGGCATCGCTCATCAGCTCCCGCGTCGCGTCGACGACAACGATTTCCTCGTCGGCTGAGAGGCGATTCTCCAGGCGGTCTCGTTCCGCGTAGTTCAATGCAGGGAGCAAAAGCGCGTCATAGATGGTCTCGACCGGATGCGCCTTGATGTGACGGTCGATGATCTCCGACGCTTCACTCTGATCGTGCGCGAGCAGCCGTTGGTAGTAGCTGACATCGGGCGGCAGGGTCGGCGCGACCGCCATAAGAGTCGAGAGGAACTCTAGTCCCGGGACATGTTTTCCGAGCACTACCAGGCAGACGGTCAGAGGCGTGGCCATCAATAGGCCCATCGGCCCCCACAACCAGGTCCAGAAGGCCACGGCAACGAGCAGCGCCACCTGGGAAACGCCCGCCGCCCCCGCGTACAGGTATGTCTCCAACACCAGGTTCGTGAACAACTCGAGGATGAGAAACAGGCCTATGACCGAAAACGGCCGGCTCCATCCTGGGAGCGCGGCAAGCCCAACCACGATGGGAGCCGCCGCGCCGATGATCGGGCCGATGTACGGAATGTAACGAAGAGCGGCAGCCAGCACCGCCCACAGGAGAGCATAGGGCACGCCGATGAAGTACAGACCGATCCCGACTCCCACGCCGTAGACCACGTTGACGATCGTCTGCATTAGCAGTTGTCGACTCACTCGTTGCCCTGCTTCATCAAACGCCTTGGTTGTGACCGCCAGATGCCCACGACCGATCAGGTCGATAAGCCGGCAGCGCAGGTCTTCACCCTCAAGCAGCATGAAGATCACCATCACGACCACGAATCCTGCCGTCGCCAGTGGTCCCATGAATGGGCCAAGCCAGGCGGGAAAGCCCCATAAACCCGCGACCTGTTCGGATCGCACGACAAGTGGCTCGGCCAGCGAGCCTTGAGGTTCGTCAGCCTTCTCCATTTCTGTCTTGATATCTTCGAGCGTGTCTTGAACCCTCTCTACGGAGCCTCCCTCGCGCGCGTGGCGAATATCCGCGATCTTCTGACGAATGTTGTTGCGATAGCTCGGAAGATCCGCCGCCAGATACCCCATCTGATTCGCAAGCCCCCAGCCGGCCATTGCTAGGATACTGAAGGCCAGTGCAACTACCAGGAGAACGGCGGGGATGCGGCCGATCCATCCCTGGAGCCGCGTCACCGCCGGCGTGAGGACAAACGTCAGGAGAATGGCCAGCGCAATCGGAACGACGACCGCCTGCGCCCAGTACAAGACTGCGATCACGAGCACGCAGCCAGCGAAGGTCACCCACGGCTTGAACGTCTTCATCACATCATTCATGGCTTTCTGCGAGCGCACGCCATTGTCTCAGATCAAACATCATCCATTCCAATAGAGACACGCCGTCATCGCGGCCGCGCGCGGACCGAGACCGCGCGCACTCAGACATGCGGTCCTCCAGTGTCCCAGGAGCGGGTGGAACGTTCGACACGGGTTGGGTTTTCGAGCGGCGGTTTGAGAATCACATTTCGCGGGCGTTGGTCCTTGTCGAGGAAGCCAATAGGGACGGGAAGCTCCTTCGGTCCTTCGCGGGTCCGGCGTGGGACGGGGACCGGCTTACGACCACGACGCGTTATCCGTTTCAGAATCCCAAACACACTCGCTGGCTCGCGAGTGCGGTCACTCAGACCCTGTGGCTGCAGCCGGCGAGCAGGCCCCCCGTTCGAGCCATCGTTGGTCGTCGAGACCCTGAGAGGGGGAGCGTTGGACGGACCCTCGTCGACGACGCGGACGGTTTACACCAGGGGGTATCGGTAAGTCCGAACGGAGACCTCGCGAGCTTGCCGCGCCCTGCCCTACGTGCTCTCGAGAAGGGCGTTGGCGCCCCCCGGCCGATCGAAGAGTCGCTTGTTGCTTCTCGGCCCGGAAGAAAGGCTCCGGGGTTCTGGCGGTGGTATAGTGCCGGTCGTTCACAGGAGGGCCTATGCGCGCAGTGACTATCTTGTTCATGGCGGGCGTGCTCGTGGACTGCGGAGGGGGCGACGATGGACCGCGAGCCACCGACGATCCACCAGCCTCGGCGGCGGACGTCGTGGGCGACGAGGCTGCCTCGGACACGTCCGGCTGCGATCTTCTGACCGACGCTGAAGTCGGCGAAGCCACGGGCACGACGATCGCCAGTCACGAAGAGTCCGGTCTGCATGGGTGCCGGTGGAGAGCGCAAGACGGTATGCAGTTGATGCTGGACGTCTACTCGGGCTCGTCCGTCTCGTCTGCCACGTGCGACGCGCAGAAGGTTCTCGGCACCGGGCGAGAAGAGGTCGTCTCCGGGCTGGGCGACTCCGCCCTGTGGAAGACGAGCGGCAGCCTCGTCGTGTGCACCCCGCGTGCCGTCATCCGCTTCAACCTGGACAACTCGCAGCGAACTGTGCCGGAGAACAAAGAAGGGCTCATCAAGCTTGCACCATCGGTGCTCGGCCGGCTGTGAGCACGTCCGCCGCGGCGGATCGGGACCGACCCCGGGAGCGCCACGCGGAGAAACACATCAGCTTCGGTCGCGCCGAACGATCGCGCCGCCCGCACCAGGTCCCGGTCGACGTTCTCGACCCGGTGGCGGTGTTCACGAGGACAGGCGGGAGCGAGAGCCGAAATGCGATCGCCGACCGCAGCGCCGGGCCCGAGTCCCACCCTGATGACGAAGGTAGGATAAAACGCGATGAGGGGGGACGAGTAGAGAAACCACACGAAAGGTCGAGCGCGTACTCGCCGAACCGGTACCAGCCCGTTGCGCTCTTCGTTGAGCGCGCCCGAGTTGATGACGGGGGCGCATGTTAGGATCGCGCCGACCCCGCGAAAGCGGCCGCGCCCACCGTCTATTCACCCAGCTTGATACCGACCGCTCCAATGTCGATGTGATGCGCCGTGCTCGCGAAGTTCAACCGCAGTGAAAGGGTCATGGCCCCGTCAGGCTGCAGGTTCCCGACCGGGCTTTCGACGCAAACGGAAACGACGCTGGTCCGGTCGGTTCCGTCGTCGTGCCGCACGACCCCGCTTCGCGGAAGTGTCTCCTCGGAGAGCCGGACCTGGGAGATAAAGCTCGAGGCGTTGCTCAAATCGTAGCATAGGGTGACCGCCTTGATTGCGAACCTCGAGTCCAGGGCCAGTGGAAGGTTCAGCCACTGCAAGTCACCCGACTGGCTCGTCCTGACCCGCAGCGTGTTTCCGGCAGCAGCGCGGCTGAGCAAGAGCGACGTTCCGCCCGCGCCGTCCTCGTCGGGGATCATCGAGAGGGGATTCACCCAGTGGACGAAATCCGGCAGCGCCGGTTCGGTCGGCTCGCAGACGACCGTTCCCCCCATTCCGATAGCGCGAATGCTCTGTCCCGCCGGGCAACTTCCGATGACCCGCGCCTGAATCTGCGAGAGGTTGACGTCCGCGGCGCCAATGGATGCGTCCGCGATATCCCCCCCCGTGAGACTCTGATCCTGCACCTGGTCGGAGCCGACGGAGTTGTTGGCGAGTTTCTCCTCTGTGATCGCTCCATCCTCGATTTGCGCGCCGATCACAGGAATGGTGTCGTACACGAAGCGCATGCCCACGATGTTTCCTCGTTCGAGCGCGGGAGACGAGGGGAACCAGAAGAAGACGCTCACATAATCGGATCCGGCCGAGGAGGCATCGAGCTGGCCGCCCAGAAGCGCCGTGATATCGATCTCCGCCATCTCGCCCGCGGTGAGAGTGACGGGCGTGCCCAGATCCTGAAAGAAGCTTCCCTCCGTGGTCTCGCCGTCCCGTCCCACGCTCCCGTAGACGTCGAAGGTCCCATCGAAGTCGCTCCGCGGGATGACGGCGATCGTCGCGGACGTGAAGGCCGCGAAATCATCGGGAACGGCGAACGAGAAGCTCGCGAAACCCGCTGTGGTCGTAGGCCAGGGGAAGCTGTGAATGGCAGGGACAGTCAAGTGTGTCGGTGGCACCCAAAGCTCTTCCGCCGACACCACCCTCCCAGTCGCCAACCCCAAAAGGGCACCCAAGGCAAGTCCTGTCATTTTTTGGCTCATACTCCCTCCCGGGATGAGTTGTTCCGTTGATAAACGACCCGGATGCCGATTTCCCTCAGCTCGCGACCGCAAATTCGTCGTTCGGGGTTTCCTGCGTCAGGAAATGACCGAGCGGAGCATCCTCGCGGTCGAGGGAATGCGAGGGTTGGTGCAGCGGGAGCTGCCAGGTCCCAGACTCTTGAAGCCTGGAGAGCCGCAAGTACACGTTCGTCCCGGAACGGCACTCGCCGCAGGCGCACGCCGGTGGCGTCGAAGATGGCGTTCGCCACCGCCGCGAGCGTCGGTTTGCAGGTCGCCTCCCCGCCCCGTAGTGCGGGAGGTCGGGGCGCTCCGGATTCGGTTCACCGTTCACCAGCACCAAGTCGATCCGTTCGGGGATATCGGCGCGGGTCAGAGTCGGAGAAGACGACTAGTTCACGCTGGTCACCTTCTCTCCTCTCGTCATCGGGGTGGGTGAAGCGGAACGTCGCTCCTCCGTCACCGTTGTTCGAGGCCTCGCCGCTTCCCTGAAGCCCCTCCCCCCGATGGTGAACGACGTGAGAGCGAGTTCACCGCGAGCGGAGTTTCGCTTCGGCGGTTGAACGGGTGCTCCGCCGCCGAGTAGAATCGGCACACGGGGCGAGAATCGATGACCGGCGTTCGGTCGGAACAAGTGCGGCGTCTATTGAATGCGGCGCTGGAAATGGACTCGGTCCGAAGAGCTGACTACCTCGATGTTCTTTCGGAGGTAGACCCGGACCTGCGAAAAGAGGTCGAACTCCTCCTCGCCGCCCGTGCCGACGACACCGCAGCCGGCCGGGACTTCCGGGCCCTCGAAACCTCCACGGTCCTTCGTCCTTCCGACACCCCATCGCCGACTCCGGAGCGCATCGGTCCGTACCGCGTCTTGCGCGAGATCGGCGAAGGGGGGATGGGTATCGTTTACGAAGCCGATCAGGAAAAGCCCGTCCGGCGCAAAGTAGCTCTGAAGCTCATCAAATGGGGCATGGACACGAAGCAGGTGATTGCCCGGTTCGAGTCCGAGAAGCAGGCGCTCGCCTTGATGAGCCATCCCAACATCGCCAGCGTTTACGACGCGGGAGCAACGAGCGAGGGCCGGCCGTTCTTCGCGATGGAGCACGTTCCGGGAATTCCGATCACGGAGTACTGCGACAAGCACCGCCTCACCATCCGCGAACGGCTGCAATTGTTCATCCAGGTCTGCGACGGCGTTCAGCACGCGCACCAGAAGGGAATCATCCACCGCGACCTCAAGCCAGGGAACATTCTCGTCGCTGCGGAAGGGGACAAGCCCATTCCCAAGATCATCGATTTCGGCGTGGCCAAGGCGACCTCTCAGCGGCTCACAGAGCATTCTGTCTTTACCGAGCTCGGTCAGCTCATCGGAACGCCCGAGTACATGAGCCCCGAGCAGGCGGAGATGACGAATCTGGACATCGACACCCGGACGGACGTGTACTCGCTCGGCGTGGTCCTCTATGAGCTTCTCGTGGGAGCCCCACCCTTCGATCGAAGCGAGCTCTGGGCAGCGGGGCTCCTCGAGCTCCAGCGAAAACTGCGCGAGGATCTGCCGCCGAAACCGAGCTCCCGAGCTCGCGCCATGGGGGAGGGCGCCGCCACCGTCGCGGCGAACCGAAGGATCGATCTCGCCGGGTTTCGAAGGCAGCTCAGCGGAGATCTCGATTGGATCGCGATGAAGGCGCTCGACAAGGATCGCGTCCGCCGGTACGAGACCGCGAATGCGCTGGGCCTGGACGTTCGCCGGTTCCTGGACAAGGAACCGATCCGCGCGAGGCCCCCGAGGACGACCTACCGGATAGGAAAGTTCGTTCAGCGGAACCGAAGCGGGGCCATCGCCGCGGCGCTGATCCTGGCGGCGATCGGCTGGGGGTATCTTTCGGCGCGTCGAGGGCGGGACGCAGCCGATCGAGCCAGGGCCCAGGCCGAGAACCTGATCGGCTTCATGCTGGGAGATCTCCGGGCGCAGCTCAGCGAGATCGGCCGGCTGGACGTCATGGACTCGACCGGGGTGAAAGCCCTCGAGTACTTCGCCGCGCTGAAACCCTCGGAGATCGACTCCAACACCCTGAGGAATCACCAGGCCGCGCTTCGCCTCATCGGCGACGTCCGCATCGCGGAGGGCCGTCCGGCGGAGGCCCTCGAGGCTTTCGAGCGCGCCCAGGAGGTGGGACAGGAGATCAGCGATCGCGAGCCCGACGACGCCCGGCAGTGGTACGAGCGGAACCTCACCCAATACGCTCTTGGGAGCGCGTACTGGGAGATGCTGGACTTCGTCTCCGCGGAGAAGCACGTTGCCCGAGCGGCGGAGCTCGTCGAGCGCGCCGTGGAGCTTCAGCCCGATGAGCCCGAATTCCTGCTCGATCTGTCCCGCCGTTACAGCGATCTGGGCGCGGTCAACATACGGCTGAACCGCACGGAAGCCGCGTTGAAGAGCCTCGAACAATCCCTGGTGTTCGCCGGGAGGCTTCTCGCGCTCGAGTCCGATTCCGTTATCTACCTCCAGCAGAAGGG
>Ga0209592_1000773_pt1 | contig 10057 bp, 10 predicted proteins | sample PPLLak2March2015_2_FD_187251 | JGI IMG/M metagenome (GOLD analysis project Ga0209592, IMG submission 187251) | Freshwater sediment microbial communities from Prairie Pothole Lake near Jamestown, North Dakota, USA - PPLs Lake P8 Core (3) Depth... | ecosystem: Environmental > Aquatic > Freshwater... | reverse complement strand
CCTTCGTCGCCGATAACCCGGGCGACTGGATGTTCCACTGCCACGTGCTCGAGCACCAGGCGAGCGGCATGATGGCCGTCGTGCGCGTGGCATGAGGCGCTTCCTGCCGGTCGTTCTGCTTGCCGCATGCGGCGAGGCGCCGTCCGATCCCGCGACGCTGGCGCTGGGACAGAAGCTGTACTCGCAGCACTGCGGCGCCTGCCACGGCATGAAGCTCGAGGGCCAGCCCCAATGGCAGCGCAGGCTGCCGAACGGCCGCATGCCGGCGCCGCCGCACGACGAGAGCGGCCACACCTGGCATCACACCGACGAAGTGCTCTTCGGCATCACCAAGCTGGGCCTCGTGCCACCCTACGCGCCGCCGGGGTACCCCAGCGACATGCCGGCATTCGCCGGGACGTTGTCCGACCAGCAGATCCGCGCCGTCCTGGCCTACATCAAGAGCCACTGGAAGGCGCCCGAGCTTCTGGCGGCGCGCGAAGAGATCATCCGCAACGCGAGGAAATGATGGCGAGACTAGTGGCGGCGCTGTTCTTCATCATTGCCGGTGCGACGCATGCCCAGCAGAGCGTCACGCTCACGCATGTTCACGGCCTGGCGTACAGCCCGGACGGCAAGCGCCTGATGATCCCGAGCCACCATGGCCTCGCGGTGTACGAGAGCGGCAGATGGTCGAAAGCTCCGGGCCCGCAGCACGACTACATGGGCTTCTCCGCCACGGCGAAGGGCCTCTACAGCAGCGGCCATCCGGCGCCGGGTTCGGGACTGGTCAATCCGTTCGGGTTGATCCGCAGCAGGAACGGCGGCAAGACCTGGGACAAGCTGGGACTCGAAGGCGAGATCGACTTCCATGGGCTCGCCGCGAGCTGGAACACCAATGCGATCTACGTGTGGAATCCGGCGCCCAACTCGCGCATGGGTAAGCCCGGCCTGCACTACACCCTGAACGACGGCTTCGCCTGGAAGCCGGCGCAGGCGGCCGGCCTCAAAGGCGAGCCGCGCGCGCTGGCCGCGCATCCCGACGACGCCGCCACGGTGGCCGTGGCGAGCTCTACGGCAATCCACCTCTCGCGCGATTCAGGGAGCCGCTTCGAGACCGTGGCCGCAGCCGGCGAGGGCCTGGCGGTGTTCTTCGACCTCGACGGCAAGCACCTCTGGTACAGCGCCTTCGACGGACAGCCCCGCCTGGCGCGCGTCGCGCTGGCAGGCGGAAAGGCTACGCCGGTGAAGCTGCCGCCGCTGCGCGAGGACGCCGTCGCCTACATCGCGCAGAATCCCGCGTCGCGCAGCGAATACGCCATCGCCACGTTCGGCAGGAGCGTCTTCATCTCGAAGGATGCCGGACGGAGCTGGTCGCGCATCGCGAGCCGCGGCACGGCACAGTAGGGGCGCGACGCTGAACTTCTACGAGCGGTGGATCCTGCCGCGCCTTATCGATCTGGCGATGCGCAACAAGGAAGTGAAGCGCTATCGCCGCAAGGTCATTCCGGCAGCCGCGGGCAGGGTGCTGGAGCTGGGCGCCGGCTCCGGGCTCAACCTGCCCTTCTACGGGTCGCAGGTGCAGCGTCTGCATGCGCTCGAACCGTCAGAGGCGCTGCTCCGGATGGCGAGCCGCAAGCTGCCCGGCGCTCACTTCCCCGTCGAGTTGCTGAGGGGCTCAGCGGAAGAGATCCCGCTCGCCGCGCGCTCGATCGATACCGTGGTGACGACCTGGACGCTGTGCTCGATTCCAGACGTGGCCAAGGCGCTGCGCGAGGTGCGCCGCGTCCTCAAGCCGGGCGGCTCGCTGCTCTTCGTCGAGCATGGCCATGCGCCCGATGCCTCCGTCGCGGCGTGGCAGCGGCGCATCGAGCCGCTGTGGAAGCCGCTCGCCGGGGGCTGCCATCTCACGCGCCGGATCGACCGGCTCATCGGCGAGGCCGGATTCGAGATCGTCGAGCTGGAGAACGAGTACCTGAAAGGCCCGCGGCCCCTCACCTACACGTACTGCGGCCGCGCCCAATGAGGCGAAGGGCCCGGCTGGCGATTGTGCTGGCATGCCTGGCGGCGCCGGCGCACGCGCAGGAGGAGACCCGTGTGGTGGAAACGCGGGTGCTGTCGGGGGCGGAGAACCCGAACGCATCCCATCGCCTGCGGCTGTCGCTCTACGCCTTCCACGGTGGCCGCTGGCTGCAGGAAGAAATCGCGGCGGCCGTAACCGCCTCCGCAGGATTGCTCGCGCAGTGCGGCGTAGGGCTGTCCAGGGTCGAGCTGAGCGTGGTGCAGGCGCCGCCCAGCTTCCGGATCTATGCGACGCCTGTGTCGCGTGAGCTGCTGCGCCGCATGGCGGTGCGCAAGCCCGCGATCTTCTTCGTCGACGACACGCTCAACGAACCGCCCTTCGACGCCGAGGCCATCGGTCGCGCCAACGCGTCCACCCGGCCGGAGCTCGCCTACACGGTGTGGGTGGCGCACGGCACACGCGATCTGCCGCAGGCGCTGGCGCACGAGCTGGTGCATCTTCTTTCCGACAGCGGCGAGCATAGCGACGCGGCGGAGAATCTCATGCGCGCCGACACCTCGCCGCGCAATACGCGGCTCACTCGCGCCCAGTGCGAGCGGCTGCAGCTGCGTGCAACCGCGAACGGCCTGCTCAGCGCGCAGCGTGAAAGGTGATGTCGCCGTAGTAGGCGGTCGCCGACTCGCCGGTATCGTCGCTGTCGGTCATGATCGCCACGCCCTTGATCATCGGCGGCTCCCCGCCGAACGCCTTCTTGTAGTCCTCGTACACGTTGCGCTCTTCCTCGACCCACGTCCCGAGCGCCTGCGCGCCGCTTCGCACGACGATCATCTTCGCGAAGTCCGTGTAGGCGTTGTCGACGATCGCCCCCGCGGGCGCTTTCCCGTCCCAGACGTAGTTGAGCGCGGCGATCGGGATGTCGCCGAAGATGAGCCGCCCCAGCCGGTACTTCGCCCGTCGGCCGGAGCTCACCTTGTCCGGCTCGTACTCGAAGGTGATGTAGAGCCGTGCCGGATAATCGTCGCCTTGCTTGCTGCGGATGTCGCTCTTTTTCAGCAGGTTCGCCACTTTCCAGCGCCAGCGCACGATCGGGTACTCGCGCGGGTCGATGCGGAGCTCGCGGGCAAGACCCGAGGCGGCGGCCTCGCTGCGTGCCCGGACGACGACGGCTTCCCCGTCGCGGACGAGCTCGTAGACGGTGTGCTTCTCGACCTTCGGGAAGGTCAGCGGTTTCCAGCCTTCGGGCAGCGCCGCGCCCACGCGCGCCGCCGAGAATTTCCCGACTTCGAGCTGTCCGATCGCCTGCGCCGCCGGGAGAAGCAGGGCGGCTGCGAAAAGCAGGGCCTTCATGATGGGATCAGTGGTGGTGCCGGTGGTGCAGATCCGGATAGTGGGGATGGCTGTGAACGAGCCGGTCGTGGCGGTGCGGATGGACGTGCGGCTCGCGGCCGTCCCACGAGAAGTCGTGCTCATGTTGGTGATGCGCATCGTGGGCGTGCTCGTGCGTATGCTCCATGGGCTCGTGCGCATGCTCGTGCTCGTGGCGCTCGCTGATGTGCAACCAGACGCCCAGCGCCATCAGCGCTGCGGCCATCCAGAACGCCGCCGAAGGGGTTTCGACGAGCACCGCGAACGCGAGGGCGGCGCCGAAGAACGGCGCCACCGAGAAGTACGCCCCGGTGCGCGCCGTACCGAGACCGCGCAGCGCGACAACGAACAGCGCAAGGCTCACGCCGTAGCCGGCGAACCCGAGCGCGGCTGCCGCGAGCACCGTGCCGGCCGCCGGCAGCGCCGCGCCCGCGGCGAACGCCAACCCGAGGTTGACGCTTCCGGCCGCGAGCCCCTTCAGGCAGGCGATGGTCGCGGCGTCGCCGCCCGATACCTTGCGCGTGAGGTTGTTGTCGACCGCCCAGGCGAGGCAGGCGGCCGCGACGAGAAGCGGGCCGGCGAGGCCGCCGGCGCGAGGTATCTGGTCCCAGGACAGCAGCACCCCGCCCGCCACGATCGCCGCCATGCCGAGGAAGATGCGGCGATCGACGTTTTCGCGAAATACCAGCCACGCGATCGCCGCGGTCAGCACCGCTTCCAGATTGAGCAGCAGCGAAGCCGCGCTGCCGTCGGTGCGCGCCAGCCCGAACATCAGGAGCGCCGGGCCAGCAACGCCGCCGGCGGCGATCGCGCCGGCGAGCCACGGCAACTCCGCCCGGCCGATCGGCGAGGCGCGCGTCGCTCCGGCGGACAGGGTTCGCATGCCGAGCCAGGCTGCGAGGCCGACGCCGCTGCCCAGGTACAGCAGCCCGGCTACCATCAGCGGCGCCGCATCGCTCAGCAGCAGCTTCGCAAGCGGCGTGCTTGCCCCGAACAGGGCAGCGGAGGCCAGTGCATAGACGATGGAGCGGTGCACGGGCACGAGAGTAAACTAATCGCATGACCGTCTACATGCAGAACGCGGCGCGCGCAACCGAGGCGCCGATGACCGAAGCCGAACGCGCGGCGCGGGTCGAGCTCGCCGCGGCCTACCGCATCTTCGACATGCTCGGCTGGACCGAGATGATCTTCAACCACATCACGGTGCGCGTGCCCGGACCCGAAGTCAGGTTCCTCATCAACCCCTTCGGGCTGCACTACCGCGAGATCACCGCCTCGAGCCTGGTGCTGATCGACATCGAGGGCAACCCGGTGCGCAAGACCGAGTGGCCGGTGAACCGCGCCGGGTTCGTCATCCACTCGGCGATCCACGGGGCGATCGAGAACGCGCATTGCGTGATGCACACGCATACCACCACCGGCCTTGCCGTGGCCTGCCTGAAGGAAGGACTCTCGCCGCACAACTTCTATGGGGCGATGCTGCACGGCCAGGTCGGCTATCACGAGTTCGAAGGCATCACCGTCGAGCCGGGCGAGAAGGACCGGCTGCTGAAGAGCATCGGCAACAAGCCGGCGGTCATCCTGCGCAACCACGGCCTGCTGGCGTGGGGCCCGAGCGTGTCGCAGGCCTACCTCATGCTCTGGACCCTGCAGCGCGCCTGCGACGTGCAGATCGCGGCGAGCGCGGCCGGTGCCATCAACCCGATCCGGCCGGAGGTGTTCCCGCAGACGGTGCGCGAGGGTGGCCCGGCGGAGAAGCGCACCTGCGACGACGTCTTCGCCGCGCTGCAGCGCATGATCGACGCGCGAGACCCGTCCTACCGCAACTGAGGTTGACGTTTACGTAAACGTCAACTAGCCTAACGGGCCGATGACGGACCTCTCCGACTCGAAGAAGCTCGTCCACAAGGCGAAGCACAAGATCCGCTTCGTCACCGCCGCCAGCCTGTTCGACGGGCACGACGCGTCGATCAACATCATGCGCCGCATCCTGCAGGCCTCCGGCGCCGAGGTGATCCACCTCGGCCACAACCGCTCGGTCGAGGAGATCGTGAGCGCCGCGCTGCAGGAGGACGTGCAGGGCATCGCGGTGTCTTCCTACCAGGGCGGGCACATCGAGTTCTTCAAGTACATGGTCGACCTGCTGCGCAGCCGCGGCGGCGCGCACATCCAGGTGTTCGGCGGCGGCGGCGGCGTGATCGTGCCGGCGGAGATCAAGGAGCTGCAGGAGTACGGCGTCGCGCGCGTGTACTCCCCGGAGGACGGCCAGCGCATGGGGCTGCAGGGCATGATCAACGACATGCTCGCGCGCTGCGACTTCGACCTCGGCCAGTACGCGCCGAAGGAGCTCCAGCCAGGCGATCCGCGCTCGCTCGCACAGGTCATTACCGGCTTGGAACTGGGAATCTTCAAGAGAGAACTGCAGAAAGGCACAGCACCTGTCCTTGGCGTCACCGGGACGGGCGGCGCGGGGAAAAGCTCGCTCACCGACGAGCTGGTGCGCCGCTTCCGCCTCGACCAGGGCGACCGGCTCAAGATCGCGGTGCTGTCGGTCGACCCGACGCGGCGCAAGACCGGCGGCGCGCTGCTCGGCGACCGCATCCGCATGAACGCGATCCACGGGCCGAACGTCTTCATGCGCTCGCTCGCCACGCGCGCGGCGGGCAGCGAGCTCTCGGCCGCCATCGGCGGGGCGATCGCCGCCTGCAAGGCGGCCGGCTACGAGCTGGTGATCGTCGAGACGGCCGGCATCGGCCAGGGCGATGCGGCGATCGTGCCGCACGTCGACGCGTCGCTCTACGTCATGACCCCCGAGTTCGGCGCCGCGAGCCAGCTCGAGAAGATCGACATGCTCGACTTCGCCGACTTCGTGGCGATCAACAAGTTCGACCGCAAGGGCGCCGACGACGCGCTGCGCGACGTGCGCAAGCAGGTGCAGAGGAACCGCGAGAGCTTCCGGCAGGCGCCCGAGGAGATGCCGGTATTCGGCACCATCGCCGCGCGCTTCAACGACGACGGCGTCACCGCGCTCTACCACGCCGTGGCGGGCAAGCTCGCCGAGAAGGGCCTCAAGCTGAGCCCCGGCCGGCTGCCCAGGCCCGCATCGAAGGTCTCTTCGGCGATCCACGTCGTCGTGCCGGCGCAGCGCCAGCGCTACCTCGCCGAGATCGCCGAATGCGTGAGGGAATATCACTCGCATGCCGCTTCCCAAGCCACCTTGGCACGGGAGAAACAGCAGCTCTCGGCGACGAAGGCGATGCTCGCCAAGAAGGTGCCCGAGCTCGACAAGCTGCTCGAAAGCAAGGTCCTCGATTCCCGGGCGCAGAAGCTCCTCGACGGCTGGCCCAGGACCGTCAAGGCTTATTCCGGCGACGAGCAGGTGGTGAAGGTGCGCGGCAAGGAGCTGCGCAGCAAGCTCACGCACACCTCGCTCTCGGGCACCAAGGTGCCGAAAGTCGCGCTGCCGCGCTTCGAGGACCATGGCGAGCTGCTGCGCTGGCGCATGCGCGAGAACCTGCCCGGGGAATTCCCGTTCACCGCCGGCGTGTTCCACTTCAAGCGCGAGAACGAGGATCCCACGCGCATGTTCGCCGGCGAGGGCGATCCGTTCCGCACCAACCGGCGCTTCCACCTGCTCTCCAGGGACCTGCCGGCGAAGCGCCTGTCGACCGCCTTCGACTCGGTGACGCTCTACGGCTTCGATCCCGACGAGCGTCCGGACATCTACGGCAAGGTGGGCAATTCCGGCGTGTCGATCGCCACGCTCGACGACATGAAGGTGCTGTACTCGGGATTCGACCTGTGCGACCCGGCGACCTCGGTGTCGATGACCATCAACGGCCCGGCGCCCACCCTGCTCGCCATGTTCTTCAACACGGCCATCGATCAGCAAATCGAGAAATTGGGCCGCAAGCCCACCGGGGAAGAGCTAAGGAAGATAAGGGCCGAAACCTTGGCGAGCGTCCGCGGCACCGTGCAGGCGGACATCCTCAAGGAAGACCAGGGCCAGAATACCTGCATCTTCTCCACCGAGTTCTCGCTCAAGGTGATGGGCGACATCCAGGAATATTTCATCGAGAACGAGGTGCGCAATTTCTACTCGGTGTCGATCTCCGGCTACCACATCGCGGAAGCCGGCGCGAACCCGATCTCGCAGCTCGCCTTCACGCTCGCCAACGGCTTCACGTTCGTCGAGGCCTATCTCGCGCGCGGCATGAAGATCGACGACTTCGCGCCCAACCTGTCGTTCTTCTTCTCCTACGGCATGGACCCGGAGTACGCGGTGCTCGGGCGCGTCGCGCGGCGCATCTGGGCGGTGGCGATGCAGCGCCGCTACGGGGGGAATGAGCGCAGCCAGAAGCTCAAGTTCCATTCGCAGACCTCGGGGCGCTCGCTGCACGCGCAGGAGATCGCCTTCAACGACATCCGCACCACGCTGCAGGCGCTCATCTCCACCTACGACAACACCAACTCGCTGCACACCAACGCCTACGACGAGGCGATCACCACCCCGACCGAGGACTCGGTGCGCCGCGCCATGGCCATCCAGATGATCATCAACCAGGAATGGGGCGTGGCGAAGAACGAGAACCCCAACCAGGGCTCCTTCCTCGTGGAGGCGCTCACCGACCTGGTGGAGGAGGCGGTGCTGAAGGAGTTCGAGGCGATCTCGAGCCGCGGCGGCGTGCTCGGCGCGATGGAGACCGGCTACCAGCGCGGCAAGATCCAGGAGGAGTCGCTCACCTACGAGCACCGCAAGCACGACGGCTCCTACCCCATCGTCGGCGTGAACACCTTCCGCAACCCGCACGGCGACCTGACGCCGCAGAAGCTCGAGCTGATCCGCTCGACCGAGGAAGAGAAGCAATCGCAGCTGAAGCGGCTACGCGCCTTTCAAGAGAAGAACGCTTCCTCTTCAGGGGAAATGCTCGAAAAGCTGCAGCAGGCCGTCATCCGCGACGAGAACGTCTTCGCGGTGCTGATGGACGCGGTGCGCGTGTGCTCGCTCGGGCAGATCACCCACGCCCTCTTCGAGGTCGGCGGCCAGTACCGCCGCAACATGTAGCTAGAGGCCCGCGGCGCGGGCGCCGTAGAGCAGGCGCAAGGCCTCGCGCTCTTCCGCCAGCGTCCACGACGGGCGCAGGCGACGCAGGAGCAGCCAGCCGCCGACGAGGGCAGGCAGGGCAAGGAACCGGCGGTCGAGCAGCGCGCCGAGCAGGGTGCCGGCGATCGCTACGGGAAGGGCGTTCGCGCGCAAGGCGCGCTCGAATTGCCACGCGAGGTCGACCTGGCGCAGGCGCCGCTCGATCTGCCGCGGCGTAGCTTGGAGATAGCGCTCGAGTTTCATCCGGCCAACCCGAGCAACTCGCATGCCAGCGCGATCAGTCCACCCTAGTTGACCGTGGCCCCCGTGGCCTTCACGACCTTGCCCCACTTCTCGTACTCGGCGCGCATGAAGGGCCCGAAGGCCTGCGGGCCCATGTAGGTCGCGGCGATGCCCGCCGAGCGCAGGTTCTTCAGCATCTCCGGGTCGTTGAGAGCCTTGGCGATCTCGGCGGAGAGCTGCTTCACGATCGGGGCCGGCGTCTTCGCCGGCGCGAGCACGCACAGCCAGAGCGTCGCCTCGTAGCCCGCGACGCCGGCCTGGGCGACGGTGGGAATGTCGGGCAGGTCCGGCCAGCGCTCCGCCGTGCTCACCGCGAGCGCGCGCAGCCGGCCGCTCTTCACGTGCGGCATCACGTTCGGAATGCCGGCGAAGGACACCTTGACCTGCCCGGACAGCAGGTCCTGCATCGCCTGGCCGCTGCCCTTGTAGGGCACGTGGTTCAGCTCGATGCCGGCCATCGAGGCGAAGAGGGCGGAGACCAGATGCTGGGCGCTGCCGTTGCCGGAGCTCGCATAGTCGAGCTTGCCCGGCGCAGCCTTCGCCGCGGCGATCAGCTCGCTCACCGACTTCACCGGCAGCTCGGCGTTGACGACCAGCGCGTAGGGGCCCGAGGCCGTGAGCGCGACCGGCGCGAAGTCCTTCAGCGCGTCGTACTGCAGCTTGCTGTAGAGATGCGCGCTGATGACGTGCGGCGTCGCGGTGAAGAGCAGCGTATGCCCGTCGGGCTCCGACTTGGCGACGAAGTCCGCGCCGATGGTGCTGCCGGCGCCGGGGCGGTTCTCCACGTAGAACGTGCCGCCGGTCTGGGCGGCGAGCCGCGGCGCGAGGATGCGCGCCGGGACGTCGGCGAAGCCGCCGGCGCCGAGGGGCACCACCACGCGCACCGGCCGCGACGGCCAGGACTGGGCGAGCACCTGGGTGGCACAAAGAAGGAAGACGATCGGGAGGAGACGTTTCATGCGCGGTACTCCGGCTCTGGTTGGGTGAAGAAGGCGTGCAGGATATGGTACACAAGCAGGTAGTTCTTCTGCTGGAAGCTGGCGTGCGAGATGCCGGCCATCACCGCGAACTGCTTGTCGGCGTTGGGCAGGCGGCGGAAGAACTCGAGCAGATCCTCGACCGAGGCGATGCCGTCGAACTCGCCGCGCATGACGATGGTCGGCACGTCGAGCTTCGCCGGGTCGACGAGCGGCAGCTTCGAGCACATGTCGACGTAGGTGCCGGTGGGCACCGAGTCGTCGAGGGCAAGGATCGCGTCGGCGAAGGCCTCGATGGTGGCAGCGTCGGCCGTGCCCGGGTGGTCG
>Ga0209592_1000760_pt1 | contig 10116 bp, 16 predicted proteins | sample PPLLak2March2015_2_FD_187251 | JGI IMG/M metagenome (GOLD analysis project Ga0209592, IMG submission 187251) | Freshwater sediment microbial communities from Prairie Pothole Lake near Jamestown, North Dakota, USA - PPLs Lake P8 Core (3) Depth... | ecosystem: Environmental > Aquatic > Freshwater... | reverse complement strand
CGTTTTGACTATCAGTTACGCAAAGAACATCGGTTGGGCATAATTACCTGGATCGAGATGATAAAAAAGCGCTATATATAGTTCCGTAGCGTTACGTTATCCAACTGCTGGTTCCCCCAATGAGTTACCCCCAAATATCCCCCCTTTTTCCCCCGCGAGGGGGATTGTGTGCGTTGGGAAAATACTATACCCTGGGAGTGTAAACAATTACAGCTTGTGCCTTATTAGGTGGCGTGAAAGGATTGGGTGATGGACGCTGAAATTGCCTTTGTTCTGGGTATCCTGGTTGGTCAGTGGGTGCTGCTTTTTGCGATCTGGCGCGCAATGGTAAAGCTGATACAGATTCTTGCTTCTCTTGACCAGAACGCCAGTAACAATTCCTCCAGCGCGGGAACCATTATAGAGATTCCACCGGTGGAAACCAAGTACCCGGATTGGTAGGAGGTGGCGAGCGATGAAGACGCTAATATCTAAGATCCATCCGGACACACTGGTTGAGGGGAGGAGATACCTGCTGCGCATTCGTCAAACGGTTGTTCCAGGATGTGCGTTGGTTCCAGTGGTTTTCTATCGATACGACTCTTGTCCTGCAATCGTCATCGTGATGGATGATTCTGGTCAGAAGGTGCGAATCCCTCGAGATGATCTGTACACAAAATCCTGAAGTTCACAAAATTGAACAACACATGATGAACACTCGCCAGCATAATCTACTTCTGGTAGACAACATCTCGGATCTGGCCGAGATATGTGAGCAAGCTGGGGCAGTCACTTCGACCGTTATTTACAGTAGCGACAGAGTGGTTATTTTCTACAAAGACCCCTTTACGAACGATATACAGGAAGCTAATTTTGTGGATGAACTCCACATACGGCATCCCAAGAACTCGCGTCTCTTTATTGCGGTGTTTCCAGTGGATGATATCTAGCAATGGAAGCGGCTTTTGCCGCTCATCCGTTGCCGTTGGAGATATTCAAGCTGGCGACGATTCTGGAGGAGCATGAGGAAGTGATGGGGACGCATCAGTGCCTGGAAGGAACAAAAGGCACTTGAATGGCCTTTTGGTAACTTACACGGATGAAGATTTGATATATAAATAATACACTGGGTCTATCAACTACTATAGGTTTGCTATTTACCTTCGTCGATTTCGAAGGTAGTGAGATCAAAAAGCAGTTCAGCGAAGTGTTTGCCTTATTATTCATTATTGGCCAGGATGCACAGGGCGAGATGCACGAGCGCAGCTCAACCTGTGTCGAGAGGGCAAAGTAAACCGCCACATCAATCCTTAATTGTTGGGCGATCCATCGAACTATGTAATCATTTGGAACGTGAACAGAGTAAAAGTGTATTGATGGATACAGATGTCTCATCGTCAAGTAACGCAGATACTCGCTCAATCTTTGCGGTTGTGTCCCTTATTATTGGGATCATAGACCTCCCCACATTTATCTGTGGATTTTTTGGGGCATTCGGTTTTGGTCAGGCAGACAGTCCAATTGTTTTTATATGTTTGGCTTTCCCCGTTTTATTATGCCTGGGTGGAATCGTATCAGGCATAATTGGTTTAGGATCAAGACGTAAAATAATAGCACTCATCGGTATTGTACTTCCGGGCATTTGCTTGCTGATTTTCTACAATTTCATTACCGGTAGAATAAATTTTTAGACACCACCACCTTTCGAGATACTATGCAATTTGCTTAGCACGCGGCCAGACTCCGGCTACTGTTGTCACTCAACCGCCAGGGCATGTTTAGGGGTGAAGGAGGACGTATGTGGCGGATCTAAACACTGGATACATGGTTGGCGCTTCGGCGACAGAACAAAAACTACTCAACAGGATCGCAGCCCCATTTTGTTTATACTGAAAATCAGATGCGCTTGCCGCTATCTTTTCGCATAGCCATTACCACCAAACAAAAAAACAACCACCAAAAAACACACCCACTACAACCTCAACATAACCTTGACCGAAAAACGGGATACTGATAGGATTAGTTATACCATTTGACTGGAGTATAACTATGACTTACTTAGTTGGTAATAAAGGCCAAGTAGTCATCGCCAAAGCAATCCGCGAGCGTTTGGGTGTGAAGCCAGGGTGGGTGGCTTTGCAACGATTAGTGGGGGATCGCGTGGAGATCTATTTCTTACCTCCTGAGCACCGCGAGTCCCTCAAGGGTGGACTAGCTCAATACCTGAACGCTCATGTTCCACAGGGCGAGGCATGGGAAATTGCCCGGGAGGCAGCATGGGAGGCGGCGGCTCGAGACGATGAGGCTGAGGAGACTGATGAGACATGAGTGGCCTTCTGGACACCAGCATGGTCGTCCGCTATCTCACCGGTGACCCGCGCGACCTGGCGGAACGGGCCTCCCAAGTGATCGATAAGGAAGAAGACCTGGAAGTCAGTGACGTCGTGATTGCTGAAACGGCCTACGTTTTGACTTCTGTCTACAAAGTTCCCAGGGAAGCCGTGGTCGACCACCTGATCCTCTTCCTGCAGAAGGAGAACATACACCCCTTTGTTCTGAGCAAAGACGACCTACTTCAGGCGTTGCTACTCTGCAGGTCATCTGGGCGAGTTTCCTTTGCCGATGCTCTGATTTGGGCTGCCGCACGGTCAACAGAAGAGAAAGTTGTATATTCACTCGATGAACGCTTTCCTCGGGACGGCGTGGAAGTCCGGATGGGAGGGAAACCAGAGAGCAAGAGATGAACGGAATCACCAAGCGCACCGATCCGTAAATGCCTTCATTAGGCGGGGGACGTCTTCTCCTTCACAGCCCACCGAACAATTCCCAATACTGCTCATCGATCTCGCTGTCGTTGAGGTGCGCATATAGCTGGGTGGTGGAGATCTCCTGGTGGCGGGCCAGGATCTGCGCCAGGCGCAGGTTGCCGGAGCCGCGCAGCACCATGGTGACGAAGTAGTGGCGGAAGGTGTGCGGGGTGATGTGCGAGACGGCCTGCGCCCCCGCCACGCGCCCCTCGATGGCCTTGCGCCCCCCAGTGGTGGACAGGCGGCGCGTCGCTCGCCCGCTGCCCCGGTCGTGGCGGGCGAAGAGGGGCAGCTCTTCCACCCGTTTTTTATCTCGCTGGACAGTCTCTAAGTCAAACGCCGCCCGCGCTGCCAGGTAGTCTTTCAGGGCCCCAAAGGCGCGCGGCGAGAAGCGGATCACCGCCTGCTGGTCGCCTTTGCCGTGGATCACGGCGCGGTGCTCCAGCCAGTCGATCTCGCCGCGGCGCAGGCCTCGTGGATGCGCAGACCGGTGTCTGCCAGGGTCACGATCAGCGCCCGGTCGCGCAGGTCCACCAGGCGCTGGCGGTCGCTCTCGACAGGCATTTGGGCCAGGTCCAGGGCATGCTGGATGACGCGCTCGACATCCTGGGCATCGAACTGGGGCAGGGAGCGCCGGGCGCGGCTGGTGCGGCTGAGCGCCTGCACCTGGGCCAGGTTGAACTCGCCGTACTCGTGCGCCACCAGGAACTTGTAGAACTGGCGCAGCACGGAGACGATCAGCCGCTGCGAGGCAGGCGAGTAGGGCTTTTCGGCTTCATCGCGATCGGCTACCGGGCGACCGTGGGCATCCACCTGGCGGCCGCGCTGGGGCCGTTCCAGAACCCAGGCAATAGCCTGTTCAGGCAAGGAGGCTATCAGAATAGCCTCCGGGGCGATCTCGTGCTGGCGCAGGGTCTCCAGGAAAAGATCAAAGGCGTCCTAGTAGATGGCACGGGTGTGTGCCCGTTCACCTCCAGGAGGGCGTCGCGGTTGGGTTGGAGTAGCGGCGAGGGACACCCATCCCTCCCCAACCCAGTACTTCCTTACGCCCAATCTTCCAGGCGGAAGACCTCCGAGAATGGGTTGACGAAGCGCACTCCTTCCAGGGTCTGCCCGTCGCTGAAATCTTCGCTGAACACGGCAGTCACCTGGTTCAGGCGCGCTGCCGCCCAAATCTGCGCGTCGTAATACGACAGGCCGTGATCGCGGGCGCCGCGCGCCGCCTCCAGCACAATCAGCGGGGTCAGGTCGAAGACCGGGAAAGCGCGCAGCAGATATTCCACCTGCTGCAGGGCCTCCGCCGGGGTATACAACATCCGGCGCGGACGAGTGGTGACATGGATAAACTCTGCCAGGCACTGGACTGATAGCCGTCCGATACGTGCGCTTTCAAGATGTTTCAAAATACGCAACGCCTGGTCCTGACGCGCGGTTTCGTTTGGATCGCTGGCATAAACCAATACATTCGTATCGATCAAGATCGGCGGCATGGTTTATCCTTCACCTGTTTTACGGAGCCAGCGGTCCTCTCGCTCGGTGTAAATCTCCTCCCGGTTCCAGCGGTAGGGTTCACCTTTGGCTGCTTGCGACCGCGTAGACAGCGCCAGGCGAATGAAGTCATCAATGGCGCTCAGGTCACCAGCGGCAGGCTGCGCGGGTTCTCCGGCCACCTCGCGCTCGATGGCCTGGCGGATGATCTCGGCTTCGCTCAGGCCGCGCGCCTGGGCCAGGCGCTTGAGCAAGGCTTCCTGGTGCTTGCGGATGTAAATCTGTTTACGAACCATGTGCGTGGTCATGGCACACCTCCACCGCTATTATACATCACTTTATACATCAATTATTCGCCAGACGGGAAGTGGCAAATCTTGTGGACTTACCCAAAGATTTAAGGCTACCGGGTGTTTCGAGCAGCCGCTCGAGGAGCAGCCCGGTCAGGGCAAAGTGACCCAGATGGTTGGTGCCGAACTGCATCTCGAAACCGTCCTCAGTCCTGGTATATGGGGTCGCCATCACGCCGGCATTGTTGACCAACAGGTCCAGCCGCTGGTAATGCACCTTGAGCTCGGCGGCAAAACGACGGATCGAGGCCTGGCTGGACAGGTCCAGGGGGCGCACGTCCAGGATTGCCCCCGGCGCAGCGTTGAGGATATCCTGGCGCGCCTGGTCGCCTTTCGGCAGGGAGCGGCAGGCCAGGATGACCTGGGCGCCAGGGCGGTCTCATAGCCCAGGCCGCTGTCGGCGCCGGTCACCAGGGCGGTGCGCCCGGATTGGTCGGGGATATCAGCGGTGGTCCATGGCTGGGTAGATTTCATAGGGAGCTCCGTACGGTTCCGGCAGCAACCTGGTTATAACGAAGGGTTTAGAGATTGTCAAGGAGAGCAGGGGAGAGGGGAGGAGGGGAGTCCGCGAATTTCCGCTAATCGGGCGAAAGAGGGAAGTCGTAGAGTGCGGTAGAAGTCAATAGGCAATTTTAGTCGAAAACAAGACAAATGAAAGGCGCGCCAAAAAGAACTGACACGGAGAAGGGAAGAAGCGGGTCAGAAGAGCAGTTCAGCCCAAAGAGAAGAAAGCAGCAGGCTCAGATGTCAAGGCAAAAGGTTTGGCACCTCCTCGGGTCGATAGGTCTCGCGACGGTGGAGCAGCCCCACGAAGAGACCCACGGCCTTACGCCCGGTCAACACTAAAGCACGCTTGTGCTGGTGTTTGGTGACCTGGGCAAATTTGCGAGCATAGAAACGCGCATAGCTGGGGATCAACTGGCGCATGTGATCAGCAGCCTGGATCAAGTAATAGCGTAAGTAGGCATTGCCACGTTTGGAGAGATGGCGTTCTTCAGCGTTGAACTGACCGGAAGCAAATTGAGGCCACCATAAACCGGCAAATTTGGCTACGGCATCTTCCACATTGCGCAAAGTACGTGGGCGGTAAGTCTTGCTGCGTTTGTCCCATTTGAGCGGGGTGATAAAGCGATCCAGACCGCCAATCTCGGCAGCGATGCCGCTGGCGAAGACCGGACCGACACCCGGGATGCTTTGTAGCCAGGCTACTTCAGGGTAGTGGGACTGAGACAGTTTGTGGATCTGGGTATCGAGCTGTCGGATTTGTTCCTGGAGGCTGTGGATAATATGCGACAAACCATGCAAGGCTTCTTGCAGGGGTGGTTCCAATTCTTCCGGAATTGGGAAACTATTCGAAAGAGCCTGTTTGAGACGAATGGCTGTCTGTTCAGGATCAGGCAAACTGTCATTGCTCAGTTCTACCAGGCGGACAGCCAGGGCGTTGTCGGGTAATGCTAGCAGCTCATCTAGCAGTTCAGGCTTGTTGAGCAAGGTTTGGCTGAGTTGACCCAATGGGGTAAAGAAGGGTTTTGCCTGGGTGTAAGCGCTATGAGCCAGAAACAGGAAGAGTTGATAGTGGTTCTTCTCGCGCACCAGGCTCTTGGATAGGTGGAAACGTAAGCGGGTGCGTAAACGCAGACCCAACCAATGCGCATCAAAGTTCCACCAATTCTTATGTGGCAGGCTGCGCAACCGCTCAGCAATGTAGTAAGGATCACGGTAGTCCGATTTGTGATCTGAAGGCATGCTCTTCTTGAACCAGCGCACCCAGCCGGCATTGAGCAGCATCAGTCAGTGGCTTATCCTGCCAAAGCTGTATGTAGAGCGGCAACCAGTAATAGCTGGTGGCTTCGGCGGCGATGTCCAATCCCTGGAAACTGTGCCTGGCCAGGGTTTCCAACAGCATCGCCCTGGCTTGTTCATATCCTTGCACAGAATTCACAAACGAGCGATGCATTTCCAGCGGCTCCCCTTCGGGAGCCAACATGGCAAAATCCGCCTTGTTTTTGCCAAAGTCAACCCCAACTTGTAAACGATGCTTACTTCCCATATTTACCTCCAATCTATGAATAAGGTAAAATGCAGTTGGAACGGGTACCCCAGGTTTTGCTCCGCTCGGTATCCTTGTGGCAATTAGCCCTCACCCCCAAAAGGTGCGCCCTGCCGCGACTGCTGCAACAGACCTTCAGGGTTAGGGGCATTGTGCGAGGTCAGCCGTCTGTGCGAAGTAAAGTGGGAGGCAATCTACGAGTAGACGCGATCTTTCGATCCGGCAAGGTCGGGTCGGCCTCCCGCTAGGGTGAACGCATCTAAATTCCACTAGAAGTCTGGCCGAAAAGCTCGCGTTTTTCGGGGGTTGGTAGTACACTGCACAACAGCCCAAAAGAGGAGTAAAACATGCTCGGTAAACGCTCTCGTCAACGCGGTCTGTTCGAGGCAGATAATCAGTACCTGGACTTTGTAGGCCGGGACAGCTTCTACGGCTTTCTGGCTCGCCAGCGGAGGGAGCTGTTCCGGGATGAAGATTTCGCCGAGTTCTACTGTCCAGACAACGGGCGGCCGAGCGTGCCACCCAGCTTGCTGGCCAACGCCTTGCTGTTGCAGACCCACGACCGGGTATCGGACGAAGAGGCCAAGGCGCGGGCGGACTATGATCTGCGGTGGAAAGTTGCCCTGGGGATCGAGGTGGATGAGCGGCCGTTTGCCAAGAGCACGCTGCAACTGTTCCGTGCCCAGCTGATCTTGAAGGAAAAGATGCGAGCGGTGTTTACCCGCAGCCTGGAGCTGGCCAAACAGACGGGCTACTTGAAAGAGCGCCGCCTGAAGGTGATCCTGGACACGACCTACATCCTGGGTCGTGGGGCGGTGAAGGACACCTACAACCTGTTGGGGGATGGCATCCAGCAGTTGTGCCGGGCGCTGGCTGATGTCGAGGGGCAAGAGCTGGAAGCCTGGGTGGAGGCGCACGGGTTCCAGAGCTACTTTGGATCGAGCCTGAAGGGGGAAGCCCAGGTGGACTGGGATGAGGAACAGGCGCGGAGTGACTTCTTGCAGGGGATCGTGGCGGATGCCCAGCGTCTGATGGGCCTGGCGCAAGCCGTGCAGGCTACTCTGGGCGATGAGGATGCTGAGAGCCAGCAGATCGCTGCGGCTGGGCAACTGCTGGGGCAGCTGATCGAACAGGATGTGGAGTTGACGGGTGAGCAGGCTAAACTGAAAGCAGGTGTCAGCCGGGATCGGATCGTTTCGGTGCATGACCCCGAGATGCGGCATGGGCGCAAGAGCCGCAGCAAACGTTTCGACGGGCACAAAGCGGCCATCGGGGTGGATGCTGACAGCCAATTGATCACGGCGGTGGATGTTTTGGCGGGCAATGCGGCGGATGCCTCGCCTGCCCTGCCCTTGACCGAAGCCAGTGAGCACAACACCGGGCTGGAAGCCGAAGAGACGGTGGGCGACTGCGCTTATGGGAATGGCAACACCCGCCAGGAATTCGCCGACGCTCAGCGCAAGCTGGTCGCCAAGGTGCCCAACGTGGGACGCAAGGATATAATCCACAAGAGCCAGTTCCAAATCGATTTGGAAGCTATGACCTGCACCTGCCCGGCTGGGTACACCACGGACACCCTGATCCCGACCGGGTTTGGGTTGGACAAGCAAGGGCGGAAGCAGCCCAGACAATCTTTTGCCTTTCCGGTGGCGGTCTGCGCTGCCTGTCCCCTGCGCCCGCAGTGCATCAAAGCCAAAGCCAAGCGGGGCCGCACGGTCTTGCTCCATCCTCAGGAAGGACTGCTGCAGCAGGCGAGGGCTTTTCAGAACAGCCCTGAGTTCCAGCCCTATCGCCAAATGCGGCAGACTGCCGAGCATCGCCTGGCGCGCCTGGTGCAGTTGGGCATTCGCCAGGCGCGTTACTTCGGCAGGCGCAAGACCTTGTTCCAGTTGTTGATGGCCGCAACCGTGGCGAATTTGACCTTGATTGCCACAAAAACGGGGCAGATGCGCACGAAAATCGACCGGTTTTTTTCGTTTTCTACCTGGCTGGAGGCCTTGCGAGGGACGATCTGGTCGGCTGGTGGCGAGAGTGGGCATCTGGTTCATTTTTTCCAGCGGCGGTTGGCCGCCGTAGATTCAAAATTGCCGGTTTTCGGCTGAGCTTCTAGACAAAAACGAGGAACTTGGCTTATCCTCATCCAACACTCGACAAATGAGGATAAGTATGGAAGACATAGTTCTGCCGACCATTGAGCAACACTTTGGCGACATGACCGATCCGCGAGTTGATCGGACTAAGCTGCACGAACTGATGAATATACTGGTGATTGCCCTGTGTGCAGTGATTGCAGGGGCGGATAACTGGGAAGATGTCGAAGAGTTCGGCAAAGCCCGGATTGAATGGTTCCAGACGTTTCTGGACTTGCCGAACGGCATCCCCTCGCATGACACCTTCACTCGGGTGTTTGCTCGCCTGGACCCGGAGCAGTTCCAGACCTGCTTTATGCGCTGGATGAGTGCGGTGAGTGAGGTGATTGGCGGACAGGTGATTGCGATTGATGGAAAAGTGCTGCGGCGTTCGCATGACAAAGGGGTCGGCAAAGCGGCCATTGACATGGTCAGTGCCTGGGCCACCGCCAATCATTTGGTTCTGGGGCAGGTGAAGGTGGATGAGAAGTCCAACGAGATCACGGCCATCCCACAACTCTTGGAAGCTTTGGAAGTTGCCGGCTGCATTGTGACCATCGATGCCATGGGCTGCCAGACCGACATCGCCGAGAAGATCATTGACCGAGAAGCGGAGTATGTGCTGGCGCTCAAAGAAAACCAGGGCAATCTGTATGAAGATGTCGAACACCTGTTTGCCGATCTGGAAGACAGCCAATACAAAGCTTATGCCTTCGATTATGAGAAAACGGTCAACAAAGATCATGGGCGCATCGAGATCCGCGAATGCTGGACGCTTTCAGACCTGGAAGTCCTGCGTCACTTGCGGGGCTTTGCCAACTGGAAGAACCTGGTGACCGTCTCCCGCATCCGCTCTCAGCGTTGGATCGGCGAAGAAAAGAGTTGTGAAGATCGCTATCATCTCGCCAGTATTACCGGAGCCGAACGAGTTCTGTCGGCCGTGCGTTCGCATTGGGGCATCGAGAATGAATTGCATTGGATCCTGGACATCGCTTTTGATGAGGATCGCTGCCGAGTGCGCAAAGATCACGGACCTGAAAACTTTGCCCTGCTTCGGCACATTGCCCTGAACTTACTCAAGCAGGAGAAAACCTGCAAACGAGGCATCCAAGGTAAACGCCTCTTGGCCGGGTGGCAGCCAGATTACTTGCTCAAGGTTCTGGCTGGTTTTCCATGCTTGGAGAATTAAGATGCGTTTGCCCTGCCCGCCGGTGTGCACGCAAAGGTTGTCAAGAAAGAGGAGCCTCGGGTAGGATAGGAGTTTCCGACAACATCCTTACCGGAGGCCCCAAATGGACTATAACATGGAAATC
>Ga0209592_1000759_pt1 | contig 10119 bp, 12 predicted proteins | sample PPLLak2March2015_2_FD_187251 | JGI IMG/M metagenome (GOLD analysis project Ga0209592, IMG submission 187251) | Freshwater sediment microbial communities from Prairie Pothole Lake near Jamestown, North Dakota, USA - PPLs Lake P8 Core (3) Depth... | ecosystem: Environmental > Aquatic > Freshwater... | reverse complement strand
TGCCCTTGGGTTACCGTGCGATCTTGCGCTGCAGCACACACTGCCCGGGTACTTCCTGCCGACCCTGTCCCAGGAAGTCGCCACCGACATCCTGATGTGAGTGCAAGCCGGCGCAGGGAGTCATCTCAAGTTCAGATGCCGACGGAGGCACCGCTTTCCTTCATCAGAGAACAGGAGACGTCCATGAACGAGGAAACATTCAACCTGAGCATTCGCAAATTCCTGAAGATGGTTGGCGTCAGTTCGCAGCGTGAGATCGAACAAGCGGTGGCAAAGGCGATTGCGGCTCACGCCATCTCGGGTACGGAATCCTTCCCGGCAACGGTGACGCTCGAAGTCGCTGGCCTAAAGTTGAACTCAAAATTTGACGGCGAAATCAGACTCCAATGAGCGCAGAGGCATGAGTTGCGGATGGCAGAGCCAACTCGGGTCACTCGCGCGCTCGATCCAGATTCGCTCGAACCGGACACTAAGGGCAGGTCCGCATCGATACTGTAAGTTGCGACAGCGTAAGCGCGATATCTTCAGCGGATTCAAAGTGCGACGGCGACGATGACTCCTGGATGCTGCCGAAGTTCGCTGAGCAGCATCGCTAGAGGGTTGCCTGTCCACCAGCGGGCACGCTAGTTGCCGTGTTAATCGCGCCAACGTCCACCAGCAGGATGATGAACCACTCGGCCAGCATCGATGCCGACGACCTGAGGTTCAGCGCATCCGTGCGTTCGGCACCGCACAGACATCGCTGGTCTATGGGGTTACGTTCAATACTCAGGCAGGGACTCGCTTGCCGCTTGGGGAACTGGAGAAATGCGATGAAGAGTCTTACTTCCATCTTTGCAGTCTGCGCTGGCGCGCTCATTTTCACTACTGCATGTAACAAGACCGACACGCCCTCCGTGCCGACCGCGGCACCGCCAGCGCAATCGGTCCAAGAGGCTCAATCGCCGCCGGCGACGCCTACGGCGCCGATGCCGCCTCCCGATGTAGCCAAGGGCGATGTGTCGTCCGGCCCCAAACCGGGACAGGCGAACGACCATTCAAGCCCGGCGTTCAAGAAAGGTGGCACGGAAGTTTCCAAGTAGTCTTATCCATCTCGCTTTCCCAGACTTCCTGAAGTGACATCAGGCTGACCAGGTCGCCTGACCCCACGAGCGAGTTCGTGCGGCACGATTTTGCGGGTCTCCCCGGCTCAGCGCCGCTCATGCGGAAGCAACACGCGTACGAGACTCCGCCAACGAGCCGGGCCGCGGCCCGGCTTGCCGCTCGCGTTGCTAAAGTTCGAGTTCGAACTTAACTCGGAACAGGGCCGCGCTTAGCCAACGGCCGATGCCCACATGAAGGTTTTTGGATTTGCCGGCTGGTCTGGCAGCGGCAAGACCGTGCTGATCGAGCGCATCATTCCGCTGCTGACCGGACGCGGCCTCGAGGTGTCGCTGATCAAGCGCGCGCATCACGAGTTCGACGTCGACGTGCCAGGCAAGGACTCGTACCGCCACCGGGGTGCGGGATGTCGGGAGGTGCTGCTGTCGTCCAGCGTGCGCTGGGCGCACATGCACGAGCTCCGGGGTGAGCCAGAGCAGACGCTGCAGCAGCTAGTCGACCGCATCTCCCCTTGCGACCTGCTGCTGGTAGAAGGCTTCAAGCGGGAGGCCATCCCTAAGATCGAGATATTCCGCCGGGCGAACGCCAAGGAAGCTCTGCACCCCCACGATCCGCACATCGTCGCGATCGCCACCGACTGTCGCTTTGATACGGCGCTGCCGCAGTTCGACCTCGACGACGCAAATGGCATTGTCGACTTCGTGTGCACGTTCAACCGGCTCGGCTAGCGCCACTCCTCCCGCATCGTGTCGATGGCGCACCAGCCCATGAAGAGTCCGTCAGAAGTCGACCGACCCGAACCCGCCGATGTTCTGATGCACCTGGCGTCGCGCTATTCGGTCAGCCCTAAGTATCTCGGCCCGCCGGCCCCCGGACGCGCCGAGCTGCTGCGCGCAGCGGCGCTGGCACTGCGGGCGCCCGACCACGAGGCGATGCGGCCGTGCCGGTTTGTGCACATCGATGCACATCAGCGCGCGGCTCTGGGCGAGTTGTATGCACGGGGCGCGCAGCGCCGCGATTGCGACGCGGCCGAGGTGCAGCGGGCCCGTGAGCGCGCCAGCAACGGCCCGTGCCTGCTGGCCTTGATCGGCCACATTAAAGATGGGGCGCTCGACGTGCCGGCGCAGGAGCAATGGCTGTGCATTGGCGCCGCGCTGATGAACTTTCTTAACGCCCTGCACCTGATGGGCTACGGCGCCAAGGTCCTCAGCGGTGCGTCGATTTACGACGCGGACGTGGAGCAGGCGTTCTGTGCGCCGGGCGAAACCTTGCTGTGCTGGATCGTGACAGGCACTCCGACGCGCTCGGCACATTCGCGCTACTCGGATGACGCCGCCTCGATTCTGAGCGACTGGGACGGCGGCAACCGATAGGCCGCGTCATCCGGCCGGCAGATAGAAGCTGTCGAGCGCATTGCTCGGACTTCGCAGCTCGTGTAGCGTCTTTCGTGTGCAGCCGAATTCCAACGCCGCGCGCCGCCGCCAGCTGATGCGTCAAGCCGCTTGCGTCGCAGGCGCGTGGGCGGCCTCCAGCGCGCTGCCGGTGGTGGCGGTCGGCGAGGTGCAGCGGTATCCGCGTTCACTGCTGGTCGACTCACACGGCAGGCCGTGGCCGGCACGCCAGCTCAAGCGAGGCGAAGCGTTCCTCTTCAACTACCCGTATGCATTGACGCCGGTGTTCCTGATCGCGTTCGAGCACGAGGTGAAGGCGGCCGAGCTGGTGACCAAGGATAAGCGGCGCTATGCAACACCGGCTGGCGTGGGCCCGAACAAATCAATCGTCGCGTTCTCGGCGATTTGTGCGCACAAACTGATGTACCCCAAACCAGCGATCAGCTTCATCGGCCTGCGCAGCGGCGGCCGCGGTGAGCCTGCGCACGTGATTCACTGCTGCGGCGACAATTCGCGCTACGACCCGTTGCACGGCGCGAGCGTGATCGACGGACCGGCGCCGCAGCCGCTGGCTGCCGTGCTGCTGGAGTGGGACGCCGGCAGCGACCGCCTGCACGCGGTGGGCACGCGAGGCGGCGAAATGTTCGACGCGTTCTTTGAAAAGTACGCAACGCAGCTGGAGCTCGAGATCGGTAGCGACCTGCGCAAACCGAGTGGTGCGACCGTCGTCGTACAGCCGGCCGTGACGTACAGCCGGCAGTGGCAGAGCTGCCGGGCCTGAGCCGGACACACGACGGCGCCTTGCGTGCCGGCGAAAAAGCAAAAGCGCCCCGCGGGGCGCTTTTGCTTCAACGTAATCGACCGCTACTTTTTGGCGGCCGGCGCTGCCGGTTGCGTCGAAGCAGCTGCGGGTTGCGCCGGGGGAGTGGTCCCGACCGGGGTCATCGCCGGTGCCACGAACGGACCGGGATTCGCGCAGGCGGGTGTCGCTTCAGGCGTGTAATCCTTGCCCTTAGCCTTCTGCTCCTTGATATACGCGTCAGCGATTTTGGCCTGCGACGTGCAGAGTGCGTAGGCGTCGACCTTGCCCGCGTGTGCCGCCTTGGCCGCATTCAGCTTCGCCGCCGCCTGCTGCTCAGGTGTTGGATCCGGCAACTTGGCCAATCCAGCCGCTGAAAAAGCTAGCCCACAAAGAGCAATGACGAAGTGCTTCAGCATGACTCCCCCGAGGTTACTTGCTTGCTAGCAGGACACTGTGGCGGACAGGCTCCGGCACCGCGGTCTCTGACACCATTGGACTCTCGGGCACCTTTCCCGCCTTGACGTCGTTGTACCAATGCTCGTGGTGGTGTTTGGCCCATTCGGCCGTGACGTACCCGTGCCGCATCGCGCGGTAGGCGCCCTTCATGCCGATCGTGCCCAGATAGATGTGCACGAAGGCCATCGCAATCGCCACATAGGCCAACACCATGTGGATGACATTGAAGGTCTGCATCGTCTCCCGGGTCTGGCCGAAGTTCGGGAAGTTGAGCAAAAGACCCGAAACAATCAGCAGCGGCGTAAGCAGGACCAGCAGGAACCAGAAAACCATCTTCTCGCCGCCGTTGAACTTGCCCGAGGGGTACTCGTGCCCGGTCAGGTTGCCGCGGATGTTCTTCATCCAGACGAAATCTTCCCTGGTTAGCCGGTTGTACGGCAGGTAGCGGATGATCATCCACACGACGCCGACAATAAGAAGCGGGCCGATGAAGTTGTGGAGGTTCTTCGCCGCTGCCCCCACCCACGAATAAAGTGTGTGGCCAATGATCGGCAGCAGCAGCACCTTGCCGAACGTAAGGATGAGGCCGGTGATGCCCAGGGTCACCCAGACGATCGCCATGGTCCAGTGCGCGTAGCGATCCGCCGGACGAAAGCGCTGGATCATCATCCTCGAACCGCTCTCGCCAACCGGGATGGATCCACGGTACGCATAAAAACCACCCAGCGATACGACGGCCAGCGCAACCAGCAGTCCACCGATCAGCGCCACCGGTACGCGCGCCTGCCTCCAGGTCTCGCCGCGCGACTGGATCAGCACCCCGCGTTCCGGCGAGTCTCCCACTTGGGTGAAGCCCTGGTCGCTGGTGCGAACTTCGCGCCAGAACGGCGCGTTGTTATACGGCTGGGTAACGCTTCGCTCGGCCTGTTGACGCGCGGGGTCCTGCTGCGGCGGACTCGCCGGTTGCGCGCCGGCGTAGCCTGCGAAAGCCAGCACGGCTGCCGCCAACCCCGCCCGCCAGGAAAGAATCGTCATCTAGCGCCTCCCCCTACTTCGCCGGTATGCGTGCGTAGTCGTTCTGGCCCTGCGTGCGCGCTTGGATAGCCGCCTCCCATTCCGCCTGCTTGCCGCCGTACTGCGGCGAGTCCCACGGAGAAGCGACCGGGGCGCCTGAGTACTTGCCCGGCTCGTAGCGTGTGACCTTCTGCTCCTCGCAGGACGACAGACCGACCACCACCAGCAGAGCTGCCAGCACCGCACCCGGCGTTCTTAGCACCCGCATTATTTCTTCCCTTCTGATGCGGGAGGAGTCGAGCCGCCCTTGGGTGTGCCATACGCCGTGGCCCATCCGATGACTTCGGACCCCTTGCCGCGCACGGTGACGCGCTCGCGGAAGATGTTCGCGATGACGTCACCGTCGCCGGCGAGCAGCGCCTTAGTGGAGCACATCTCGGCGCACAGCGGCAGCTTGCCCTGGGCGACGCGGTTCTGGCCGTACTTGCCGTACTGCGCTTCCTCGCTGCCCTTGCCGGGGCCGCCCTCGCAGAACGTGCACTTGTCCATCTTGCCGCGTGCGCCGAAGGCGCCCGCCTGCGGAAACTGCGGCGCGCCGAAGGGGCAGGCATACAGGCAGTAGCCGCAGCCGATGCATTGGTCCTTGTCGTGCAGCACCACTCCGTCCTCGCTGCGGACGAAGCAATCGACCGGGCATACCGCCATGCATGGCGCATCCGAGCAGTGCATGCAGGCAACCGATATCGAGCGCTCGCCAGGCACGCCGTCATTCAGCGTGACGACGCGTCGGCGGTTGACGCCCCACGGGACGTCATTCGCGTTCTTGCAGGCCGTGACACAGCCGTTGCACTCGATGCAGCGGTTGGCATCGCAAATGAACTTCATGCGGGCCATCGTGAGTCTCCTTGTTTCGTTCTCGAGGCCTCTCAGGCCAGCTTGGCAACCTGACAAAGGGTCGTCTTTGTGCCTTCCTGCATGTTCGTCACCGAGTCGTATCCATAGGTCGTGCTGGTGTTGACCGCTTCCCCGCGGACGATCGGCGCTGCCCCAGCCGGATAGCTGTCAAGCAGATCCTTGCCTTGCCACCACCCGGCAAAGTGGAATGGCATGAACACGGTGTCCGGCCCGACCCGTTCGGTCACGAGGGCCATGACCTTGAGCTTCGCACCGGTCGGGGTGTTCACCCAGACCCACTCGCCGTTGCGGATGCCGCGGTCGTTGGCAGCCTTCGGATTGATCTCGACGAATGCGTTCTGTTGCAGTTCGGCGAGCCACGGGTTGGACCGCGTCTCGTCGCCACCGCCTTCGTATTCGGTCAGACGTCCCGAGGTCATCACGAGCGGGAACTTCTCGTAGACCTTGTCGGCGATGTTCTTGTCCTGAATCGTCTTGTAAAGCGTTGGGACGCGCCAGAAGTCCTTGCGGTCGGCGTGTGTCGGGTACTTGGCGACCAGGTCGGGACGATTGCTGTACAACGGCTCGCGGTGGAGCGGGACGGGATCCGGGAAATTCCAGACCACGGCGCGCGCCTTCGCATTTCCGAACGGATGGCACTGGTGCTTGGTCATCACGACGCGAATGATCCCGCCGGACAGATCGGTCTTCCAGTTCTTGCCCTCGGCCGCCTTCTTCTCTTCGTCTGTCAATTCGTTCCACCAGCCGAGCTTCTTCAGGAACACGTGATCGAACTCGGGGTAGCCGGTGGTGAGGTCGGCGCCCTTCGAATGCGAGCCCGCTTCGGCCAGCAGGTTGACGCCGTCGCGCTCGACGCCGAAGTTGGCGCGGAAGTTGCCGCCGCCCTCCATCACCGTCCTCGAGTTGTCGTACAAGTGGGCCGAGCCCGGATGCTTCATTTCCGGCGTGCCGTAGCACGGCCACGGCAGGCCGAAATAATCGCCGTCGCAAGGCCCGCCCTTGGCACGCAGCGTCCTCACGTCGAACGTGCCCATGTGCTTCATGTGCAGCTTCAGCCGTTCCGGGCTTTGGCCGGTGTAGCCGATGGTCCACGTGCCGCGATTGATTTCGTTGGCGAGGATGTCCTCGATCACCGGCTCTTCCCAGCCGCCGGCACCCGGCATGGTCCGGATGTTCTGCTTGCCATCCCGCTTGCCCAGCAACTGGTCGCCGAAGCCCCACTTCTGCGCGAAGCGCAGCATGATCGCGTGGTCGGTCCGCGACTCGAACAATGGCTCGATCACCTTCTCACGCCACTGCAACGAACGGCCGGAGGCCGTGACGGAGCCCGTCGTCTCGAACTGCGTGGCGGCAGGAAGCAGGTAGACAGCGCGGTTCGGATTGACCTTGCCGCCTTCAGCCGCCGGCATCGCCGCCATGGCGGCGGTCGCCGACGGATACGGATCGACCACGACCAGCAGGTCGAGCGCGTCCATCGCCTTCTTCATTTCCAGCCCGCGCGTCTGCGAATTCGGTGCGTGGCCCCAGTAGAAGACAGCGCGCAGGTTCGGCCCCTGGCCGATCGCATCGTTAGGCTCCAGCACCGCATCGATCCAGCGACTGACCGTCGTGCCGGGCTTGGTCATCAGCGCATCCGATGCGAAGCGCTTCTTCAGCCAATCGAGGTCGACGTTCCAGACCTTCGCCCAGTGCGCCCAGGAGCCCGGCGCAATACCGTAGTAGCCGGGCAGGGAGTCAGGATTCGGTCCGACATCGGTCGCGCCCTGCACGTTATCGTGGCCGCGGAAGATGTTGGTGCCCCCGCCCGAGACGCCGACGTTTCCAAGCGCCAGCTGCAGAAGGCATGAAGCTCGTACGATCGCGTTTCCGATCGTGTGCTGGGTCTGTCCCATGCACCAGACGATTGTGCTGGGGCGGTTCTTGGCCATGATCTCGGCCGCGAGCAGCACCTGCTCCTCGGGTACGCCGCAGGCTTCGGTCACCTTGTCGGGAGTCCACTTCATGACCTCCTCTTTGACCTTGTCCATGCCATAGACCCGCGCAGCGATGTACGCCTTGTCCTCCCAGCCGTTCTTGAAGATGTGATACATCATCCCGTACAGGAACGGGATGTCGCTGCCCCCGCGCAGCCGGATGTAGTGGTCGGCCTTGGCCGCGGTGCGCGTGAAGCGCGGATCGACGACGATCATCTTGGCGCCGTTCTCTTTGGCATGCAGCGAGAACAGCATCGACACCGGGTGCGCCTCTGCGGCGTTCGACCCGATATACATCATCGCCTTCGTGTTCATCATGTCGTTGTACGAGTTCGTCATCGCGCCGTAACCCCACGTGTTCGCCACACCGGCGACCGTCGTGGAGTGACAGATGCGGGCCTGGTGGTCACAGTTGTTCGTGCCCCAGAGCGAAACGAACTTGCGCATCAGGTACGACTGCTCGTTGTTGTGCTTGGACGAGCCGATGAAGTAGGCGGCGTCGGGTCCGGACTCCTCGCGGATCTTGGACATCTTCGCGGTGATCTCGTCGATCGCCTGATCCCAGCTGATCTTCTGATACTTGCCGTCGACCAGCTTCATCGGGTACTTCAGCCGGTGCGAGTGCTCGGTCATGCCGTGCTCACGCACCGACGCACCCTTCGCGCAATGCGCGCCGAGGTTCAGCGGCGAATCGAACACCGGTTCCTGGCCCACCCAGACGCCGTTCTTCACGACCGCATCGATCGCGCACCCGACGGAGCAGTGCGTGCAGACCGTGCGGCGAACCTGTACGCCACCGCTCGCCTGCTCGGCCGCGGGCGCCGCCTCGGCCTTGCTGATAGCACCATACGGAAGCTGCGTCGCAAATGCCGCAGCGCCGGCGGTGACGCCGGAGCGCTTCAGGAAAGTGCGTCGATCGATCGTCCGGCCGTGCATTCCGGACACGGCGCGCGCAAGTCGACCCTGGGCCGTCGCGGCCCCCGCGGATTTCTTCGTCAGCATCGGGAGTCTCCCGGTTAGATCTGGGTGGTGCGGTAGTACTGCCGGATGTGCGCGGTTTCGCGATAACCGATCCGCGTCTGGTCTTCGGAAACGACTTCGTTCGTCGAAGCAATGCGTTTGCCCACGAGAGTCGTCGCCACGGCAGCCGCTGCAGTTGCACCGCCGATCGCGACAGCTTTGAAGAAGCCGCGACGGCTCTCTTCTACGGTTTTCATACGGATCCTTCTGTCTCCCTAGCCTAGCAATCATCCCTCCGCAGCAGCGGTCCGTCAACGCTCAGAAGCCCCTAGCGACGGCTCCCCCATTTCGAATTGAGTTAAGTCAGCTTCCATGAAGACTTCCAGCAACCGAACCGCCGCCCGAAAGTACGGGCTGAGCTTAGCCTTGTGCGCCGCATCACAAAATCCGCGGTAACCAGGTTGCAGGTAGCGCGCAAAGAACTCCCGCTGACGTTGCAACGACTGCGCCTCGGATCCGGCGGCCACGAGGTGACGCATGACCTCCAGCACCGCAGTGAGGTTGTCTTCCGGCTCGGCCGAAGCGGCGGTGCGCGCCAGCCCGAGTTGGGCCAGAGTGGCGCGCAGTTCAACCAGCACGGCTGCCTTGTGCGCGACAGGGTGATAGTGGGAGAGGTAAGTACTGACGGGCGCCTTACCCACTCCGATGAAAGTTGTATCGAACTCCAGCGTAGCGTCCCGTGCCGATGTATTTTCCGCGGCGGCAGCCAGATCGTTCCAGGCCTGCGCCAGTTCGCCATCGCCCTCGACGCTCCCGGCCGATTGCGCCAGCGCGCGGAGCAGGCCTTCGTCCGGCCCCGCGGCGAACACGCGCGCGAGCAGTGCATAGAGCTGCAAACGCCCTTCGTCCTCGGGTGCCAGGACCACACCGGTTGCCGCGTTGGTCGCACTCATCGCTTAACGTCGAAGATCGAGATTTCGTCGGGCGATTGCATCATGTCGATCACACGACAATCGGCGCACATCTGGATACGCCGCAGCGCGTTGCCGGAGAACATCGAATGCGTGCTCAGACGGCTGGTCATCACGTCCATCATCTGCCGCGTACCGAACGGCGTTCCGCAGCGAACGCAATGGAAAGGTTCGGCTTCGTTCAGCGTGACCGGCTGACGGGCCGCGGGTGTCACCAGCAGCCGCGGCACCAGGCTGATAGCCTGTTCGGGGCATGTCGTCTCGCACAGGCCGCACTGCACGCAGTTTCGCTCGATGAAGCGCAGCTTTGGCGCGTCCTCCGTATCCATCAGTGCAGAACTCGGGCAGGCGCCGATGCAGGCCTTGCACAATGTGCAGCGAGACGCGTTGATCGCGAGCGTGCCGAACGGCGAGCCCAAAGGAAGTGCGATCTGTTCGGGCTTGACCGCCGCCTGCTGCACGAGGTGATGAATGGCGAAATCGAGCGTCTCGCGCTTGCGATTGGACAAGTGAAAGGTGGCGGGCTCAGCGACCGT
>Ga0209592_1000756_pt1 | contig 10138 bp, 10 predicted proteins | sample PPLLak2March2015_2_FD_187251 | JGI IMG/M metagenome (GOLD analysis project Ga0209592, IMG submission 187251) | Freshwater sediment microbial communities from Prairie Pothole Lake near Jamestown, North Dakota, USA - PPLs Lake P8 Core (3) Depth... | ecosystem: Environmental > Aquatic > Freshwater... | reverse complement strand
AAGGTCTTGAAAAAACAATACTGGAAAAGAACGTAACATATGATTTTCACCGTTTGATGGATAATGCCATCCTGCTCAAAACATCTGAATTTGCAGATGCCATAATTAAGAACATGTAACCCGCTTAACATAAATGAATGGGATGGACGAGAAAGTTTTTTTTAACAAGCTGGAGGAATCCGTCAGAGAATCCTGCCGGATAGATAATGAACTGTTCGAGAAATACGATGTCAAAAGAGGTTTAAGAAACAATGACCGGACAGGAGTACTTGTAGGTCTTACGAACATCGGGGATGTTGTCGGTTATAAGAAGGAGAATGGCAAAGTTATAGCCGTTCCAGGCAGACTGCTCTACAGGGGAATTGATATCGAGACAATTACACACGGCTTCCAGAATGAGAAAAGGCATGGATTTGATGAGACTGTTTATCTGCTTATAACCGGGAAACTGCCTTCGAAGAGTGAATTAGGAGAATTTTCATCACTGCTTGCCTCATTCAGAAGCCTTCCGGATAATTTCACGAAGGACATGATCCTTTCGATGAAGGGTAAAGATGTTCTGAATATGCTTGCCAGGTCGGTGCTCGGATTGTACACACTGGATGACAGGGCTGATGATATTACTGTTGGTAACATGGTAAAGCAATCCCTGAACATGATTGCAAAATTCCCGGCAATAATTGCATATTCATATCAGGCTTTGCGGCACCTCTACCATGGTAAAACATTATCCATACGTCACCCGCGGATGAACCTGTCGACTGCAGAAAATTTTCTTCACCTGATAAAGGGAGAGGGTTTTTATTCCCGCCTTCAGGCTGATCTTATTGACCTTTCGCTGGTACTTCATGCTGAACATGGAGGCGGTAACAATTCGACTTTTACAATGCGGGTTACAAGTTCAACTGAAACCGACATCTATTCGGCAGTAACATCGGCCATTGGTTCCCTGAAGGGTCCGTTGCACGGGGGCGCCAACCTGAGGGTGCTGGGCATGATGGAAGATATAAAGAACAATGTAGCCGACTGGAAGGATGAGGCAGAGGTCGAAGCATATCTCCTGAAGATCCTGAGGAAGGAGGGGCATGACAGAACCGGGATCATTTACGGTATCGGACATGCGGTCTATACAATTTCTGATCCCAGGGCGATCCTTCTGAAGGAGAAGGCAAGAGAGCTTGCAGCAGAAGTCGGCAGGTCCGATGAGTTTGAGCTCTATTCCCTTGTCGAAAGGATCACACCTGAAGTATTCAGGAAATTCAAAGGAGAGCAGTCGACAAAGGTCGTCTGTATAAACGTCGACTTCTATTCGGGATTCGTTTATTCATGTATTGGCATCCCGAAGGAGCTCTACACACCACTCTTTGCAATGGCGAGGATTGCCGGATGGTGCGCTCATCGCCTGGAGGAGCTCACATTCTCAGCCAAGCGGATCATCAGACCGGCATTCATGAATGTGTATGGACCGAAGGAGTATATTCCGCTGGAACAAAGGGACTCAACCCCCCTTTTTTCCTGACTCCTCAATCCCCTGCCTGATAAGCAACGTAGCAGCCATAACGAAAACGAGGATAACCAGTGCCCACCAGTTAATGGTTTTAAGGAATACTATTACGGCTATTATAACGCATACCAGGGCTAATCCATAATAGATCAATGGCTTGGTATTCATATGTTATAATTTTAGGATTAGTAATTTTCCTCCCTTATCTGCATGAACGACTTCGGATGCAGACATGCGGGGCAGGTTTCAAGCGCTTTTGCAGATTCATAAACATATCCGCAGTTAATGCATTTCCACCAGACTTTACCTTCTTTCATGAATACCTTATCCTCTGAAACATTCTGCAAAAGCTTCAGATATCTGCGTTCATGTTCTGCTTCAACTTTTGAGATCATTTTAAAAGCTGTGGCAATTTCAGGGAATCCTTCTGCCTTTGCCACCTCAGCAAAATGCGGATAAATATCGTTCCATTCTTCATGTTCACCCTCAGAAGCTGCTTTAAGATTCTCTTTAGTGGTCCCGATCTTTCCTGAGGGATAGGAAGCAGTGATCTCGGTCATTCCGCCTTCGAGAAATTTAAAGAAACGTTTTGCATGCTCTTTTTCCTGAAGAGCTGTCTCAGCAAAAATATTTGCAATCTGCTCAAAGCCTTCTTTCCTTGCAGCACTTGCGAAAAACTCGTAGCAGTTCCTGGCCTGCGATTCACCGGCAAATGCTTTCAACAGGTTCTGTTCTGTTTTTGTACCCTTCAAAGTTAGTGACATAGTATTATTTGTTTAATTAGACTTATGTTTAGCTGGAATAGACTACGAATTTACTATTTTTTTGTTACTGTAATAACACGATAATATTAATTAACGCGTTGTGCAGTTAACCATTTTCTCTGGCTGCATGTACTCATACCCCAAGCCTTCGCTAAAGCTTCGGCTTGCAAAGCCGGGCCCCTTCTTAAATCACACGTACTCATCCCCCAAACCCCCTTCCCTGCTACGCAAGGAAGGGGGCTTATCTCGCTGTATTACATACAGTTTCCCCCTCTTTGCGGAGCAGAGAGGGGGATAAAAGGGGGTGAGTACGTGTGATCCAGAAGCAGAGAGTGGGCCGAACGTAAAAAAACAGCCCCGAAGGGCTGTTTTAGTGAGGAGCCAGCCTGCAGGGCTGCGCAAGAGGCTGAGTACGTGTGATTGAGATTCAAATATATTAAGATTTCAACCGAGCAAGACGTTTTTAATTAGTTACAGGCTATACTGATCAGAAAAAAATCTAAATTAGTTGATAATTTGTTAAACTTAAAGAAATGAAAAGGCCAGCTCTTATATCACTTGTGTTGTTACTTGCATTATCTGCCTGTTCGGATAATAATAGCCCTGTCGCTCCTGATACTGCACTTCAGAGGTACGTGCAAACCAGGGATAAGGATTTTTCGTGGGAGGTTAAAGAAGAATTCGAATCGGACGGGATTAATGTTGTGTTAATTAGACTGACATCACAGAAGTGGCGCGAATATCCGTGGGTTCATCAGCTGACGATTATTTCTCCTGATGATATGGATTCCGACGGTGCATTACTGTTCATCACCGGCGGAAGCAATAAGGATGGTGAACCCAGGTGGCAGGGCAGGGATAATGAATTGCTGAAAATAATGAGTATGATTGCTGCCAAAAACAGAGCACTTGTTGCTATTATCTCACAGATCCCAAACCAGCCATTGTATGATGACCTTACTGAGGATGCCCTGATCTCATTCACCCTGCACAACTTTAAAAGTGACAGGGATTTTACATGGCCGCTCCTTTTCCCGATGACGAAGAGCACAATCAGGGCAATGGACGCAGTTCAAAAGTATTCAAGGAGGGAGCTTAAGCACAGGATCTCCCGGTTTGTGGTTTCAGGTGCCTCAAAACGTGGATGGACGACATGGCTTGCAGGTTCGCAGGATCCGAGGGTGGTGGCAATAGCTCCTATGGTGATCGATGTGCTTAATATGCCGGTGAATATCCCCTATCAGAAGGAAGTATGGGGAGATTACAGTATCCAGATCGAGGATTATGTGAAGCTCGGAATTGCACAGGACCTAAACACCGCTGAAGGACAGGAACTTACAACTATGATAGATCCCTATTCGTACCGGGCACACCTGACAATGCCTAAAATGATAATAATCGGTACCAATGATGAATACTGGCCTGTTGATGCTGTTAAAAAATATTTTAATGATATCCCCGGTGAAAATTATATTCATTATGAGCCCAATGTCGGGCACGGCCTTGGTGACGGAGTCGGCGCTATGAAGGCATTGAGCGCTTTTTTCAATATCGTGATTAATAACGGCCGGCATCCTGCATGTGAATGGCAGGTCAGTTCTGATACAATAAAGACAGAACTTACTGTCAAAGCATCGCCTGAGCTGAAGAAAGCAATGCTATGGATTTGTGACTCGCCTGACCGGGATTTCAGGGATAATCAATTTATCAGCAGTGATATTGAATCAGGCAGCTCTCCCGAAATTAGAATAAAAGTCGATCATCCGGACTCAGGATACAGGGCATTCTACATTGAGCTGGTCTATCCCGATCCGGTGGATGGTGTCTATTCAAAAAGCACAAGGATGTTTGTGGCTGACAATGATGAGTTGTTCCTCAACTGACTTCACAGGTAAAATTAACCATTTACACCTTATTGAAAAGAAAATCCGGTGCCAGGAACAGCACCGGATTTGTTGAAAATATAAGGAATGAAAACCAGGAAGCTATCTTTCAAATCTGTCACCCGGATCTATATGGTCCAATCCGTCTTCAGTCATCAGCCAGAACCTGTTACCATGATCTTTAACAAAATCATAATCATCAGATGAATGGAATTGTCTTTCGGTGGTTTTATCCAGATAGATGACAGTCCCTTCAGGTGCATGCAAAGTTATGTGAACGCCGTCGAATGACCACTTTGTGCTATTAGGGAAGGTAAAGAACTCATCCAGGATAAGGGTGTCGCCCGATATCTTATAATTGTAGATCAGTCTGTCCGCTTTTTCAGTAGCGTCCATTCTTGAACGTCCTGCCGAACGCTTCCTGACCGATACCCATGCTGAATTATTATCTGAGGGTGAAAAGTTAAGAGAGGTCCGTATATAAACCTGCTTTTCGGTATCAGAAATATAAATCTCGTAATCATTATCCGATACAATGATCTCATTATCAATGGGGAGGTCCGATATTGTCCTTCCCGGAATGACATAAATCGTGTCCGGTACTGCTGCGAAGTGGTCATCCGATATAGATTTAGCTGTTTCGGCAAAGCTTATTCCTTCATTGAAAAGCATGATTGAGAGAGCCGCAATACTGACTACCCAGATTATCAGGCCGGCAAGCAGATATATCCCGTCTTTTGCCCTGAACCAGAATATCATTCTTACTCCGAAATATATCAGGGCCAGAAGCGGAATTGTTACCACGATCGCCAGCAGGAATTTAATCCAGGGAACCAGGGCCGGTGTTAAAACATAATTAAGAAATTCTGGCAGGTAACTTATATTTACCCCTGCTGCATCAGTGGAGAAAGCTCCCGGGAACTTGAATATGAACACCATTATAAATGAAAGGAGGGTGAGAAATCCTGCCAGTACAAGTGCAATACCCGTCATTATGAACAGAACACGGAAAATCACAAAAAGAACCTTGCCAATAGCTCTGAAGAGTTCGTTAATGGCATGGCCGACATTTGATGTCGTTGTGTGGGGTTGTCTGAATGTTCCGGATGCAATAGCCGTGCTATAGGAAGCTCCGTACATTTCTTTTTTATCTGATTCGGTTACTGCTGATGGAAGAGCTATCCAGAGAGCCAGGTATACGAAAATACCGATTCCTCCCATCAGTGCGACCACTGTAAAAAGTATTCTGAACCATACCGGATCGGTATCGAGATAAGTGCCAATCCCTCCGCAAACTCCACCGATGATTGCATCATCAGGGTTACGGAACATCTTTTTTCTCTGGCCCTGAATCAATCCACGGGCTGATTCTTCACTTTCACCCTGATCAAAATCTTCCGGTTTACCGATGATCGAAATCATCGTCTCGATATTTTCCCTGGTTACAACACCTGCATTTGTTCTCTGCGAAAGGAATATCTCCGCGATCCTTGATTCTATATCTTCAATGGTTTCATTACCTCCGGGGATATTCCTGAATTTTAAATCGATTGCCTGAAGGTAATCGCGAAGTATACGGTAAGCCTCTTCGTCGATCTGGAAAAGAGTTCCGCCGAGATTTATATTTATTGTCTTATCCATAATTTCTTTATTAACAGGTTAATATTGGATTATCTCGTACGGATCATATTGACTGATTCAACTAATTCATCCCACGATTTATCAAGATCGGTAAGATATTCTCTGCCCTGGGCTGTAAGTTCGTAGTATTTACGTGGCGGACCCTGCTGTGATTCTTCCCAGCGGTAGCTAAGCAGTCCGGCATTTTTTTGTCTGGTGAGCAGAGGATACAGGGTTCCTTCAACCACAATAACCTTCGCTTCCTTAAGTTCCTTAATAATATCGCTTGCATAGCAGGAACCCCTTGACAATACTGACAATATGCAGTATTCCAGAATCCCCTTGCGCATCTGTGCTTTTGTATTTTCCAGATCCATAATGATAAGTTTTAAGTTTTACACTTGGTTAACTAGCCTCCCTGGTTATTTTCCTACAACTTCATATTTTTCCTTACATTCTTAAATTCATTCTTTACGGATTCCTTGATGTTGTGAATGTTAACGGGATCACCTTTCATCTCTATTTTCTGAGAGGTTGTTTTAGCTTCGGGAAGGACAATATATAATATAAGGTATATCAGGATCCCCAGACCCCCCATCATGGCAAGGACCAGAAAAATAATTCTGACAATCCATGGGTCAATGCTCCAGTATGCCCCCATTCCGGAACATACTCCACCGATTATCCTCCGGTCCGGATCGCGGTACATCCTGTGATAACCAGGAGTAAAAAACTTTTCACGGGCTGACTTTTCCGCTTCATCGGAAAGATCTTCAGGTGTTCCAAGGACCGATATCGCATTGCGGACATCTTCCATTGAGATCACCTGCTTATAGGCTGATAGCCTGGCACGGAATAACTCTGAAATCCTGGCCTCAATATCGTACAGGATTTCAGATGAACTTTCTTCACCGGCAAAGTGGATTTCAAGGCTCTTCAGATACCTTTTTAATTCACTGTATGCATCTTCATCAATGTTGAAAGAATAACCTCCGAGATTGATGCTAACTGTTATTTTCATCATAATATAATTTTGATTTTAATGGTATGATGGAACCCATATGTTAATCTAGATATATTTATAAGTGTTTGTCTCAGCTTAACATATGGGTTTCATTGTTCTTTTAATTTTTTACTACTATACTATACAAGAAACATGATAATGCAAAGATATAAATAAATATTAATACTATGCAATACATAGTACCAAAAAAATGAGGGTATTTATTAACATTTTTTGTAAAACACTGAAAATGAATTAGAAAAAATTATATAAAAATTACTTTTTTTTGATTTAAAGTGAATTTTAAGTGGTTTTTACCTGCTAAGGATGAGGGGTATGCCTTAAACTAACCCTGGGGGGGATGGGGTAAGGTGAAATTCTTAACTTTGAGTAAATAAACTGATTATGAAGAAAAGACTCCTGATCACCCTGGCGGCTGTTTTTGCAACAGGTATTGTTTGCACGTTTTCACAGGATATTGATGTTGTAAAGATCTGGGATAATGCGCCACATAATGCCTTTACCGATCTGATACGGTATAAATCATATTTCTACTGTACATTCAGGGAAGGGAATAACCATGTGCCGAAAACAAAATCCGATAACGGCAAGATCAGGATAATACGGTCGTCAGACGGGGTGGAGTGGCAGCCGGTCGCCCTTCTGGCAAGTGGAAAATACGATCTGCGTGATCCGAAGATCTCTGTAACTCCCGATAAGAAACTGATGCTTATTATGGGCGGATCAAATTATTCTGACGGCAAACTGATTGACATGATGCCTCATGTATCCTTCTCTTCTGACGGAATTGGATTTTCGGAACCGGTTCCGGCTGCAATTGAGAATACTGTCAGCAGCGATTATGACTGGATATGGAGAGTTACATGGAAAGGGGACACCGGCTATGGAGTTGTATACCAGTCAAGGCAACCAGATAATACGAACAGGATCAGATTGCTTTCTACAACGGATGGCTTATCGTACGGTCAGGTAGCTGAATTTGGACGGGATTCCCTTCCGAATGAATCGACAATCAGGTTCGATAAAAAGGGTAATATGCTCGTCCTGGTAAGGAGGGAGGCCAGAGCGCGCGGGTTGCTGGGAATAAGCAAATCACCCTATACCGACTGGAAATGGATAAACCTGGATTATCGTTTAGGCGGGCCGAATTTCATGGTTCATATAAATAAACTGATTATCGGAACACGCTTATATAAGGCAGGCGGAGCTACCACTGTCATCAACCTGACAGATATGAATGGAAAAATTGAAAAACAGATTGAACTCCCATCCGGAGGGGATACCAGTTACCCGGGTTTGGTGATCCGGAAAAATATTCTGTGGGTATCTTATTATTCGGGTCACGAAGGAAAAACATCGATATATCTGGCGAGGATTAAGATGAAAGATATATAATCATCACAGATTCATACTAATCTTTACTTAAAGCTGGATTGTCTATCTTTATCCACTCAATTTTGGTATAATGAAAAAATACAAATGGGGAATACTTGCCCCGGGGAAGATGTCGGCTAAATTCACAAAAGGGATTAAGCTTCTGGAAAATGCCGAATTATATGCTGTCGGTTCACGCGACCTGGAAAGGGCGACTCTTTTTGCAAAGGACTACGGATTTAAGAAATTCTACGGAAGCTATGAAGAGCTTGTTGCCGATCCGGAACTTGAAATAGTTTATATCGCCTCCCCGCATACTTATCATTATGAACATACGATGCTCTGCCTCAAGAACAGGAAGAATGTCATCTGTGAAAAGGCCTTCGCCATTAATCAAAAAGAGGTGAAAAAAATGATTACCGAGGCAAAGAAAGGAAAGCTGTTTCTGATGGAAGCTCTCTGGCCTCCCTTTCAACCCTTTTACAGGAAAGCAATGGAAATCCTCCGGTCTGGTATTCTGGGGAAGGTTGTTTATCTTGATGGCTATTTCTCATTCATACCACCCTATGATCCCAATGACAGGAAATTCAACCTTGCCCTTGGAGGTGGATCGCTCCTTGATATCGGTATCTACCCGGTCATTGATGCCCTGACATTTCTGGGAGTTCCCTCAGATATAAAAGCTACAGCTGTGTTCGGAAAAACCGGATCTGAAGAATCGCTCAGTGTTATTTTGAGTTATCCCGAAGGCAAAATGGCTTCACTTTACAGTTCATTCAGGACAAGTATAGGAATAGGGTGTGAGCTCTATTGTGAAAATGGCAATCTGATCGTTGAACGGGGCAGGGACATGAACCAGCGGGTAATTCTTTCCCTTCACGGTGAGGAGAAGCAGGTATTTGTTTTCACACCTCCTGCAATGGGTTATCACTGGGAAGCGGAAGAGGTAATGAAATGTCTGGATGAAGGAAAGACAGAAAGCCCTGTTGTTCCTCTTTCATTCAGTCTTGATCTGATTAAAACCCTTGACAGGATAAGAGATGCAGCCGGTATAGTTTTCCCGGGGAAGGACTGAATATTAAGAACTTCTCCTGCCTCCGCTGAAGCTCCGGCAGGCAAAGCCGGATTTACTCTGTGAATCAAAAAAAGTGATACAATACATTAATGTCCGGTGAAAACCAAGATATTATTGCTGAAGGAACATTCTACAGGAAGAAATTCTTCCTGAGCCTCATTGTCCCGGGAACATTTATTTTCCTTATGTGGCTGGTTAAGATCGTTGAGGTGTTGTTTGATATCAACCTTACAGGATTCGGGATACTTCCGTTGTCAGCTGAAGGATTGCCGGGGATCATCTTTTCACCCTTTATTCATTCCGATTTCAACCATCTTTTCAATAATTCAGTTCCTCTTCTATTACTTGCAGTTGCGCTTTTTTATTTTTATTCTGAAATAGCTCTTAAAGTTTTTTCCTGGACATATATTCTGACCGGTATCCTTGTATGGTTTGGGGGCAGAGATGCATGGCACATCGGAGCCAGCGGACTTGTTTACGGATTTGCATCTTTCCTTTTCTTCAGCGGGATCATCCGTAAGTATTTCAGGCTGGTAGCGCTCTCGCTGCTGGTAGTCTTCCTTTATGGGGAATTGGTATGGGGTATATTTCCGGGTGTCTATAAAAATATTTCCTGGGAATCACACATGCTGGGATTCTTTTCCGGTGTTTTTCTGGCTGTCTGGTACAGGAACGAAGGCCCGCAAAGACCGGTGTATGAGTGGTTGGAGGAGGAGGAAGAGGTTGAAGAAAAGGAGGGGGAGAGAGGGGGAGAACGGGAGAGAGGGAGAGGGGGAGAGGGGGAGAGGGGGAGAGAGGGAGAGAGGGAGAAGGGGAGAAATGGGGGTGGGTTTAATTAAATGAACAGAATCTTCTGTTTGGGGTTTATATAACAAATACCATAATAGAATGAAA
>Ga0209592_1000751_pt1 | contig 10164 bp, 6 predicted proteins | sample PPLLak2March2015_2_FD_187251 | JGI IMG/M metagenome (GOLD analysis project Ga0209592, IMG submission 187251) | Freshwater sediment microbial communities from Prairie Pothole Lake near Jamestown, North Dakota, USA - PPLs Lake P8 Core (3) Depth... | ecosystem: Environmental > Aquatic > Freshwater >... | reverse complement strand
CTCTAGATCTGATGGTGGTTTGTGTGGAGGCTGGCATCGGTCTCGATGCTGCCATCAATCGGGTCGGAGAAGAGATGAAACTGAGCAACAAGGTGTTGGCCGAGGAATTCAGGCTCTTGAGTCTAGAATTGAGGGCTGGGAAACAACGGCGGGATGCTTTGAGAAATCTCGCCACGAGGACAGGCTTGGAGGATGTGAGCAGCCTGGTTTCCCTGTTGATTCAGACCGATAAATTCGGAACGAGCGTCGCTCAGGCCCTGAGAGTCCATTCTGAATCGATGAGGATCAAACGATATCAAAAAGCGGAGGAGCTCGCAACCAAATTACCCGTGAAATTGGTCTTCCCTCTGATCATTTTTATCTTCCCCTCCATTTTTGTAACGGTTCTAGGCCCTGCCATCATCCAGATCTTCAGGATCTTACTTCCCCGATTGGCAGGCCAATGAGGTGAAAGGAAAATGGTGTTGAGATCTAAAAAAAAGAGAGGAATGGGCTTCTACCTGCTTATCCCTTTTCTGATCCTTCTGATGACCGGTTGTTCTGGGAGCAGAAATAACCAGAGGGGAATCTCTGAGAACGCCCAAAAGAAATTTATGGAAAGGCAGAAGGCCTTGGCAGCTGATGAGCAGGCTTCGAAAGAGAATCCGGTGATGACTTCAGAGGAATTAGAAAGGATGGGAGATTTCTATGTTAAACAGGGGAATCTCCCGATGGCCTTTCTACAATACGATAAAGCCCTCCGTTTGGATCGCAACCAGCCAGGTATCCATTACAAAATGGGGCGGCTCTTCCTGGAAAAAGCAATGGCTGAAGAAGCCCAGAATGAATTTCTGGAGGTGTTAAAAGTCAATCCCCAACATGCCCAGGCCTTTGAAGGGATAGGATGGGTTTTCTTCAAGACGGGCGATCTTGAAAGGGCCGAGAAAAACCTGCAACAGGCCATCGCTCTTGAGGATACCCTATGGCAGGCCCACCATTTATTGGGAATTATTTATGATCGTCAACGAAATTATGAGGGGGCCGTCCGCCAATATAAAAAAGCCATTTCCGTCAAACCGAACATGGCGATGTTGTTCAATAATCTTGGGATGTCTTTACTCTTTAAGGGAGATTATGACGAAGCCCTTAAATTCTTCCTTGAGGCTTTGAAATTAGAGGCCTCCAATGATAGGGTCTACAACAATTTAGGCCTAACCTTATGCAAATTGGGAAGGTACGAGGAAGCCCTTGAGGTCTTCAAAAAGAGTGGGGATGAGGCAGCAGCTTATAATAATTTGGGATATATTTTTATGATTGAAGGGAAAAACAAAGAAGCGATCGAGGCCTTTGAGAAGGCCCTTGAAATCAAACCTGGATTCTATACGAAGGCTTATGAAAATTTGAAAAAGGCCAAAAACGCCCACTCTTCATCCCCTTAGGATATCTACCTAACCGCCCAGTTATTGGAATCTTTCAGTAAGAGTCCCCCATTTTCAGAATTACGCATTCTCCCTGACCATTCGAATGGTCTCAGGGTCCTAACAATTCCTTTAAATTGTAATGCCTGCCACTCATCCATCACACCCCTGTTCATTGACCCATTCGGCTGTGCACCCTCGGCCTGAGCTCGGGTCGAAGGCAGGCCCCGCCCTTTAGGGGGGGTATAAATCGCCGCTCAGGGGTTAGCCCTGAGCCCCTCGGCTGTACTCGGGGCCTTGAGTTTGTCGAAAGGCAAGCCCCAGCATCTGTGCTGGGGAGTCGAGGGGTTGACCCCCTAAGGAAAATACCAATTATTTCTTGAAGATTACTCAATGGACTCTTTTTCACAGGTCGATTTTGCCTCTTTAGGGGCTGTCCTTGGTCCTAAGAAGAGGATAAGGTAATAAAGGATATTCTTGGAAAAGAAGTTAGTATAATTATTTGAAATTATTTGGTTTTTATTTGTGAAAAAAAAGGCTTTGACCAGGAGAAAACGGGATATTATATTAGATTAGATCCCTCCTGAGGCAAATAACCATGGACGAAATCAGTTATCAAAAATTACTTACAACCCGGATTGGTAACCTGGAACTGGATCCCAATGAAAGTATGGCTTCTTGTTTCAAGAGGCTTAGGAAAGAGTTGAAGGCGCACCATACTCTCCTATGGCCTGATTTCTATTTCGGGAATGAATGGGGTTGTGTGAACAAAAAAATCTCGGTCAGCATCCCATTCTATTTAGCGACGCCTGAGCTGAGAGACCTCGAAGGGGAATCCCCTACAAACGAAGAATTGATCAAGATCCTCCGTCATGAGACAGGCCATGCGGTCAATTATGCCTATAAACTCTGGCAGCGGAAGGAGTGGAAAGAGACCTTCGGGGATTTTAATCAGAAATACCGGGATGGGTACCTCTACCGGGTGAACCCCTGGTCGAAAAGTTATGTTAGGCATCTCCATTATCTTGGAGACCCTCACTACGCTCAGAAACATCCCGATGAAGATTGGGCCGAGACCTTTGCCATATGGCTCGATTCCCGTTCTCACTGGGACGTGAAATATCGAAATTGGCCTAATGCGCTGGATAAGGTGTCCTGTGTGGATCGTTTGATGGAAGAGATTGCTGGAGAGGAACCTTTAAACACAAGAAAGAAAAGGGAAGGAGCCTATTCGATCATTGAAGAGACTGTATCGGAGTGGTGGGGATTAGATGGGGAGATACTCGACCAGGAGCTTCAGGAATATCTCAACGATATGAATGAACTCTTCATCAAACCTTCAAATGGCCGGAGAAATCTCCTCCCCGCCTGGAAATTGATTCGAAAATATGCAAGGCTCATGGCCGAACGGGTCAGCCTATGGATCTCTGGATCGAACAACAACACCATTCGAAAAAGCCTCCGGCAATGGGAGGCCATCTGTAGAAACGAATCGTTAGGATATCATCCGGAAGAGGAGGAGAGGAAGGTCATCGAATTGACCACCCTCCTCACCTACCATGTGGTGGATGGGGTCCACCATCTTAGCAGCTAATTCCTCCCATCTCGCGGATTGACCCTGTGGAGTAAAGCAATGCCTACAACTTCTTTCAGAGTTTTTCCGTTTCTCTCAGGAAGAACTAATAATCATAACCTTCCCTTTTTAGATACTCCACAGGGTTGACCCTGTGGAGTAAAGTAATTTCTATGGCGTCTTGTGGGATTTTCCATTTTTTTCAGCAAAGACAATAATCGCATTCTTCCCTGCAAATACTCCACAGGGTTGACTGCCTCTTAGGAATAGATTAAAAAGAAAACGATGAGCTTCTTCAAGCGGAATCACTGGATCGCGGTGATTCTTTTTTTCTTCCTTTTCTTCATCCCTCCCTCTTCCCTCCATGCCACAGAATATTATGCCTTTCGTTTAGCAGGATCTGATTGCACCCTGTGTCATACAAATCCCCAGAACGGATCTTTGAATGAGACAGGAGCTCTATTTCAGCAGAGAGGATATCAATATCCCTTAAACTGGAAAGGAGGCCTCCTGTATGGCCTCTGGGGATTGCCCCTCTTTCTCATCCTCTTAGGGTTTTTTCGCCGATACCGGCTATGGCTTCTCGGGAAGGTTGAAGGAAAATGGAATCGATGGAAGGAGCGATGGAAGGGCCTCGTCCTCTATGGGCTCGGGCATCGCACCGTCCTGAGAAGCCCTTTTCCTGGAATGAGTCACCTTCTCCTTTTCTGGTCATTCGTCGTCCTGGGTCTTGCGACCCTAACGATTATTGTCCATGAATATCTCTTCCTGGGGCTTTTGGGAATAAGGTTTATCGACATGGAGACCTATCCCTATCTTCGGCTCTTTTTGGATTTCTTTGGGGGGATTGGCTGGGCAGGAACGATTCTGCTCACTTTCAGGCGATATCTTCAGAGACCAAGGGAGTTGGACAATCAATGGACCGATGCTCTCTCCTTGACTCTTCTCTTCCTCGTCTTTTTCACAGGATTTTCTGTGACGGGGATTCGGAATCACCTCTATCAGTCTCCATTTTCCTCATGGGCGCCCATTGCATCGACCCTCTCTTGGGTATGGGGGATGGTCGTTCGAGAGAAAATTGCCTTGAAAATCATTTTTACGATCCTTTGGTGGGCCCATCTCCTTCTCTCTTTATCTCTCTTTTCCTATGTCTCTTTCTCGAGGCTCCTTCATCTCTATTCCTCTCCCCTCAATATCTTCTTCAGAAATTTAGAGCCCAAGGGAGCTTTGTCCAAGATCGATCTCGAGGCTTCCGAGACCTACGGGGTTGCAAAGATTGAAGAGTTCACCTGGAAGCATCTCCTAGAGCTCGATGCCTGTACCCGTTGTGGCCGATGTCAGGAAGCCTGTCCGGCCCATCTGAGCGGAAAAGCTCTTAATCCTAAAAAAGTGGTTCAGAATCTAAAACATCATTTGGACACGATTCCTCGAAGAAAAGAAGGGATGGAGATCATCAATCAAGTGGTGACCGAAGAGGAGATCTGGGATTGCACCACCTGCCGGAATTGCTTGGAGCATTGTCCGGTCTTCATCGAACCGATGGTGAAACTGATGGAGTTTAGGAGAAATCTGGTCCTTAACCACGGGAAGATTCCGAGGGAGACACACTTCGCTTTCCGAAATATTGAAAGGAAAGGGAACCCCTGGGGATTCGATCTGGAGAAAAGGATGTGGTGGACGAAAGATCTCGGAGTGAAAGAGGTCTTCCCTGGAGCCGAAGTGGAGATCCTCTTCTGGGTGGGGTGCTTCGGGTCTTACGATGATCGAAATATTGAAGTCGCTACCTCCCTCATCCATATTTTGAACCGGGCAGGAATGAATTTCGGAGTGCTAGGAAGTCAGGAGTGGTGCTGTGGGGTCGATCTCAGAAGAATGGGAAGCGAATACCTCTTCCAGGTCAATGCGAAGAGGAATATCGACCAACTCCAACAAGTGACGTTTCAGAGGATTCTTACCACCTGCCCCCACTGTTTCAATACCCTGAAGAATGAATATCCTCAGTTTGGTGTTCAGTGGAAGGTCATTCATTACAGCACCTTCTTAGACGAATTGATCCAACAAGGAAAGGTTCAGTTCCAATTGGAGGAAAGGAGGATCCCTATCACCTTGCATGATTCCTGTTACTTGGGTCGTTATAATGATGGATATGAGCCACCCCGCAGGATCCTGGGAGCCCTGTCCGATCTCATGCTTTTGGAGATGAAAAGGAGTCGGGAGAAGGGGTTCTGTTGTGGAGGAGGGGGCTGCCATATGTGGATGGAGGAAAGGACGGGGAGGCGGATCAATCAGATGAGGGTTGAAGAAGCAGAAAGGACAGGAGCTGAGATTCTGGTGACCGTCTGCCCCCTCTGTCTGACTTCCCTCGATTCGGCCGTTAAGGTGTTAAACTTGGATCAACGGATTCGGGTGATGGATGTTCTGGAATTGGTGCGAGAAAGAATGACACCATAAATACGTAGTAATGAGTTAGGAGTTCGGCGTTCTGAGTCAAAAGATTGAAATATAGATTCTTTTACTCCGAACTCAAAACTCTGAACTCCGAACTCCGAACTGAATCCCCTCACCCTTCCCCTCTCCCCACAGGGGAGAGGGCGGGGTGAGGGGATTAAAGGATGACCGTCTTTTTGATAGCCCTCAGAATTTCGGAGGGTTCGTCGATGACCTGAAGAATTTCAAAATCAGGAAAAGAGATCTTTCCTCCTTTTAACACCGTCTCTTTGATCCAGTCGAGGAGGCCCTTCCAGTACTGAGATCCAACCAGAATGACCGGGAAGGGTCTAATTCTTTGGGTCTGGATGAGGGTCAACGCTTCGAACAGTTCATCTATCGTCCCAAAGCCTCCAGGAAGGATGACATAGGCAACCGCATACTTGACGAACATCACTTTCCGGACGAAAAAGTAACGAAAATTCAACTTGATGTTGGCATAAGGGTTGGGTTCCTGTTCCAAGGGAATCTGGATATTAAGACCGATCGACTTTCCCCCTGCTAATGCAGCCCCTTTGTTGGCTGCCTCCATAACCCCAGGGCCGCCTCCCGTGATTACACCGAAGTCGTTCTCTGCGAGGAGCTGTCCGATCATTTCGGCCCTCTGGTAGGCCTCGTCCTGTGGTTGCGCGCGGGAGGAGCCAAAGATGGTGACCGAGGGATGGCACTCTGCAAGAGCCTCAAATCCCTCCACGAATTCGGCCAGGATGTGGAACATCCTCCATGAATCCCTGACCGTAATCTCATCGATAATGTATTTTTTGTTAGACATGGTTCCTCCTTCTAACAGTGAAGCGTGACTCGTGATTCGTGAACCGTAGAATATTCTTATTGATAATTTGAAGTTTTTATATTAGGAGAAAAGGAGTCCAAAGTCAATTTCAAACGAAATCCATAATCCCCCTCTCTCCCCCCTTAGAAAAGAGGGAAATTATTCTCCCCTCCCTTTACTAAAGGGAGGGCGAGAGGGATTACGAAATTAAATTTCTAACCCATAGCAGGGATTTTTATGAAAGTGGAATTCTTAGGAGGGTTTCAAACGGTAACGGGATCAGCCACCCTTCTTGAAAAAGATTCTCTCCTGTGGCTGGTCGATTGTGGAATGTTTCAGGGAGGGAGGGCCATCGAAGAGAGGAACCGAAATGTTCATCCCTACCATCCAAGAGAACTCTCCTTTATTTTGCTGACCCATGCCCATATTGACCACAGCGGTTTGATTCCTAAACTGGTAAAAGAGGGATTCCGAGGAAAGGTGATCTGTACGAAGGCCACTTTCGATCTCTGTGAAGTAATGCTGAAGGATAGTGGCCACATTCAGGAGATAGAGGCAGAGTGGCAGAGTCGCAAAAATAAAAGATCTGGAAGAGAGGATACGGCCCCCCTTTATACCGCGGAGGATGCGGAGAAAAGTCTCCGCTATTTTCAGACGGTAGGTTACGATGAAATTCTCTCCCTATCGGACGGAGTGAAGATACGATTTCAAGATGCTGGCCATATCTTGGGATCGGCCCTTATTGAAATCTGGGTGGAAGAGGGAGGCCAGGAAAAGAAATTGGTCTTTTCAGGGGACCTCGGCGGTTCAGGCCAGCCCATCATCCGTGATCCTTCCCCAGTTGTGGAGGCAGATATTCTCTGGCTGGAATCGACCTATGGGGATCGGCTTCATAAATCGAGGGAAGAGACCGTACAGGAACTATTGAAGATTATTCTGGAAGCCATTTCCCAACAGGCCAAGGTCGTCATCCCTGCCTTTGCCGTCGAGCGGACTCAGGATATCATCTACACCATCAGCCAATTGATGCGGAAGGACCTCATGCCTTCGATTCCCGTTTATATAGATAGCCCATTGGCCATCTCGGCCACGGAGATCTTTAAAAAAAATCCGGATTGTTTTGACGAAGAGACGAAAGGTCTCCTTTTAGGAGGAGAAGATCCTTTAGAGCTACCCGAAATTAAGTACACCCGGACCACAGAGGAATCGAAAGCAATCAATGAAGATCCAAAGTCAGGAATGATCATATCGGCTAGCGGGATGTGTGACTCCGGAAGGATCCAGCATCACCTGAAACATCATCTTTGGCGGAGCGAATCCCACATCGTCTTCATCGGCTATCAGGCGGAAGGTACGGTTGGGAGAAGGATCGTTGATGGGGCGAAGACCATCAGGCTTTTTGGAGAAGAGATTGCTGTCAGAGCCCAGGTCCACACCTTGGGTGGATTTTCTGCCCATGCGGATCAGAGAGGGTTGCTCGAATGGCTCTCCCACTTCAGAAATCCTGACCTCCAGGTCTTCGTCAACCATGGGGAAGAGAAGATTTCAATGGAACTGAGCGAGATCATCCATCAAAGGTTCAAATTTAGAGCGGCTGTCCCTCAATGGAGGGAGAAAAGGTTCCTTTTTACCCCGTTAGAAAGCCCCGCTGCTTGCAGCGGGGATAAGGGTAATTTCGTTATGGGAGCGAACACGGGGTTTAATGGCCCGTGTAAGCCTTCCCGTTGGAGGGCCAAAGGTCTTCTAACGGGGTTTACTCCTGAGAAAAGGGTCGTGCCTGGGGAGAAGATAGAGGCAGTGGAATCACCCGAAGAAAGATGGTCCTCTCTTTTGAAGAATTTGGAAAGAGGCTACAAGAAGCTGCGTGGCAAGTTAAAAATGCGAAGATCAAAAAGAGGGGATATCAGGGACGCCGAGTGGTTGAAAGAGTTAGAAGAGGTCAGCAAGAAATTGGAGGAATTGGAGGAGAGACTTTGATAAGCATAGCACATGAAGCATAGAGATGACAGTAAGCACGAAATCCCAAGCACCTGCCTTCGCCGAAGCGGCTACGCGCAGGCAGGCCAAATAGCAAATAAATCCCAATCGACCAAATTCGAAACAAGATCTGCCAGGTCATTTGAGATTGAAACTTGGTGCTTATTTGGGATTTGGAATTTGTGATTTGGGATTTTAGGCGCTATCCGCTATATGCCCTACGCGCTCTGCCAAGATAGGGAAGGCATTTATGGTTGAACTGCTGAAGATCGGCTTCATCTTTTTTGCGATTATTATTCTCACCTTCATGAAGGTGAATCTCTGGATCAGCCTCCTCGGAACCACTTTTCTAGTTGGGCTTCTCTTCCATCTCCCGGTCGCCAAGATCGGGATGGATCTTGTTTCTGCCACCCTCGACGAAAAGACCCTATTATTGATCGCGGCCCTGTTCACCATCCTTTTTTTCAGCAACCTCTTGAAAGAGACAGGCCGGATGAATAAGATCCTGGAAGGGTTTAGGTATATCCTCAAGGACATGCGTGTGGTGGTTGCCCTCCTGCCTGCGATGATTGGGCTGATGCCCCTCGTGGGAGGGGCATTGGTTTCTGCGCCCATGGTGGTGGAGGGGTCTGATCAGTTGAAGCTTTCACCGGAGCGGAGGACCTTTATCAACTACTGGTTCCGTCATGTCTGGGAATATATCCTTCCCACTTATCCCGCTCTTATCTTAGCCGCCACATTGGTGGGTGTTCCTGTAAGAAAGTTGGGATGGGTTAATTTTCCCTTAACCCCTGTGGCTATCCTCAGTGGAGCGATGATTGGCTTTTGGGGAATTTCGAATTCAAAGGAAGGAGGGGAAGTGTCACAGAGAACATCCGTATGGGAACTATTGACGAACCTTCTTCCCCTCATCTTCGCCCTCGTTTTAGTGATTGGATTCAAGGTAGAGCTTGCTTATGCATTCGGGCTAACGATCTTAGGGATGATCCTTTTTAACAGAATCGACCCAAGAACTATATTAAAGGCATTGAAGGGGAGTCTTTCCATCGAGCTGCTCCTCACGGTTGTCACCGTGATGGGATTCAAAAAGGTCTTGGAGTCGTCCCAAGCCATTTTGACGATCTCCACCTTTTTGTCTTCTTCTGGAGTTCCTTTTCGGCTCATTGCCATCTTCGTTCCTTTGATCGTTGGGGTAATGACCGGGATGACCATTGCCCCGATCGCTATCGGATTTCCCATCCTCATCCCTTTATTCCAAAATGACCCTGATTTTCTCAACTATATGATGCTCGCTTTTGCGAGCGGGATCGCGGGAGACTTGCTCTCCCCTTTTCATCTCTGTCTGGTGTTGACCAAAGACTATTTTCATGCCGAATGGAAAGGGATCTTCCGCTTGCTCTGGGTGCCGGTGGCATCCCTTCTTGGGGTTGCCCTCTTGATGACCTATGTCCGGTAGATAACAGGTGAGGAGGAAGGAATGAAAAAGAAGAGTACGCTGGGTTGGGGATTGATCCTGATTCTTCTTTTAATCCTGATGTTTCAGGAATGCCTGGCGGGGGTGGTGATAGAGCAGGTGGTAAGGGATAGGGAAGGGAATGCCTCTAAAGTTATCATGTACTTTTCCGAAAGTAAGTTTCGGTCCGATCATCCCAACGGGGGCCTGACGACCATGATCGACTTTAAAGAGGATCGAATGGTGATGATCGATCACCTTTCTAAGAATTATGTGGAGGTCAAATTTTCTCAATGGGAGAGGGAGGTCGCCGAAAGGCTCAAAAAGTCAGTTCCTGACACCCAGCCGAAATCGAGAAAGATCGTGATCAAGAAAACGGGTGAGATACCCGCTCTCAATGGTTTCCGGACAGAAAAGGTTCAGATCTTTGCGGATGGAGAGCTGATTGAGGAGGATTGGGTGACCCGGGATGTGTCGTTGGAAGAGGTAGAGAAGGTCATGGATA
>Ga0209592_1000749_pt1 | contig 10173 bp, 9 predicted proteins | sample PPLLak2March2015_2_FD_187251 | JGI IMG/M metagenome (GOLD analysis project Ga0209592, IMG submission 187251) | Freshwater sediment microbial communities from Prairie Pothole Lake near Jamestown, North Dakota, USA - PPLs Lake P8 Core (3) Depth... | ecosystem: Environmental > Aquatic > Freshwater >... | reverse complement strand
GAGGATCGAGGCGATGATGGATTTCCTCGCCTCCATCATGGATGCGGGCGGCAACGTGCCGATGTTCGGCGACGCCGACGACGGCGTGGTGGCGAGCCTTGCGCCCGGCGCGCCGCCGGCGCGCTCGCTCCTCGCCACCGGGGCGCTGCTCTTCCACCGCGGCGACTTCAAGCTCAAGGTCGGCGAGCTCGACGACAAGGCGCGGTGGCTGTTCGGCGCGGGGGCCGACGAGCGCTTCGCCGCGCTCGACGCCGAGAAGATGCGGCTGCCCCTGCGCCAGGCCTACCCCGAGGGCGGCTACTACGTGCTCGGCTGCGAGTTCGAGACGCCGAACGAGATCCGCGTCGTCGCCGACGCCGGGCCGCTCGGCTACCGCTCCATCGCCGCGCACGGGCACGCCGACGCGCTCTCCTTCACGCTATCGGCGGGCGGGCGCGAGTTCCTCATCGACCCGGGCACGTACGCCTACCACACGCAGCAGCGCTGGCGGCAGTACTTCCGCGGCACCGCCGCGCACAACACCTTGTGCATCGACGGCCTCGACCAGTCGGTGCAGGGCGGCAATTTCCTGTGGCTGCGCAAGGCGCGCGCCGGCTGCAGCCTGTGGCTGTCCTCGGCGCACAAGGACAGCTTCGAGGGCTGGCACGACGGCTACCTGCGCCTGGAGGACCCGGTGAAGCACCGCCGCCTGATCGAGCTCGACAAGAAGGCGCGCCGTCTCCTCGTCGAGGACACCTTCGAGATGGAGGACGAGCACGAGGTCGAGCTCCTCTTCCACTGCAGCGAGCGCTGCCGCGTCGACCCCGTGGAGGGCGGCTACGTGCTGGAGCAGGAAGGCACGGTCGTCAGGATCAACCTGGCCGCCGTCCCCGATTCTCGGCACCTGCTTCTGCGCGGCAGCCTGGCGCCGATCTGCGGCTGGGTGTCGCGCGCCTTCGACCAGCGCGAGCCGGCGGCGACCATCGTCTGGAAGGCGCGCCTCGCCGGCAGGACGCTGCTGCGCACCGAGATCGAGCTGCCGAAGCCGGCCACGGCCCGTTTGGACTAGCCGCCCCGGCACGCCGGTCAACGTCCCTCTCTTAGCCTTGCCGCGATGACCACCGCCGCTACCGCGCGCATGGGTGCTGCGCCGCGCCCCGCGTACAGCACGGGCAGTTTCGCGGTCCTGCTGCTCGGCTTCGCCGCGCTGCACGTGGCCATGATCGCCTACGACCTCGGCCATCCCGAGCGCTTCCTCAACGCCGACCGCGCCGTTTCGCGCCTGCAGGTGATCGAGCGCTTCGCCGAGGCCTGGCAGGCGGGCGCCGACCTGCGTCCGTTCCTTGCCGGCGGCGGCATCGCCGGCGACTGGCTGCCGCAGGCGGTCCTCCACCTCGCCGGCGGGCCGCTCGCGGTGATCGTCGCGCAGGTGCTGCTCGCGCTCGCGTCCATCTTCTGGGTGCGCGAGATCGCCCTGCGCCTCGCCCTGCCCGAAGCGGGGGCGCGCGCCGCAGCGGTGCTGTATGGCCTGCTGCCGCACACGCTGGTGCTGCCGCACCAGCTCTCTTCCGAGGCGCTCTTCGTGCCGCTCGTGGTGCTGTCGTTCGCCCTGGTGCTGCGCGGCGCCTCGCCTTCGCGCCAGGCCGCAGCCGGCCTCGCCATGGGGATGGCGGTGCTGGTGCGGCCGATCACGCTCGCCTGGCCGGCAATCCATGCGCTGTGCGCCTGGCGCGCGCGTCCGGCGGCGCGCTTTGCATACCTCCTCGCCGGCCTCGCGCCGCTCGTGCTGTGGGTGCTGTTCGTTCATTCCCAGACCGGTGAGGTGTCGATGGGCCCGTCCAAGCACGACCTGGCCTGGAACCTGCACCAGCGCGTGCAGCGCATGGCGCCGCAGCTGCCGCCTGCGGAGCGCTTCGCCGACGCCGGGCGTGAGCGCCTGGGCATCGGCGAATACGCGCGCTTCGTGCTCTCGCATCCAGGCCCGGCGGCGGCGCACGCGGCGCGCGACATGATGGCGCTCGGCCTCAAGTCGGGCATCGAGCGCGTCGTCGTCGACTACCTCGACCTCTCCCCCGGGAGCCGCGGGCTGCAGGACCCGTCCTCCGGGTGGCGCAAGCGCGTCGAGCAGCACGGCGTGGTGCGCGGCCTGTGGCAGATCGCGCAGGAATACCCTGGGCTGTTCATGGCCTCTTTCGCCGGCGCGGCGCTGTTCATCGCCTTCATGGCGCTTGCGCTCGTCGGCGCGTTCCGGTTCCTGCGCGCCGGGCGCGTGATGCTCGTCGTCTTCGTGCTGTACGTGTTCGCTACCGCGACGGTCGTCGACGCGGCGCAGTCGCGACATCGCGCGCCCGCGGAGTTCGCCCTGTGCATTCTCGCCGTGACGGGGTTCTGGGCGCTGCGAACGCGCGAAACGCGCGCGCGCGAGCGGGTGCGCATGGAGCCAGCCCTCCATGGCCGCTAACCCCTCGCAGATCCGCCGCCTGCCGGAGCGCGGCGTCGTCGCCGTCTTCGACCTCGACGGCACGCTCACGCGCGGCGACACGCTGGCGCCGTTCCTGCGCTTCGTGTGCGGCACCTGGCGTTTCCTCGCGCTGCTGCCGCTCGCCCTGCCGGCGATCCTCGGTGTCGTGCTCGGCGTGCCGCGCCAGCGCGCCAAGGAGTGGCTGCTGCGCGTGTACCTGCGCGGGCTTCCCGAGCGCATGCTGGTGGCGCGCGGCGAGGCGTTCGCGCGCGAGGTGCTGCCGGGCCTGCTGCGGCCGCAGGCGATGGAGAAGCTCGCCTGGCACCAGGTGCGCGGGCACCGCTGCGCGCTCCTCTCCGCCTCTCTGGGCGTCTACGTCGAGCCCTGGGCGCGCGCCGCCGGCTTCGATGAAGTCTTTTGTTCCGATCTTGAAATTCAAAATGGTCTTGTCACGGGCAGACTGAACGGGCTGAACTGCGAAGGCGCGGAGAAGGTGCGCCGGCTCGAGGCGTACTACGGCGACCTCACCAACCTGAAGATCCACGGCTACGGCGACTCCGCCGGCGACCGCCACTTCCTCGCGCGCTGCGTGGAGGCGCACTACAAGCCGTTCGCCGCGCATTCGACCGCACTCGACCTCGTGCGCCTGATGCGGCCGCACCAGTGGCTGAAGAACGGCTTCGTCTTCGTCGGCCTCATCTTCGGCCATGCGTGGAGCAATCCCGCCCTGGTGGCGACCGCGGTGCTCGCGGCGGTCGCCTTCTCGCTCATCGCGAGCGCCATCTACATCGTCAACGATTTCGCCGACCGCGAGCGCGACCGGCTGCACCCGAAGAAGCGCGACCGGCCGCTCGCCTCCGGCCGTGTTTCTGCAACGCATGCGCTGTTGTTCTCCGGGGTGCTGGCGCTGGCCGGCGCCGCCACGGCGGCGGCGGCCGGGTGGGTGGTGCTCGCCATCGTCGTGGGCTACGCGGCGATGAACGTGGCCTACAGCTTCTCGCTGAAGAGCGTGGTGATCCTCGACGTGTTCATCATCTCGGCGGGCTTCATCCTGCGCATCCTCGCCGGCACGCTCGGCATCGGCGTGCCGCCCTCGCAGTGGCTGCTGGTATGCACGCTGCTGCTGACGCTATTCCTCGGCTTCACCAAGCGCCGCTCGGAGCTCCTCTCGGTCACCGCCGAGTTCGTCACGCACCGCAAGGCGCTGCTGCACTACAACCCGGCGCTGCTCGACAAGCTGATCGGCATATGCGCGAGCGGCGCCATCATGAGCTACAGCCTCTACACGATGAGCCCGCAGACGGCGCAGATGCACGGCACCGAGAACCTCATCTACACCATCCCGTTCGTCGTCTACGGCATGTTCCGCTACCTGTACCTGCTGCACGCCAAGCACGCCGGCGCCGACACCTCGCGCGAGCTGGTGCGCGACCCGCACCTGCTCGCTTCCGTGCTCGGCTGGTGCGCGGCGACGTTCTGGCTGATCTCGTGACCGCCGTCAGCTTCGCGCTCATCCTCACCGGCGTGGCGCTCAACGCCGCGGCGCAGCTGTTGCTCAAGGCGGGGACCAACGCCGTCGGGCAGTTCGCCTTTACCGCGGACAACATCGTCCCGGTGGGCGCGCGCCTTGCCTTCGAGCCGCACATCCTCGCCGGGGTGACCTGCTACGTGGTGAGCCTGGTGGTGTGGATCATGGGCCTGTCGCGCGTCGAGGTGAGCATCGCCTACCCGATGCTGTCGCTGGGCTACCTGATCAACGCCCTGGCCGCGTGGTACCTCTTCGGCGAGTCGCTCTCCGCGATGCGCCTCGCCGGCATCGCCTTCATCATCGTCGGCGTGTTCGTCATCGCGCGCAGCTAGCGCGCTGCATAGTCGGGTCGGCACGCCGCTCCGGCCGGACTACGCTTCTGCCCCACGGCGATCAACGTCCATCGCGCATCCTCGCGGGATGAAAATCTGCGTACTGGGCCTCGGATACGTGGGCGCCGTATCCGCGGGCTGCCTTGCCAAGGAAGGCCATGAAGTCATCGGCGTCGACCCCGAGCGCACCAAGGTCGACCTCATCAACGCCGGGCGCTCGCCGATCATCGAGAAGGACATCGGCGAGATCATCGCCGAGCAGGTGGCCGCGGGGCGCCTGCGCGCGAGCACCGAGCTCGCCGAGGCGGTGCGCCACAGCGACCTCGTCTTCGTCTGCGTCGGCACGCCGAGCCAGGCGAACGGCGGCATCGACCTGAAGTACGTGCGCCGCGTGTGCGAGCAGATGGGCGCCACGCTCGTCGCGCATCCCGGCGCGCCGGTGATCGTCATGCGCAGCACCATGCTGCCGGGAACGATGCGCGAGGTGGTCATCCCGATCCTGGAGAAGGCCTCGCAGAAGAAGGCCGGCGAGGAATTCGGCCTTTGCATCAACCCCGAGTTCCTGCGCGAGGGCACCGCGGTGCACGACTACGCGCACCCGCCCAAGACCGTGATCGGCGAGGTGAACCGCGCGAGCGGCGATCTCCTCGCCAGCCTCTACGCCAAGACCCCGGGGCCGATGATCCGCACCGACATCGAGACCGCCGAGATGGTGAAGTACGCGGACAACGCCTGGCACGCGCTGAAGGTGGGCTTCGCCAACGAGATCGGCAGCCTGTGCAAGGCGCTCGGCGTCGACGCGCACCGCGTGATGGAGATCTTCTGCCAGGACCAGAAGCTCAACCTCTCGCCCTATTACCTCAAGCCCGGCTTCGCCTTCGGCGGCTCCTGCCTGCCGAAGGACCTGCGCGCGCTGCTCTACAAGGCGAAGACGCTGGATGTCGGCCTGCCCATTCTTTCGGCAGTCCTTCCTTCGAATCAGCTGCAGATCGAGCGCGCCGTGCAGGCGGTGGTGGAGAAGGGCAACCGCAAGGTGGGCATCCTCGGCTTCTCCTTCAAGGCCGGCACCGACGACCTGCGCGAGAGCCCGATCGTCGAGCTCGCCGAGCGCCTGATCGGCAAGGGCTACGAGCTGCGCTTCTACGACCGCAACGTCAGCCTCGCCTGCCTGCACGGCGCGAACCGCGACTACATCCTGAACCGCATCCCGCACATCTCGCGCCTGATGGTGCCCACGGTGCAGGACGTGCTCGACCACGCGCAGACCATCGTCATCGGCAACGCCGCGCCGGAGTTCGCCGACGTGCCCAGGCGCGTGGCGGACGGCCAGACCGTCATCGACTTCGTGCGCGTGTGCAACTCGCGCACCATCCTCGGCGTGTACGAAGGGATATGCTGGTAGAGGAGGCGCTGCGGCGGCACGACGTCGTCGAGCGCACGCTGGCCGAGCATGCGCGGCGCGCGCGCGAGCTCGAGCGGCACTTCCGCCTGCTGCGCCGCGCGCTCGGCCTGCGCAAGGTCTTCATGGAGGTCGGCGCCGGCGCCGGCGCGCTCGCGCACCGGGTCGCGGGCTATGTCGAGCGCGCCTATGTCGTCGATACCTCGGCGCAGGCCATGCAGGCGCTGCGCCGGCCGGGCAACGTGGTCGCATTGCGCGCCGAGGCATCGGGGATCCCGGTTCCCGAGGGCACGGTCGACATCGCGTTCAGCCGCGAGCTCGTGGCGCAGCAGCTGCGCAGCATCCACCGCTCGCTCGCGCCGGGCGGCCGCTACGTTTGCGTCACCCGCCTCGCGGCCTGCTGCGCGCGCGAGTTGCGCGCGCTGTTCCACGAGGCGGGCTTCCGCAGGCTGCGCTTCCATGTTGGTTTCGGCGAGGCGTATGCGAAAGTGCCTTTCCTGCTGCTGCACGCGCTCGAGTCCTGCCTGGGCGCGCTCCGCCTGCGCATCGAGGCGGTGAAATAGCGCCATGAAGATTCCCGGCCGTGTTCGTCGAGATGAGCGACCTTGACTGCTCGCCGCGTCCTCTTCCTCGTCGAGAATCTGCCCAGCCCGTTTGACCGGCGCGTGTGGCAGGAGGCGTGCGCGCTGCGCGACGCCGGCTACGCGGTGTCGATCGCCTGCCCCACCGGGCGCGGGTACGAAAAGAGGTTCGAGCGCATCGACGGCATCGACATCTGGCGCTACGCCCTGCCCACCGAGGGCGAGGGCGCGGCCGGCTACCTCGTCGAATACGCAGTTGCATTGGCAAAGACCTTTTTCCTGGCTCTCAGGGTGTCGTTCGGGCGCGGCTTCGACGTCATCCACGCCTGCAACCCGCCGGATCTCTTCTTCCTCGTCGGCGGCTTCTGGAAGCTCCTCGGCAAGAAGTTCGTCTTCGACCACCACGACGCCAACCCGGAGCTCTACGAGGCGAAGTTCGGCCGCCGCGACCTTCTCTACCGCGCCATGCTTTTCCTCGAAAGGATGACTTTCAGGACCGCCGACATCTCGATCGCCACCAACGAGTCCTACCGCCGCATCGCGCTCGAGCGCGGCGGCATGGCGCCCGAGCGCGTGTTCGTGGTGCGCAGCGGCCCCAGCCTCGAGCGCCTGAAGATCATGCCACCCGATGAAGCGCTGAAGGAAGGCCGCAAGTACCTGGTGGGCTATGTCGGCGTGATGGGACGCCAGGAAGGCATCGACTACCTGCTGCGCGCCGCGGCGCACATCGTGCACGACCTGGGGCGCCGCGACGTGCACTTCGGCCTGGTGGGCGGCGGCACCTCGCTCGAGGAGCTGCGCCGCCTCGCCGCCGAGCTCGGCGTGGCCGACTGCGTGACCTTCACCGGCCGCGTGCCCGACCGGGAGATGCTGGCGATGCTGAACAGCGCCGACGTCTGCGTGAACCCCGACGTGGCCAACGAGATGAACGACATCTCGACCATGAACAAGGTCATGGAGTACATGGCGCTCGGCAAGCCGATGGTGCAGTTCGATCTCGCCGAGGGCCGCTTCTCGGCGCAGGACGCCTCGCTCTACGCTCGCCGGAACAATGCCCTGGATCTCGCTTCGAAGATCATTGAATTGCTGGAAAGCCCGGAGAAAAGACGCGTGATGGGCGAGTTCGGCCGCCGGCGCGTCCGGGAAGAGCTCGAGTGGCGCTACGAGGCGCCGAAGCTCCTCGCCGCGTACGCAACGCTCTGGCCGCCGGGCGAGGCGAAGTGGGCGATGAAGCGCGCGGCGAAGCGCTCGAGCTCGCCCGCCGGCAGGTAGTTGATCCCGCCCGCGCCCTCGCGCCCGCCGCCGCTCGGGTAGCCGCGGCAGAGCGCCGCCGCGCCGCGCGGGCGCTCGAGCGGCGCGCGGACGCTGACCTGCCAGCCGCCGCGCGAGGGCAGCACCACCGCGTGCGCGCGTGATGGCCGGGCGCGCGCCAGGTGGCTCGCCAGCACGCCGCTCACGCGCCGCGCCCAGGCGGCATCCGGAAGCAGGTAGAGCACGGCCTGAGAGGCTTCGACAAGAGGCCGGACTTCAACGGCGCGCGCCATGTCCTCCCGGTATGCGTCGCGCAGCTGCGCAAACGCCGGGTCCTCGCGCGCGAAGGCGAAGGGATCGGCGTGACGGCGCATCCGCGCGTGCAGCTCGGCCGGATGGAAGTGCAGATCGGCGATCGATTCCCCGTAGCCGTTGTAGTTCAGGGCGACACCAAGGTCCTTGAGAACCTCGGCTTCCTCGAGCTCCATGTTGTCGCCGAAGGCCCCGACCGCCGCCCAGGCGCGGTGCGCTCCACGCAGGCAGCGATCGACGATGAGGCTCGTGCAGATCTCCGGGGAGGTGTCGATGTGCGCCTCGAGCAGCGGATGGCGGGGCAGCTCGCCCGCGTGATGGTGGTCGAAGTAGCGCACGCGCGCGCCGCGCTCGAGCAGGCGCTGCACCGCCTGGCGGTTGACGTCGAAGGACACGTCGAGCACCGTCACTTCGTCGCCCGCGCCCGCGTCGATCGCCTGCACGAGGTCGATGTGCCGCTTCGGGCCGGTGACGAGCTCGGCCTTCTCCAGGCGCTCGGCGAGATGCAGCTGCTGCAGCGCGCACAGGCCGTCCGCGTCGCCGTTGAACGCGACGATCCGGCGCATCAGCCGGACATCGCCATGGCGAGAGCGAGTTCGCGCTCGCGCGCCTCGGCCAGCGAAAAGAGCCTGGCGAGCACGCGCTCGCCCTGCGGCCAGGATGCGTCGATGTGCCCGGCATCGCCGGCATCGACGAAGCCGGCATCCAGGGTGCGGGCCAGGCGATGCGCCTCCTCGAGCGTCATGCACGGATCGGTGCGGCTCGCGACGAGGATCCCGGGCATCTCGAGCGGCCGCGGCGCGAGGCCGAACTCGTCGGGGTGGCGCGGCGCGACGAGCAGCACGCCGGCCACGTCGGCGTTCCTGCGCCCGAGGCAGGCGAGGGTGGCGAGGCAGCCGAAGCCGTGCGCGGCGACGAAGGCGCCGGGGCCGGCGGCGGCGAGCGCCGCGTCGAGCGCCGCGCACCACGCGTCGAGCCGCGGCGCGAGCCAGTCGTGCTGCAGCACGCGCCGGTACGAGCGATGCTTCGCCTGCCACAGCGTCTGCCAGTGCCCGGGGCCGCTGCCGCGCAGCCCGGGGACGATCAGCACGCACTTTTCCATGCAGCCACTTTAGAAGAGCTCCATTGGGCAGGCAGCGCCACGCCCTAGTCCGTCCGGACCCGCGCCGGCTGCAAGACGTTCACCCGGTTTTGGCTAGATTCAACCCGCACCGATCGCCACAGGAGCCCCCCTTTGGATTACCTCGATCAGCTCGAGAGCGAAAGCGTCTTCATCCTGCGCGAGGCCTTCAGCCGCATCGAGAAGCTGGCGATGCTCTGGTCCCTCGGCAAGGACTCCAACACCATGATCTGGCTCGCGAAGAAGGCGTTCTTCGGCCGCGTGCCCTTTCCGGTGCTGCACATCGACACCGGCCGCAAGTTCCCGGAGATGTACGACTTCCGCGGCCGCTACGCGGCCGAGTGGGACCTGAACCTGATCGTGCGGCCCTGCCCGCCGGTCGAGGCGGTGGACCCTAGCCTGCCGCCGGCGGCGCGCTCGGCGGCGCGCAAGACGCTCGGCCTGAAGAGCGTGCTCTCGGAGTTCGGCTTCCAGGGCATCATCGCCGGCATCCGCCGCGACGAGGAGTCGATCCGCGCCAAGGAGCGCGTCTTCAGCCCGCGCGGCGCGGACGGCGCCTGGGACCTCAAGGACCAGCCGCCGGAATTCTGGAACCAGTTCAACAGCGACGTGCCGCCGGGCGCGCACCTGCGCGTGCACCCGCTGCTGCACTGGAGCGAGCTCGACGTCTGGCGCTACGTGCAGCGCGAGAGGATCCCGGGCGTCGGCCTGTATTTCGCGAGGAACGGCAAGCGCTACCGCTCCCTCGGCGACCAGGACATCACCTTCCCGATCGCGAGCCATGCCGCGACGGTCGAGGACATCATCGCAGAGCTGCAGGCCACGCGGGTACCGGAGCGCGCCGGGCGGGCGATGGACCATGAATCCGAGGATGCCTTCGAGCGCCTGCGCGCCGACGGCTACATGTAGAAGAGGATCGATGAACACGCTGAAACTCGGGATCGTAGGGCACGTCGACCACGGCAAGTCGACGCTGGTGGGGCGCCTCCTGCACGACACCGGGGCGCTGCCCGAGGGCAAGGTGCAGGCGGTGCAGGCGATGTCGGAGAAGCGCGGCATGCCCTTCGAATGGGCGTTCGTGATCGACGCCATGCAGGCCGAGCGCGACCAGGGAATCACCATCGACACCACGCAGATCCGCTTCAGCAGCGCCTCGCGCCACTACGTGCTGATCGACGCGCCCGGGCACCGCCAGTTCCTGAAGAACATG
>Ga0209592_1000748_pt1 | contig 10178 bp, 12 predicted proteins | sample PPLLak2March2015_2_FD_187251 | JGI IMG/M metagenome (GOLD analysis project Ga0209592, IMG submission 187251) | Freshwater sediment microbial communities from Prairie Pothole Lake near Jamestown, North Dakota, USA - PPLs Lake P8 Core (3) Depth... | ecosystem: Environmental > Aquatic > Freshwater... | reverse complement strand
GGCCGAAGTGCGCCATGATGAACCACGGCAGAGAAGCCCGCATGAAGGATCGAGGTTTGCGTTCCTGTTGAGTTTCCGGTTGGGTGTTCGTTGGTATCCTTTCGAGCTGCCGGCTGTTATGCACGGATGCCGTGACATGATACCCGGGCAATGGTGGGCTTTACGGCACGGCGAAAATTACAATAAAGAGACTGAAAATAATTATACTATTTTCATTTTTAGATGACAAATCAAATACCAACCAAAGCTATTGACAAAATCCATTATGATATGTTACGATATATCGTGATTACTTAAAAGGAGATGAGGAGCTATGTTTCACCGGCCGTTTTTTCCGTTCGAAAGACACTCACGCATCTTCGAAAAGGGCGACCTTAAATATGTCATTCTGAGCCTGTTAAAAGACAAGCCCACCCACGGGTATGAAATCATCCGCGCCCTGGAGGACTATTTCCACGGGTTCTACACGCCCAGCGCGGGCAGCGTTTATCCCACGCTGCAGATGCTCGAGGACATGGGCTACGTCAGCTCATCGGAACGGGACGGCAAGAAGGTCTATACCGTCACCGCCGAGGGACTGAACTTTCTCAAAGAGCAGCACGACGTCATCGATAAAATAAAAGACCAGATGGAAGAATGGTGGCACCCGCGCAACATCGAAGAGTTCCACGACACCATCGACGAACTCAGGGGTCTGGGCCATCTCGTCGGCCGTAAGGCTCCCCGTCTCAGCCCCGAAAAGTGGAGTCGCGTCAAGGAGATCGTCATGCGCGCCCGCCGGGACATCGAAGAAATACTGGGGAAAGAATAAACCAGTACGGGAAACCCATCCCGTGATATAATGTAGAAACGTGTCCGACCCAATCATCCATGTAGACAACCTGGTAAAGAAGTTCGGCCAACTGGCAGCCGTCGATCACATCAGCTTCGACGTAGCGCCGGGCGAGATCTTCGGTTTCCTCGGCCCGAACGGCGCCGGAAAGACCACCACCATCAATATCCTCTGCACACTGGCGCGTCCCACTTCCGGCAAGGCCTCCATCAACGGCTACGACGTGGTGCGGCAGCAGAACCAGGTGCGCCACTCAATCGGGCTGGTCTTCCAGGACTCCAGCCTGGACGACCGACTCACCGGCTTGCATAATCTAAAGTTCCATGCAATGGTCTATAACGTGCCCGCGGCGGTGCGCGCCAAGCGCATCGAGCAGGTGCTGAACATGGTGGACCTCTGGGACAAGCGCAACAACTTCGTGCGCACGTATTCCGGCGGGATGAAGCGGCGCCTGGAGCTGGCGCGCGGATTGCTGCATTATCCCAAGGTACTTTTTCTCGACGAGCCGACGCTCGGCCTAGACCCGCAGACGCGCAACCACATCTGGGAGTACGTTCTCCAGCTACAGAAACAGGAAGGCACCACCGTTTTCCTGACCACCCATTACATGGACGAAGCGGAAAAGGCCAGCCGCATCGCTATCATCGACCACGGCAAGCTGGTGGCAATGGACACACCGGCGAAGCTCAAGAGCATGGTCGGCAAGGACATCGTCACACTGCGGACGGCCGACAACAGGAAAGCCGCCGAGGAAATAAAGACACGCTACAATGCCGAGACGAGAATCGACGGCGACCATCTAATCTTCAACGTGGACAATGGGGAAGAGTTCCTGCCGGAATTCATTAAAGAATTCGGCATCCATATTGCCAGCATCAGCCTGCGCCGTCCTACTCTCGAAGACGTGTTCCTCAAGCTGACAGGTCGGGAAATCCGCGAACAGGAGGTCGGCGACTCGCTATCGGCGCAGATAAGACAAAGCGGGCGGATGCGCATGCACTAGGTAAGATAATGAATAACTTGCTGGGCATATACACGATGTGGTACCGCGACGTGCTAAGGTTCTGGCACGACAAGGCGCGGATGTTGAGCGCCCTGCTCTTCCCGGTATTCTTCCTGTTCATGTTCGGCAGCGGGCTCCAGGGGAGCATCGGCGTCATGTCCGGCGGCATCAATTTCACCCAGTTCATGTACCCCGGCATCATCGCGATGTCGGTACTCATGGGCTCGTTCATGTCCGGCGTATCAATAGTCTGGGACCGCGAGTTCGGCTTTCTCAAAGAGGTGCTGGTCGCGCCCATATCGCGAATGTCGGTCGCGCTGGGGCGGACGCTCGGTTCGGCCACGGTGGCCACCATCCAGGGAATCATGATACTGGTACTGGCGCCGTTCATCGGCGTATCACTGACGGCGGGGAACGTGCTGGCGCTGATACCGCTCACCTTCCTGCTGGCGGCTTCAATGGGGTCGATGGGCATCCTGCTAGCCTCAAGGATAAAGTCGACCGAGGCCTTCCAGGCGATCATGCAGATGCTGATGTTCCCGATGATATTCCTCTCCGGAGTGTTTTTCCCGATGCAGAACCTGCCGGACTGGATGAACGTTCTGGTAAAGATCAATCCGGCTTCTTACGGGGTAGCCAGTATCCGGCAGGTGATTCTCGGCACCGGCACCAATTCGGCGTTCGACCTGACTCTGTTCGGACATGCGATGACCATCTGGGAAAACATCGCGGTGCTGGCGGCTTTCGGGCTGGTGATGATCATGCTGGCGGTGTGGTCGTTCGGAAGACAGGAATAGCACAGGATTTCTTGGTTTTTAGGATTTAACCTCACCCCTTACCCCTCTCCAGCCTGTGTTTACCGGCAAGGCAGAATGGTGTTTGGCTGGAGAGGGGAAGTATTATTGAGAGGGGCTAACGCCCCTCTCGCTTCGCACTCCCTGTTTATCACAAAGGAAGACTAAGCCAGTCTTTAGCGAAGCAAGGGTCGCCTCGGAGTCCGCAAGGTAGTAAAGGTGATAAGTGCTCCTCCGAGGCTCAACCATGCTTCGCTACAGGCTAGATATATCATGAGGGAAGGGAATCACGGAGGGACTTTAAGACAGGGAGTTTTTAAGAGGGGTGCAAGCCCCTCTTTCTTGTTCTCCCCCTTTCCTGTTCGCAGGAGAGGGGGACAGAGGGGGTGAGGTTACACAAAATATTCCGGCTTGCTACCTTTTCCCCAAAGGTAGTATCATAGCTTCAGCCCTGATCATGAAGGGAGAAGCATGAAGGCACTACGCTACGCTAAAAACATCGTTACCGATACCAGAGAATACACGCCGAAAGAAATGGCGCAAATCCAGGAAATGATGAAGAAGAGCCCGATAACGTCTACCGTCAGGCTCCTGCGGCTACTCTGGATGGACGACACCAAGGTTAAAAATGCTTCATTTTACATGGAGTGCATCTGGCTGTGGGAGGGAAAGACGACATCCGGCACGACGGAAGAGCCGCACGTCCACGCCTTCGACGAGGTGATAGGATTCATCAGCAGCAACCCGGAAAACCCGAAAGAGCTCGGCGCCAGGATGGAAATCATCCTCGGGGACGAGACGCATTTCCTGACCAAGAGCTGCCTGGTGCACGTGCCGGCGGGCATGAAACACTGCCCGCTGACGTTCAGAGAGGTCAACCGCCCGGTTTTTTTCTTTACACTGGCGCCGATAAGCAGATACGGACGCACCTCGGAGCGAACCGGACAACCAACGGCAGCGGGGAAAACGCCGCCTGCCTTCACACCGCCGCCGCCCGACAAAAACGGTTCCCGGTACGCACGCTATATCATCACCGAGCCGGCGCCGCACCGGCCGAGCTCAGAGGCAGGCCGACCACCACCACCGCCTCCTAAGCGGACCGCCAGGACGACGCAGGTGGTCTCGCTCAACGAGGCGGTGTCGGCGGGGTCATTCTACGTGGACTTCGTCTGGATATGGAGCGGCGAGATGACGATGGCCCCGGAGCCGCACGCGCATGACTTCGACGAGATGATAGGGATAGTCGGCTACCCAGCAGACCGTGAAAAGTCCCGAGCTGTGGGCGGCGACGTGTCCATCATGCTCGCCGACGAGAAACATGTCCTCAAGCAAAGCTCGCTGGTGTTCGTGCCCAAGGGATTGAGCCACTGCCCGATCGAGTTCAAGAACATCAAGACGCCGGTGCTTTGCTTTACCGTCGGCAACACACCGAAGTGGGACCGGAACCCTCCGGCGCCCAAAAAAGAAAAGTCCCGATAAAAAACCGGGGCTTTACAGCCTGCTGGAGCCAGCGATAGGATTCGAACCTACGACCCGCGGTTTACGAAACCGCTGTTCGAAATTCTATCACATTTAAGTGCCATTGGCCAGATTTCACAGCGATTATTATCATGTCTTCCAGAAGATGATCTCCCCTGACTGCCTTCAACTGAATGAAAACTCTCAACTACTTGCTTACTGGAAAAGGCCCCATTTACTTTCTGATAACCATCAGAGTCATTTTTTTACACCTAGTATGCTGTCAACAAGCTGTGGTTACCTGCAATATCTCTAGCTAAAGTATCCAACTATATCCTTGCGAATTTACCAGGCGTGTTCTTAGCTTCAATTTGTCACCTTATATGGGCCTGAAAATCACTTATATGCGCTATAAATTGCGTGTTTGGGTTCTTAAGAAACGCCAATTGTACTTTATCTGGTAGTTTTGCGACAACAAATACACCGAATATCAGACCTGATTGAGGCTGCTACTGATTGATATAACATGCTGTTGAGGAATAACTTATCTTATGCGAGTTATCCAGAATTATACATTCTGGACAAATGTGCAATCCATCTCTATCTAGTATAGCTTCTGATTTTCGATTTAGGAATTCGGATATACTTCAAAAAGGCCGACCTTGGCTAGTGGCCTCACAATTATTCTAGGGATAAACGAGTGAACGCAGCTTACACACGTACAAATGAGTTATATCGTTGGATTAGTCTATAGAAATAATGCCACGCTTAATTGCAATGACTACGGCTTCAGTACGTGCGTTAGCATTTAGTTTGCGTAATATTGAAGTAACGTGGTTCTTAATGGTCTGTTCACTGATGTCAAGTGAAGAAGCAATCTGCTTGTTAAGAAACCCTCGAGCTATATATTCCAGTATTTCTGTTTCCCTCTTGGTTAAAGACGATACCAAGTCTTCGGTTTCAGATTGAGAGGAGAGCTCTTGGAATTTTCGTAATACATGTTCAGCTACTTTAGGTCTGATACGCAAGCTCTCATTAATCGGATATTCACCACAAGCTACACGCTTAATCGTATTGGTAATTTCATCGGTAGTTGCTGCTTTACTGAGATATGCTGCCGCCTGAGCTTTTAGTGCTAGGAATAACTGTTCATCATTCGGATAAGAGGTGAAGATAATTGTAGCGATATTAGGTAAACGCTGTTTTAGCCTATGAGCGATGTCAAAACCGGTATTCTCAGAGCCGTCAATATCCAGGATTGCGATATCGGGAGGTAGATTTTCTACCGAGAATTCGACACCATTACTGAAATCAACTGAGTCAGTTATCTGAATATCCGGCTTAGATGAAAGCGTGATTTCAATTCCTTTACGGAACATTGATTGAGGACTAACTATTATTACATTTGTTGGATTATTCATAATGCAATGGAGGCATCCTTTACCAGATTACCTTGAAGATAGAGAAGAGATATTTTCACCGATGATCTATCACTTACCGATTATAAAACAATTCGTTAAGGTTAAATTGAATATTATCCATCATATTAGCTGGGTAAATTCACTAAACAACGGCCTTTTTTGTCTGGAAAGTAACAGAACGCTATTTTGTGACCTGTGCATCAAACAAGACATGCGTCCTAGTCTGTAAATTGTTTTTATATCTTTCTGTTAAAACCAACACCAAATAGTCTATCGGTAATACATAAGAATTAATTCGCGGAATAGATATTATCGCCTTCGATTTTTATCTCGCCACGCTGGGCCATATCAACCAAGGCCGCTTTAGCTATCATCCTTGCACTTCCCAGATCAAGGGACCGATCCTTAGTCTGAATCAACGGAAGTATTTCGGCCACGGTGAATGGTCCCTGGTCCAGTAGTGCCACAATTATCTTGTCGACACATTCAACTGTTACGCTCGCACATATGCTATCGATGACATACTGCAATGATGGCATATCACCTCTCACCCCGTTTTTTTATACGCATTTAAATAGCGAAATAGCTTTTTATTATTTGGTTTCTTCGCCTCTTTAGCCCTTCAGATGTTTGTTAAAGAACTCGAAGGTTTTCTGCCAGGCATCCATAGACTGCTGCTGGCGATACGCTGGCCGGTCGTAAGACCAAAAGCCGTGGCCTGCACCATCATAACGGTGAAACTCATAGTCCTTCCGCCATTTTTTCAGCTCTGCTTCTAGCTCGTTAACTTTCTCCGGGGAAGGGTTTTGATCATCATTGCCAAACAGACCAAGCAAAGGAATGGATAGACTCTTTATGTAGGCAATGGGTGCCACCGGCATTTGTGGCGTTAGTTCTCCTTTAGACATGATAACTCGCCCACCCCAGCAATCTACAATTGCGTTAAATCCTTTCACCCGGCAAGCTATCAGGAAAGCGTGTCGACCGCCGGAGCAGCCACCGATAACGCCCACTTTACCATTGCCATATGGAAGCGATTTCAAAAATTTCATCGCTGCTTCGCAATCACCCACTACACTATCATCCGAAACCCCACCTTGCTCTCGTACCCTGGCTGACATCTCCTCCGGCGTCCCATGTCCAAATCGACAGTATAAGTTCGGGCATACCACTACATAACCATGTTGTGTAAACCGCCGTCCTATCTCCCGATAGAGTTCATCCCATCCAGGCATGTGATGAATTAGAACAATGCCGGGGAAAGGACCTGGCCCCAGTGGCCGGGAGAGGTAAGAATCAATCTTATCTCCATTATAGCCTGCAAAACCTATTGTCTCGGCAAACATGCCTTCATACTCATCCGTCCTGAACTGGTTCCACATAGAATCCATCCTCCGTTTCCTATTTATTTGAAGTCACTGACAAATGAACAAACACGAGCATCGCCATTCTCAACAGGCATTACAATATTGAGGTCAAGCAATATTCTTTGTCAAGACAATCGGTATATCACGCAGCTGTAACGAACAAAATGAGTAATTGTTTAGCTTGCCTGACCTTCCCCAGAAACAGAGTAAGAACTAGAAAATCTTGACGTCGCTTATGAGCTTTTCTTGGTAAGTCATCCTGAGTTGGTATTCAAAAATATCGAGATCTCATGCGCGGAACAATAACAAATACTTATGTGTGGTCTATATCGAAAGATGCAACCAAAAAAATATTCTGAATGATGTTTGGTGTTTTTTGGTTTAACCTCGACGCCGGTTTCTCATATGTTCCCTAAATCTCTCTATTACTTCGTCTCTATGCTCAATCTCATATAACATATTTTTTGCCTTGATGGTCTTGCCCAAGGCTCGTGTAAGAGTGCCTCTCATGGCCAAGTTTTTGAATCTCATCTGTACTTTGGGATAACGCTCCTCAAAAGCTTGCCACGCTTTCTTTATCTCATCTCTTGCACGCTCACATTCTTTGAGGCATGCTTTAATATCACTGCTATACTTTTTTCTGTATTCCGGAGTTGAAGCAGCCAAGGCTGCTTCAACTGCCCCCAAATCCTTTATTATTTGGAAATATTCCCGAGCCACTTCTGGGGGTACTAGATTGAGTATTTTTGAGTGAATTCCTAGTCTTTCTATGACAGCCTGGACTCCTCCGACAATTCTAAAGTTCGCTTCTTTTTCAGCTAGCTTAAAAATTGAAGGCTCGTTTATAACAGCAATCTCCAGTGAATTTATACAATCTTCCTTACGTCCGATTAAGGCACAATATTTAGCATAATCATAGTGTCCAAGAGCATAGTCGGGGGATATTTTTATTGATAGTTCGAGTGATTTAACCGCTTGTTCGTATTCACCCTCCGCAAAAAGAGTACGACCAATAAGCCGATAAGTATAACTTTTTTGCACATTTGTAAGGGCATGGGTAACACTTTCTACTAATATCGCCTTTGCTTGGTCGAATGCATTCTGCTGCAAATGTGTCTGTGCTAAACCAATATAAGTCCTATAATCCAACGGATTTATTTCTAGAGACTTCAGAAAGAATTTTTCTGAATCGGTCAATAATGCCCTTTTTCTCAGCTCCTCAGCCATAAGACGCTGCTCATTTGCTTTGGTCTCCTCAGGTGTCTTAAGTGAATTGTCTATGCTTTGAAGAACCGTGGTCATCTGTTCCATTCTCCAACTAAGCTCCTCAAAGCCCCATTCAATAATTGAAGCGATGTTTTCGAGATTTGCATTAATATTCTCAAGATTTGAGCTGATATCCGCAGAAATATAGAGTTGTGTATACTCTTTTCCGAAGAACAATTCTGTGATTGAATAATCGATAAATTTTGACATTGTTGTTGATTTTGAGATGCTAGGACTCTCAAATAGCTTCGTTCGGGTTTTTTCGCAAACATTACATGTGAAATGATTACCACTTACCTCTGTCTCACATGTCCAGCATTTTTCCATTTAATTGACCTCCTATTTCTCAACCACAAACCTACGCTGACTTTTCGCAAAATATTATACACCTTAGTATCAGCTCTATGCATTACACGGGTTCAGTGACGCGGATATTTGAGACAATCGGACTAATTAGAAGGTTTAGCCATCCATGGACGACGCCTCCTCCGCCGAAAGGCTTTTTCTTTTTCCGTTTCCTTAGCTCCTCTCTCGGAAGGGGATGTTAATCAAGCTATTTCTTGATGTATCTCAATTTGACTTTTTGTTACGAATGGCGATAGCTTGGTTTTCGGATCAGTGCACAACAAGTTTTAAATTTTTGACTATGAGCAAAATAAAAGGGAAGGATTTCTCCTTCCCTTTTGCGCTCTTCATATGAGCGACTATTCACTTCACTCTACATCTCTTCGCCGTGGTACTTAAAGGAAATCCTCACCTTGGCACGGTAAGCAAGGATCTTTCCATTCTCGAGGTGCATATCCAGCTCCTCAACTTCAGCAATGCGCAGATCCCGCAACGTCTTTGAGGCCTGTTCCACCGCTGCTGCTGCTGCCCTCTCCCAGGACTCCGTGCTGGTTCCAACTAACGTAATGATCTTGTAAACACTCTCACCCTTTGTTGCTTTCCTTCTCACAACCATTTTTGTCCTCCTTCTCAAAGTATTAAATATTGTATGACTTTTACGGACAGCCAGTCAACAAACATTCTGACGTTTTGTGTAATGCGCCGAATTACAATTGAACAATTCTGACATTTATGCAATTTCCATTCGTTGAACAAAAAGGCAAATCGAGACATATCAAGGAACAGCTATATGACCATCCCACTTCCCAGGCCACCAGCACCAGAAGGTATACTGACTTCGGTAACGAGTTAATAAGTGGTGCCACTATTGGGGGCAGGTCAGTTCAGGATAATACAAAGATTAAATCAACAAATACCTTAAATATACCAGACAACATCCTTGGGGATATAATTATTCAAATTCAAGTGGAACTTCAACCTGCTATACTCCCTTAGGGTAAAAGCGGGTCTTTATGTTGCGAAAAATATATCGTACTGTCTGTTTAATGTTTTTCCATAATTGAATAGCCCGATCGTATTTGATGACAAACTGGTTATGGTCGGGATTTTGGGCACTAACTCTTGATTGGTCATCGACCAGCCTACCTGGCGACTTGGCAACTTCTACGAACTCTCGTCCCGTTTCGCTCATTTCGTTAATGGTCATGCCGATGATCTCCTGCTGCACCTTTATCATCGTGTCATTAGCTCTTGATATGGCCAATTCGGCTTCTTTCTTGGCTCGTCTGACCACTTCTTGTGCCTTGATTACCTCCATTTTGGCATCTTCTACTAGCTTTCGATTTTCTATCCTGGTCTGCTTAATAGCCGCCCTGGTCTCACGGTCGGCAGCCTCAGCTTCATCGTGGGCTTTTTGCGTTTTGGTTCGAGCTTCTCTTATTGAAATTAACGATTGTTGCTTGATGGCCTTGGTCTTTTCCCTCAATTTCACTTCTTTGTCTTCGAGCACTGCAACAGCTGTCCGAGCATTCTTCTTATAAGTTTCGGCTTCCTCGCGGGACCTTCTGATTTTTTCTCTGGCGAGGCTGACAGCCTTATTTAATCTATCAGTAGGTTGACCGATCTCCGTTGGTGGTATGATCAAAGGATTTCGAGGCTGATTGCCGATATTCGTGATCTTTCTTGCCAGCC
>Ga0209592_1000742_pt1 | contig 10201 bp, 15 predicted proteins | sample PPLLak2March2015_2_FD_187251 | JGI IMG/M metagenome (GOLD analysis project Ga0209592, IMG submission 187251) | Freshwater sediment microbial communities from Prairie Pothole Lake near Jamestown, North Dakota, USA - PPLs Lake P8 Core (3) Depth... | ecosystem: Environmental > Aquatic > Freshwater... | reverse complement strand
TATGGGTGGCGTGCCCACAGCTATGGAGAGCGGAAAACGAGCAGCAAAAGCCGTCCTTCAGGGAATGGGGCCTGTCGAAAAGATCTTGATTCCTGGGGTGGAGCCAAAGCCTAAAAACCCGTAGCACCTCCACATGTTTCCAGAGGGTGGAACCCTCCGAAGCACACCCTACTGCGTTCCTTTGGAGATTCGAGAGGCAACTTCTTCGCATTCATCCACCATGTGAAAAGCCCCTGCCTGCACGTCGAAGCGTTTGAGCGCGCAGGCGTGCCTTTCTGCGAAGGAGGGCGAAATAAAAATCCCCTCTGCCTCTTTTTTCTAAAGAAGCAAAGGGGATTGAATGGCCAATCAAGTCTTCAGACTTGTAATTTTCAAATGAGACTCTATTGGCTCAAAGGGGTCCCTCCTTTCTTAAGAGAGAACCCGAATCGCTCCTTAACAGGATGCTTTGCATTTGCACATTCCGGAGAACTTCTTAGTTACCTTTCTGATACTCATTCCCTTCACCTCCTTTCAACACCTCCCGGGCATAACATTGAAAAAGATCCGGCTGAAAAATATCCCCTTGGAGCTTAGCTCTAAAACGACATCCGCCCCTGCATTCTTCAATCTCGGGGCAGTTACAGGTTAGCTCTTTCAATTGGATTCGAGGGATCCTTTCCCAACAAACCCTGAGCCCCTCATCAATGGATCCCACTGGCTCCTCACTGAAGAGCCCACACTTTGCGACATTTCCATTTGTAAGTATAGCACAAAGATGAGCGCCACAGGTAGCATTTTTTTCTGAGTTGTGAAGCCCTCCCCCATAGCCATATTGGAGGTATGGGGCAGCCTCAGAAGGTGAAACCCAAATGTCTTTATTCTCCTCCATTCTCCCAGCGATACAGGGGATATCCACATTCCATTCTCCAATGTTTTTGGATTGCATCAAAGACGCCAATTTGTCGAACTCTTTAAGGTTTCTTCGATGAATCATCGTAGCGACGGAAACCCGGATATTTGCCTCCTGAAGATTGTCGATCGCTTGTAGAGTCTTTTCAAAGGTCCCTTCTCCCCGGATGGATTCGTGGCCTTCTTTCATCCCGTCCAGACTAATCTGAACCTCATGGACACGAAGCTTTTTCGAAGTTTCTTTAGTAATCAAGGTGCCGTTAGAAAGCAAGATGGAACGAAAGGGGTACTCTCTCAGAATCTCATTGATCTCCCAGAAATGTGGGTGGAGCAGGGGTTCTCCACCAGAGAGGAGAAGCCTTAGACCTTGAATCTCTTCAAATTCTTTTAATACCTTGAATATCTTTTCAAGAGGAAGATCTTGATGGAGACCATCTCCAATATAGCAGTGACGGCAGCGGAGATTGCAGCGATCGGTGATCTGAAATTCCAGATACCGAAGAGAGGGAATGGGCGAAGGATGGGGAATTCCGTCTCTTTTGACCGGAGTTTCTGAAAGAAAGATAAGATTCTCAGAGAGACAGTATTGAATGAACTCCTCGTCTTCTTTTTTTACAGAGACGCGTTCACCCTGAGAGCATTTCAGAAGAAATTGGTAAGCCTCTTCACCCAGTTCATAGAGCTCGTCATTTTCGATGTCATAAAGGTAGGGTTCTTCGAGCCTCTTCAGAGAACAGTGGGAGGCAATCGCGAAGAACTTATTTTCGTAGGACATCTTCAATCTCGTCTGGAGTAATGGCTCCTTTTTCGAGAAGGCTTTTTAAGATTTTATAGGCGCCACACTCCAGGTCCTTATCAGACTCTTTGTAGAACTCACAATGTTCACAGATAAGACGGATGAGGGATTCTTTATCCAGAGCCATTGTGAAACCTCGTAGGTTATTTATAATCTCTAAAAGGCTTTAATTCAAGCTATGATCCCTCACCTAAAGGGGTAGGGGCGACTTTAGTCGCCCTCCAAATGGGGAGGCTAAAGCCTCCCCTACCCATTGTTCCTCGCCTCTGTGATGCATTACTTCAAGGCAGTCAATTCCTTTGGACAATTTGGGTTAAAATGATTAAAATTATGTCTGTGAATAAGCCAAACCCCCGATCATTCTTTACAAATCTTAGAAGAAATATGCCATGGCCAAGAAAATTATGGCTTCTTTTTAGAAATAATTGGATCAAAATAAGGCATTTTCAATCGTGCTGCGGCCATCCTGGAGAGCCAGGCTGTTGACAGACAGAAGAGGAAAGGCCTCGGTGAGGCCGAAATAACTATGGACAGGTATAAGAAATGGTCTGAGCGCGAATATAGTAAGGCCCAGCGACTGATCGCTATCATCTTCGGAGGAATTTTTTTCTGGATCATCATTCCCTTTTTCATTGTGGTCGTTTCTGCCTTTATGGATCCATGGCTTTCTCTTCCAAGATTTTTTCACAAGTGGATAAACACCATCATCGCTCTGGTCTTCATGGTCGCTGGCTGGCTTTTTGCGAATTGGACAGTGAAGGTCCAGTTTTCATTGGGGCTGATGGCTACTCAAAAACTGGTTGTCCAAAGACCCTATACCTACTGTCGAAACCCGATGACCTTGGGGACCACGGCTTTTTATCTTGGGGTCGCCATATGGACGGGCTCCCTTTCCGCCCTTATATTGGCATTGATCTATCCGGTTGGAATCTTAATCTACATTAAACTTGTCGAAGAAAAGGAATTGGAACAGCGGTTTGGTCCTAAATATCTGGAATATAAGCGAAGAACACCCTTTCTCGTACCCCGTTTTCGAAATTAGGAGAGACGCTAGCCATGGAGAAGATTAAACTTGGGATCAGTACCTGTTTGCTGGGGAAAAATGTCCGTTATGATGGAGGCCACAAACTGGATCGTTTCCTCACCGACACGTTAGGACAATATGTGGAATATGCCCCTGTATGTCCCGAGGTTGAATGTGGTCTTCCTGTTCCAAGGGAGTCCATGCATCTGGAGGGAGATCCGGACTCTCCCCGGTTGGTCACCTTAAGGACAAAGCAGGATATGACGGCACGCGTGGTCAGCTGGGCTAAGAAACGCGTTGGTGAGCTTGAGAAGGAAGGTCTTTGCGGTTTTATTTTTAAGAGTGATTCTCCAAGCAGTGGCATGGAGCGGGTCAGGGTCTATAATGAAAAAGGAATGCCTGTTAAAAAGGGAGTGGGCATGTTTGCAGGGATATTCATGGAACATTATCCTCTCCTTCCCGTGGAAGATGAAGGACGTCTCCATGATCCTAAACTTCGGGAAAATTTTGTTGAACGCATTTTTACGTTAAAAAGATGGCGGGAAGTTCTGGCCAAGAAAGAGAGCCGCGGGAATCTGGTCGACTTCCATACACAGCATAAATTGCTGATCCTTTCCCATAGTCCAAAGCATTACCAGATCATGGGGAAGCTCGTTGCTCAAGCAAAGGATATCCCACTGAAGAATCTCTACCAACAATATCAGAACATCCTCATGGAAGCCCTTCAACTCAAGGCCACCCCAAAGAAAAATTCCAATGTCCTGATGCATATGATGGGCTATTTTAAGGAGCAACTTTCTTCCGACGAAAAACAGGAATTGTTAGAAGTGATTGATCACTACCGGCAAGAGTATATTCCTTTGATTGTTCCGATGACCCTCATCAATCATTACGTTCGAAAATATGATCAGCCTTACCTCAAACAACAGGTCTACTTAAATCCTCATCCTTTGGAACTCCAATTACGAAACCACGTCTAAGAAGCCACCAGAAGCAGTGACATGGATCAGCTCAAATATAACTTTTCTCTACTTTTGAGGGCATTTCCTAAATTCACGGACTGCCCCCTTTCCGGTTGATCTTAGAATTTATTGTTGACAAGTTAGCTGAATTGTCTCACATTGTGTGACATGAAAACAAGCACCCTCACGATTAGACTCGACAAAGATCTTGATGATCTGTTGACCAAGGCGAGCCGTCGGTCAGGAAGGAACCGAAGTGAGATTGCGCGAGAGGCCTTACGCCGCCAGCTTCGTATCAGCCAATTTGAAGCACTGCGGCAGAGATTAATGCCTTTTGCAGAAGCACGGGGTTATCTGACAGACGAGGATGTATTCACCGAGGTGTCATGAAGGCCCAACAACAGCGTCGAACTGGACGCGGAAAACCGCGCCGCCCACGCTGAACGTCTGAAATGGAGGTGAAGGCAAATGGCGCTTCTGATCGTCTCAGTGGTTTCGATCTTTGTTGCTGGCATGGGTGTACTGGGTCTCGTTTCACCCGCAAGGATGGTTTCCTTTATGTCCCGCTGGCAGTCTAAAACTGGTCTTTGGGTGGCCTTTATTGTCCGTTTAGCCTTTGGCATCTCACTTTGGGTCGTTGCGCCTACGTCTCGAGCACCCGTTGTTCTCCAAGTTCTGGCTGTCGTGTCAGTGGTGTCTGCCCTCGTGCTTCCTTTGATCGGTATTTCGCGCTTTAAGTCGATTCTTTCCTGGTGGTCCAGTCGATCGCCTGGTTTCATGCGGGTTTGGTTGACAGTGGCTGTGGTACTAGGAGTCTTCATTCTATGGTCGGTGGTCGCGTAAGCGACTTGCTGCCATGTAGTGTAGAAAAACGTGTCAGGTCTTAACGGCCTGCTGGATTTTAGTATATGGACAAGAAATTCACTGCGTACTGTGGTCTCTGTTGTTTAGATTGCATTCCATCCAATGGGGAACTCTTCTCTCTTCTCCACCGACTCGACGGGATGCTTGAGAAGCTTCAGTTTGATGAATATGCAAAACTGAAGTCAAAGAAGCAGACCATATTCAATGAGTATCCGACATTCGTAAAAATCTTGAAGGAAATCAGCAATCTGCGGTGTGCCTTACCTTCTCGAGAGGGCGGCGGGAAACCAAATTGCGAGGTTCGCCAATGCGCCCTAAATCATGGGTACGATGGGTGTTGGGGGTGTAAATCACGTCGGTCCTGTGAGCTTTTAGAACCGCTTCGACAAATCCACCCTAACCTGGACCTCCACCTCGATCTGATCTTGGAGCTTGGTTCTGAGAAATGGTTCGAAAAAAGAGGCGCTCACTATAAATGGCAGCCGTAAACTAAAGCCCTGGAAAGGATGGCAGGCCTTGAAATGCGAATACATTAAATTCCCAATCATTGGGAAGAAGGACTTAAAGAGCTTTTCATGATTATGTAAAAATTAAAAACCAATGGAAATAAAGGATGATGAGTTAGGAAAGAAAAATCCCCGGCCGGCCTGTTTCGGTGATGAGGCGAAGTTCGTCGCTTATATGGAGAATCAGTCTCCTGGTTCGGAATGCGCCTGCTGTCCCTTTGAGGACGAGTGTGGAGAATACATCCTTCTCAAATGCTCTTGGGAGACCATGTTCTAACAGGATGAAGACTTCTGCTCACCATTAGATTATGCAAAATCCTTTTAAAAAACTTCTTTTTCATCATGAGCATGTTTGTCCATGGTGGTTCTGTTTCACATTTGACAACTTTTTGAGAAAACTTCTTCACAATTCCGAGGTGATACTTCGAACCTATGTCGTTGAGGGGAATACGATTTTGGATATTGGACCCGGTATGGGATATTTCTCAATTCCTCTTGCCAGAATGGTAGGCGAAAAGGGGAAGGTGATTGCAGCAGATATTCAACCAGAGATGTTAACGGCCCTTCGTAAAAGAGGTGAGAGAGCTGGTGTCAAGCAACAGATCATCACTCATCTCTGCAAGGCTGATTCCCTTGGACTCGACATGCAATTCGATTTTGTCCTCGCCTTCTGGATGGTCCACGAGGTGACGAACCATTTGGCTTTCTTTGAGGAGATCAAATCGCTCCTAAAGCCATCGGGAAAATTCTTATTGTCCGAGCCAATTCTTCACGTAAATCAAGCGATGTTTGAGAAGACGGTCAAAACAGCGGAATCAGTCGGATTAGTCTTAAAGGAAAAACCAAAGATTTCCCTGAGCAGGTCTGCATTATTTACAGTAGATTGAAATGAGTGGAAGGGATGATTAGAACGATGATCTAAAAATTATCACCCCCACCCGTACCCTCCCCCATCAATGGGGAGGGAAGATGGTGGGAGTCTGGATGGCAAGCATATGTCGACAGTAGCGGTTCGGAAATTCTCCGTGGATTTTATTGACCCACGATGCCCTGCAAGGCCTTATTGATGTCCGGATATTGAAAGGCGAAGCCACTGTCGAGGAGTCGTTTCGGAATCACCCTCTGGCCTTCGAGAATGACCGAACCAAATTCCCCCAGAACCAATTTCACCATAAATCCAGGAGCAGGCATAAAAGAAGGCCGGTGAAGCACTTTTCCAAGGGCTTTTGCCAGGTCTTTATTCCTCACTGGGTTTGGGGCACAGACATTAACAGGGCCTGAAATCTCTGGATGCTTCACTAAGAAAGCAAAGGCTTCTGACAGGTCTTTGATGTGGACCCAAGAAAACCATTGTTTGCCACTTCCAATTGGACCCCCGATATATTTCTTAAAGAGAGGAATCATCTGACTGAGGGCTCCTCCCTTTTCCCCCATGACTATACCAAACCGGGTGATTACGACTCTTGCACCCCATTCCTTCGCTTTCAGGGCCTCCCCCTCCCATTCCGAAGCAATCCGGGCTAAAAAGTCGTCTCCATGCGGAGACTCCTCAGTGAGTTCCTCATCTCCACAAAAACCGTAGTAGCCCACGGCAGAGGTGCTAAAAAGGGTAAACTGCTTTTGGGGGCGGGAGGGTATTCCTTCAACGATATTTCGAGTGGTGCTCACCCGACTTTCCCGAATCGCCTTCTTATGCTCCTCCGTCCATTTGGCAAAGATCGAAGCACCTGCAAGATTGATGACGGCGTCGTGATTCTTAATTGCTTCCTGCCAGGGACCTTTTTGGGTTGGATCGCCCTGCAAATAGGAAATCCCTCGAGAGACTTCTCCTGGCCGCTTCGCAGACCGAGAAAGGATGGTCACTTCGTGTCCATCCTGAATTAAACGTGAGGTGAGTTGCGTCCCAACAAAGCCTGTTCCACCCGTGATCAGGATTTTCATAGACAACCCCTGCATAAAAATCTCAAAAACATGGGTTTTAGGTCAGATCAAAGGATGTTTACTTCTTGGCCCCGATGAGCGGTAATACTTTATCCACATGAAAATAGACAAGGTACCTAGTTCTATCTCGGTATTTATCGTAAACAGGGCAGCTCTCTTTCCGTCGTATCTTATCAATCAGGGCACTATCTTTTTCTTCTTTGATTTTCGTTAGATAAAGTCTTTTGCCTACATATCTATCACCGGACTCCAAAAAAAGGTATGCAGCATGAGGATTTGACTGTACATTCTTGTGCATTAAGCGATCCGCCATGATAAAGGCCACAGTTTTCTCGTCGATAAAGTGGGGCCTCGCATAAACGGCAACACCAACCTTTCCTTTTGGATCAGCTGTAGCAATGACTCCCCGGCCCTTTTTCTTTTCAAAATATTCACTTATTTTCATCTTGATCCCTCCTAAGCTTTATTGGGTTTATCCAATCCCGTTTATTTTTACTATCGAAAGTAATAAAATTATCTCAGTTGCCTTTGTCAAGTTCCATCATCTTCACATATTTGTCAGCATCAAATTTTCTCTTTAAACCCTTGTCGTTCATATATCTCACGTTACCAAAAATGGCCCTTTCACCCCATGGGCGGTCATGCTTTCCAAAACACCAGGCCACCCCGGTGAACCCATTCGGGTCTCTTCCATCGAGTTCATATTTATTATTGAGATAAAGGGCTATCTTGAACGCCTCTTCTGGTGTTTTACTCCACTCCAGAATCTTCTTCCCCCAGTACATCCTCATGTATCCATGCATCTTTCCCCTAATGACCATCTCTTTTTGGGCAGCGTTCCAGTAAGGATCGTGAGTTCCGGCATTCTCAAGTTCCTTAGGCGAATAGAGATATGGATGCCTATCTCTTTGATGAGTTCTTAAAGTCTTCTTCGCCCAATCAGGAATGCTCTCAAGAGAATCATATTTCTCATTATAGAATACAAAATTCATGCTTAATTCTCTTCTAATAATCAGCTCTTCGAGAAACGCTTCTACTCCCAGGCTCCTTGTTTTCGAAACCTTCAGGGCGATATAGAGGGGTGAAATCTGTCCGAAATGAAGATAAGGACTCATATGAGAAAGATAATCAAGAGTAGGGTCATTTCTCAATTCTGGAAAACGATCTAATTTGCTCTCTAAAAACATTTCGAGGTGACTTTTACCCTCCTTGGTTCCCCCATGAAAAGCGTTGACCCTTTTAACGCTCCGGTCGATGCGAAGCTTGGAGATTGTCTTTTCCACATCCTCAATGTCAAAAGAATCAAAGTCGAGAGAAAGGGAATCGGTGATAGGTTTATGCTCCTTCAATGGAACGAGAAAGGCATCCAACTTCCTCTTAATCTTCGACCTTATGGTTGCCGCCGCATATTCTTCCTTGGTGGACGTCTCTTCCACCGGGACGACGACATCGGTCTCCACCTGAATCAGTGGACAATCCATCTTCTTGGAAGCATCATCTCTCCAAGCCCTCTGGATCTTCAGATAACCTCGATCCACCACAGCCAGGGAGGCTTTCTTGGCTAATTGAAGAACTCCGATCTCAGGGGACTGATGGAGGATGACCATTTGAATCCCTCTCTTTTCGAGAGAGTGCTTCACCTCCTTCAGCCCTTCCAACATAAAGGTGTAATGTCGCTCATTTGCCTCTGGAAATTGATCCGTGATTCCAAAAAAGGCAATTAAAGGCTTCCGAAGTTCATTGGCCTTTAAGATGGCAAACTCAAGGGCATGATTATGTTCGACTCTCTGGGAGGCCTGCATCCAGTAGAGAATATATTTCCCTTCTTGGATCCCTTTTCGATTAAGAACCTTGATTCTTTCCTTCTGGATCATCCCGCTCTTTCCAATCATCTTCTACTCACATGTTCAGAATCCAGAGAGAAAAATTTAGAACCACAGCAAAACTGACCCACAAAAGATAGGGAAGGAGGAGCAGAGCTGCAATCTTCGAAATTTTAAAGAAATATTGAATGGTGAAAAAAATCACTACCCAGAAAAGGATAATATTGATGAGCCCCAAGAAAGGAGATTTGAGCCCAAAAAAAGCCACGGACCAAAAAGCATTCAAAATCAGTTGGGCAAAGAAAAGGATTAACCCCTTTTTTGCTTGGAGATTATTCTCTCTTCTTTGCCAGATCACGAATAAGGATATCCCCATCAATAGATACAGACTGACCCAGACAGGCCCGAATATCCAATTGGGAGGGCTAAAGAAGGGCTTTCTCAATGACTCGTACCAAGTGGGGATCGCAGGAGTAGTAAAAATTGAACCAATCAAACCTGCCAATTGACAGAGAATGATGCTTGCAACCAGCTTCAGAATATCTATGATCTTCATCTCTCAACCCTCGGGTAAGAAATCAAATCCAAAAACTGTTTCAAAATACGGGCGGTCGCTCCCCAGATGATATGATTCTCATATTGGTAGGCATAAACGACTTCCTTTCCAGTCCCTCGGATGATCTCCCTTTCACTAAAACAGTCTTCATCGAGCAGGGCTGAGAGGGGCACTTCGATCAATTCAGCAATCTCAATGGGGCTTAACTCGAACAGATAGGGGTAAGGGAAGAGCCCGACGAATGGAGTAACAATAAATTGAGTCACCGTGATAATGTCGTCCAATACGCCGATGATCCGAACATCACTCTCCTTCAGACCAATCTCCTCAAACGCTTCCCGAAGTGCAGTCCGTTGGAGTTCCAAATCTCTCTCATCAAAAACCCCTCCCGGAAAAGAAATCTCACCTTTATGATATCTGACATTATCCGATCGTTTGGTGAAGACAATATGGCAATCCTGCCCTTTCTTAAAGAGGGGAACAAGAACGGCGGCGCGAGCCAGGGAGGGTTGCTCGATGATCCTTCTCTCCCTTGTATGGAGGATTTTTCGAACCTGATCCATGAAGTCTTTTTCGCAATACTTCATTACAAGCACCGTTAGAATGGAATGATGGAATATTGAAATAATGGCTGACAGAAATGAGAGAAAATTTTCATACTCTTTTTAAACCCATCCTTCCAGTTTTCCATTATTCCAATGAGGATGTTTCCTTTAAAAACTCTTCAAGAGTCATGATCCTTAATAGGGGATAGAGGGCAAAATCCCGGTAGAGGCTAAGACATCCTTGATGAAATTCCTTGTTCCGACTGGCTGTACAATCCTCCAAAATAATGGTT
>Ga0209592_1000736_pt1 | contig 10251 bp, 7 predicted proteins | sample PPLLak2March2015_2_FD_187251 | JGI IMG/M metagenome (GOLD analysis project Ga0209592, IMG submission 187251) | Freshwater sediment microbial communities from Prairie Pothole Lake near Jamestown, North Dakota, USA - PPLs Lake P8 Core (3) Depth... | ecosystem: Environmental > Aquatic > Freshwater >... | reverse complement strand
CCTCGTCCACGGAGGTCATCTGGCTCTGTTTCCCGACCTTCTCATAGCGAAGCATCACTTCAGACTGAGGAAAGAAGAGATCCTTTGCCGGTTTTTGGGGATTCGGGTGTGTCAAGTCGACTTCCTCGGGTTGATCAATCTTACGATAAGCCGAAACTCCTTCCGCCAATTGAACGGGGGCAAAGAGATCATAGGTTTCGATCAAATTTTGTAAAAAGGACCTGAAATCTTTCTTATCCAGTCTTAACTTCATTTAATAAAATCCTGTTTATCATTAATTTCAAATGTAGAGAGGGGAGGGGGGACCTCCGAATCGATTCCGGTCTCAAACTCAAAGAGCTCCTTTACATCCTGGTTTAACTTCTGGGTGAGATAGCCGAGTCGAATCGCCATGGGGCAAGCCCGTTCACAGGCCCCGCAGCCCGAACACCTTCCAGTCTGATGATAGGCCCTTACGATGTGATAGAATTCAAGATCGGAGGGAGAGAAACTCTTCTCAATCCATTTGGGATTTGAGCTGTCAACAAAACACTCCGAGCAGTAACACATGGGACAGGCTTCCCGGCAGGCATAGCATCGAATGCAACGGCTCGTCTCCTTTTCGAAGAATTTCCACCTCTCTTCAGGTGACATCTTTTCAAATTCCTTGGCCTCATGGTAGGTTTCCTGAAGAGGCGATTCTTCCACGGGATCTCCAACCATGACATCGGCGTGGGTCGGGTTTCGATGGGTACAGGCCTGGCAGGATGAATAGAGGAAGTCATCCCGCTTTAGGGAGACCTCGAACCCATCCCCTTTCACATAAATAAGATCGCCTTCCTCACGGGCCTGAAGAATTTCTCCTTTTACGGCTCGACTCACTTTTCTCCGATCCACCATCCTCTGACAAGGGACTCCGATCATAAAGATCTGACCGGGCTGAAATCTTTTTTCCAGCGAAAGGGCGATGACCGAACGGGCGTCACACCCCTTGACGACAAGGCCCAGCTTGATTCGACTCAATTTGTGAAGGTAGGTTGCCAGATTGTTTTCGCAGAAGGAGTTCCAAATCAAACGATCCACTTTTTCGGGGCTTCGAATGAATCTGGGTGTCACACGAAGGGGTAGGGTCCCTTCCCCGAATCCGATAATAAGATCGACGGTCTTCTTCGCAAGGAGTTCTTTTGCGATGTCTCGAATCTTTTGCTGGATCATTGTTGAATTGTCCATGGATTCATCTATAAATACGAAATTCGAATATCGAAATCCGAAACAAATTCAAATATCGAATGACCGAAATTCAAAACAAGTTTAGGAAATTTGGATTTATAATTTTGATATTGTTTCGTATTTCGGATTTCGTGCTTCGGATTTTGCTTCTCTTAGTTCCTCTTTTTTTACAAACCTCTTGATCGGTCCCAACTTCTTTATACCTTGGGTGACCTCATCCACAACCTGAGAGAATTTTCCTCCTTCTGCTGCAGAGACCCAGGAGAATTGGACCCGACCCTCCTCGATGCCGAGGAATTCGACGAATCTCTTGAGAGTGGTTGACTTCCTTCTTCCGATATAGTTGCCGCTAATGTAATGGCAATCCCCCGGGTGGCATCCGGAGACAAGGACCCCGTCGATCCCGCTCTGCAGGGCTTTCAGAATGAAAAGAGGATTGATCCTGCCGGAGCAGGGGACCCGGATCACGCGGATATTCGGTGAATACTGAATTCTCGATGTTCCAGCGAGGTCCGCTCCTGCATAGGAACACCAGTTGCAGAGAAAGGCTAAGATTTTGGGTTCCCAGTTCGTTTCCATCCTATTGTTTTACTGTAGGGGCTGTTCCCCGAACAGCCCGAATAATCGGTTCGCTCGGTGAGCGAACCCTACATTCAAACCTCTCTCACCCCCATTAGGAAAGGGGCTGGGGGATTTTTTCATCCAAAGGCCAACTGATTAATCTGAGAAACGATCTCTTCGGTTGTGAATCCTTTTAGGTCGATGGAACCGGATCGGCAGGAGGCGACGCAGGCGCCGCACCCCTTACACAGGGTCTTGTTAACCTGGGAGACCAGTTTCTCACCCACAATTGTCCTTTTCGTTAAGATCTCAATCGCTTTATAAGGACAAATCGTTTCACAGAGTCCACATCCAACGCACGTTTTCTCATTCACTTCGGAGACAGTACCGATTGTTTCGAGATGGGTTTTTGAAAGATAGGTGAGGGCCCGGGATACCGCTGCATTGGCCTGCGAGATGCTCTCATCGATCGACTTGGGACTATGGGCCAGTCCGGCCAGAAAAATTCCCTCGGTGGCAAAATCGACGGGCCTCAGTTTCATATGGGCTTCAAGGAAGAAACCGTCTTCGTTGAGAGGGACTTTCAACATCTTTGAAAGGGTCTCATTCTCATAGCTGGCAACGATTCCAGGACTCAGGACCAGAAGATCGGTACGGATGAGCAGATCGTCTCGAAGAATGGGCTCGTAGACAGTCACTCCTAGACCATCTCCCTCTGTCTCCAGCCGGGGTTCTCTCTCCGGTTCGTAGCGGATGAAGAGGACCCCTTCCTCCCTGGCCTTCTCATAATAGTCCTCTTTGAACCCGTAGGTGCGGATGTCCCGATAAAGGATATAGACGTTCGTTTCGGGAGCTAAAGCCTTCAGTTTTAGTGCATTCTTGATCGCCTCAGAACAGCAAATCCGACTGCAATAAGGTCGATCGCCATTCCTCGATCCAACACACTGGATCATGACCACATTCTTGAGTGCCTTCAAGGAGTCGGGAGTAAGGGCAATCCTCTCCTCTAATTCCTTCTGCGTGATGATTCGAGGATCCTCTCCGTAAAGAAACTCGTTGGGCCGATATTCCTCTGCCCCTGTGGCCACGACGATCACGCCATGGGTCAGCTCCTTGAATCCATTTCCGTTTTGAATCCGGGTTTTAAAATTGCCTACGAATCCTTCGATCTTTTCAATGGCCGTCTTCGTCATGAGATGGATTCGCGGATCTTTCTCTACCTCTTTGATGAGATGCTCTAAACGAGATTGGACATCCTCCCCCTCAAGGGTGTAATGAATATTTCTGGCCTTTCCACCCAGGTGAGATTCCTTTTCAATCAGATAGACTTCATAGCCAGCCTGGGAGATCTTTTTCGCAGCGGTCATCCCGGCCAGGCCTCCGCCGATCACCAAGGCCTTTTGGTTCATCTCGACCATCTGCGTGGGAAGAGGATCGAGGAGAATGGCCTTCGCCACTGCCATCCGGACCAAATCCATGGCCTTCTCTGTGGCCTCTCTGGGCTGTTGCATATGAACCCAGGAGCATTGATCCCGAATATTGGCCATTTCGAAGAGATAGCGATTGAGACCTGCCTGACGAATCGTATCCTGGAAGAGGGGTTCATGGGTTCGGGGCGTACAGGAGGCGACGATGACGCGGTTCAACCGATGTTCTTCGATCTTCTTCTTCATCAGTTCCTGGGTATCCTGAGAACAGGTGTAGAGGTTATCCTCCACATGGACGACGCCAGGCAGTGTTCGGGCATATTCGGCCACTGCAGGGACGTTCACCACTCCCCCGATATTGATCCCGCAATGGCAGACAAAGACCCCAACACGAGGCCCCTCATAATTCACGTTCTTTTCCGGAACGTATTCCTTTTCGGTGACCAGCGTTCCTCTTGCAGGAGAGAGGAACGAGGAGGCTTCCGCAGCAGCTGCGCTCGCCTGGGCCACGGTCTCAGGGACATCCTTGGGGCCGGAGAAGGCACCGCTGACAAATATTCCTGGTCTTGAAGTCTGGAGAGGTTCGAAGACCGAGGTCTTTGCAAATCCATAGGCATTGAGATCGATGCCAAATGTTTCTGCAACCTCTTGATGGTTTTTGATGGGTCCGAGACCAATCGAGAGGACGACGAGGTCATACTCCTCGGAGACCATCTCTCCCTCTTCGGTCTCATAATGGATGGTCAGATTTTTGGTGATCGGGTTTTCTTTGACATGAGAGACGCGGGATCGGATGTAGCGAACCCCGTAGTCTTTTTTCGCCCTCTCGATGTACTTGTCGAAGTCTTTGCCATAGGCCCTGATATCCATGTAGAAGATGGTGGCCTCCATTTCGTGGGCATGCTCTTTGGCGATGACCGCCTCTTTGGTCGCATACATACAGCAGACTGAGGAACAGTAACCCTTTCCAATATGGGAATCTCTTGAGCCCACACATTGGATCCAGGCTATTCTTTTTGGATGTCCCTTATCCGAGGGTCTCAGGACCTGTCCTTTGAAAGGTCCTGAGGCAGAGAGGAATCGCTCGAATTCGATACTCGAGACCACATTGGGGAATCGGCCGTAGCCGTATTCTGACTTTAAAGAAGGTTCAAACTCATCGAACCCGGGGGAGAGGATGATCGAACCGACTTCGATCTCCATGTCTTCGTCATTCATCCTGTGGTCGATGGCCTTTGCTTCACAGACCTTGAGGCACTCGAGGCATTCTGAACAGCCTCCGCACTGGAGGCAACGCTCTGCCTCCCGGATAACATCCTCCTCCCTCAATCCCAGGTTGGCCTCATCAAAACTCCTTCTCCCTTCGGGGGGAAGAGCCATCATGGGCGCCCTGGCTCGATATTCGACTCCATCCACATCGGTCTGAATGTATTCTTTCTGAGGCCCTTCACCTTCCCGATTAACCCTCAGGTCTTCCCCTTTCAGGTACCGGTCGATGGAGATGGCTGCTTTCCTTCCTGCGGCCATGGCATCGATGTAGGTCTGAGGGCCGGTCACCACATCGCCGCCGGTAAAGATCCCTTTGATGCTCGTCTCAAGGGTAACCGGGTCGGCTTCAATTCCTCCCCAGCGAGAGGTCTTGAGCCCGTCCAATCCGTTGAGAAAGGAGAGATCAGCAGATTGACTGATCGCTGGGATGACTGTATCGGCCTCGATTCTGAATTCCGATCCGGGAATGGGAACCGGTCTCGGCCGGCCGGATTCATCCGGATCTCCCAGTTCCATCCGGATGCATTCCATTCCCTGGATCTTTCCGCCTTCAATCAAGAGTCTCGTTGGGGCGGTGAGGTATTCAATGTTGATTCCCTCATGCTCTGCCTCTTCAATCTCCTCCTCCTGGGCGGGCATCTCACTCCTCGTACGTCGGTAGGCAATCGTGACTTCCCTTGTCCCAAGGCGGAAGGCAGTTCGAGCCGCATCGATGGCTGCATTACCTCCTCCAACGACGACCACTTTTTCTCCCACTTTCACCGGTTCCCTCAGGGCCACCTTCCTCAGAAAATCGACGGCATGGACGACCCCCTTATTCTCTTCTCCCTGTAATCCAAGTTTCCTGCTTTGATGGGCCCCCGTGGCGATGAAGATCGCATCGTAACCTTTGGTTTTGATATCCTGGAGGGTGAGGTCTTTGCCGATGGGAGAATTGAGCTTCAACTCCACTCCCATATGAAGCAAGTAATTGATCTCCTTGTTCAGAACCGATCGGGGAAGGCGGTATTCAGGGATACCCACAGCGAGCATTCCTCCTGCCACAGGAAGAGCTTCAAAGACGGTCACCCCATAACCCATCTTTCTGAGGTCAAAGGCAGCGAGCAGGCCTGCGGGTCCGGAGCCTATGATCGCCGCTCTCTTCCCATTTCCTTCGGGAACGGTGAGGTTAGTCTTGTCCTCTTTCTCAAAGTCTGAGACAAACCTCTTCAGCCCATCGATGGCCACAGCCCGTTCCACATCCTTCCTACGGCAGGCGGTTTCACATGGATGGGTACAGATTCGACCGGTAATGCCCGGAAAGGGATTTCTTTCCCTGATCAATGCCAGGGCCTCCTCGAACTTACCGGCTGTGATGAGAGCGATATATCCCTGGGCATTGACATGGATGGGACAGGAAGCCCGGCAAGGAGGTACGCCTCTCTTCTCAATGCCATAAGCACTTGGCATGGCCTGGGCAAAAAGCTGATAGATTGCCGCTCGAGTGACGAGCCCTTGTTCATAATCATTGGGGATCTTAATGGGACAGACCTTTGTGCAATCGCCACAGGCCTTACAGGCTTCGATCGAGACATAACGGGCCTTTTTATGGATCAAGACTTTAAAATTCCCGGGGCCTCCCTCCAACTTCTCGACCTTTGCATTGGTCAAGATTTCAATGTTTCGATGCCTCCCTGCATCGACCAGTTTGGGGGACATAATGCACATGGAGCAGTCATTGGTGGGGAAAGTCTTGTCGAGTTGAGCCATGGTCCCCCCAATGCTCAGGTTCTTCTCGAGGAGGTAGACCTTGAAGCCAGATTCTGCGAGGTCGAGGGAGGTCTGGATTCCTCCGATTCCAGCTCCAACCACAAGAACGGCTCCAATAGGGGGCTTGGATGAATGGGACATTTCAGTCCGACCTCCCCTGGATCTTCTTCACCAGCTCGGTGGTCTTCACACGATTCATCTTCAATCCAAGTTCGTCTGGCTCCAATCCCAAGGCTAGCCCTAAGAGTTGGGGATAGAAAAGGACCGGCAATTTATACTCCGTTCCAAAGGCCTTTTCGATTTTGCGTTGGTTCGACTCGTACATGATACTGCAGAAAGGGCAGATGAGAACCATGGCATCGGCCTGCTGGGTTCGAACATGTTCTAATTTCCTCTGGGCCATGGCCAGCGCGATCTGTTCATCGATCGCCAGAACCCCTCCCCCACAACAGGCTAGTTTATCTTCGTAGGGGATGGATTGAGCTCCGGTCGCCTCGATTAGTTCATCCAGGCTCCTGGGATTTTCTGGATCGTCGGCTCTATTAAAGAGGACAGAGGGTTTGGTGTAGTGGCATCCATAATGGGGAGCGAACCGGAGGGAAGAGAGATCGACCTTGACCTGCTCTGCAATCCTCTTAGTTCCTGCGGCCTGTTGAAGGACCCGGGTGAAATGGAGAACGGGGACCTTTCCTTCATATTGCATGCCCAACCCTGTGGAGAGATCTTCATTGATCCGTTTCCGGAGGGCTTCATCCTCTTCAATCTCATGGGCAGCCTCAGCGAGGGACCCACCACAAGAACTGCAGAGGGTACAGACGGGAAGGCCTCTCTTCTCAGCGAGAGCCAGGTTTCGGGCGGCCATCAGGAGATAAGCATAGTGGTTGACTGATTTGATGGGGTAACCGCAGCAGCTGAATTCAGGAATGTCGACAAACTGAATGCCAAGTCGTTCAGCCACTTTTCTGGCTGAGATCTCGTATTGCAGGGCCCTGACGGGGACCGTGCATCCGAGATAGAGAAGATATTGGGAAAGAGGAGCCTTTTCCTCCGGCTTTTTCTTCACGATGAGAGTCCAATCTTTTTAAATATCTTTTTAATGTCTTCGGTCTTACCCTGAACAGGAGGGAGATTTGACTCCTTCCTCTTCTCATTTTCAAAATCGGTAATCTCCAGGAGACGGCCAAAGGAGGAGAGGAGATCGAGTTGGATTTTCATGGCAGGGGGAAGATAACCCTCTCTCGCCGCGATGTTCTTGATGGCATTCATGAGCTCAGGGATTCTGACATCTTGAGGGCATCTTTCATAACAGGTGTAGCAGGAAGAACAGAGCCAGATGAACTGGCTGGAAAGGACTTCTTTTTTCATTCCGAAAAGGGCCATCCGGATGATCTTTCTCGGATTGTATCGGTCGGTCACCTCTCTCACAGGGCATCCTGCCGTGCAGGTACCACAGGAGAAGCATTTCTTTATATTTTCTCCCCCGGGTTCTGAAGCAATGAGAAATTTAAAATTGGAGTCAAGAGTCTTGGAGTCAATCATAGAATTTTGAATTCCAACCACTAGATCGCAAATTCCAAATAATATCCAATCATCGAAATCCAATTAGCAAGTTTCTCAAAATGGGTGATGGGAGTTTGGTTATTTAATGAATCAGCCGTGTATAAATGATTTATAAGATAAGCGTGCCCCTTTTTCAACGATTCGCATTTTTATTGATTCATTTTTTTCACACGTTCGACCTCAGATTTTATAAAATCTTTCAAGCTGTCTCCCTTCATTAAAGTCTTCAGCTCTTCCTGAAGATTGGAAGGGCTGATTTTACAGATCCACCCCTTTTCATAAGGGCTCTCGTTGATCAGTTCAGGAGTCTCCTCAAGATCCTGATTGGAGGCTTCGACCTTTCCTGAGACAGGCGCATAGATCCTTCCGACCCATTTTCCAGACTCCATGGACCCGCAGGGTTTTCCCTGCTCAAGCGCTCTTCCGATCGAAGGTAATTCGACGTAAACAATCTGACCTGCCAATTTCTGGGCGAAATCGCTCGTTCCCATTGTCACTTTATCCCCTTCCACTTTTGCCCAATAGTGCTCTTTGTGATAATAAATATCATCTGGAAAGTAGTATCCTTCGATTTCCATGGCGAAGCTCTCCTTTCTTAATTTTTTAAGGCTATATACACCAAAAGCGGTATAATAACAAGTACTTTTTAAACTCCTTGACAAAAATTTTAATGGATGATAATGAATGTAACAAAAATCACAAATAATTCAAATAAATAATCCCTTTCTCTTCTCTTAAAAAGAAGGGGTGAAGGGATTAAGAAAGGAGCGCTTTTATGACGACCAGCAAATGGATGACTGCAGGGACAGTCCTTAAGATGATGGCCATGCAATACCCCGATAAACCGGGGGCGGGGGATAAATTTCGAAAGATGACTTTCAAAGAATGGAACGAGAGGAGCTGCCGGTTGGCCAATGCCTTGGCCAAATTGGGGGTTAAGAAAGGAGATCGGTTTGCGATCCTAGGTTATAACTCCGTCGAATGGCTGGAGATCTATGGAGCTTCAGCAAAGGGTGGACAAATCACCGTTCCGATCATGTTCCGCCTGGCACCTCCCGAGATCGAATATGTTGTCAACCACTCCGGATGTAAAGCCTTCTTCGTAGCAAAGGAGTTTGTTCCGATTGTCAATTCCCTTCGCGGCAAGCTTCGTGAAATCCCGCCAGAAAACTATGTCTACTGGGGTGATGACCAGACGCCGGAAGGGTATCGCTCCTATGAGTCCCTGATCAAAGGCGCATCCCCTGCGGAACCCGATGTGGTGGTGGATGGAGAGGACGTCTGGAATCTCATGTATACCTCAGGGACAACCGGTAAGCCGAAGGGGGTCATCCGAACCCATGAAAACAATCTTGCTCAATACGTTCTAAATGCGATGAATATGGGCCTCAGACCGGATGACTGTGTGATGCTCGTCATGCCTATGTGCCACATCAACTCTATTTACTATTCTTTTACTTATACGTATTGCAGCGCAAGAGTGTTTGTCTACAATATGGTCAGTTTTGACCCGGAAGACCTCCTCAACACGATTCAGAAGGAAAAGATCACATTCACCTCCCTTGTCCCGACCCACTACATTATGATTCTGTCTCAGCCTGATGAAATTAAGAAGAAATATGATGTGAGTTCCATCCGGCAACTCTTGATCTCTTCCGCACCCGCCCGAAAAGATACAAAGCTGGCCATTATGGATTATTTCAAAAATGCAGAGCTCTGGGAAGCCTACGGTTCCACAGAAGCAGGTCTGGTAACGCTGCTCAGGCCGGAAGAACAGTTTAAGAAATTAGGCTCCATCGGGAGGGAGATCTGGGGGACAGACCGGATCAAGATTTTAGATGAGAATGGCAAGGAGGTTCCGGATGGCCAGGTAGGAGAACTTTATTCAAGAACCCCCCATGTTTTTAAAGAATATTGGAAGGATCCAGAGAAGACAAAATCGGTCTTCCAGGGAGAATGGTTCTCAGCAGGGGATATGGCCTACCGGGATCCAGACGGATACTATGTCTTGGTCGACCGGAAAGCAAACATGATCATCACCGGAGGGGAGAATGTGTTCCCATCCGAGGTAGAAAATCTCCTGGGATCCCACCCTGCTGTTAAGTATGTGGCCGTGATCGGAATTCCCCATGAAAAATGGGGTGAGGCGGTGAAGGCGGTGGTGACACTCCATCAGGGAAAGACGGCAACGGAGAAGGAACTGATTGAGCAATGCAAAGGAAAAATTGCAGGATATAAGATTCCGAAGTCTATTGATTTCATCAAAGACGAAGAGATGCCCATGACCCCGACGGGGAAAATCCTCCACCGTATCTTGAGAGAGAAATACGGAAAATGGAGTGATGTGAAGTAGGGTCAAACAATTTCCCCTGTTAGCATATTTTCCCCCTTCCCATCCTCCCCCCGCAAGTGGGGGAGGGTCAGGGTAGGGGGTAATTTTTTCTTGCAAAATATTCGAGGATAGGCTATTTTAGAT
>Ga0209592_1000731_pt1 | contig 10298 bp, 10 predicted proteins | sample PPLLak2March2015_2_FD_187251 | JGI IMG/M metagenome (GOLD analysis project Ga0209592, IMG submission 187251) | Freshwater sediment microbial communities from Prairie Pothole Lake near Jamestown, North Dakota, USA - PPLs Lake P8 Core (3) Depth... | ecosystem: Environmental > Aquatic > Freshwater... | reverse complement strand
GAATTAGCAAATATGATTTAATTTTTTATTCATTGTTTCTTGATTTTATTTAAATTTAAGGTTCGCTAGTTTAAAGAAATAGCAGTTGGCGGTTGGCAGTTGGCAAAAAATAGCCTGGTAAAAGTGCAATTAAATAATCAAGGATTGAAAAATGCAAGGTAGTTTCAGGGATTTAACTGTTTACAAAAAAGCATTTGCATTTGCCTTGAGGATATTTGAAATCACAAAAAAATTTCCTCACGAGGAGAAATTCGAACGAAAGCTGTAAATACATTTCCGTCGAAGAGTATAAGAAACTAATTATTGAATCTGAAGAAGTGGGTCGAATGCTGAATCATATGATTGAAAACCCTGAAAAATATCGTCCGAGAAACCAAATCTAATAATATAAACTTTTTGCCAACTGCTCTTTGCCAACTGCCAACTTCCAATTGCCAATTGCCAACTGCTTTTTGCCAACTGCTTTTTGCCAACTGCCAACTGCCAACTCCGGTATAAAACCGTGACCTTAACTATTATCTGCAGTAATCATTAATATAAGCAAGCCATGCCACGAGTATTTAAAGCCACCGATATTGAAAACGAGGAGAAGGAAATAAAACGCGATTACCTCGACAGACACATGCCTCATGTAATTTGTCCCGACCAGGTTGAACGCGGGAAAAAATTCGCTGTTAAGGTAAAAATCGGCGAAGATTACCCTCATCCCGATGAGTACGACCATTCCATAAGCCTCATTCAGCTATGGAACCGCGAAACCCTGCTTGCTGAAGCCCGCTATACTCCCGGAGTTTACGGTAATCTCCCTTCACATGTCGAAATCGATTTCTATATCGTTGCCCCCGAAGTATCAATGAACCTGTCAGCCATGTCGGTCTGTTCAAAGCACGGACTTTGGCAGAGTGAAGAAAAGCCTGTGAAAGTTGTTTAATGATGCGGTAATTACACTCTTTTTCCTGCCATTCATTTATGAATGCCGGAGGATTGTTATCTTTGCAGGCATCACATAACATTAATATGCCCAAGAACGAAAAGAAAAAACGAAGCTGGCGCGATAAATACCGGTTTGCCGTCAGCAACGATACCACTTTTGAAGAGATCTGGCGGATCAGGCTTACAAAGTACAATTCATTTCTGCTCTTTACTTTCCTAGTATTTTTTATAATCGGTGCCACAACACTGCTTATTGCTTTTACGAATATCAGGGAGTTCATCCCGGGTTATCCTGATGTCACAATGCGGCGGAACATACTTACCAGCGCCATCCGCCTCGACTCGCTCGAAAGGGAGCTTAACCTCAGGGATAAGTATTTCAACAACCTGAATGCAATAATTTCAGGTGAGGAACCTGTTGATCTTTATGCAGGTATCGACACATCAAGAAATTATAATTCAATAAGCTTCCGCAACTCACCTGAAGACTCTGCGTTAAGATCGCAGGTGGAGAAGGAGGACAGGTATAATCTTTCGCTTGGTCCTGTTTCACCCGATCCTGTGACAAGCCTTGCAGGGCTCCATTTCTTTCCGCCAGTCAGGGGAATCGTGTCGGGAAAGTTTGACCCAAGGCTGAAGCACTTTGGCACCGACCTGGTGACAAACCCAAAATCGCCGGTAAATGCTGCGCTCGATGGAACAGTGATTTTTACCGGTTGGACGATGGAGACCGGATTCGTAATAGAGGTTCAACATTCGAATAATATCGTTTCAGTCTATAAGCATAACGCCAGCCTTCTGAAAGAGACCGGCGATCTTGTGCGGACAGGGGAGGCAATCGGAATTGTAGGCGATTCCGGTGAAATGTATACATCAGGACCCCATCTCCATTTTGAAATATGGTATAAGGGAAGCCCTCTCGATCCCGAAAAGCATATAATATTCTAAAATCAGGGATGCCGTTATGCCAAAAAGTATCGCATTATTAGGTTCAACCGGATCGATAGGTACTCAAACCCTGGATGTAATTTCAAGATACCCCGGTGAATTCAGGATCGAAGTGCTGACGGCAGGGAATAATATTAAATTGCTGGCGCAGCAGGCAAAAAAATTCCTCCCCGATACTGTGGTTATCGGAAACCGCATCCATTACCTTCAGCTGAAGGAGGCGCTAAAAGATACCCCGGTAAAAGTTCTGGCAGGCGACGATGCAATTGAACAGATTGTGGCTGGTTCAGATGTTGACATAGTCGTTGCTGCCATGGTCGGCTACTCCGGATTACGGCCAACTGTGGCCGCTATTAAAGCAGGGAAGAAGATCGCGCTTGCAAATAAGGAAACCCTCGTTGTTGCAGGTGAGATAATCAAAAAACTTGTTAAACAGTCCGGAAGCCGCATAATACCGGTTGATTCTGAACACTCTGCAATTTTCCAGTGCCTTGCCGGTGAGGCCGGTAATCCGTTAGATAAAATAACCCTGACAGCTTCCGGAGGACCCTTTCTGAATTTTACCCGTGAGATGCTGCAGAATGTAAAGCCCCATGAAGCACTTAAACACCCCAACTGGGAGATGGGAAACAAGGTGACAATTGATTCGGCATCGCTTATGAATAAAGGACTTGAGGTAATCGAGGCAAGATGGCTTTTCGACCTCAGTCCCGATCAGATAAAAGTCGTGATCCATCCCCAGTCGATAATCCATTCCATGGTCCATTTTGCAGACGGATCGATCAAGGCTCAGATGGGAATGCCCGACATGAGAGTACCAATTCTGTATGCCCTGACCTGGCCCGACAGATTTGTCTCGGATCTCCCAAAACTTGATCTGAGCCTGCATCAGACACTGACTTTTTGTGAACCTGATATGACAAGGTTCCGGAATCTTTCAATCGCTTATGGTGCCCTCAGACAGGGTGGCAATATGCCGTGCATCATGAATGCTGCGAATGAAATGGCAGTAAATGCTTTCCTTGCCGGCAAGGTTGGATTTCTGCAAATGCCCGATATAGTGGAACACACGATGGAAACGGCAGAATATATTATGTCGCCGGGACTCGGATACCTGGAAACATCCGATATAAAAGCAAGGGAAATAGCAACGATATATATTAACGAACTACACAGAAAATCATGACGATACTTATCAAGATATTTCAACTTATACTCAGCCTTTCAATACTTGTAATAGTACACGAATTCGGGCATTTTATCTTTGCCAAGCTATTTAAGGTGCGTGTTGAAAAATTCTATCTGTTTTTTGATCCCTGGTTTTCTATTTTTAAGTTCAGGAAAGGTGAAACTGAGTATGGCCTGGGCTGGCTGCCCCTGGGCGGCTATGTTAAGATCTCGGGGATGATAGATGAATCGATGGACAAGGAGCAGATGAAACAACCCCCGCAGCCCTGGGAGTTCCGGTCAAAGAGCTCGGGACAAAGGCTGATGATTATGATAGCAGGCGTTCTTTTCAACCTGATTTTTGCAGTACTCATCTATGTGGCTGTGCTTTATGCCTGGGGAGAGACATATCTCCCGACATCAAACGTAAAATATGGCATCGTAACCGATTCGGTCGGATATTCAATGGGATTAAGAAACGGCGACAAGATCCTTTCCATCGATAACCAGAAAATTGAAAATTTTGCCCAGATCACCTCTGATATTGTCCTGAATGACCGCAAATCGATCCAGGTTGACAGGAACGGAGAAATCCTCGATATCACGATTCCCGAGACATATGTTGCCAGGATGCTTAAGGGCAGCGGACGAATCGATCCGAGAACGCCTTTCGGACCTTATGTCATTTCAGGCTTTTTAAAAGAGTCACCGGGGAAACAGGCAGGATTACTGGAAGGTGATGAAGTGCTGGGACTTGACGGATTAAGATTTGAATGGTACGACGAGTTTCAGAATTATATCGCCCAACGGAAGTCCATACCTGTTGCCGTAAATGTATTGCGCGACAGCGTGAACGTTGACATACCCGTAGTTCCCACGGAGGCAGGGTTTCTCGGAATTATGAGTTCCAGAACATATGATATGATATTCGAGCTGAAAACGGTAAAGTATGGTTTCTTCGAGTCAATCCCGGCAGGTATATCAAAGGGATTCAAGACCGTGGGCGATTACCTGAAACAGTTCAAGCTAATCTTCTCAAAAGATACTAAAGCCTATGAATCGCTGGGAGGATTTATAACAATTGGCAGCATCTTCCCGGGGATCTGGGACTGGCAGTCGTTCTGGAATCTTACAGCGCTTCTTTCGATAATCCTGGCGGTAATGAATATACTCCCGATACCGGCACTTGACGGAGGACACGTGATGTTCCTGCTGTATGAGGTCATCACCGGGAGAAAACCGAGTGACAAATTCCTTGAATATGCCCAGATAGCGGGAATGGTGATACTGTTTGGCCTGCTGATCTTCGCGAACGGGAACGATATTTTACGACTCATCCGGAAATAGAATTTAAGACGAAAGTCCATAAAGACGAAAGCTTCATCTTTAGCTGACTTAAAAGACTTTAGAACTTTTCTGACTTCCTTCTCAGGTCATTTTAACAATAATTATTATTGCGTTTCTTGGAAATAACATAAGTATTTCTAACTTTGCACAAATTCAAACTCTAAATGAAATGGGAAAGATAGGTGTAACTGAGATCATACTTATTTTACTGGTAGTAGTTCTGCTTTTCGGTGGCCGCAAAATTCCTGAGTTGATGAAAGGCATTGGTCAGGGAATGAAAGAATTCAAAAAAGCTTCGAAGGTCGATTCAACTGAAGAGACAAAGTAAGCCGTAAGGAAAGAAAATATCTGATCTGGAATATTTATGAGATTGTCGGGGCTGTCAGTTAATGCAGCCCTTTTTTGTTTAGCCCCCATTTACGGGAAGGTGGTGGTTTTTTAAACAGGTTCATATTTCTGATTTCTCCTCCGGGGCTCAAACCCGGCTTCCCTGATTATTGACTGAATTTCAACTGCATCAACACGGTAACCTGCTCCTGCAGAGCTTACCACATTTTCCTCGATCATGATCGAACCCAGGTCATTTGCACCGGAATTCAGCGAAAGCATTGCAATTTCCTTTCCTACCGTCAGAAGAGAGGCCTGGATATTCCGGATATTGTTAAGCATTATCCGGCTTACGGAAATAAGACGGATATAATCGGGACCGTTATAGCTGCTTTTTATTCCGGACTTCTCCGAAAGTACGGTTCCTTCATGCTGAAAGGGCCATGGTATGAACGTTATAAACCCGTAGTTATCTGTTTGTTTTTCACTCTGGAGCTTCCTGATCATAACCAGATGCTCAATCCTCTCGGCAATGGTTTCAACATGTCCGTACATCATTGTTGCAGAAGTCGGCAGATTAAGTTTGTGGGCTTCCCGCATAACCCCAAGCCATTCGCTGACTGTCGCCTTTGCGGGAGATACAATCCGGCGGACCCTGTCCGACAGAATTTCAGCGCCGGCTCCCGGGAGACTGTCAAGTCCTGCTTCCATAAGTCTGGTAAGGACTTTATTATACGACAGCTTTTCCTTTTTTGAAAGAAATGCTATTTCGGGCGGCCCAAGTGCATGGAGTTTCAAATCGGGATATAACTCCTTGAGCCTGCAGAAAAGTCGGGCGTAAAAACCGATTCCGAGGGCGGGGTTCATGCCGCCCTGAAGGAGGAGCTGATCGCCTCCGAGGGCTATCAGTTCATCGATCTTCTCTGTATATTCATCCTCTGAAGTAATATAGGCTTCGTCCGATCCCTTTTTCCTGCAGAAATTGCAGAAGGAACATTGAGAGAAACAAATGTTGGTGATGTTCACATTTCTGTCGATCATCCAGCCGGCATAACTTCCAGGATTATGAATCTGGCGGAGCTTATTGCCGATGAATATCAACTCCTCCAGAGGGGCTTCCTGATAAAGTGCAGTTCCCTCCTCCACTGTCAGGGGAATGAGATCGATGGCTTTTTTATATAGTTCTCCAAAATCCATTGTATGAGTCTTATTTTATCGGCAAATCGGGACCTGTTAAATCCCGTATAAAGGTAACTCTTTAGGTTCTAAACAATCAATAATTTGATTAACTTTACATCCTTTAAATCCGAAGATAAAATCTATGAAACCAGAAATATCACGGGTATCACAAATATCTCCCGATCAGTCTGTTGTATGCATCCTTGGGAAAAATGAAATCCCTGAAAGTCTTAAACTGAGCAAGCCCGAAAAGGAATTTGCCAAAAAGAAGATTGCTGCCAGGGATGAGTACGTGATTATAAATTCCTATTTTAAAACCACATACATAGTCAGGACAAAAGACGGTGTAAAAGACTACAAAGTCAGGGAGGAACTCCGTAAGACAGCTTCTATTTTGCGGACATTCATCAAATCGAATAATCATTCCGAATTGGTGATCACCTCCGATCAGGCTCCTAAGGGAGTTGTGGAAGCATTTACCGAGGGGCTGGTTTTAAGCTTTTATTCCTTTGACAAATATAAAACCCGAAAGGAAAACGGGGATAAAAAGAACTATCCGTCGAAGCTCCATCTGCACGGAGATATTGGAGATAAGGATATTAACTGGCTTATTGACCTTACGGATGCGGTTTACATGATCCGTGATCTGATAAATGAGCCTGTTAACCATCTTAATGCTCCCGCTTTTGCTGAAGAGATTAAGAAAATTGGAAGCAGCGGCGGATTTATGGTGGAGGTTCTGACCAGGGGAAAGATCGAGGCCCTGAAAATGGGCGGATTACTGGCAGTCAATAAGGGGAGCGTTGACCCCCCCGTGTTTTGCATACTTGAGTGGAAGCCTGAAAAGTACCTGAACAGCGATCCCCTTGTTCTGGTCGGCAAAGGTATAGTGTATGACACTGGAGGCCTCAACATCAAGACAGGCGATTATATGGACAATATGAAGGGGGATATGGCCGGAGGCGCTGCAGTTACCGGGGTGATGTACACCATTGCCAGGACAGGGCTTCCGCTTCACGTTATCGCCCTCGTACCTGCAACTGATAACCGTCCGGGCGGCAATGCCTACACACAGGGCGACATTATAACGATGCACAACAAAATGAGTGTTGAAGTTGCCAATACCGATGCAGAAGGAAGGCTGATCCTGGCAGATGCAATCAGCTATGCGTCAAGATTCAAGCCTGAACTTATTATTGATATCGCCACGCTTACCGGCTCGGCTGCAATGACCTTTGGAAATCAGGCCATCGCCGTAATGGGGAATGCCGACAGAAAATATTTTAAACTGCTTGAAGATTGCGGTAATGAGGTTTATGAAAGGATTGCAGAGCTGCCCTTCTGGGAAGAATATGGTGAATTTATCAAATCCGATAATGCCGACATCAAGAATGTTGGCGGAAGGGAAGCCGGAGCAATAACAGCCGGCAAATTCCTCGAACATTTCACCGAATATCCTTTGATCCACATGGATATTGCAGGTACGGGCGGGTTGAAAAAGGATGATTTTTACAGGTTAAAGGATGGTCCCGGTGCAGGATTAAGACTCCTGGCAACATTTTTAAAACGTCTCGCTGAGGGATACAAAGCGAAGAAATGAAACTATTATGGAGAAAAAAACAATAATTGCGGGTATCTCGCATGGTGATATCAATGGTATCGGGTATGAGGTAATCATAAAAGCCCTGATGGAACCAACGATCAACGACATATGTGTTCCGGTAGTCTACGGATCACCCAAGGTGGCAGCGTACCATCGTAAAGCTCTGAATATAAATAATTTCAGTTTCAATAACATAAGAACGGCGGAGGAAGCGCATCCGAAAAAGGCAAACATGATCAACTGCCTGGGCGATGATATACGGGTGGAACTTGGGAAATCGACCCGGCAGGGAGGTGAAGCAGCTCTTGAATCACTCGAGAAAGCGGTGGAAGACCTGAAAAGCGGAAAAATTAACGTACTTGTCACAGCTCCGATAGATAAGAATAATATTCAATCGGAAAACTTTCATTTCAACGGTCACACCGAATATCTCAGGATAAAGGCCGGAGCGCCGGACGTCCTGATGTTCATGATAGGGGAGAGCATGAGATTAGGTCTGGCAACCGATCACGTACCTCTTAGTGCAGTTCCGGAGATGATAACTGTTGACCTCTTGTTGAGAAAACTGAGGCTGATGAATCAATCGCTGATAATGGATTTCGCGGTACGTAAGCCGAAAATAGCTGTACTTGGACTGAATCCTCATGCGGGCGATAACTCACTGATCGGCAATGAGGAAGCTCAGGTAATTGAGCCTGCTGTAGGCCAGGCTGTGAAGGAGGGTATACTTGCTTTCGGGCCTTATCCCGCCGACGGATTTTTCGGTGCCGGATCCTTCTCGAAATTTGACGGGATCCTTGCGATGTACCACGATCAGGGTCTGGCACCTTTCAAGGCACTGTCGTTTGACACCGGGGTGAATTTTACAGCCGGTTTGCCATTTATCAGGACGTCACCGGCCCATGGGACGGCATTCCAGATAGCCGGGAAAGGCGAAGCATCAGAAGGCTCTTTCAGGCATGCCCTCTATCTGGCGTGTGATATTTACTGGAACAGGAAGCTCTATTCCGAGATAACACGCAATCCGCTTAAGCATCAGGAGATTGAGATCCACCACAACGACAGGGTCGATGAACTTCCCCCTGATATCTATAATTCAGAACAGCCGTTATGATTGATTATATCAGGGGAAAAATAGCCGATCTGACCCCAACCTACGTAATTGTGGAAAACGGAGGAATGGGTTATTTCCTAAATATTTCGCTGACCACCTTTTCTAAACTTGAAGGTAAGGAGGAATTTAAAATCCTTGTCATGGAAGTGATAAGGGAGGATGCCCACGTGCTTTTCGGGTTTGCGGATAAAGAAGAGCGTGATATTTTCAGATCGCTCATCTCTGTTTCAGGTGTGGGAGCCAACACTGCCAGGATGATGCTTTCCTCATTAAATCCCCTGGAAATTGAGAAGGCAATTATAAGCTCGGAAGTCAATATTCTGAAAGGGGTTAAAGGCATTGGTCTGAAGACGGCTCAAAGGATTATTGTTGATCTTAAAGACAAACTTGGTAAACACTCCGGAACAGGCGAAATATTTGCATTTGCAGACAATACTAAGCGTGAAGAGGCGTTATCAGCATTAGTAATGCTTGGGTTTGGCAAAAGCACTGTCGTAAAAGTCCTTGACAAAATTATCAGAGAAGAAAAATCCCTGACAGTGGAGGATTTAATAAAGAGAGCGCTTAAGAATCTGTAAATACGAATAAAGCTGGTTTGGGATCAGGGATATCATATAAAAATCTACTGAAACTATCATATTTTGTAATCGTCTCTGTTTTGTTCCTCTGGTCAGCCAGGGCAGAAGGCCAGGTTACAGGCCAGACCTCTGTGGGCGATACAACAAAAAAATCTCCCCTGAAACTGAAGGATGTATCTGGCATACCTTGGGAGTCGGCTCAAAAGGCCCCCTTGTTCCTCGACAATCCCTCAAACATAAAAACCACCATTACTTACGATACTGATAAGAATGAGTACATCATTTATCAGAAAGTAGGGGCTTTCGACTACAGGACTCCTGTCCATATGACCCCCGATGAATTCCGCAAATATCAGTTCAACAAGGAAATGCGCGATTACTGGGATTCCAGGGTGAGGGGCGACGTTTCGGGATTCAAGTCAAACCTCATTCCCCAGATTGAAGTCGGTGGGGCCGCTTTTGACAAGATCTTTGGCAGCAATGTGATCAATATAATTCCCCAGGGATCGGCTGAGCTGATCTTCGGGATCAATATTTCACGTACCCAGAACCCGGCGCTGTCTGAAAAGCTCAGGACCATCCCCACTTTCGACTTCAAGGAGAAGATCCAGATGAATGTAACAGGCACCATCGGGGATAAAATGCAGCTCGGGGTCAACTATAATACCGATGCCATGTTCGAGTTTGAAAACCGGACCAAGCTTCAGTATTCGGGCAAGGAGGACGAGATAGTGAAAAAAGTGGAGGCCGGTGATGTGACCTTGCCTCTGACCGGAACCCTCATCACGGGAAGCTACAGCCTTTTCGGACTTAAAACCGAGCTTCAGTTCGGAAAGCTGAACGTTACAACAGTATTGTCGCAGCAGAAAGGTGAATCGTCGGTAATAGACGTGGAGGGCGGAGCTCAGATAGGGGAATTTGAACTTTACGCCGATGATTATGAGGCAAACAGGCACTTCTTCCTTTCACATTTCTTCAGGGACATATATGACGATGCACTCAAGAGCCTTCCTGCTGTCAGCTCAGGTGTGAATATAGAGCGCATTGAGGTCTGGATAACAAATAAGACATCGAGCTATGATGAAACAAGAAATATAGTTGC
>Ga0209592_1000730_pt1 | contig 10312 bp, 14 predicted proteins | sample PPLLak2March2015_2_FD_187251 | JGI IMG/M metagenome (GOLD analysis project Ga0209592, IMG submission 187251) | Freshwater sediment microbial communities from Prairie Pothole Lake near Jamestown, North Dakota, USA - PPLs Lake P8 Core (3) Depth... | ecosystem: Environmental > Aquatic > Freshwater... | reverse complement strand
AATTAAGGACGGTGCTTATACTTCCTTTTTGTTTTTCACAGTAAAACCAGAAGGATTAAAAGGCACTTTTCTAACTTTATAAATTAAAATTCTTAACCTAAGTAACCAAAGCAGCAGATTACATCAACAACTTTATTTTACATTACTTGGATTATCTATAAATAACCAGAAAACTCTTCATCCCAAATAAGCTAATAAGGTTTTGATTTTGGGGAAAGTGCATGTTACTAAGGTTAGGAAAAGGAATTGTTGCCAGTGTAGATGTTAACAAACAGTAAAATACTTAATTTCAATAATAATTTTAAGTTCGTAACCTTAGTAACCAAAGCAGCAAATGACTTCTTAAACCTTATTACCTTATTAGCAGCCGGTAAATGAAAATACAGTATAACAATTTATATACTCACTTTATACTTGTTACATTAAACCGTTTCCCCTTCATTAATGAAGAGAGCAGGGAAAGAATTGAAAAGTATATAACAGGTATAGTTAACAATAAGGATTCAAAGTTATATGCTATATATGCTAATCCTGAACATGTCCATTTTGTTGCATCACGTTCTCCGAAAATATCAGAAGAAGATTTATTGACTTCCGTTGCAGATAGTTCTACGAGATTTATAAATGAAAATAAGTTGTGTGCAGGCCGGTTTGCATGGCAGGAATCTGCAGCAGCATTTTCAGTTTCGAAATCAGATGTAGATAGAGTTTGCAAATACATTTTAAATCAACCCAAGCATCATCGCAAGATCAGCTTTGCGGAAGAATATGACTCCTTCATAAAATTTTATGAGAAAACCTTGCGTGCCAAATAAGGTAATAATGTTTTATATCCTGTGAATGGCTTCTGTTACTAAGGTTAGAAAAAAGGATTTCTGGTGGTGAAGATGTTAAGTAAAAGTAAATTACCTTCTTACAATAATAATTTAAATTCTTAACCTTAGTAACCAAAGCAATAGAAAAAACTTCTAATCTTATTATCTTATTTAAATCATTTATAAAATTTTATAAAAAACTTTGCGTGCTAAATAAGATAATAAGGTTCATCTTTCTTGGTACATCGCATGTTACTAAGGTTAGGAAAGAAATATTTTAGCTATAGAATATGTCAAAGATTTTCAACTGTGAATTAAATTGTTATAATGTAAGCATTGCGTCGCACGGAAGCTAGCGGAAGTCGGTACTACACACATTCTTTGCACAGAAACCAACTCAATAACTATGAGCATAAAATCCATAATCGCAAAACAAATAGAGAAAAAACTTGGCGGATACAAAATCCAGCTTAACAAAGTTGATTCTTCTCATCCTGAAAAACTTTCAAAAGAAAAAAGCGTTGGCATTATCGGCGGTGGACTGGCTGGAGTATCTGCGGCAATCTTTCTCGCAGAAAGAGGATTCAAAGTAAAGATATTTGAAAAAGAAAAATATCTCGGCGGAAAGGTTGGTTCCTGGCCAGTAAAATTTGAAGATGGCTTTTCAACACAAGTCGAACACGGCTTTCACGCATTTTTCAGACAGTATTACAACCTGCGTAATCTTCTAAAGAAAATTGATGCTTACAAATATCTCATCCCGATTGACGATTATTTAATTCTTACAAAAAACTATGGCAACTTCGGTTTCAAAGAACTCGACACCGTTCCGGTTTTAAATATTCTTAGTATGGCAAAGACAGGAATCTATTCCTACAAAGATGCTTTGCTTAATCCCGGTTTCAGAAAGATGACTTCGCTGCTGAGCTACAACAGAGAAAAAACTTTTTCAAAGTTTGATAATGTTTCCTTCAAAGATTTTGCTGATGATGTTAGGCTCCCACCTGAAATGCAATTGATGTTCACCACTTTCTCAAGAGCATTCTTTGCAGAGCCGCAGTATATCTCAATGGCAGAGCTGATAAAAAGTTTTCACTCATATTTCCTCAGCAATGATCTTGGTTTGCTGTATGATGTTCTCAATGATGACTTTGAAGACACTCTCTGGAAACCGGCAAAGAATTATTTAAACAAATACAAATCAACCATTTCACTTGATTCAAAAATCACTTCGTTCAAAAAAGACGGCGATCAGTTTATGATCAATGATGAACGATTTGATTATGCTATCATCGCTTCGGATGTAAAAGGGACGAAAAGCATCATTAAAAATTCTGATTACTTTAAGAATGAGCATCCGGATTTCTATAATCAAATGACAAACCTGAAACAGTCGCAGCGATATTCTGTTTTAAGAATCTGGATTGATAAAGATATCAGACAAGGGGTGCCATTCTTCATTTTTACTGATGCACTTAAAATTCTTGATTCGGTTACAATATATCACAGAATGGAAAAATCAAGCGAAGAATGGATAAAGAAAAACGGCGGAGGAATTTTTGAGCTTCACTCTTATGCTGTACCAGAGGATTTTCCGCAAGATGAAATCAGAAATCAATTCCTTAAAGAGTTTGAAGAATATTTTCCCGAGATAAAAGGTTACAAAGTAAAATACGAATACCTTCAGGTAAAAGATGACTTCACAGCATTTCATACAAATCTTTACAAAACTCGTCCTAACGTAAAAACCGAAGTTGATAATTTATTTCTAGCAGGTGACTGGGTCAAACTTGAAAATCCTGCAATGTTAATGGAGGCAGCAACAACTTCTGCACTTTATACGGTTAATTCCATATTCACAAAAGAAAAATTAAAAGAAGAATCTGTGCTTTCAGTACCTTTAAAAGGTATATTTGCGGGGTGAGTAATTCTATCTTTCAGAAACCGAACCGGTTTATAATTATATCCATTCTCTTTTTCATTCTTTCCTCTAACAGCTTCGCACAAATTAATAAACAGCAAATTGAGATTACACCTTTTGTTGGATATTTCCTTACGAGCAATCTTAGTACGCTTGACGGCGATCTGGTTATCGATCATAATTTGAATTATGGTGCTGCTGTTGACGTAAGAATAAGTGATGATTTGTTTATTGAGCTTTTATACAATCGCACAGATACCGAAGTTCGCTTCAAGCAGGAATACTTTGACACAGTGAAATATCTCTTCGATATGAGTATTGAATATTTCCAGGCTGGTGCTCATGTAGAAACCGAAACAGGAACCTTTCGTCCATTCGCAGCATTTACTCTTGGGGTAACTTACTTCAAACCAAAAGATGAAAAAATCAGCAGTGAGCTAGAATTCTCTTTTACTGCGGGTGGGGGAATTAAATATTATTTCACTGAAAACCTTGCTGCAAGATTACAGTGGCGGTTTCTGGTTCCGATATACTTTTCCAGTGCATCCATCTTCTGCAGTGACGGATATTGCGGGCTTTTTATTTCTGGTGGAAGCTATTTACTCCAGTATGATTTAACAGCAGGTCTTGCTTTCAGTTTTTAACTACCTTTGTAAATAGGTAACCATTCAATATTTTAATTCTATAAATTTCTAACATTAAGCAATTAACAATAATCATTATTAAAGGAAGGGTATTATGAAAAAATTATTAATTCTTTTAACACTTTTAATCACTTCTTTCAGCTTTGCTCAGATACAGAGCTTTGATTCAACTTACATTGAAGGATTGAAAAAAGATCTCGGTGGAACATTTAAAGAAATAGTAAAAGAAAATTTGAAATTAACTGAAGACGAGGCAAGTAAATTCTGGCCTCTCTTTGATGAGTATATGGCTGCCCGGAATCCGATATTTGAAGAAAGGGTAAGCATCACCGAGGAATTTATGATGAACTATTATGCAATGGATGATGCAACGGCAAAAGATCTCATCGATAAATCAATGAAGTCATATCAGGATATAATGGACCTAAGAAAAGATTACCTGAATAAAATGTTCGAAGTGCTTCCGGCTCCGATAGTCGGGAAATTTTTCCAGATTGATAACCGTATTACCGCACTTGTGGATGTGGTTAGAATGTCTGCAACTCCACTTGTTCGGGACGAAGAATAAAAATTTAATGTAAAATTTAAAGCCCCTGCAATTAGCAGGGGTTTTATTTTGTTGCAACACTTATCTTCAAATTATGTCTTCACTTGTTATCCTCTCAACAACTTTAATCACGCTTGCATTAATATTTTATTCACTTGGTGTTTGGTCAGAGAGGATTGCAAGATATCTAAAGCCCTGGCATGTTGCTGCTTTCTGGATAGGATTTGCTTTTGATGTTTCCGGTACCTATTCGATGCACCTTCTTGCTCAAGGACCATTTGATATTACAGAACCTCACACGTTAACTGGTCAGATTGCTATTTGGCTGATGTTAATCCACGCTAGTTGGGCAACAAGAGTTGTGATGAAGAATAATGAAAAACTGCGTTTGAGCTTTCACAAGTTTAGTATCATTGTTTGGCTGATATGGTTAATTCCTTATTTTGGTGGAATGTATCTCGGAATGAGTGGATAAATTGTGTTCCTGCAAGTTAATTCTACTAATTATTGTCGGATGTTTTTTTATTGATTATTATTATTTTAGAAATAAAAATTAGAGTATGTTATGAGTAAAATTAAGGAACCAATACGCAGAAAAAGGAAGCAGATACCTCTTTACGTTGAGAAAGATGAGGATAATCTTTATGTAGTAGAGTGTCCTTTGTTTGATGGTTGTTATGCACAGGGAGCAACCCTGGACGAAGCTTTAAAGAATATTAGAGAAGTAATTGAATTAATTCTTGAAGAAAAATCCAATCAGGCAATTCTTAAAGCGTATAATCCCAGAGAAATCAGCCTTCACTCAATTACCATTTAGGCTATGACTCGTCTGCCTGTAATTGAAGGAAAGGAAGTTATAAAAGCACTTGCTAAACTTGGTTATAAGCAAGCCCGCCAAAAAGGAAGTCATATCAGGCTTCAATGTCCGGATAGAAAATCTGTCACTGTTCCCAATCATCTTGTTGGGAGAGGATTGCTTCGTAAAATATTGCGGGATGCAAACTTATCTCCTGATGAATTTACCAAACTCTTAAAATAAAAATTATTTAATCACATCATTGTAATTCATTTATAAGAACCAGAGCACTTGAAAGCCCCTTTTCAATAGACTAAAATCTTTTTGAGGTGCGTAATAAAAAGAATTAATAAACTCCAGCATGCTTTCATTGATATGGAAGGAAATGGTTATCGCCCTATTTCAGTTTATCTTTAAACACCTTCTTAAACTTCTCAAGCTTTGGTGCAATTACAAAAGCACAGTAACCCTGGTTGGGATTGTTGTTGTAATAATCCTGATGATACTCTTCAGCAGGGAAGTAATTAGTTAACGGAGAAATTTCTGTAACAATTGGATTATCCCACGCACCTGATTTGTCAAGTTCGAGTTTATATTTTTCTGCAAGCTCTTTCTGTTCATCATTATGATAAAAAATAGCCGAGCGGTACTGCGGACCAACATCATTTCCTTGCCTGTTCAATGTTGTCGGATCGTGAGTCTTCCAGAAAACTTCGAGTAATTCATCGTAGCTGATTACAGAAGGATCATAAGTAATTTGTGTAACTTCAGCGTGACCGGTTTTTCCAGCGCAGACTTCTTCATAAGTGGGATTAAGAACTTGCCCGCCAGCGTAACCTGAAACAACCGAATGAACACCTTTAAGATTTTCAAAAATTGCTTCGGTACACCAGAAACATCCTGAGCCAAATGTTGCTTTTTCTAAATTATCCATATTCAAAATCTCTCCCGAATCCTTTTTGTTTTCTGATTGAATATTATTCGATTTGTTTTCACATCCACCAAAAGTCATAACTGACATTGCTGCAAAAAATATTAATAATCTCAACGTGTTTACCCTTCAATTTATATGATTTTCAAAAGAAAGATTAGTGTTTCTTTGCTTCTTATCAAGTGAAATTCTTGCACATAAAAAACCCCGCAAAAGCGGAGCAAAACAGTAAATTTTGTTTTTGTGCATCCTGCGGGACTCGAACCCGCGACCTGCTGATTAAGAGTCAGATGCTCTACCAACTGAGCTAAGGATGCGGGGCAAAATTAAGGAAATTTTATAAGGTGTGAAAGATAATCTGGCAGGGAACTGGCCTTTCCCTGCTAAAATTTGTGGAGATTTTAGGGCTGTGGGACTACTTTTTTTTCGAGTCGGGCGGATTATCCAACTTGTCTAGGAAAGAAAAATATACTTGCATTATTTCAGTTTTTAGGAAGTCGGATTGCATTTCATACTCTGTATATTTTTCAAAAAACCTGTGCGAAAGTTTTGAAAATAAGATTTGAGTAAGTAATGCTGCTGTTTGCTCTTTTGATTGTTCCATTATTAACCTCAGTCAATTAAAGTTGTTTAAAAAACTATTATAGAAATGTTTTAAAAGCACTGCTTACAACAACATCAATTATGCCGTTGGTTATTTTGGTTATTCTTATTTTGGATAAACCCAGTTGTTTCAGTGCTTCCATTTGTGCAAGATCCTTTTTCCCTTTTAATAAGAACTCAAAATCTGCCTGACTCAGCGCACCCGACGCAAGTCCTTCTGTCCATCGTTCAAGATCTGACTTTACTTTTTCTATGAACAGGGTTCCATCTTTCAGCAGCTCGTCCTTGTATTCATCAAGATTTTCTTTTGCAAAATCCAGCAAATCGGTTTTAAGCGTAGAAATAAAATCGTTGAATGTTGGCATATAATTATCCTTTATTTAAATTCTGATGGATCTATTTTTCCGCTTTCGAGACCGATAATTGTATCGAAGGCATCGCTGACAAGTATTTGCATCTCAGTTACAAACATTTCAGAAAGTGATCCTTCTGTCTCCCATCGTTTTAGAAAACCCCCCAGAAGATTTCCTTGTTCATTAATCAGTATTTCCCATTGTTCGGTAGATATTTCATTATCCGGCCGGCCCTTGGAAAACTCGAATGCTTTATCCAATTCTGTTGTCAAATAAAACACTTCTTCTTCATAGTCTGCAAAAGGCATTGTTGCGAAAGACATAAGATTCAAAGATTCTACCTTTAAATCTACAGCCTGCTTGTAAGCTTCAGGACTGAAAACTGAAATGGAAGCACAGGACCATATTGTCAGTGAGAGAGTTAGTGCTGAGAGCAATGGCAGTAATTTAGCTTTAGTTATCATATTGGAATTTCCATTAATCGATTAGTAAATATTAGTAGTCAAGCGATTCAAAACATCTTTGTATTATATTTAACTTTAAATTAGCAAATAAATTTATAAATAAACAAAAAATAAAAATATTTATTCTAAATGAAATCAGACAAGAATTATTCATCTACAAAGGATAGCTTGGCTCCTCTGTTTGTAATTATCGCTGCAAGCTTGTGGGGGGTGGATGGAATAGTTCTTCGTCCCGCTCTTTATAGTCTTCCTGTTCCACTGGTAGTTTTCGTAGAAAGTACAATTGTAGCAATTCTACTTTCGCCGTATTTCATAAAGCAGATACCATCGTTAAAAACATTACAAAGGAAAGATTGGCTGGCTTTTTTTTTGGTGGCATTACTTGGTGGAGCGATTGGTACGATGGCCATAACTAAAGCTCTTTTTTATGTGAACTTTGTTAATCTTTCTGTAGTAATTCTTCTTCAAAAATTACAACCGGTTTTTGCAATAACTCTTGCTGGCATTTTTCTTAAAGAAAAATTGGCAAAACAATTTTTCCTGTGGGCCGCATTAGCGGTCATCGGTGCTTATTTTATGACATTCGGAACGAATCTGCCGGATTTTATAACGGGAGATAAAACCACAACTGCAGCAATGTTTGCGCTCATTGCAGCGCTCAGTTTCGGATCATCGACTGTGCTAAGTAAGAGGGCTTTGAGAAATGTAACTTTTGAGATGGGAACATATTTACGGTTTCTTTTCTCAGCAATCATAATGTTGGTGCTTGTTATTTCTTTAGGTGATATAAAAAGCATTTCTGATATCTCTGTAAATCAAGCTGTTATCTTTTTAATCATTGCCTTTACTACCGGTGGGGCAGCAATCTTTTTTTATTATTATGGATTGAAACGAATAACCGCATCAGTAGCTACTATTTGTGAACTTGCCTTTCCGCTAACAGCTGTATTGTTGGAATATTTTTTAAGGGGAAATATTCTTAATGTCGTTCAATGGATCGGGGCGGGAGTGTTAATTTTGAGTATTGTAAAAGTCAGCATAGCCCAAAATCAATCAAGTAGAAATACCGGCAATTAATACCGGTATTTAAATAGTTTATTTATTCCTTCTCACTCCATGGCGGTGTTATGCCGTTCATTCTTGCATAAGCTATAGATTGACCTAGGTGTTCGTGATTATGATTAAGAAGAGTAATCATAAAATTCCTCACCGAAAATTTCATTCCGAAAGCTTCAACTTCTTTGTTAAGATCCTCCTCAGTGAAATTGCCAGCAGTTTCTTTTACCACATCAAACGACTTCTCGAGCATGGCAAGAGCAGTTTTTTTATCCGTTTCCTTGCTGCTTTCACTCATATCAGGTTTTGTTCCATTCATAATGCTCAGAAAATAGTGGTTAGCCTCAGCACTGTGAACGTAAACCTCGCCAACAGACCTTACCTCTTCGCCCGGTTTCCAGCTATATTTATCCTCCGGCATGGCTTCGGCAAGCTGCATAAGTCTGCCTTTTATAAAATCAACCTGTCCAAGAAACTCCTGAACAAAAATGGGCTGCTCGGCAATGGTTATTGACGTGGTGAACAGTATAGCTGAGCAGAAAATCAATGCTCTCAATTTTGACATAGTGCCTCCTTAAAAATTGTTTATTAAATAATTGAAATAACTGCGGGAGAGAATATATTTAATTCAGTTGACAAATAGCAAGCGTTTTATTGTTGAGCTGATCTGTAAACTGTAATTTTACAAATATTTTTCTGTCGTATTGTCTTTGTTACTCAAATACCGCTTGCCTAAATTGCGCATCAAATTTTTCGAAAGGAACTTCTGTGGAAAAGACAAGTATGCTCACTCAGATTAAATCTGGATTTCAGCCTTCATTCTGGGTTGCAAACGGTATGGAGCTTTTTGAAAGGCTTGCATATTATGGCCAGGCTACTATACTCAGCGTTTTCCTCAGAGATCATCTCAAGTTCAACGAAGTTGAAGCGGGGCAACTCTCGTCTATTTTTGGTGGGCTGATTTACTTTCTTCCTATTTTCGCCGGCGCACTCGCAGACAAGTTTGGGTTTAAGAAAGCATTTTCATTTGCTTTTTTTGTTTTAGCGATCGGTTATTTTCTTATCGGTTCAACGGGTATTGCGGGATTTGAAGGTTACTATTCTGACACAAATCTTTTTTTGATTCTTAGTTTTATTTTAATCTTCACTGCAATTGGCGGCTCCTTCATTAAACCAAGCGTGCTTGGAACTGTTGCACTAACAACTACAAAGGAAACCAAATCTCTTGGTTATGCAATTTACTACTGGCTTGTTAATATGGGGGCGGCAATTGGACCCTTACTTGCTTACCTTGTAAGAGATTCATTTGGAATCCAATTTGTTTACCTTGTTTCTGCTATTAGTTGTGCACTTATGTTTGTAGTCACACTGATCTTTTTCAAAGAACCACAAGCCAAACTTGAAGAAAAGAGAGAGAGTATTTCACAGGTAGTTAAAAATCTCTGGACAGTCGTAAAGAATATTAAGTTTATGTTGTTTCTTATGATATTTGCTCTTTACTGGATTGTGTTCTGGGAATTTTTTATCGTGATTCCATTTTACATTTCAGATTATATCTCACCAGAAGCACCTATTGAACTAATTCTTTCTGTGGGAGCGTGGACAATTATCCTGTTACAAATTCCTATCAACAGGTTTACTAAAAATATTCCTACTCCAACGGCAATAATGATTGGATTTGTCTTTGCTGCATTGAGTTGGTTCCTGCTTTACTTCTCGGCCATTGCCGGAATCACAGTTGGTCTTGGATTGATCATTGCGACTATCTTTATCTTTTCTGTCGGTGAGCAAACACAGGCTCCACGCTTTTACGAATACCTTGCCGACCTCGCACCAAAAGGACAGGCCGCATTATTTCAGGGATTTGCCTTCCTGCCAATAGCCATTGCCTGGACGCTAGGCGGAACATTCGGCGGTTGGATATATCATAGCTACGGCAGAAAAGAAGTTGGTCAGCCTGAGATTGTATTTCTCATTATCGGTTTGGTTGGAATCGCTGCGGCAATAATGATGTTCATATATAATGCCTATATGAAAAGAGCAAAATAGAGGATTTTATTCTCACTAATAAGAGTTGTGTGAATATTTTGGGGCGAAATTTATTTCGCAGCTAATTGTTGCAAAATGATGTTGAATAGTGCTTGGCGAGATGAATCTCTCTTTACAATTAATGACTTTAATT
>Ga0209592_1000728_pt1 | contig 10328 bp, 7 predicted proteins | sample PPLLak2March2015_2_FD_187251 | JGI IMG/M metagenome (GOLD analysis project Ga0209592, IMG submission 187251) | Freshwater sediment microbial communities from Prairie Pothole Lake near Jamestown, North Dakota, USA - PPLs Lake P8 Core (3) Depth... | ecosystem: Environmental > Aquatic > Freshwater >... | reverse complement strand
AAGCAACACCCCAATGTTATCCCCCGCCTGCCCCTGATCCAACGTCTTACGAAACATCTCCACCCCTGTACACACCGTCTTGATCGTCGGCCGGATCCCAACCACCTCCACCTCATCTCCCACCTTCACGATCCCTCGCTCCGCTCGACCCGTCACCACCGTCCCCCGCCCCGAAATCGTAAACACATCCTCCACCGGCAGCAAAAACGGCTTGTCTATCTCCCGTACCGGCTCCGGGATCGACGTGTCCACCGCATCCATCAACTTCCATATCCCACTGCACCACTGACAGTCCGCCTTCCCGCACCCACACTCCAACGCCTTGAGCGCACTGCCCCGTATCACCGGCGCCGACTCCCCAGGAAAATCATACCCCGAAAGTAACTCCCTCACCTCCAACTCCACCAAATCCAATAACTCCGGATCCTCCACCATGTCCACCTTGTTCAAAAATACCACAATATACGGCACCCGCACCTGCTTCGCCAATAACACATGCTCCCGCGTCTGAGGCATCGGCCCATCCGCCGCCGATACCACCAAAATCGTCCCATCCATCTGCGCGGCTCCCGTAATCATGTTCTTGATATAATCCGCATGCCCAGGACAATCAATGTGCGCATAATGACGCTTCGCCGTCTCATACTCCACATGCGCAATCGCAATCGTCAACCCCCGCTCCTTCTCCTCCGGCGCCTTGTCAATCTGGTCAAACGCCATGTAGGAGGCCAACTGCTTCGTCGCCAACACCCTCGTGATCGCGGACGTCAATGTCGTCTTCCCATGATCCACATGACCGATCGTCCCTATGTTGACATGCGGCTTCGTCCTCTCAAACTTCGGCTTCGACATGGCTCAAACCCTCCTTTAGGTTTTGGGGTGCACTCAAGCGACCCTTTTCAGTTGAGACAGGATCTCCTCGCTTACGGATGCTGGAACCGGGCTATAATGAGAGAATTGCAGGGTAAAGGTTGCCCTTCCCTGGGTCAGGGACCGAAGGTCGGTCGCATAGCCGAACATATTCGCCAGAGGGGCGTCCCCAACAATCACGTTGGTCCCTCCGCGATATTCCACTTTCGTCGTTTTCCCTCTCCTGGAGGTAAGGTCCGCCACGACCTGCCCCATGAACTCCTCCGGAGTAATGATTTCAATGGACATCAATGGTTCGAGAAGGATGGGGTGGGCCTGGCGAACCCCTTCCTTGAAACCCATCGAACCGGCAATTTTGAATGCCATTTCAGAAGAGTCCACATCATGGTACGAGCCGTCAATCAGGGTCACCTTGATATCGACCATGGGATAACCTGCCAACACTCCTCTCTCCATGGCCTCGAGCACACCCTTCTGGACAGCGGGAATATATTCCCGAGGGATCGCTCCTCCGACAATCCGACTGACAAATTCAAAGCCTTTGCCTGGCACCTGGGGTTCGAGGGTCAACCAGACATGACCATACTGACCTCTCCCGCCTGACTGGCGAATAAATCGACCTTCTGCTTTCACCCCCTTGGTGATCGTTTCCCGATAAGCCACCTGAGGTCTCCCGACACTGGCATCCACTTTGAATTCCCTGAGGAGTCGATCCACGATAATCTCAAGGTGGAGTTCACCCATTCCTGAAATGATGGTTTGGCCGGACTCCTCATCCGTCCTTACTTTAAAGGAAGGGTCTTCCAGGGCCAACTTCTGAAGGGAGATTCCCAGTTTATCAATATCCCCTTTTGTCTTCGGTTCAATCGCAATGGAGATCACCGGGCTGGGGAAGGTCATCGCCTCGAGAATAATCGGTTGTTTCTCGCTGCAGATCGTATCCCCCGTGGTGGTGTATTTCAGGCCGACCGCAGCAAAGATGTCCCCCGCGGTTACTTCCTGGATCTCTTCGCGTTTATTCGCATGCATTTTGAGCAGGCGCCCGATCCGCTCCCGTTTTCCTTTGATGGAATTAAAAACGGAATCCCCGGACTTCAATGAGCCCGAATAAATCCGGAAGAAAGTCAACTGCCCCGTATAGGGATCGGTCATGATTTTAAAGGCCAAAGCCGAGAGAGGGTGGCCGTTATTGGCGGAGAAGGCGAGCTCTTTTCCTTGGGCATCGAATCCTTTCACGGGAGGGATATCGAGAGGGGATGGAAGGTAGTTAATAATGCCGTCGAGAAGAGGTTGAACCCCTTTATTACGAAAGGCGGAGCCACAGAGCACCGGGATTCCTTTCAACCGGAGGGTGGTCTCTCTCAGGCCCTGTCTGATTTCTTCTTCCGTGACCTCGTGGCCGTTGACAAACTTCTCCATGAGAGTGTCGTTTCCCTCTGCCAGTTTTTCGATAAGATATTCCCTCGCGATGGAGGCTTCCTTGAGATAGGCCTCCGGAATATCCACGACTTCATAGGTCGTCCCAAGGCTATGGGGATCGTAGACGATGGCCTTCATAGTGACGAGGTCAATCACCCCATGGAAATCGTCTTCCTTTCCGAGAGGGAGCTGAATGGGCAAAGGGGTCGTCTTAAGACGATCGACCATCATCTGAAGACATCCCCGGAAGTCTGCGCCGACGCGATCCATCTTATTGATAAAAGCGATTCTCGGGATCCGATATTTATCGGCCTGTCTCCATACGGTCTCGGATTGGGGCTCCACGCCTCCCACGGCACAGAAGACCGCCACGGCGCCATCCAGGACGCGGAGGGACCGTTCGACCTCTATCGTGAAATCAACATGGCCGGGAGTGTCGATGATATTGATCCGGTGATCTTTCCAGAAGCAGGTGGTGGCCGCAGAGGTGATCGTGATCCCTCGCTCTTTTTCCTGCTCCATCCAGTCCATGGTTGCGGACCCTTGATCGACCTCTCCGATCTTATAGGTCACGCCGGTATAGTAGAGAATCCGCTCCGTCGTCGTGGTCTTCCCGGCGTCGATATGGGCCATGATGCCGATGTTGCGCGTTTGTTCTTTTAATAATTCATTTGCCACAAAGTTACCTCTTACCACCGGTAATGGGCGAAAGCCTTATTGGCCTCGGCCATTTTATGCGTATCTTCTTTCTTTTTAATGGCTGCCCCCCGGTTATTGGCTGCATCCATCAACTCTGCCGAAAGCTTTTCTTCCATTGTCTTTTCGGATCGCTGTTTTGAGAAGCCAATGATCCAGCGAATCGCCAAAGCGAGTTTCCTTTCCGGCCTCACTTCTACCGGAACTTGATAAGTGGCCCCTCCCACTCGCCTGGGTCTCACCTCAAGCACGGGTTTCACATTGTTCATCGCTTGGGTAAAAACTTTGATCGGGTCTGAATGAGTCTTCTCTTTGATGATGTCAAGGGCATGATAAAAAATCCCTTCTGCCGAACTCTTTTTCCCACGGCGCATGATCCCGTTGATGAATTTTGCGGTCAGCGTATCGTGATATTTCGGGTCGGGCAATACTTCCCTTTTTTTGACTTCTCTTTTTCTGGGCATAAAAGCTCCTTCTTCCTGGCTGATGGATGGGTTGGGAAGAGAAGTTTAGCTATTTGGGTTTTTTGGCTCCGTATTTGGAGCGGCTCTGTTTACGGTCCTGGACGCCTACGGAGTCCAAGGTGCCACGGATGATGTGGTACCGAACTCCTGGAAGGTCTTTGACCCTTCCTCCTCGAATGAGAACAACGGAGTGTTCCTGAAGGTTATGGCCGACCCCTGGAATATAGGTGGTTACCTCGATTCCATTGGTCAATCTCACTCGAGCAACTTTTCGAAGAGCGGAATTAGGTTTCTTGGGAGTGGTTGTGTAAACTCGAATACAAACCCCTCTTTTTTGAGGCGATCCCGTAAGAGCAGGGGCAGAAGTCTTACTCTTGATGCCTTTCCTTCCTTCGCGAACCAGTTGACTAATCGTGGGCATTCATGACCTCATTTATCAAAAATTAATTATTTCAACAGGTTAAAAATTAAAAAAAATTATGAGTAATTTAAGGGAAAAACTTAATAAATTTATCAGATTTTTTTCCACTTGTCAATATCTTTTTATCGGTTTTGATGAAAAATCGAGACATTTCAGCGGAAAGGGGGCGAAGAGCAGAACACCAAACGTACGGGCTTTTTATCTAACCAACTGAAATTATTATAAATATCAAATTTTTCACACAAAACATTTAATCCCTGGAAGATCCGGTTTCTGGCATGTAGCTTTCAATTCTTGCCGCCACACTGGCTGAAGCTTTTTCTCTCCCCTCTCTGACCTCCCATACTGGAACGATAGGAAAGACCTTTGTAAACAGGGCATAAAGGAGCATGAAGAGAGAGATGCAGCCTGCCAGGATCGACCACTCCACCCAGCTAGGAACGTAAAAGGCCCCCTCCACGGGCATTCTCTGTCTTGTCAACGTCGGGACGATAATGACGAACCTTTCCAACCACATTCCCAAAACGATCGAGATCGAGGCAATGACCGTTCCTCGGATAGTTCGATATTTCCTGATGGCAAGAATCGGCAAAGGAATGACGAAACACAGGGTGAAGTGGAGCCAGAAAAGAGGTGCAAACTTTCCGGATATCTTCGACCAGAAAACGGCCATATGAACCGGCTCGTTTCCATAAACGACCGTGATATACTCTGCGAAGGTGAAATAAAACCATAGGAGAGTCATGGCCATCAGGAAGACGCCGATATTATTGAAGTGAATTGGCTTGATGTAGCTTTCGAGATGATAGGCCTTCCGAAGTATGGCCATCACGACAATCACACTCGCCACCCCCGAAAAGATGGCGCCGACGACGAAGTAGGGGCCGAAGACTGCGCTGTGCCATAACGGCTGAATGGTCATGGCAAAAACAAAAGAGACGACGGTGTGAACGGTGATCATCACCGGTATGACGAGGACCGACACAAACCCGATTGCCTTATCCAGGCGACGATGTTCCTCCTCCGTGCCTCTCCACCCTAACGAGAGGATGCGGTAGAACCATTCCCTTTTGCCCCCAAGGTCCCTCAGCATCGCAATATCCGGAATAAGGGCGAGATAGAGGGAGATGGAGCTCACGGTCAGGTAAGTGGTAATACTGCAGACATCCCATAGCAAAGGGGAGGTGAAATGGGCATACCGGATGGCATAGAGCATTCGATCGGGTCTTCCCAGATCGATCAGGACACTTCCGACACCAAACATCAGAATGAAGACGGTGGTGAGTTCGGAAAGCCGGCTGATCGGCCTCCGCCATTCTGCTTTGAGGACGCGGAGGACGGCTGAGATGAATGTCCCGGCATGACTGATTCCGATGAAAAAGACGAAGTCGGTAATATAGACGCCCCAGAAGATCTGCCTGGATAGTCCAGTGACACCCAGTCCGGTTCGGTATTGCGTCACATAAGCATAAAGCCCCCAGAGAACAAGAGCGCCCAGGATTGAAATGGTGATATAAAAACCTTTCCCCGTTTTCCAGATATGCTCAAACAGGACTCTGTCTTCTCCGATGATCTTCTGTCTCTTATCAATCATAAGCGCCCAATCAAAGCTGGAGTGTTGGAGTATCGGAGTCATGGATTACTGGGCAAGCAGCAACTCAAAATTACAATGAGCTGTTCTTTAGAGTTCCATCACTCCATTATTCCATTACTCCGTCTACCCATTTTTTACAGGATGTAGTAAATTTTCGGCTTCGTCCCCAATTCCGGCATCCGCTGATAAAGGGTCTTGAACTTGAGAACTTCCCGAATCTCTGATTTAGGATCCTTCAAGTCGCCAAAGACCAGGGCTTTCTCTTTACACGCCTCGACACAGGCGGGGATCAAACCCTGGGCTAACCTTTCCACGCAGAAATTGCATTTCTCCACCACCCCCCGGGTCCTGGTCGGAAAGTCGAGGGCCACTTTCTTGATGAAGGGCCGCGGGTCTCTCCAGTTGAAACTTCTTGACCCGTAGGGGCAGCCCGCCATGCAGTACCTGCAGCCGATGCACCGATGGAAATCCATCATGACGATGCCGTCTTCCCTTCTCCAGGTCGCCCGGGTGGGGCAGAACTTGACGCAGGGCGGATTGTCGCATTGATTGCAGAGTAGCATCACGGGTTTCTGCTGATAGTCCTCCTGGGTCACCTCAAACTCATGTTCGGGAAAGACCTTCTCATAGGGGGCTTTCCAGATCCATTTGATCTCTTCTTTCAGGGTCCCCATATCGGGCACATTATGGATGCGGTGGCAGGCGTCGATACAATCCCTGCAACCTTCCTCTTTCCAGCATTTGCGGACATAAATCCCCATCCCCCATCGCTTCCGGGCCAAGGTTTCTGCATCCGGAGAGGGTTCGGCTGGTTCCTCATTTGAAAAGACCTGCCAGCCGGGCTTGACCGAAAGGCCGAGCAGGGTTAATCCTGCAACCTTCAGAAGTCCTCTTCGATCGAAATCCATTACGATTGTTTCTCCTCGAGTTGTTTTGGATAGATGTGGCAGTCCCAGCATTTATTCGTCACGCCCGCATAATTGTGACACTGGTCGCAAAACTCAGCCTTATCCTTGTGGCAGTTCATACAGGTGCGGTTGAGACTCATGGTGTACTTTTTCTTATTCTGGGCGACGTACGTCTTCCCGGCGTTCCGAACCACCGAGTTTCTCCAATCTTCCAGCAAGGTCTTATGGTTGATACGAATGACTTCCTTGGGTTCGATACATTCCTTTTTGTCGGCCGGGACCTTGGGCTTGGGGACGTAATTCGATTTGCCGCTTGCCAGATTATACCAGACCGGATAGGTGACTAAACCGAGGAAGAGGATCAACCCCGGAATGATCTTTCTGCCATCATACATGATCATGTTTTTCCCCCTCACCCTCCCCTCTCCCCGCCGGCGGAGAGGGGGAGATAGAAGAATCAAGAGGCTCGCCGCGGAGGTTGGTGGTTCTTTCCTTTTCTCCTTTGACCACCAGGGCATTCCCGACCAGCTCGTGGACGCCTCCTACCTCCACCCCGGGAACCCAATATTCCAGAAGGGGAGGAAGGGTTGCCTTGTCAATGGCACAGATACAGGCAAGGAGATTCACTCCATACTCCCCCTGGACATACTTGACCGCATTCGCTCTCGGGAAGCCCCCCCGTAAACGCATCTCCATATTTTCATCCGAGCCCAGCCCCGAGCCGCTCCCGCAGCAAAACGTCCTCTCCCGAATCGTGTTTTCCGGCATTTCGTAAAACTCCGGGACCACGTTCCGGAGAATGAACCGGGGTTCCTCCAGCAGGCCCATGCCGCGGGAGATGTTACAGGAATCATGGTAGGTCACTTTCCATTTTGCGTTTCTGCTTGGGTCGAATTTCAATCGATTGTTCTTGATCAGGTCGGCGGTAAATTCACAGATGTGGACCATTTTGGTCGATTTTGCATGGTCAAAGGTCGTCTTCGTGACGGGGGAAACAGGCGTCTCCAGAAAATCTGCGGGTCCGTTGAAGGTATCCATATATTGATGGATCACCCTCCACATGTGACCGCACTCTCCCCCAAGGATCCATTTGACGCCCAGCCGTTTGGCTTCGCTGTAAATCTTGGCATTGAGCCGCTTGGCCAGCTCCGCTGAATGAAAGAGACCAAAATTCCCTCCCTCCGAAGCATAAGAGCTCCAGGTGTAGTCGAGGCCAATTTCGTGAAAGAGGAGGAGATAACCCAGAAACGTATACCAATGAGGACTGGCAAAATAGTCCGCAGAGGGGGAGACAAAGAGAATCTCAGCCCCTTTCCGATTGATTGGGACCTCCACCTGAACCCCTGTGATGTCTTTGACTTCATCCACGGCAAAGTCCACGGTTGACTTGAAGGCATTCGGAGGAATGCCCAGATGATTCCCCGTGCGGTAACAATTCGCTGCCGGTTCCAGCACCCAATTGATATTGCAGCCCACAAGGTTGAGGAGCTCCCGGGCCATCATCGTAATCTCACAGGTATCAATGCCATAAGGACAGAAGACGGAGCAGCGACGGCACTCGGTACACTGGAAGAAATAATAGAACCATTCTTGCAGCACCTTCTCAGTAAGCTCCCGGGCTCCGGCATGCTTTCCGAGGACTTTTCCGGAAAGGGTAAAGTATCTTCGGTAAACGGATCTCAGAAGCTCGGACCGGAGGACGGGCATATTCTTCGGATCCCCGGATCCGATAAAAAAATGACATTTATCCGCGCAGGCGCCGCACCGGACACAGATATCGAGAAAGAGCTGAAAAGACCGGTAGCGCTTCAGGCGGTCTTTCATCCCTTTTAAGACGGTCTCTTTCCAGTTTTCCGGAAGTTTCCAGTCCCCCTCTGTAGGCTGCCATTCCCTCGGGTTCGGGAGCTCGAGGTACTTCTCATGTTTGGAGGCTGCCGGGTAGCAGTAGGTTCCCTTTCTGAACTCCACCGCAGACTCCATCCAGCTCCGGGCAGGAGGCGTGTAATCGATCTCAAGAGGTTTATCTTTTCCGCTCTCTTCGGACATGTCTATTCCTTTTCCACAGGGAGTCCGACTTCCTTCATCGCATCCCTGAAGTGATCTTCGTATTCCGCGTAGGTATGGACCTTGACCGGATAATCCCAAGGGTTCACGTGTCTTTCAGAACGACTGGTATTCATCAGATTTCTCGTGGGGCTCAAGAAGATTCCGGGCATATGCATCAGCTTGCTGAAAGGAAAATAGGCCACCAGGAAGCTCACAAAAAAGAGATGGATGTAGAAGAGCAGGGTGACCCCCTTCGGAAGCAAGGGCTGGAGCCGCAGCATCGCCATCACCCATTCTTTGACCTGGACCAAATCCTGCTTGTAAAAAACCCGCATGAGGACGCCGCTGGCAGCGATTCCTCCTAAGAGGAGAAGGACGAAGTAGTCCGAAGGGATTGAAATGTAACGGATCTGAGGATAGACCACACGCCGAAAGAAAAGGTATGCCAGGGCGATGAAGATCAGAAAGTCTGTGATATAGGGGACAGGGAACAAGCGAAAAAAGCCCTGAAAAATGGAATCGACTCTGATCAGGACGACGATGCAGCCGGGCAGGGGCTCGATAAAAAATCTCAAATGCCTCACCCCGATCACAAGAAGGGACCAGTGGAAAGCCATGGCCCCCAGCCAGAGAAGGGTGCTGGTCCTGAAGAGAAGTCTATGAGGTGCCTCAAGCTCGATCTTTTCATTCTTCAAGAGGGAGCGGAAGAGGAGGATTTCGAGCGCCAGTCGCTTCACCACCCCCCCTGTCGTGAAAGGACTGTTGATGTTGTCCGGTTTTATCCAGGAAAGTGATTTTTGCTGTCCCGAGACCGTCGGGATATGGAACGGAACCGGAGCGCTTGCCCATTTCAACACCCGGTAGATGAAACCGATGATGAAGAGAAGAACGGCGGCATAAGGGATGAAGATGGTAAACAGGGCGTAGAGGCCCATTCCCTCCGCTCCTACCATGACAAAAGCGAGAAGCACCAGAATCCCTAAGATCGAATACCAGAGGCCCATACCTTTACCTACGAACAAAAAATGTCAAATGACAAAGGTCAAATGTCAAATGAAATCCAAATTCCAAAGTTCAAATTAGAACTTCCAACTCCAAACGTGCACAATTTAAAGATTTGGAGTTAGGCTGTTTGTCCCTTTTTTCTTTCCCTCTGCTCGATTAAGACGCGGTCTCGCAGGGCGAGAGGGAAGGTGAGGGACTCGACGTATGTAAAAAATAGGTCCGCCCCGTATTCGTATTATTGACATTGGGGTATTTGTCATTCCTTTGACATTTGAAATTTGACATTTGAACTTTCGTTATCAATCCTCTTCCTTCATTTCTCTTTCGAAAGGTTCAATCTATCCATCATCCGAAGCGCCATTTCCTTCTCAGCCTTCGCCTGATTGACCCGAATCTCGCAGATCTTCTCCCGGCAATTCATATAAGCATCGAAAGCCTGAAGAGCCAATGCGTCGATTCTCGACTGAAAGGCTCGCCACGCCTCGATATTCTGCTCTCTGCAAATCTCACTCTTGAGCGTTTCTTCGATCGCCTTCTTCAGTTGAAAAATAAACCCCACTGCCTTCGAAGGAGAAAAGTCTTGAACCGATCGAATTTTTAGAATCGCATCCAGAGAGGCCTGGCACTCCCCATTTTGAACCCCTTCGCAGAGCTGTTTAAGAAGAGTTTCGATCTCGCGAGAGAAAGTGGCGCCTACGGGGTTCTTAAACTGATTCTGCTCTTTTCTCATCAGAGCGACGGTATCGGCCGGATAAGTTTCCAGGATGAGATCGAACCATCTCTTGAGAATGGCGGTTTTGTTCTGTAATAGAAGGTTTTCAAGCACCATAGAATCTAACAGTTTACTGAAAAAGTCATTTTTCTCAGACTGCTCAAAAATGCCTCCCGCCAGGGGCGGGACTAGG
>Ga0209592_1000726_pt1 | contig 10340 bp, 10 predicted proteins | sample PPLLak2March2015_2_FD_187251 | JGI IMG/M metagenome (GOLD analysis project Ga0209592, IMG submission 187251) | Freshwater sediment microbial communities from Prairie Pothole Lake near Jamestown, North Dakota, USA - PPLs Lake P8 Core (3) Depth... | ecosystem: Environmental > Aquatic > Freshwater... | reverse complement strand
TGGGGAACCATTTGCTTTGCATACGGAATACCCAATCAGCGGCAAATACACAAATCATGGCCGCGAAAACAAACCAGGCTCCGTTTATGATTGTACACCACATGAAAAATCTTTGAAGCGCATTAACATCCATAATGTTTCTCCTTTCCCTGTGTGCATTCAACGCCCAACATTATTTTTTGTTTCGACGTCAAGCTTTTATGAAAAACCAGGCCTGCTAACCATTACTGATGCAAACCTACACTTTTCAGCCTACCCTGTCAAATCATACTTTCGGGAGAAACATTACATCTCTGACCCCCGGTTTGCCTAAGAAATAGGCAGGCAGACAGGCCATGAATCAATATGGTACACCCCAAAGACTGAAGATTTCTTTTCAAAAGGTATAGGGTTATTGCCTTCTCCTTCCGAGTAGACGCCTCTCCCCAGAAGATGCCCTCTGAAGGCTTCACCCAATAATCAGCAGATCCTCCTCGAAAAATAGGAGAGTCCCGATTTTGAAGGATAAGTCTATTGGGCTAATTAAATGGCTTATGGCAGGATTGGAGCATTTACTTGGACGCCTCTGCATCAAAAGAAGAATTAGGAGGAGTGCTATTACTGTCCGCTCTTTATATGGGGGCAGAGGTAATGATTTCGGAACGCTAGAGTATAACGCTAAAGCGCAGTGCACACCTTGTTCTTGGGCCAATAGCGGTACGTCCAGTCGCACACCTTTCTCTCTCGTCACGCACCAGTGACATAGCCTCATTGGGACACTCCCCTACGCAAACGCCACATCCTATGCAGGCCTCCCAGTTTGCAACGGCTATGCCATCCCCCTGGATGGCCTCGAACGGGCAGGCGTCCTTAGAGGTAGCGCATGCTACGCAAAGTGTTCTCTCCACCTCTGCGACATAACCCGATGAAGCCATCGGTGGTGGCCCATATTTTTCACCATTGCCTCAATACCGCCACAGCAACACTTGCAGCAATTGCAAAATGAAAGAGAACCTTGTATTTTATGAAAAAAGAATTCTATTTTGAAATGAACCTTCACTTGCTCGACGATTTTCTAAAAAATTTTTTCGTGCATTTTAGAATAGCCTTGAACTCTCTCTCCTTCATGTGATATCGATATACTAAATCGGTCGGGACATATACTGGAAAAGACAATTTATCATCCACCTGGGGGAATTTAATGGACCTTGTAGTAAAGGATGAGCACGTTCAGATCGATAGACTTAAATTGGGATCCTTCGATACTAATAGCTATATATTGACCTGCCCCCTAACTGGAGACAGTGTGTTGGTGGATGCTCCTGCAGAAGCCTCCGAGATTTTGAAGGCGTTGAAAGAGACTAATCCTAGATACATATTAATAACCCATAACCATATGGATCACCTTGGCGCACTTTCTGAGATAAAGTCCAAGCTAAGGATTCCCGTTGGCGCTCATCGCATGGACGCGAAAGGTCTGCCTCTACGACCAGAAATTCTCCTTGAAGGCGGTGAAAAAGTGTCCTATGGAAATACAAGCTTGAAAGTCCTTCACACGCCCGGTCACACCCCCGGCAGTTTGTGCTTTTTAATGGGAACCCATCTTATTGTGGGAGATACTATCTTCCCTGGTGGTCCGGGTAAGACTAAGTCGCCAACTGATTTAAAGCTAATCATCGGATCCATAACCAGTAAGATATTTGTCTTACCTGATGATACTGCGATATACCCTGGTCACGGCGATTCCACCATATTAAGGAAAGAAAAGAAGGAATTTTCTATCTTTTCCTCCCGCTCCCATGATCCTAACCTGTTCGGAGACGTGCTTTGGCTTTCATCCTAAGCATTTTTTAAACGGACTACCATAATATCTCTACTCGGTGGAAGGCCTCCGCCAGATGAGAGTCCTCTCCCTCTGCTAACGACCTATATCTTTCCCTTAACCGTTCTTCCAGCTCTTGGGGTGGGATGTGTCCTACCTGACTCTTATGACACCGCAGCGCGGTCAGCTTCAAATGAAAAGTCTCAGTGATATCGGAACGGTAATTTACATCCTCCGTTCCCCAGAGCAATACCTCCTTGACCTTATGAGGATAAAGTCCTTCTCTCATCAAATCTGGGTAAGAAAGGAGATCCCTGGCATAGGGGAAGATGGCGTCTAGGGTAACTTGTCCGGTAATTCGATGATCCCGGTGCCAAACATAGCGTCGGTAGGGGTCAGCAGTTACAATGGTCTCAGGCCGATATGTCCTTATGAGCCGGACGATCTCTTTACGAAACTCAGGGTTATCCTCCAAGCCCTGATCGGGATGGCGCAGAAATATGACCTCCCTCACACCCAGCAAGTTGGCTGCAGCGATTTGCTCCTCCTCTCGAGTTTTGGCCAGTTCCTCCGGCTTCGCACTGGCATCACTCGTGCCTTTGTCGCCATTGGTGCACACCACATAAACGATCTCCTTCCCCTGACTCACCCAGTGAACGATGGTTCCGGCCACTCCATATTCTGCATCATCTGGATGAGGCGTAACCACCATCACTTGAGCGATCTTTGTTTTCATGAACGGATCTCCTCTGTGTGAAATTTTAAGAATTGTATAATATCAAACCGATTGTTACAATTACTCTAAGACATTTCAGCCAAAATGAGCAATCCCACTTATATCGTCCGAAATTATCATTCTGAGGATCTCGACAAATTAGTCCAACTGGGGACTGAAGTCCAGGCACTAGGGCAACGCTGTTGTCTAATCTCACCGTTAGACTTGATTGAGAGCGTGGGTCAACCGAATCAATCCTCTAAGAATAACGTGTTTATAGCGGAGAGGGCAGGAGAAGTTGTTGGCTGCGCAGATGTAAGGCCTGAGTTAAAGATCGGGCGGGTTGTTCTCAGATGGCTATTGCAACCTAAACATCGCAGAAGAGGGCTAGTCGGAAAGCTTGTTGATCGCGCCATCTGCCGTGCTAGAGAATTGGGTATAATGACCATCCATGCAAATATTTCGCAAGATAGCCCAATGGCTAAACAGCTTCTCACCCAGATGGGTTTTACATTCATCCGCCGATTTCTTGAACTCAAATTGGATCTTTCCGAGATGCATTTCCCAGAAATCAGCAAGATTGCCCCTCGATGCCGCCCCTTGCAACCCAGCGAGATAGAAAGATTGACTCAACTTCAGAACCGTTCCTTCACCGGCGCTTGGGGGTACAATGCCAACACTGTTGAAGAGATAATTTACCGAATCAATCTTCCCAATTGCTCCCCGGAGGACATAATTTTGGCCTTCGATTCGGATAAACCCATTGGCTATTGTTGGACGAGGATAAACTTTTGGGAAGACAAAGCTCCGGGTGAAGCTACGGGTCGCATCTACATGTTGGGCGTGGATCCAGATTACCGATGGAAAGGGTTAGGCAGGCAACTTCTGCTTGTTGGACTCTCCTATTTGAAGAACAAAGGTCTCCGAGTTGTTGAGTTGACAGTGGATAGTGGGAATAAAGTAGCCTGTGCTCTTTACAAGTCGGTGGGATTCAAGCTCTGGACAAGCAGCCTGTGGTATGAAAAGAAGCTGGACTAAGCCTGCCACGGCTCATTTGTCGATGAATTTTATTAAACCCAAAACTCTTGTGTTCCTTTGCATGCCTTAGCAGAGGAATCCCTCAGAGTGCTTCGGTATTCTTCAATGATTGCTTCGGTGATATTTGACCAGCTATACTGGGTTACGGATGCCCGGACCGAGCCAACAAGATCTGTGTTCCCTTTTGCCGTTGAAAGAAGCCGAGCGATGTTATCCGCAAGACGACAGGGATCGTTATCTATCACGACATATCCTGTCTCACCATGCCGAATAACACTTTCGGCACACCCAACCTTCGTGGCTACGACCGGTGTTCCACAGGCAAGGGATTCCAAGACCACTAACCCAAAGCTTTCATAATAAGATGGGACAACAGATAAATCAGCAGCACTGTAAAAGAAAGGCAACATTTCCTGTTTAACCAAGCCGAGAAAAATAACTGACTCATCGATCTTTAAGCTCCGTGATAGGCTCTTCAACCTTTGCATTTCTGACTGGCTATGTTCGTCGCCGCCGATCACAACAAGCTTGGTTCTTGGCTTCCGTTCCAGATATGTCATGGCTTTCAACGCGTTGTCTATGCCCTTTAGTGGAACAATCCTTCCCACAAATACAATGATGCTCTCACCATTTAAACCAAGATAGCATCGTGCAATTTCTCTCTTGATGGGTCGAAACAAATCCAAATTCACGCCACAGGGAATAACGCTAATCGTCTCAGGGGCGGCATCGTAATAGTCGATAAGATCCTCTTTTCCCTTCTCGGTAGAAGCAATAATACGGTGGCAATCCCTGACCAGTTCCTTTTCGGCGTTGATACGAAGCTCGGGTTCATCCTCCCCGATACCGATTGCATTCTTAACCGCCCCCAGGGTGTGGAACCCCATAATATGAGGGATGCACCACCACTGCTGTAGCCATTTCCCAGCCAAACCCGAAAGCCAGTAATGGCTATGTATCAGATCATATCGAAGCCCGTTCTGCTTCCTGAAATTTTCCAAGTCGTGAGCGAAATCCCCAAGATGATAATAGATTGCCGACTTCTGTGTCTCTTCTTCTCCTGCCTTGAGATGGATCAGTCGCACATTTTGCCCCAATTCTACGATCGGATCATGTATTGGCTCATGAAGACGAGTATAGACATCGACGAAATGACCTCGCCTCCCGAGCTCACAAGCTAACTCTCGTATGTAGATGCTCATGCCTCCTGTATTTTCTCCACCCACTTGGCCCAAAGGACAACTGTGAATGCTGAGCATCGCCACCTTCAATTCATATCCCTCCCGAATCCTCCTATTGCTACTGCCAAACCAGGTGCCACCCTCTTACTTTCATTCATTTAAAAGTTATCTGGCAACCGGACAGAGCAATTTCTTTGCCTCCTAAGCGATGTTTGTACTCTTCGGCTCCCTTTAGAAAGTCAAATTTACCCCTTCCTCTTTCGACACTGTCTTTGATACACAAGATTTTTGAAATTAACCCTATGCCTAAAAAGCGATATTGAAGATCATAACCATTATTATAGAGAAACACCGTGTTATGGTAGTCAAAACAGATCACCGCGGCTGCAGGTAATGCATTGAGTTCCAGGATACCAAGCCTTAGGAGTCCTGCTTGAGCCATAGCCTTCATTAGCGACGTGAAGAAGGATTCCATCCGGGCAGTCAAAAAAATCGCCTTATCCTGCCTGCTTTCCCGGAAGAGCCTCAGAAAGATGGCAATGGACTTTGAAACAGACTCGCTATCTTCAATCATGCGGTAATTTACGTCACCCGCTTCCCACAATCTCTTCAATTTGCGCCTAACTTCATGCCGCTGCTTCTGGGTCAATGATCCTAAATATTCCTGCCAGCTAGGGGGCAAATCCAACTCCAGAGAAACGTCCTCCACGTTGCAAGAGACTTCATATTTGCGGTCTCGGGCAATATTTATAAGATGAGTAAGCACAGTCGAATTGGGCCTCAAGGGCCTCAGATTCAGCCGGCGGATGTCCCTCCGCCTCAAGTCATCAAGCAAGATGTTGAAAAAATCAACTTCCCTCCCTTGAACAATCATAAAGTCTAAATAGTCACAAACATCGGCGCTACCGATGAAAAAGGCCTCACCTCCCCTTAATAGAAGTGGAGCAATCCCGATGAGGGTCCCTCCTTGTCCTTGTCTGACAGCGCCCAAATAGAGCTCGGCTCCGAATCCGAATTCATGCCACCAGACTTCGAGCCAAGGTGGCAAAGTGAAGATACAGTCCCACATCGAAGGATGCGGGGATTCGAGCCAATAAGAAGTAAGGCTGTCAAAACTCTCCAAAGTAATATTATAACCTGGTTTCCCCATCGATTAGATCCAACCATTACCCCCATGATGCACCATCATTCATAACCCATCTGATCTGTTCATCAGTCTCCAGAGCGTGGGGGATGTATTTTCTCGTCCAATGGATTGCTGCCTCACTCGATAAACTGAGAATCTGCTTCGCAAGATAAGCCACAAACAGACCTGTCCTTCCTAACCCAGCATGACAGTGAATCACAATATTCTGTCCGGCTTCCGCCTGCTCGACCGTTTTCTTGACTGCCCCTTCAAGATCTTCTCTTGAAGGCACATCAAAATCGGGGATGGGGAGATGAATGACCTGAAATCCTTCCTGCAGATAGAGAGATTTCAAGTTCCGTCCTGTCCTTTCCGTGCACTCTTCCTCTTCAGCGAGGAGAACAATAAGAGAACCCTTTTCTTGCTTGAATTGGAGAAGAGAATCCCCTCGAGGGTCATAAACCGAAAAAGGCATCGGACTCCGAAAGATACGACCGGGCAAATGGAATGGTAATTCTGTTAAAGACACCGACTCAGCCTCCTGCATCCCATCTCGATTGGATAAGTATAACCCAATTCAAGAAATTATCTCATCTCCGCCACGAGTTATTCAAATCGATCCAGGGGCGAAGGATTGTAAAGACATAAGGCTCGTTCAATTCCGGAACAGGTTCATTTAACTCAAAAACATCAATTCTCACTTGTTGTCTCTCCAATGAAACTTCTCATCCTCTTTGCCTTGGTGACTAAGTCAATGGATTTTCCACTAGAATTGATTTCTTGTTTTCTGTTCCTTTAATATCAATCGCTTTTAATAACCATTATAAAAGAATCTTAACATCTTGGGGAACGTTTTTTTTACTGAGAAGAGGGTGGAGATTCTCAGAATGCGCTGTTGGACTTTAAGGTCCTATCGATTACCAGTTGCTCTTGTATAGAGGGAAGAAATCCAAAATTCACGACTTCAGGGAAAATTACCCACAGGAATCCCAGAAGAACCAAATTCCAATTATTAAACACCAATTACAGATAAATTACCCATGGCCGTTTGGGCACCCCGTCTGCCGATAAAAGGGCGGAAGGCAGGTGGTAGACAGGGGGAACGCACCCTACGATCCTTAGGGTTTGTCATTTCCCGTTAATCCGTTATAATATTTAGTATGAAAGTAAGGGAAATCTTTTCCAAGGCCATTTTGACCAAAACGGCGATCTCCAGTTTCGATTACTGTATCAACCCCTATGTTGGATGTGGTCATGGTTGCCGGTACTGTTATGCCAGTTTCATGAAGCGGTTCACTGGTCACCTGGAACCGTGGGGGGAGTTTGTCGATATCAAGGTCAACGCTCCTCAACTCTTGAGAAAACAGTTGAGGAGAGCGAAACCGGGGGTCGTTGCTCTCAGCACGGTGACCGACCCCTACCAACCACTGGAAAAAAATTACCAATTAACTCGAAGATGTCTGGAGGCTCTTCTAGAGCATCAGTTTTCTATAAATATCTTAACTCGTTCCCCTCTTTGTCTGAGAGACATCGATCTATTTAAACAGTTTAGGAATATCGAGGTTGGATTCTCTGTTACGACGCATGATGAAGCTATCAAAAAGATTTTTGAACCATATTCACCTTCGATCCATTCCAGAGTTGAGGCACTGAAAGCTCTTCGCAATCAAAAAATCGGGACATACGCTTTTATTGGGCCCATGCTCCCGCTGGATCCCAAACCTTTGGTAACGATGTTAGACGGTTTGGTCGATGAGGTTCTCATCGACCGGTTGAATTACACAAATAAAGTGAAATCACTCTATCGCAAAACCAAGCTGGATAAATATTTGGAAGAGGACTATTTTCATTATGCTGGATTGGAGCTAAAGGAGCGTTTTGAGAAAAAAGGAATTGAAGTGTCGATGTGCTATTAATCCCCCCTCGCCCCCCTTTAGTAAAGGGGGGTATGGGGGGATTGGATAATGAGGAAACCATGACGATTGGAAGATTTGGATTGAGAAGAAGAGATTACGACTTTCCACCCTTCAGGCCGCCCAGTGAGGCCAACAGCCTTCTCTTAAGAGTAACCCGGGGCTGCCCGTGGAACCGGTGCACCTTCTGCTCCATGTATAAAGCGACCAAGTTTGAGATCAGAGATATTGGAGAGATTAAGGCGGACATCGAAATGGCAAGGGAACTCTATGGAGATAGGGTCGGGACTGTTTTTATTGGTGACTCCAATAGTCTGACAATCAAGACGGATATACTCGTCGAGGTTTTAAAATCCCTCTATTCCTCTTTTCCGCATCTGGAAAGAGTGACCAGTTATGCCAGGGCGAAGACGCTGGCCAAGAAACCATTAGAGGATCTGGAAAAGATTCGTCAGGCAGGGTTAACGAGGCTCCATGTGGGTCTTGAGACCGGAGATCGAGATCTCCTGAAGGAAATTGAGAAGGGGGCCACTCCTGAAGAGATGGTCGAAGCCGGAAGGAAATCGAAGAAAGCGGGATTTGAATATTCTTTATATGTCCTGTTGGGAATTGGCGGTGAAGAAAAATGGGAGAATCATGCGAAAGGCACCGCAGAGGTACTGAATCAGATTGATCCAGACTTTATCCGAGTTCGGACTTTCATCCCCCAACTGAATTCAGCTTTGTATAAGGCCATGGAAGAAGGCCGTTTCCATTTGCCATCTCCTGAAACAATCCTGAAAGAAACAAGACTTCTTTTAGAGGACCTTCAGGTCACCTCTCAATTTTTAAGTGACCATATTTCCAATCTCCTTCCCCTCCATGGCAAGCTCCCTGAAGACAAGGGGAGAATGATCCAGATGATTGATGAAGCCTTGAGAGAATTGGAGAAAGATGAGAGGTTAAGGGAGGAGATGGAGATGAGGAGACATCTGACCAACCTCTAACACGAATGAACCGAATGACAACGAATTACACGAATATTCGTTAAATTCGCTACCATTGGTAAAATTCGTGAAAATTTATTTGTTACAGGTGGAGCAGCTCGTTGCAGCGCACCCGCCACAGGATGAGGATGCAGTGCTCTTGAACTTTCCCCCGCTGGAGAAAGCAAAAGCTGACATCATCCGGTTGACCTTTTTGCCTTTACACTTGGGACATACGATCTTTTCGGAAGAATTGAAGACCAGTTTTTCAAATTCCTTGTCACATTGACTGCAATGATATTCATAGATAGGCATCTCAGAGGCTCCTTTACGAGCAAATTGATCATTAGCGAATTATTCCCCCCTCACCCTTCCCCTCTCCCCGCTGGGGAGAGCGAGGGGGTGAGGGGAAAATTTCAAATATATTGGGCTATCAACCCTAATCATAACATTTTTTTGATCTGATCGGCAAGGAATCGGCATCTGGCAGTGGCCTTTACTTCTCCCTCCTCTTTTAATTCTGAGGAGACCCTATGGCAGACCTCCTCTGCCTTTCTCAAATAATCCCTTTTCAATTTTTTGTTCAGCCTGAGATGAACCAGTTTTGCAAAAAAAGACATAGTCTTTGAATAGGCATTTTTATAATAGGCCTTCATCCCGAGGCTGAAGTTCATTAAGAATTGGAGTTGATGGTCGGAAGGTTCCATCTTTAAGGCTTTCGAGAAATAGAGGGAGGCGAGGTCATAATGTCCGCTTTGCAGATAACTTCGACCAGCCAGGGAATAAGCGTCGAGCAATCCCTTCTTAAACATGAGGTGAAAAATCTCTTTGGCTTTCCTGTTACCGTAGACCCTCTGGAGGAGAGGCTGATGTTCCAAAAGGAAGCGGACGAGGTAGGGATTTGCAGAATTCTTTTTAAAGAAATCGATCAGTTGTTCTACGGCGTCCTTGAAGAAAGACTGGGTCTCTTCCATACCCTCCTGGACACCCTGTTCAGCCCGGGAGATGATTCGCTCAAATTGTTGAAGGTAGTCCCTTTCATACTCATAGGCGGCTTTACCCATCTTCGATTTGAACTGGAGGTACCTGGGACGGTAGACCTCCATCTGGTAAATATTTTCTCTCAGCTTCATGGCCTCATGGAAAATGGAGCCGATGGCGAGATCAAGAAGCCATTCATTCCTGTGAATCGGCCCTTTCGCACCGACTCGGAAAAGGAGGTGGCTTTGCTCTTTCAGGTTGTAGAGAAGGCTCTGCCTCCTGTCATCGACCCAATTTCCGATATCTGAGAAGCGGAGCTTTCCCTCTTTGTATTTTTTAAAAATCTCCTGGAAGGCCACCTCTGCAAGAAGAAGCCTTCTGACCATTTCCAATAGATTCCTATTTCGATTTTCAATGATTTCTTTTTTCATTCCCTCTGTTCCAACTTGGAACTAATACAAACGCATTAAATCTCATTACCCCCAACGGATTCGCCCCTCACCCCATCCCTCTCCCCAGCGGGGAGAGGGGAGGGTGAGGGGGGCCTCATGTCAAAAAATGAATGCGTTTGTATTAATATACCAAGTCTTTTGAATTTTGTGAAGACCAAAAAAATCAAC
>Ga0209592_1000725_pt1 | contig 10340 bp, 9 predicted proteins | sample PPLLak2March2015_2_FD_187251 | JGI IMG/M metagenome (GOLD analysis project Ga0209592, IMG submission 187251) | Freshwater sediment microbial communities from Prairie Pothole Lake near Jamestown, North Dakota, USA - PPLs Lake P8 Core (3) Depth... | ecosystem: Environmental > Aquatic > Freshwater >... | reverse complement strand
GGCCAAGGCTCCACCTCCCCCAGTCTGGGGGAATTGATTCAGGAAGAAATGGAGAAACGTGGGGAAGGATTGCCTTCCAACAAGGAGGGAGATGGATAAGAAAATGTCAAATGTCAAAGCTCAAAGCTCAAATTTCAAAGGAAATCCGAGGCGTTAAGAAAAAAGAGGCGTTTTGGAAATTGAGAAATTTGGAATTCATTTGACATTTGGATTTTGGCATTTGGAATTTATTCGTGCTGCTGCAACCTCTGCCAGGTAAGTTGACCATAAGCCCAAGAACCAAGACTTCACTCCATCCAAAATCAAGCTCTCTTGACATAAATATTCCTCACAATGTCCCTATCCAGCGCAAGGGTCGTTTCCCCCATCTGCAAGACATAGGAAGGGTTTTTCTGGTGCATCCTGAGAACGCTGCCCGGAACGATTCCCAGAGTGCTCAACCGGTCAAGTCTCTGGTGTGATTTGGGTGCGATAAAGACGATCCGACCCTCCTCGCCCAATCCCAATTCCTCAAGGGGAATGACGAGAGGTTTCATCTCCTTTTTGAATTTTGAACAGCAGTCTCCCCTTGGAATCGGCTTCCCATGGATGCAAGTCGGCGGATGACCGAGAAAGGTGCAGACGCTTTCCGTCACCCCGGGACTCAAGATGTGTTCGAGTTTACAAGCCTCCTCTTCGACTTCCTCTTCGGACATTTCAAAGATTTCATGGAGAAGCCTCTCGGTCAGACGGTGACGTCGAACGATCTCTCTCGCTTTCTCCTCCCCGCGTTCCTTGAGGATCATTCGGTTGCCTTCAATCTGAAAGAGATCGTCCTTGATCATCTTGCGAAGAATGGATCTCGCTTCAACGTCCTGGGTCGTCTCAAAAAGGTGATCCATGTCAGAGACTCCTTCTTCTCTTAACGTCCAGATGAGTTCGAGGAGTTCGTCGATCCGGTCTTCTTCGACTCCGTCAACAGATGCGCCCACCCTCTGATGGAGGCCTCGTTTCGATTCGGATTCTTTCGTCATGGTTTCACCTTTCTTTTCCAGAAGGATTTAAAAAAATCGACGATAGCCGATTGTTCCTTATAGCTGTATCCACAGTGAGGACAACAAAGGAGATTGCAGTTTTTTGAAAGTAGGCATCCGGAGTGGCATTTCATCTCCTGTGGAGAGAATTGCTTTCCGCAAAGCGGACACTTTTGCAGATCAGGTTTTGACATTATACGTCTCCAAAATCAGATACCAATCCACTTCAGCAAGAAATTCACAACTCCTCCCACCCCAAAAGCAATGGGAATGACTGCCGCCGATATCCACAGAGCTTTTTTTACCCCCCTCTCTTTAATCATCATAAAAAACTGGGCGATGCAAGGAATGAAAAGGGTGATGGTGACCAAACTGACCAGAATTTGATGGGCGTTGAGGTGTCCTCCCTTGGCCAATACGAATAGACCCGCTGCTCCGTAGTCTCTTCTCAGGAACCCGATAATGAATGCCTCGGTCACCCTGGCGGGAAGGCCCAGCCAATAGACAACCACCGGGGTCGCAGCCTTTTCCAAGAGGGTGAGTATATTTGTCTTATGCATGCCAAAAAGAATGAGAGTTCCCAGGATGAAAAGGGGAACAGCTTCCTTTAAGTACCATTCCATGCGAGCGAGGGTTTTGACCAACACATTGGAGAGCAGCGGAATCCTCAACGGTGGGATCTCTAAGATGAAATCCGAACCCTCCCCCGGGATCACCCGCGATGCCAAATAACCCACAAGGATGAGAATGCCCATAATGATCAGGATCCATGTCCAGAAGTAGAGGGCAGGGAGGCTTGCAAACATTCCAAGAATGATTCCCAATTGAGCAGAACAGGGAACCCCGAGCGCCAGTAGGAGCGTCACGATGGTCCGATCTTTTTCGGTCTCCAGAATCCGTGTAGTCATGGTGGCCATCGTGTCACATCCCAGGCCCAGAACCATGGGCAGAACCGCCTTACCATTGAGGCCCATCTTTTTGAAGATCTGGTTAGTCATCACGGCCAGTCTGGGTAAATACCCGGAATCCTCCATCAGCCCAAAGACCAGAAAGAAGCACCCGACGATGGGAAGAACGATCGCAACGGCGTAAGTGAGAGCCATCGTGATGACGCCATAAGGGCCGATAAAAAGCTCTTGGAAGAAGGGAATAGGGATCAAACGCTGGATGAGGTAGGTGATGGGGGGAAGGAGCCATTTCCCGAATAGGGTTTCCTCCAAAAATTTGACACAGATCTGGGCTCCGAAGACTCCGACAAATTCATAAGTGGTCCAGAGGATGAACAGAAGGATGGGGATCCCCCAGAAGGGGTGAATGGAGAGATTTCCGAGAAAGGAGGCGACCGATTTAGGTGCCTCTCCCCTGAGGCCCATGACCCGTGGCAGCAGTTCATCCACCTTTCGGGACCTGGCCTGATTGATCAAGTAGCCGATTGGGTCGGCAAAATGGCCTTGGATCTCCTGTCGGATTCTTTCGATTTGTAGAATGTCCTCCTCTTCCAGATTGCGGTGGAGCCAATCCGCCAGGCTCTCGTCCCCCGAGAGCAGCATCAGTGCCAGAGAACGCCTGGAAATAGACGCCTCTGGAAGGAAAGGGATGATTTGTGAAACACCCTGTTCAACGGCCTCCGGATAGTTGATCGGGATTGAAGAAAGAGGGTGACTCATCAGGTTTTCTTTGATCTTCTCCAGACCTTTTCGTCTTGTGGCTACGGTTTTCAAGATGGGAGTGCCCAAGATCTCCGATAAGGCCTGAGTTTTAATTTCGATACCTCTGCTCTTCGCCTCATCCCACATGTTCAAGAGGACGAGGAAAGGAAGCCCCATCTCCAGCAGTTGAAGCGAGATGAGAAGGCCTCGACGAATATTTTTGGCGTCCATGACCTGGATCAGATAGCTCTTGGACTCCTTGAGAAGAATGTCGCGAGTGACTTTCTCATCCTCTGACATCGGAATGAGGGAGTTGACCCCCGGGGTGTCCAATACTTGAAGTTTCTTTCCGTGAGCGACCAGGGTTCCGGTGGAAACCTCCACGGTGGTTCCCGGATAGTTCGAGACGGTCACGTACTTACCGGTGAGGTAGTTAAAAATGACCGATTTCCCGACATTCGGATTCCCGATGAGAATCACTTTTTCTCCGTCGGACCCGGCCGGTGTTGATTCAGTTCTTCCACAAGATTCCATCCCTTATCTCTTTCTCCCGCTCGTTCTTTTCTTCCGGGTACATTCCTCGCACCGGCCGTAGAGTTCCATGAGATGATGGGAAATCTTAAAACGGTAACGTTGGGCAATCCCCTTCTGGAGGGCTTCAAGGGTTTGGTCCTCAAACTCAATAATCTTTCCACAATCGAGGCAGATGAGGTGATCGTGGTGGGTTCCTTCTGAGGCAGGTTCATATCGCGTCTCCCCATCCTCAAATTTTCTCCGGGTGGCCAACCCCAACCGGATCAAAAGCTTAAGGGTGCGGTAAACGGTGACGTAGCCGATTTTAGGGTTGGCTTGAGCCACCTGGGCATAAATTTGTGCGAGACTCTTGTGTCCGGAGGAGTTCAGGAAGATGTTGAGAATCTCTTCCCGTTGTTTGGTCGCCTTCAGGCCTTCTTCTGAGATGCGTGTTTTAAAGAGGTCAGGTTTAATCAAATGCCCCAATTTTGAAATTGAATTTCAATTTCATATTAACCCATCTCCCCTGGTATGTCAATGCCAAAATTGACCTGTCTTCTTCTCTCTGTTAATATTTGTAACGGAACGAACACCCCCTATGGCTCCCTCTGCTAGTCCAAATTTAGACGGATACGAAAAAATCGTTACCCACAATGACTTCGACGGGGTTGTCAGTGCCTCTCTCTGTTCATGGGTTCTAAAAATTCAGAAGGTGATGTTTACGGGCCCCATGACCATCGCACGCTCTCAAATCACGATCACCGAGAAGGATGTGGTTTGTGATCTGCCTTACCCCCTCCAATGCGGGCTCTGGTTCGATCATCACGAAGGCAATCTTCAGGAACTCACCCTGCGCAAGATTGATGTCAAATCGATCCCCGGCCGGTTCGATTTAAAACGGAGCTGCAGCCGGGTGGTTTATGAATATTTTTCTGAAAGAGAAGAGCTTCCCCCCTATTTCTTGAAGGCGGTTGAGGAGGCGGATGTGATTGACAGTTTTTCATATTCTTCCATAGAGGATTGGAGGAGGGAGACTCCCGGAAAGGTGATGGATTCAACCTTGAAGGTCCTTTTCCAATCGGCAGAGGATCAAGCCAGCTACATGCGAAACTTAGTTCAACAACTTCGAGACCGTTCCATCGAAGAGGTATCCCGTCTCGACTTTGTTCAAAAGCGGTTAAGGCAATATTTAAACGAAGAGGAAAGGATGCTTCGAATCATTCGGGATGCCTCTTATTTCACCGACGAGGACAAGAAGAAGGAGGTGGTCGTGATCGATCTCACCCCTTATCAACGCAGGCCTCACCTCATCAAGAATCTTGCCTTCCTGGTCCATCCTGAAGCCCTGGGGGTTTTGGAGATCTATAGCCTGACGGACCATCAAGGGGTGAAGAGTAATCATTTCGGTCTCTCCATGTCGCTTTCCATCCATGGGAATAAGAAAGACCAGGGCAAGAATATCGGTGAGATCATGCGAACTCTAAACATCGGAGATGGCCATCCGGGGGCGGCCGCGGGGACGGTTCGCTGTCAATCCAAACAAGAAATGCTGAAGAAGAAGAAGGAGTTCCTGGGCCAGATCTTTAAGCTCTGGTCTTCTCAGTAAGGTTTGCTGAAATCAAAGAGGTCAACAAGGGAAAACAGGAGGGCCCTTGGAGCCCTCCCGGAGAGATTACATTCCGAAGAGAGATTCGTAGGCTTTTACGCCAGCCTTGTACCCTGCCTCATTTTTCCCCCATTCGGTGTGGCACCCGTTGCACGAATTTGGAACGACGTTTTTCGGGTCTTTCTCGAACATCTCCAAGCTTAACCTGGGTCTGATGATTCTAAAGTCGTGGTTGTGAATGTCTCCTGCTTCTGCTGAAGCAGCCGTTTTCACCATATGACAGGAGGAGCATCGGCTGGTTCCCCGGGTCTCCGGGGCATAGTTGTGCTTGGTATGGATCCGGATGGCCCAAGAGTTGGCAAACTTTTTGTCCTTTCCGTGACAGAACAGGCAGAGGTTATTATTGTGATCGGCTTTGATCAGTTGGGATCGGCTGGGCCCTCCATGGGGATTATGACAATCGAAACAGAGAACCCGTGCATAGAAATGACCGCTCTTTTGAAAGTCGAGCCATTGCTGATGATGGGATTTGGAATGAGCTTGCGGATCTCCCCAGATTCCAGGTTTAAATTGGTAGTAGTTGGACAGGGGATCTCCTATTTTATAAGGTCTGTTGTCCTTGTCATTCCATGGGAATTCAAAAGTCCCATTCGGAACGCTGACCCCTCTCGTATGGCATTGGCCGCAAACCTCCAGGCTTCTTTCGTGCTGTAGTTTTCGGGGATGGATGATTCTCCCCTTGGTCTTGGGAGCTTTGACGTGTTCGGAGCCGGGACCGTGACATTTTTCGCATCCGATATTGAGTTCCACATATTTAGATTCGTATCCTTTGTCAACCTTTTTTAATACAAGCCCAGTATTATGACAGCCGGCACAACTCATCTCAAACGATTTTTCTGCAGGAGGCTCCTGCAGGCTACCATCTTCCTTGTACCAGTTCTGGAGGTTGTAAGGAACCCATCGAGAGGTAGCCTGGTTCCATTGGAAGGGAAGGATATAGTGGTTGTTTCCGATCTTGACTTGATAGCGTTGTTTCCATCCCCATCCCCCATAAGTCCTCACCACGGTATAAGTGGCTTCTTTAGAAGGGTCTTTTGCATCGACTAAAGTGGCTTGATGAACGTCTCCGGGTCCATCCTCCAGTTTGATAATGACTTCCGGGATGTTTCCGGCTTTTAGTTTGAGCATGCCCTTCCATTCGACCACCAGTGTATCGTTGGTTCGACTTAAGATTTGTTGGGATTTGTTGTGGAGCGTGTCCTTCCACATGTCGTAAATTGAAGCGTGACAAGACATGCATTTTTTGGAGCCGACATAAGCGGCCTGAGCCATGGCCAACGAAGGGACAAAGATTAGAAGAGACAGGAAAAATGGCCATAGCAATACAAGAGATTTCTTCATCGTATCTGTCCTCCTTTTGTTTACATTCTCTAAGGTGAAATTCCTTTTCATCTATGGATAGGAAAGCAGCCCTTTCCTTGCCAGAGCGATATGTTCTTCTTTTGCAATATGGGGATGATGGCACCGGGTACAGGATTTCAAGCCATTCTCTCTCGCTATCTTCCCACCCTCGAGAGCATCCGCTCCCATCATCATCTCCTGATACTTTTCACCCGGGCCATGGCATGCCTCACAGCCGATGTTTTCCTCTTTGTAGGTTCGCTTATCCGGGTCATACCCAGTGGCGTGGCAGGGAATACATTTGGTTTTGTCTTTTTCATTTTTGATATGGGTGAAAGCTTTCGTTGCCATGGACGACTTTTTCCAGGTGTCGATATGTTTCTTATTTAGGCTTTCATGACATCCAATACAGGAATCGGAGCCGAGATAACTTGCCTCTTCCTGGGTAAAGAAAGGTCGTTCTTTAGTAAGAGGCTCTTCGGGTAACACCGGTGCCGTCTTCTCCCAGCTACGAATGAAGGCAGTTAATTGATTGATCTGCTCCGGATTCAGTGGGCCTCCTTCCTTGTCCCCAAGAGCAACCATTCCTGTCCTTGGGATTCCTCTCTCGATGATCTTATAAAGGATGGAGTCGTCCACTGCCTCAAGGTATTTCTTTGAGTTGATAGCCCTGATCCTTTTTTGTGGCCCTCCGGTCTCTCCATGGCATCGAGCACAGTGGGTCTTGTAGAGACTTTTCCCTCTTTGGGCAGCCTCCGATCTCATCTTTTCGGCCTCCACCGTCACGCGGTGCGGTTCCAATAGCCAATAGACAGACAGAAAAGCTGCGATGGCTGCTGTCAATACCATGGCTGTGAAAATTTTCTTTGCCATTAGTTTTTCTAAGCCTTGATCACCTGGGAAGGCTCGAATTTCCTCCTTTCAATCGGACTGGCCCTGTCAACCACCACGTTTCCCGCAACAATTTGAAGTTTGTAAAGGTTTAAAGGCCGTGGAGGGGGCCCCTCGAGGACCTCTCCATTCTGATTGAATTTTGCGCCATGGCAAGGGCACTCGAACGTCTTAAGCATCTCATTCCAATTGACGATACAATTGAGATGAGTGCAGATAGCCGAAATTGCTAAAAACCCTCCTTCCGTTCTCATAATAAAGGTTCTCTCCTTACGAAACGGGATGACCTCACCTACTTTAAAATCGGTTACCTTGCCTGCGATGAATACCGTCTCAACTCTGGGTCCCTTTCGCCTTGGCCAGAGAAAGGCGATTGTGCCACCGATCAGCTCTCCGATCACAATGGCTACTGCCCCCATCCAGGCATATCCCATCAGCCGCCTACGGGAGATTGATTTGTTTTCATTCGGCATTTGGATATCCATTTTCATCTTAAATCCTCCTTACCTCCCTTTGGAAAAGGGTGGTAAGAGAGCGAATTATTTCCATGGTAAAACAAGCGCCCAGTTCTCTCCTCGAAAAAGGGAGCCGATGACGGTAAGGATGAGAGCTCCAATGATGAAGAGGGTAAAAAGGACAGTTAAGACTTTCCGCTTCTCCCCGCCGATAAAGAGGCTATTCAAAAAGGGTCCCCACTTTGTTTTAGGTTTTCTGTCCATATAGGGAATCAGGAGAAGCCAAAGGATGATCAGAAGAGGAATGATAATGGCAGGGATCACAGGCTTAGTAGTGTAATGGATTAACTCCTGAATCCCTGTGAAATACCACGGAGCCTTACCCGGGTTGGGGGTGAGGAGAGGATTGGCGAGGTCTTCTAAAGGGGCATCGAGGAAAAGGGAGATCAGCAACAAGGTAAGGGTGACGGCTAAAGAGCAGATGGTCAAAAGGATGAGGTAATGAGGAAAAGTGTCCACGGTGTCCTCGGGGGCCTTCTCCACCATCGGTGAAGTTCCGTCTACGATCTCCATGAGACCATAGGTCTTATGGGGGTCTTTAACGAAAATTTTCTCCTGTTCGTTGTCCATTTTGGATTTCACTCCTCGTCTCGAATCCAGATTGCGGAATGCGGGTTGCGGAATGAAACCCGAACAAAAGTAGAAGTGAAAAATCCCAAGTCCGCATTCAGAAATCCGCAATTCTAGAGCGGTCCTGATATTCCTCCGTCTTTCCTCACTCTCCAGAAGTGAATGGCCATCAGAAGTCCAGCCGCAAAGGGGAGGACGACACAGTGCAACACATAAAAACGGAGCAAGGCCTCATGGCCTACCTCATCTGCTCCAAGAACGAAGAACCGAATATATTTTCCAAAGAAGGGAGTATAGCTCATGATCGTTGTTCCTACGGTAATTCCCCAATAAGCAAGTTGATCCCAGGGCAGGAGGTATCCCGTATAACTGAGGCCGAGGGTCAGAATGAAGAGGCCGATTCCAATGACCCAATTAAACTCTCGAGGAGGTCGGTAAGATCGTGTGTAGAACACCCTGACCATATGGAGGAAGACGGTCACGACCATTCCATGAGCAGACCATCGATGCAAATTCCTTAAGATCTTTCCGTTGAACACGAGAGCAAGGGCCTGCATGTCGAAGTAGGCCCTTTCAATCGATGGCGTGTAGAGGAACATCAAGAGGATCCCTGTCACGGTGAGAATGAGGAAGAGGAGGCAGGAAATCCCCCCCAAACAGAAGGTGTAAGTAAACTTCACACCATGGCGTTTCATCTTCACCGGGAAGATATGGAGGAAGAAATTATAAAACATCATCATGGACCGTTTCAGGTCTGTATCCGGAATTCCCGTCCTGAAGATCGAACGCCACACCGCCGAATTTGCAACTCGCTGTAGGATTCCCCTCTTCATCCTTGCTCCCCTCTGTAAAGGGTGGATTGGCGATGGTACTGCTCCATGGTAATTGTACCGGTTGGACACCTTTTAACGCACAGGCCGCACTGGATGCACCGGGATTCATCTTTGAATATGACCGTGGCCAGGTTGAGCCTCTCCGCTTCTTCGTAGGATACGCCGGAGAGGGATTTTACCAGCTTTGATAGCTTTTCATCTCTTTCGATCTCATCGAGCCTCGCCATTCGGAAGCAATATTTTGGACAGATATCAACACACCCACCACAAAGGATACATTTTGTCAGATCGAATATGGTGAAGATGTGGCATTGGAGACATCGTACGGCCTCCTTTATTGCCGCGTCTTTGGAAAAGCCCAATTCCACCTCTTTGTCCACTGACTTCCTTTCATGGATGGGGGCGGTATTTATTTTCTGTCTGGGTATCTTTTCCAGATCCGGATCAATCTTAATATCCGAGACAGCGCTAAAGTGAGCATGTTCCTTCTCGATCTCTTCTCCACGAAGATAGGAGTGGATGGAGAGGGCTGCTTTCCTCCCATCAGCGATCACCCGGATCACATCCCTGGGGCCTGTGACAAAGTCTCCTCCGGCAAAGATTCCGTGGACGTTCGTCTCAAAGGTTTCCGGATTAACGGAGAGGCGGTCCCATTTAGAAATTTCGAGGCCGATCTCGTCCGGAAGGAAAGAGATATCCGGGGACTGGCTGACCGCCGGGATGAGGAGATCGATATCCATATCGAATTCAGACCCTTCAATGGGGATGGCTCTTTTACGACCATCCTTTTCAGGTTCTCCCGATCGATTCCGGATACATCGGACACCCGACGCCCTTATTCCATCGACGGAGAGAACCCGCATCGGTTGAGTAAGGAAATGGATCTTGATGCCTTCTTCTTCCACCTGTTCCAATTCCCTGGGATCGACAGGCATCTCCTCTCTCGTTCTTCGGTAGAGAATAAAAACCTCTTTCGCTCCTAAACGAAGAGAAGAGCGGGCTGCGTCCATGGCTGTATTTCCGCCCCCGACCACCGCAACCCTTGAACCAATTTTCAGATCCTCTCCCAGATTGACCATGCGCATAAAGGTCACGCCATAGATAACTCCCTGGAGATCTTCTCCGGAGATTCCCAATTTTTCAGCCTTATGGGCGCCTGCGGCAATATAGACGGCATCATACTTCTTTCTCAAATTTTCTAGGGTCAACTCTTTTCCAACGGGAGTCCCGGTGATGATTTCCACTCCCAATCGTCTCACCTCCTCAATCGCATGTCGCACCACTTCCCGAGGAAGACGATAAGGAGGAATTCCAACATTGAGCATCCCGCCGGGTACAGGGAATGCTTC
>Ga0209592_1000724_pt1 | contig 10348 bp, 7 predicted proteins | sample PPLLak2March2015_2_FD_187251 | JGI IMG/M metagenome (GOLD analysis project Ga0209592, IMG submission 187251) | Freshwater sediment microbial communities from Prairie Pothole Lake near Jamestown, North Dakota, USA - PPLs Lake P8 Core (3) Depth... | ecosystem: Environmental > Aquatic > Freshwater >... | reverse complement strand
TGTCTCGACCAACTCTCCATCCAATCGGACTTTGATCCGGGCATGGAGGTCCACTTCATTCGCATCGTAAGCGATTCGGACCTCTTCTGGATTTGAGAACACTTTTCCTTCCCCTTTGACATAGGGACGCTCCCTGGTCATATAATAAATTCCAAGGACAATGTCTTGGGTGGGGATAATGATGGGTTTCCCGCTGGCAGGGGAGAGGATGTTATTGGTGGACATCATCAGAATCCTCGCCTCCGATTGGGCCTCTACGGAGAGGGGGACATGGACCGCCATTTGGTCTCCATCGAAATCCGCGTTAAAAGCAGCGCAGACCAGCGGGTGAAGTTGGATGGCCTTGCCCTCAATCAAAACGGGTTCGAAGGCTTGAATTCCTAAGCGGTGAAGGGTTGGAGCACGATTGAGGAGGACAGGATGTTCTCGAATGACTTCATCCAAGACATCCCAAACCTCGGGCCTCTCTTTCTCCAACATCTTCTTGGCGCTCTTGATCGTAGTCACCAACCCCTTTTCCTCCAGACGGTGGTAGATGAATGGCTTGAAGAGTTCGAGGGCCATCTTCTTGGGGAGGCCACATTGATGTAATTTCAGCTCGGGCCCGACGACGATCACGGACCGCCCAGAATAGTCCACTCGTTTTCCCAAAAGGTTCTGCCGGAAGCGACCCTGCTTCCCTCTGAGCATATCGCTCAACGATTTGAGAGGTTTTTTATTCGCCCCCAAGATCGTCCTCCCTCTTTTCCCGTTATCGAAGAGGGCATCCACGGCTTCCTGAAGCATCCGTTTCTCGTTACGGATGATGATCTCAGGCGCATTCAATTCGAGAAGTCGTTTCAGGCGGTTGTTTCGGTTAATGACCCTTCGGTAAAGGTCGTTGAGGTCGGAGGTTGCAAACCGACCCCCATCCAGGGGAACCAGAGGACGAAGATCTGGCGGGATGACGGGGACCACTTCCAAAATCATCCACTCCGGTTTATTTCCTGACTCCAGGAAGGACTCAATAATTTTCAATCGCTTGGCCAACCTCTTCTTTTTGGCCTCCGAGGTCGTCTCCTTCATCTCTGTCCGGAGTTTTTGGGAAAGTTCTTTGACGTTGGTATTTCTCAACAGCTCTCGAATGGCCTCTGCTCCTTGGGCCGCCGAGAAATCCTCTCCGTATTTCTCCCTCGCCTCCCTGTAACGATCTTCAGAAAGAATTTCATTCTTCTTCAACGGGGTTTTCTTTCCGTCGAGCACGAGGTAGGCTTCGAAGTAGAGAATTCGCTCCAGTTCTCTCAGCGTCATATCCGAAAGGATCCCAATTTTGCTGGGGATGCTTTTGAGGAACCAGATATGAGCGACGGGGGTGGCCAACCGGATATGCCCCATCCTCTCCCTGCGCACCTTGGATTGGATGACTTCCACCCCGCACTTCTCGCAGACAATGCCTCGATGTTTCATCCGTTTGTATTTTCCGCAATTGCACTCGTAATCCTTGGTGGGGCCGAAGATCTTGGCGCAGAAAAGTCCGTCTTTTTCCGGTTTGAAAGTCCGATAGTTGATGGTCTCCGGCTTTTTCACTTCTCCGTGGGACCACGACTCAATCTTTTCGGGAGAGGCGATGGAGATCCGGATGGCGTTGTAGCTAATCGGGCTTTTCCCCTTCTCAAAGAATGATAGATAATCTTCCAAAGTTTCCTCCTTCACTCCGAAAGCGGAATGTCGAAAGTGGAAAGGGGTGCTTAACTACCTTCCACCCTCTACTCTCTACTTTCCTTTAGATCTCTTCCCTCTTCTCCTCAATCAGTTCTGTATCGAGGCAGAGACTCTGTAATTCCTTCACCAAAACGTTAAACGACTCCGGAAGCCCGGGCTCCAACGTATGCTCCCCTTTGACGATCGCCTCGTAGACCCGCGTCCTCCCGGCGACATCGTCCGATTTCACCGTCAAGAACTCTTGTAACGAGTGAGCTGCGCCATACGCCTCCAAGGCCCACACCTCCATCTCTCCCAGCCGCTGTCCTCCGAACTGAGCTTTACCGCCGAGCGGTTGTTGAGTCACCAAAGAATAAGGACCGATAGACCGGGCATGAATCTTGTCGTCCACGAGGTGGTGCAACTTCAGGATGTACATATAGCCCACCGTCACTTTCTGGTGGAACGGCTCCCCCGTCCTTCCGTCATAAAGAATCGTTTGGCCGGAGGTCGGAAGACCCGCTTTTTCCAAAAGGTTTTTAATCTCTTCTTCCGAAGCCCCATCGAAAACGGGAACCGAAACGAAGATGCCCTCCCCCAGCCTGCGAGCCAGCTCTATAATCTCCTCGTCGGTCGCTTGCTCCAGATATTCGTTGACCTCTTTTGAGGAATAAACCTCTTTAATCTTTCTTCGGAGCAAATTAGGGTTGAAATGTTTCTGTAGAAATTCCTCAATTTTCCAACCGAGTCCCTTGGCCGCCCATCCCAGGTGAGTCTCGAGAATTTGGCCCACGTTCATTCGCGAGGGGACTCCTAACGGATTGAGAATGACGTCCACCGGCGTCCCATCCTCTAAGTATGGCATGTCCTCCTCCGGGAGAATCCGGGAGATGATCCCCTTGTTCCCATGGCGTCCGGACATTTTATCTCCGACAGAAAGTTTCCGTTTCATGGCAATATAGACCTTGACGGTCTTGATCACGCCTGGAGCCAATTCGTCTCCCCTCTTCAACTTAGCCAGCTTCTCTCCAAAAACTTCCTTCACCACATTGATCTGGAGTTCTGCGTGATCCAGAAAACGGTGAACGTCCGTAAGAACCCTCTTTCCCTCAACGACATCGATCTCTTTGAGTCGGTCGAAGGGAATGGCGGAAAGATGTTCCTCTTTGATTTTCTCCTTGGCCTCTAAATAGACCCGATTTTTCCTATCATCCGCAATTTTATGGGCGGTTCGTTTCCCGATCAGATATTTCCCGATCTTCCTCCGCGTGCTGTTCTGGATGATTCTGATTTCATCGGCCTGATTTTTTAACAACCTCGCCTTCTCTTGGTCCTCGATCGCCTTCGTCCTCTCGTCCCTTTCCTGTCCCTTCCGGGAGAAAACCTTGGCATCAATCACGATCCCTTCAATCCCATGAGGAACCCTCAGGGAGGTATCCCGGACATCTCCTGCCTTTTCACCAAAGATGGCTCGAAGGAGTTTTTCTTCCGGAGAGAGTTGGGTCTCTCCTTTGGGGGTCACTTTTCCGACGAGAATGTCGCCGGGGTTCACCTCGGCTCCGATCCGGATGATCCCGCTCTCATCCAGATCCTTCAAAGCCTCCTCTCCTGCATTCGGAATGTCACAGGTGATCTCCTCTTTTCCTAATTTGGTGTCCCGGGCGACACACTCCAATTCCTCGATATGGATGGAGGTGTAAGTATCTTCCTTCAACAGCTTCTCGCTCATGAGGATGGAGTCTTCAAAATTATATCCTCCCCAGGGCATAAAACCGACCAGAACGTTCCTCCCCAGAGCCAGTTCTCCCATATTGGTCGCTGGCCCGTCCGCGATCACCTCACCTTTTTTGACGTGCTCTCCGACATAGACAATCGGTCTTTGATTAATGCAGGTATTTTGATTGGATCGTTTGTACTTGATCAACGTGTAAATATCGACTCCTGGGTCGTCCGCCTTTTGACTATCCTCATCGGCACGGACGACGATTCGTGAGGCATCGACATCTTCCACCATGCCATCCCTTTTGGCCACGATCGTCACTCCGGAATCCCTCGCGACGATGGCTTCCATTCCTGTCCCGATCAACGGGGCGTCCGTCTTGAGGAGTGGAACCGCCTGGCGCTGCATATTCGATCCCATGAGGGCTCGGTTGGCATCATCATTCTCCAAAAAGGGAACGAGGGAGGTGGCCACGCTTACCAACTGTTTGGGAGACACATCCATGTACCGAATCTCTTCGGATTTCACCATCATAAACTCACCCCCTCTTCGGGCGGAGATGAGCGGGGCGGTAAATCTCCCTTCTTTATCCAAAGGGGCGTTGGCTTGCGCAATCGCGGGCTTTTGCCCGTCGATCTCCTCCTCCTCATCCAGGGCAAAGAGATACCGGATATGGTTGGTGACTTTCCCATGGATCACTTCCCGGTAGGGGGTTTCAATAAACCCATAATCATTGACGCGGGCATAGGTGCTCAGAGAGGTGATCAAACCAATGTTTGGGCCCTCCGGAGTCTCGATGGGACAGATTCGACCATAGTGAGTGGGATGGACGTCTCTGACCTCAAACCCTGCCCTCTCACGGGTAAGCCCGCCGGGGCCCAATGCAGACAGCCGTCGCTTGTGCGTAATCTCTGAAAGAGGGTTCGTCTGGTCCATAAACTGGGAAAGCTGGCTCGAACCGAAAAACTCTTTGATCACGGCGGACAGCGGCTTTGAGTTAATGAGATCATGAGGCATCAAGGTCTCTACATCTTGAAGGCTCATTCGCTCCTTGATCGCCCTTTCAATCCTGACGAGCCCGATGTGGTATTGATTCTCCAGGAGTTCTCCCACGGTCCTGACCCGTCGGTTTCCCAAGTGGTCAATATCGTCAACCGCCCCCTGACCATCTTTGAGTTTGATTAAGTATTTGACCACTTCGAGGATATCTTTTCGCCTCAGTGTGGTCTTCTCATCTTCCAGAATCTTTCGAATCTTTCCCGGAACATCATCCGTGAGGGTTCCATCCTTTAACGAGGGCATGAGCCCGATGGGATGAAGAATCTTAGCAACCCGTTGTATCTCCTCTGACATTTCCGGAGTGGCAATCGCTTCATCAAAATCAAGCCATCCCTCCAGAATTCGATCGACCAGCTCTCTTCCTCCCGCATAAGTCGCTCCTGCTGCCAAAGCCTCTTTCTTCCATCTCTCCGTGAAGACCAAGACTTTGGGAGGATTTCCCTTCAGACCGATTTTATGGTTCAACTTCATCCTTCCCACTTTGGAGAGGTCGTAGCGCTCGGCGTTGAAGAAAAGATTGTAAAACAGGCCGATCGCTGTCTCGATGGTGGGAGGGTCTCCCGGTCGGAGTCTTTTGTAAATATCAATCAAGGCCTTTTCCGATTCCTTCTCCCGAAGGGATTTGCCGGGTTCGAGAACGGGCAATTTCTCTCTTTCCTCTGGCGTCAACCCGATCTTATCCACCACCAACGTATCCCGCAATGAAGAGCTGACATTGATGTTATCGATGAACAGGATTTCGAAGACCTCGACCTTTCTCTCCTTCATCTCGTCCAAAAGTTTTTCCGTCACCTCGTCATTCGACTCGGCAATCACTTCCCCCGTTTCAGGGTCGACCACATCCTTCGCCAAGTATCGCCCGATCAAATCCTCGATCTCCACCGAAATGGTGTTGATCTTGGCCTGCTCCAATTTATCAAATGCGTCCTCTGTGATTCGGCGGTGTTTCTTCAGGATGAGCTTATGCGTCTCCGGATCCAGGATATCGGAGGAGGCTTTCTGGCCCACCAATACCTCTCTCGCAATCTCTTTTTGAAATTTTCCTCTTCGGATCAGAACTTTTTCTTTTTGATAAAAATAATCCAAAAGTTCTTCTCCCGTGTACTTGAGAGCCCGAAGGAGAACGGTGACAGGAATCTTTCGACGTCGGTCGATCCGGACGTGAAGAAGATCTTTCTGGTCAAATTCGAAGTCAATCCAAGACCCGCGGTAGGGAATGATGCGCGCATAATAGAAGACCTTCCCACCGCTTTGGGGTTTGATTTGATCCTGATCAAAAAAAACTCCAGGAGAGCGATGAAGTTGACTGACGATCACCCGCTCGGTCCCGTTCACAATAAACGTTCCGTTCTCGGTCATGAGAGGGATTTCGCCAAAATAGACTTCTTGCTCTTTAACAGCCTTGATGCTCCTCGCCCTGGTCTCTTCGTTCACATCCCAGACGACCAGGCGGACCGTCACCTTGATCGGTGCCGCATAGGTCATTCCTCTTAATAGGCATTCTTCCACGTCGTACTTTGGCTCGGTAAGACGGTAATTGACGAATTCAAGAGATGCGGTTTCGTAAAAATCCTTGATCGGGAAGACAGTTTTAAACACTGCCTGAAGTCCCGCCGGTTCCCGTTTCTCCGGGTCCAGATTGGCCTGGAGAAACTGTTCGTAGGATCTCTTCTGAACTTCGATCAGATTAGAGATCTCCAACACCTCTTTGATCTTTGAAAAATTCTTCCGATATCTCCGATAAACAGGGACAACGCTGGCCATAATCCTTCCCCTCCCTTAAATAGAAAGTCTCTTCCCGTTCGGACTGCCACCACTCCTTTGCTTTGTCCTTCTGGGAAGAGACAACGGGGTCCCTCAACACCTCTGAGTGTTTGTTTACTTAACTTCGGCCGTTCCCCCAGCCTCTTCAAGCTTTTTCTTCATCGTCGCGGCTTCGTCTTTCGAAACCCCTTCTTTGACTGGCTTGGGGACACCTTCCACAAGGTCTTTGGCTTCCTTTAAACCCAATCCGGTCAGTTCTCTGACCACCTTAATCACTTGGATTTTCTTATCACCAAAACCCGTCAGGATGAGATCGAATTCTGTCTTTTCTTCAGCGGCAGCGGCTTCCGCTCCCGCCCCAGCTCCGGCCATGGGCATCGCTGCCATCGCCATGGGCACGGTGGCCTTGATTCCCAATTTTTCCTCCAGGGCTTTCACCAAGTCACGGGCTTCGAGCAAAGTCAAACCACTGATCTCTTCGGCAATTTTCTGAATATCTGGCATTTGAAAAATCCTCCTATCTCATTAATTAGATGGTCGAAGGTGGAAGGTTGAAAGCGGTTCTCACCATCATTGATTCACTTTCTACCTTCTACTCTCTACTTTCCGCTTTCCAATTCAACTAACTGATCCACACGGGCCTGAATGATCCCGAGAACCTGTTGGATCGCATTGTGGATCACCGCTCCGAGTTGAGTTGCTGTCCCCTGAATCCCGCCCAGGACTTGACCAAAAAGCACCTCACGAGAGGGCATCGTTGCCAGGGTCTTAACCTCTTCGGGAGAGATCACCCTTCCCTGAATCAAACCGATTTTGATCTCAAGGGAGGGCTGTGTTTTGATGAACTCGGACAAAATCTTTATCAGGAGGACCGGATCTCCGTAAGAGATCGCCATGGCGATGGGTCCTTCAAAATAGCTTTCCAATTTCTCCAAATCCGTTCCCTTCGAAGCCAGCTTCATCAATGTATTCTTGATCACGTGATAAGAGATCTTTTCCTGTCTCAGTCTTTGTCTCAGATGACTCAACTGTTCCACATTGAGGCCTCGGTAATTGGTCAAGATAACCGCCTGGAACCCCTTTACCCTTTCACCGAAATCTGATATCAGCTCTGCTTTCTCTTTCCGATTCAATGATCTTACCCTCCCCCTCCACAACGAAGTCCGCTGGTTCCTCTATGACTTCAAAACATTTCTGACATCCAGTGGATCGATCATAATTCCAGGACCCATGGTGGTCGACAAGGCGATGCTCCGCAAATAAATCCCTTTGCTCGTCGGTGGCTTGACCCGTAGGATCACCTCTAGGAGCGTCCTGGTATTTTCTAATAATCGATCAAAACCGAAAGAAACTTTCCCAACCGGGACATGGACGACCCCCGCCTTCTCTACCTTGAACTCCACCTTCCCTGCCTTGATCTCTCTGATGGCTTTTTCCAAGTCGAAGGTGACCGTTCCCACTTTGGGGTTGGGCATCAATCCACGGGGCCCTAAGATCTTCCCCAGCTTACTGACCAAACCCATCATGTCCGGCGTGGCAATCGCTTTGTCAAATTCCAGCCACCCTTTTGAAATTTTCTCGATGAGATCCTCTCCTCCGACGAAATCGGCACCCGCATCGAGGGCCTCTTTCTCCTTCTGGCCTTTTGCAAAGGCCAGTACCCGGACTTTCTTGCCGGTTCCATGAGGAAGGACGGCGGTCCCTCGGACCATTTGGTCTGCCTTCTTAGGATCGACCCCAAGACGAATCGCCAGGTCCACCCCTTCATCAAATTTAGCGTAGGCCGTCTCCAAAAGGAGCTTCACTCCTTCTTCCAGCTCATACCGTTTACTGCGGTCCACCTTGCCTCTCGCCTCTAAATATTTTTTTCCTCTCGTTCCCATAATCTTCTCTTATATAATCTCCAGACCCATGCTCCGCGCTGTCCCCTCCACCGTCCGGATCGCACCCTCCATATCTACGGCGTTGAGGTCTTTGAACTTAATCTGTGCGATCTCCCGAACCTGATCTTTGGTCACCTTGCCCACTTTGTTGCGATTAGGTTCCCCGGACCCTTTCACAATTTTTGCCGCCTTCTTCAAAAGGATCGAAGCCGGCGGGGTCTTGGTCACAAAATTGAAGGACCGATCCGAATAGATCGTAATCACGACCGGGATGACCATGCCTTCCTGTCCCTGGGTCCGAGCGTTAAAGGCTTTACAAAATTCCATGATGTTGACCCCATGCTGGCCCAACGCCGGCCCCACCGGAGGGGAAGGATTCGCCTGCCCTGCCTGAATTTGAAGCTTCACCAATGCTGCTATTTTTTTTGCCATCGTTCACTCCTCAAATGAGGACTATCAATTCTTTTCTACTTGGATAAAATCCAGCTCCACCGGAGTCGCTCTTCCGAAAATAGAGACCAAAACCTTCACTTTCCTCTTTTCAGGTCTGACCTCTTCAATGGTTCCAATGAAATTGACAAAAGGACCGTCGATCACTCGAACACTATCCCCAACGCTGAAAGAAACCTTGGGCTTTGCTTTGGAAACACCGTCTTTCATCTGGGACAGAATTTCTTCAACTTCTCCCTCTGAGATGGGGATAGGCTTTGTCCCGTCGCCCGCAAAACCCGTGATCTTCGGGGTGTCCTTGACAATATGCCACGTCTCTTCGTTCATTTCCATTTTCACCAGGATATACCCGGGGAAGATCTTCCTCTGAGACGTTTTTCTCTTTCCCTTGACCAACTCGACCACGGTCTCCGTGGGGACTAATATGGTGGAAAAAAAATCTCCTTTTCCCAGATTTTTAATCCGCTCTTCCAAATTCTGTTTGGCCCTGTTTTCGAAACCTGAATAGGTGTGGACCACATACCACTGTTGTGCCATAACGTTTACCATTTGCACAGGGAGGAAATCCTTCCCCCCCTTTCAGCTCACCGCCTTCTTCAATAATTGCTTGACGAGATTTGACAGCCCGGCATCCACAATCCCCAGAAAGATGGCAATGATAAAGACGGCCACCAATACGACAAGCGTACCGGAAAGGGTATCCTTCCTGGAAGGCCAAGTTACCTTTTTAAGCTCGGTTTTAACCTCTCTCAAAAACTGCTTGGCTGTCTCAAATTTCTCTTTAATCGAAAATTCCATTTTATCTCATTCCGGAGGTACCGCGGCAGCCCTGAACCCTATGGGATTCATCGCTTGCCAGGGTCCTCATAGGACACATGGCAGGCCAGGAGGGATTTGAACCCCCATCACCCGGATTTGGAGTCCGGTGCTCTATCCGTTAGAGCTACTGGCCTGTATCCAGCGAGTGGATAACAGAACGTAGCATGTGGATGTTGGGATCAGAATATCTTTTGCTTTTCCACCTTCCACCTGTCACTTTCTCCACTTACTTCGACTCTTTATGAACGGTATGTTTACGACAGAATCGACAATATTTTTTGAACTCCAGCTTATCCGGAGTGGTCCGCTTATTCTTCGTCGTAGAATAATTCCTCCGTTTACACTCCGTACAGGACAACGTTAAAATATTCCTCATCGAATACTCCTCATGTCGAATCCCGCCACAGCGACACTAACCCGAATTCTTAACTCCAAATTTCAAAATCTCCCGCTCAAGCGGGATCAAACGAAGCTCAAACGGCCTGATGGGAAAATGTTCTCCCCTTGCAAGAAAATCCACGACCGAATATTTTCCACTTTCTTTGGCTTTGGATTTCATTTGAACTTGATTCACCTTCGGTTCATCACTTCGTGCGAGCTTTCCTATTGGACATTGCTCCGCCGAAGCTATTCGAGGATATCACTGATGACGCCTGCGCCGACCGTACGGCCTCCCTCCCGGATCGCAAACCGCAACTCCTTCTCCATCGCGATCGGCGTAATCAACTCGATCGTCAACGAAACATTGTCCCCGGGCATCACCATCTCCACTCCCTCCGGCAATGCCGCCACCCCCGTCACATCCGTCGTCCGAAAGTAAAACTGAGGCCGATACCCATTGAAAAACGGCGTGTGCCGACCCCCCTCCTCCTTCGTCAAGATATACGCCTCCGCCTTAAACTTCCGATGCGGCGTAATCGACCCAGGCTTGGCCACCACCTGACCCCGCTCCACCTCCTCACGCTTCGTCCCT
>Ga0209592_1000721_pt1 | contig 10360 bp, 7 predicted proteins | sample PPLLak2March2015_2_FD_187251 | JGI IMG/M metagenome (GOLD analysis project Ga0209592, IMG submission 187251) | Freshwater sediment microbial communities from Prairie Pothole Lake near Jamestown, North Dakota, USA - PPLs Lake P8 Core (3) Depth... | ecosystem: Environmental > Aquatic > Freshwater >... | reverse complement strand
CTGCAATATTTACACTCAGAACGGAAAGGGAAGGCGGATCCACACTCTCATTTTTGCCCCCGGCTTCGAGGTGGCAGAGGCCATTGGTTCTAAGCTGGGAAATCTTGGCAAACTTTCATCGGATGGAAGACCCATTTTTGGTTTTACTGCAAAGGAATTGGCGAAGATGATCCTCGATATTTCTCCGGATTGCCTGATCGTCCCCGCCCATGTCTGGACACCCTGGTTTTCGATTTTTGGGGCGAACTCGGGGTTCGACTCCATTGAGGAATGTTTCGGAGAACTGTCTGCTCATATCCATGCCGTTGAAACAGGTCTCTCATCGGATCCTGAAATGAATTGGAGGTTGTCGGCCCTCGATTCCATGACGCTCCTCTCTAATTCAGATGCCCATTCTCCAAACCGATTGGGGAGGGAGGCGAACGTCTTCGATTGCGCATTGGATTATCGGGAGATCGTTGAAACGATCCGAAAGAAGGATCGAAAGAGACTTCTCTTCACCATAGAATTCTTCCCTGAGGAGGGAAAATATCATTATGATGGCCACCGGCAATGCGGGGTGATCTTCTCCCCGTCTCAAACCAGGGAAAGCGCGTCTCTCTGCCCGCATTGTCATAAGAAGTTGACCATTGGGGTGATGCATCGTGTAGAAGAGCTCGCGGATCGTCGAGAGGGCTTCATTCCAAAGAATGCCATTCCCTCTATCCACCTCATTCCTTTGGAGGAGATTATCGCCGGGGCGCTGGAGGTTCGAGTCGGAACGAAGGCAGTCGAGGCTGAGTATGACAGGCTGATCGAGAGAGGAGGATCAGAATTTAGAATTCTACTCGAAGCCACTCCTGATGAATTAGCCTCCTTTGTTCCACCCCATGTCCTGGAGGGGATTGTCCGAATGAGGCAAGGGAAGGTCTCAATTATTCCCGGCCATGACGGCGTTTATGGCAAAATCAGTCTCTTCCCTGAGAGGAAGGAAGGGGAGGAAGTAAAGGAGCAACTGAAATTATTTTAGGTTAAGATCAAGAATTTTCGAACCCGAATCTTTGGCGTGAGAGATATTGCCGAGACAGAAGACCGGTCATCCTTCAGAGAGAGGAATCTGTCAATTCATTGGGGAGAGCGGAGATGGATAAGGAAATCAAGGAGAAGATGATCCGAGTTTGTCGGAATTTAATGAGGATGTTGGAATTGGCTTTTGAGGAGTTCCGAAATCCCTCAGAAGAGTCTCTCAAAGAAGCAGAGGAGGTCGAAGATAAGATTCATCAGTATTCGTCCGAGTTGACCAGTTTCATCATTTCAAAGAATGCGCCGCGCAAGAACGGGAAGGAACGGATCAAACCTTATCTCTCGATCGCATCCAGTCTGGGTCTCTTGAATTATAATATTCAGAGCACTTTGGATCGGATCAGAGGCAAATCTGAAAATCATATCCTCTTCAGTGATCAGGCCGTCAAAGAGGTGAACGGCGTCTTCGAGCAAGCCGTGGGGCTTTTAGGGGATCTTCCGAGCCTTTTTACCACTGAGGACAAATCGCTCGCCCAACGAATTGGGGAAGGGGGGAGGTCCGTAATTAAAATGGCGGACGCGTATTCGGATGAGCATGAAGAAAGATTGATTGATGGAATTTGTGTCCCCGAACATTCACCCATTTATCTCAGCATCCTTGAATCCTTAAAAGGGGTGACGGTCCATACCCTGGCGGTAAGTGGAAAGATCGTCGCGCTTTCTTCCAAATCCTGAGGCTTGGCTATTCCGGCGATCAGCCTCAACAGCAGAAATTACCCTAAAATTTTCCTTGACAGGATCTTTTCCTTACAATAGGATGAACTAGTGTTCACAAAGTGAATAAATATTCTAATTGTCCGTCTAAGGATATTGTATGATGGAGACTGAAAAAATCAGCAGGAAGGAAAGGGAATATCTGGCGCATCGAGAGGAGATTCTCTCGGCGGCGGAAAAGGTCTTTGCCGCAAAAGGGTTCTTCTCTACGACGATGAGTGACATCGCGCGGAAAGCAGAGTTCGGGACAGGGTCTCTCTATAAGTATTTCAAATCGAAAGAGGACCTCTATTTTACCCTCATCGATGAAAAGGTAGAGGAGATCAACGGTCCGGTCAAAGCCGAACTCTCACAAAAGACCCCGGCTGTCGAGAGGATCAAAAAGGTGTTGAGCCTCCAGTTCGAATTCTTCGAACGAAACAGGGATTTTTTCAGGATCTATACTTCAGAGCGGAGTCGCTTTGAATGGACGGTTAAAGATGAGTTGGGGAAAGATCTCCACGAGAAGATGGTCGCCTATATTCACCTCCTTGCCGGGGTGATGAGACAGGGGATCGAGAAAGGGGAGCTTAAACCCCTCGACCCCATGGATTTGGCTCATGCCTTGGTGGGGATTGTTAATTCCTTTGTCTTCGAGTGGATCATCAGTCGAGAATCTTATCCACTCAGTTTAAAATTGGAAACGGTTTTAGAAATATTTTTGGGTGGTGTGCATCAAATGGAAAGGGGGAAGTAGATCGATGAAAATGAGATGGATTGTGGGATTGATGGTATGGGCGATTATTCCGACAAGTGTTGTTTGGGCGCAAGGATCCCAGGCGCCTCTCACTCTGGAAGAGAGTGTCAAGATTGGTCTGGAACGGAACCTGGCTCTCCACTCTGCCGTGGAGGGTGTCATCGGTTCTGAATTCAGAAGAAAAGAAGCGATCACCAATTTCCTTCCCTGGTGGACGGGACAATATGGTTACACGAGATGGAGTTATCCGGCGATTGTCGGAAACATCGGAGGAGGTACTACAAGTTTCACAGGTAGTCCCAACGTGTACAGTTTTAATACGGCCGTCGATCAGCCTCTTTTTACCGGAGGGTTGAACTTAGCCAATTATCGTTCAGCGAAGATAGGAGTGGATATTTCGAAGGAGAGTGTGGAAACAGTCAGGCGGGATATCGTCCTTCGAGTGAGAGTTGGATATTTTATCATCTTAAGGGCAGAAAAATTTCTAACCGTGGCCGAGCAGCAGGTGAAGCAATTCGAGGCTCAGCTCGAAGTGACAAAAGCCTTCTTCGATGTTGGGATCGTCCCCAAGAACGACGTTCTTCAGGCAGAGGTGCGGCTGGCGAATGCCAGGCAGGGGCAGGTTAGGGCAGAGAATGATCTGGCGACAGCCAAGGCTTCATTCAATATCTTACTCAGGAGGGAGATCAACACTCCCCTTGAGTTGGTTGATATTCTTGAGTACAAAGCCTTTCCAATTGATTTCGAGGCGTCTCTTGGCGAAGCGCTCCGGCTGAGGTCGGAGGTAAAGACCGCTCAGTTGAATATCGACCAGGCAAAGGAGAATGTAAAAATTGCAAGGAGTGGATTCTTGCCAACGGTCGGCCTTACGGGCAACTACAATCGGACCTCTGACTGGTGGACGCTGGAGGGTGGCCGAGAACATTTATCGAGTGAGAGGTGGTCTGTTCAGGCCTTAGCCACGTTTACCCTGTGGAATTGGGGAAACACTTACTTCAAGGTGGGAGAGAACAAGGTCAGGGTGACCCAGGCGGAAGATTCGAAAATTCAACTGATTGAATCCATCACCCTGGAAGTGAAGAACAACTATCTCAACCTGTTGACCGCAGAAAAGAATATCAACGTAACAGAAAAGGCGATTGAGCAGGCCGAGGAGAATTTAAGGATGAACGAGGAGAGGTACAAATATCAGGTGGCTACGCAAACCGAGGTTCTCGATGCGGTTACATTGCTGGCTCTAGCCAGAGTGAACTATTACGGCGCATTGAGCGATTTCAACGTCGCCAAGGCACAATTGGAACGGTCCATGGGGAGGATGTATCCATAAGAAGTTAAAGGTGATAGGCGATGAGGTCCGAGTGGGTAAGGAAGAAAGGGCGACTTAGAGAGAAGCATAATGAATAAAGGATATTCATTGCTAGCGGTTCTATTGTTATGTGCTGTTTTTTGGGGATGCGGTTCAAAAGATTCACATCCTTCCAAGGCTTCGTCGAATCCTTCCGCCGTCCCATCCGAAGAAAGGAACGTTGAAGTGACGGAGGTTTTGCCGAAGCCCATTTCCTATACAGTTTCGGCAATAGGAAGTCTAAAAGCGCTTGAGGATGTGGCGGTCAGTCCTAAGAAGGCGGGGATCATTCATCAGATTCTTGTGAAAGAGGGAGACCGAGTGAAGAGGGGGCAGGTCTTGGTTCAACTGGATGATGTGGACGCCAGGCTCCAAGTGGAAAGGGCAGAGGCGGGGGTGAAACAAGCAGCGGCAACCGTGGAAACATACAGGAGTATTGTTCCCCGCTATCTGAAACTTTATGAGTCGCAGGTGATTCCCCAGCAGACCTTGGACGAACTCGTCATGAAGTTCAAGGTGGACGAGGCAAGATTGGATCTGGCCAAGGCTGAACTGAACCTGGCCAGACAGAACCTCTTAGACCATCGAATTGCCTCTTCCATTGAAGGGGTCGTCAACCTGAAGATTGCGTCTCTGGGAGAGCATGTCAATGTAGCGCCAAAGGATGAGATTCTGAAGATCGTTCAGATGGATCCTCTTGAACTGGAGTTCTATGTTCCGGAGAATTGGGCAGGAAAAGTTCATCTTGGTAGTAAGATCCAGTTCACGGTGAAGGCCTTTTCTGAAGAGAAGTTTACAGCAATCCTCCAATTCATTAGTCCGACCGCTGACCCCGCAACGAGAAACGTGAAAGTGAAGGCAATGGTTACGAATCCCCATTATCGGTTGAAGCCCGGTTTTTTTGCGGAAGTGACAGTTCAGACCGGCGCCAATCCGAAAGCCTTGGCGATCCCCGAATCCGCCCTTTTTAGTCGGGAAGGGAAATTTTTTGCTTTTGTTGTCCAGAATGGTGTTGCTCATCGCAAAGGGGTTGAGACCGGCCATCGATTCGAGGGAAAAGTCGAGATTCTGAAGGGGATTCAAGAAGGAGAACGAGTGGTCACTATCGGCCATGAACAGTTGAGCGAAGGAACGAAAGTAAAAGCAAGCACCCAATGAAATAGCATAGAGCAAAGAGGTCGAATCGTCGAATGGTTACTTAGTCGTATATTTAAAAAAACTACAAGACTATGAGACAACAGGACTTCTGGACTCTCGATTCTTAAACGCTCCGCCCTCTGCCTTCTGCTCTTATAGCCCTTTGCGAATCAGGAGTTAAAGATGTTTCTTTCCGATACCTCGGTCAAACGACCTGTTGTTGCCACGATCCTCACTCTGGCCCTCGTCTTTTTTGGCGTCCTGGGATACCAGCGAGTTGGAATCGACCTGTTTCCCCAGGTCGATTTCCCCTCTGTGACGGTTACAACGACGCTCCTGGGCGCAGCTCCCGAGGTCATGGATACAGATGTCACTGACCCCATCGAGGAACAGATCAATACGATCGAAGGAGTGAAACATATTATCTCATCCAGTGGCTATGGTTTTTCTCAGGTCGTTGTGGAGTTTAAACTCTACCGGGACATCGACTCTGCCGTTCAAGACGTGAGAGCCAAAGTCGATTTGGCAAAACGCAAGTTGCCCACCGATATCGATCCCCCCATCATTGATAAACTTGATATTAATGCGATTCCCATCCTCTGGCTTTCCATGTCAGGTAACCTATCCCCCCAGAGACTGGGAATGCTGGCTGATGAAGTTCTGAGACCCCAGTTGGAGTCCATCAAAGGGGTTGGCACGATCAATCTGGATGGGTACGCGAAGAGAGAGATCCGGGTCTGGCTGGACGGGAAGAAACTGGAGGCTCACAGGCTGGCATCCAATGATATCGCCCGGGCATTTCTCGCGAAAAATATTGAACTGCCAGGGGGGATCATTGAAAGCGTGGATCGGGAGTTTACGGTTAGAAACCTGGGCGAATTGCGGAACATGGAAGAGTTCAACCAATTGATCATTACCTATCAGAATGGGGCGCCCATTCGACTGAAGGATGTCGGTTGGACAGAAGATGGAACGGAGCCCATCAGAAGCATTGCCCGTTTCGACAAGGTTCCATCGATAGGGTTGAGCATCATCCCCAGGTCAGGCGCCAATGTGGTGGAGGTTGCGCGGAGCGTCAAGGCAAAGATGGAGGATATCAAAAAGGGCCTTCCACAGGGAGTGGATGTGGCAGTTTCATTCGACTCCTCCAAGTTCATTGAAGAGGCGATTTCCGATGTGGGGTACGACGTCTTCCTGGGCGGTCTTCTCGCCGCAGGGATTATGTTCATCTTTCTCTTGAGCATACGGAGCACGCTCATCACCGCGATTGCCATCCCGACTTCCTTGATCACCAGTTTTGGCATCATGCATTTCATGGGTTTCACACGGAATTACATGACCATGCTTGGCCTCTCGATGATGGTGGGAGTGGTCATCGATGACGCAATCATCGTCCTGGAAAATACTTATCGGCATATGGAAGAAGGCGCCGATTCCATGACAGCGGCCAAGGAAGGGACCTCCGAGATTGCCTTTGCAGCGATGGCTGCAACCTTTTCGATCGCGGCGGTTTTCATCCCTGTTGCCTTCATGGGCGGAATTATTGGTCGATTCTTCTATCAATTTGGTGTGACCGTAGCGGCCTCTGTGATTGCTTCCTTGGCGATAGCCCTCATCCTGATTCCTATGCTCTGCTCCCGGTTCCTAAGAATAGAAGAAAAACATGGGAAGGTGTATCAGTTCTTCGATCAATCCTATGCGAAACTGGAAGACCTCTATCGTGGGGCACTGACCTCGTGCCTAAGACACCGCTGGATGGTTGTTTTGATATCGACCCTTATTTTCTTGGGGAGCATATTGATTTTCTTGAACTTGAAGACAGAATTCGTTCCCAAGTCGGACGAGAGTCGGTTTATGGTTCACGTGGAAGCGCCTACAGGATCTACCCTCTCTTATACGGATGATAAGATGCAAAAGTTGGAGAGTCTGGTCCTGACCATGCCAGAGGCCAAAAGTATCTTCTCAACCCTGGGGGTAGGTGCACGGAAGGAGGTGAATAAAGGGACCCTATTGGTCGCCTTGAAGGATCGGAGTGAAAGAAAGCGTTCCCAGCAGCAAATCATGGCTGAGCTTCGGGATAAGGTTCGAGATATCCCTGGATTCAAAGCCTACGTGGAAAATTTCGAACCGATTTCAGTAGGGGGAAGACGTGGAGCTCCTCTCCAGCTCGATATCAAAGGTCTGGAGGTAAAGGAACTGGAGAAGATCTCCAATCAGATCATGGGGGAGATGGTAAAGAGTCCGGGGATTGTTGATGTCAGTTCAGACCTTGAGTTGACCAAACCCGAAGTGAGGGTTCTCATTGATCGCAATAGGGCGGCCGACGTGGGAGTGGATATTCGCGAGATCTCTTCCACGGTTCTGCAGATGATCGGAGGGCAGGAGGTTTCAAAATTTAAGGATATTGAACGGGCGAAACGCTATGATGTGAGGGTTAGGCTCGTCAGAGACCAGCGAATGAATCCCGAAGATATCACCCAGATCTCCATCCGGACGGCCAAAGGAGGGTTAATCAAACTGGCCCAGGTGGTGAAAGTGGAGGAAGGAATCGGGCCAAACTTGATCAACCGGAAAGACAGACAGAGAAGCACCACGATTTACGCCGATACCGTCGGAAACAAAAAGCTTGGAGAGGCGATCGCAGAGGTTGAAGAATTAGCGAAGAAACATATTCCGTCCGGATATTCGCATAGCTTTTTTGGGCAGGCGGAGGTTTTCCGGGAATCGTTTCAGTATCTCATCATGGCTCTCCTTCAGGCCATTGTCATTATCTATATGGTTCTGGCCATGCAATTTAACAGTTTTCTCCATCCGCTCACGGTCATGCTGGCTTTGCCATTAAGTACGGTGGGAGCCTTTGGCGCCCTCTATATCACCGGTGACACGATATCTATTATCAGTATGATCGGGATGATTACGCTGACTGCCCTGGTTGTTAAGAATTCTATCCTGTTGGTTGATTACATGAATACCCTAAGGGAGAGGGGAATGGAACGGAATCAGGCGGTGCTCCAGGCCGCTCCTGTAAGACTCCGGCCCATCTTGATGACAGCCGTGACAACAATCTTGGGTGTCCTTCCGGTGGCATTGGGTTATAGTGCGGGAGGTGATTTAAGGGCCGGAATGGGAAGAGCCACTTTTGGGGGGATGTTTGCCTCGACATTGCTCACCCTGTTTGTGGTGCCGGTTGCTTATACTCTTCTTGATGATTTTCAGAAGGGGGTCAAGTGGGTCTTCGGGAGAGGGAGAGACACAGTCTCAAAAGAGGGAAGGTGAAGGCGGAGTGGATGTATTTGCGTGTTAAATGGGGGAATTGGCACTAAGATTGCAACCTTAAATACTCGTTAACTTTCAAGAAATTTAAAAATCCTTTTAATTTTGATTAGTTTTAAACATGGGGGGTATTTTTCTTCCAAAAATCTTGTTGACGGAAGTGACAAGTTTTGGTACTTTTGTGCCAATGTTGACATGGGGGATCGAAATTTAATGAATTATATTGCCGTTCTATCGGTGGTTTTGTCATGCCTATTTTTTCTGACTTCCCCCTCGTCGGCCGGAATTTATCGTTACGAAGACGAAAATGGAGTCATTCATTTCACCAATTGCCCGAGAGACGCCAAGTTTAAACTCTATATCCGGGAGAGCAAAGAAGATGTCGGAGGTAGAAACGCGTCCTTTTCGTACATAAGAGATTCCAATCAGTACGATTCGCTCATTTCCGAGTTCTCTAAGAAATACCAGGTGGATTTTGCCTTGATTAAAGCGGTCATCCGGGCAGAGTCAGGATTTAATCCCCATGCTGTTTCAAGAAAAGGAGCGAAGGGGCTGATGCAATTGATGCCGGCGACGGCCTCCCGGGTGAACGTCTCGGACATCTTTAATCCCAGAGACAACATTGAGGGGGGAGTGAGATATCTTAAGTATCTCCTTTCCCTTTTTAATGATGATCTTCGGCTCTCCCTGGCTGCCTACAATGCCGGTGAGAATATTGTTGCCGAGGTACGTTCGATTCCTCCCTATCGTGAAACCGTGGATTACGTCAGAAAAGTGTTAAGCTATTATCAATCCTACAGGCATTAATTTTTTTAAAGCTTGCCGAGAAACCCATCCGGTAGTATAATCGCTTCTGTGGAAAAACTCAATCACCAGCAGATCATGAGTCTTCCCAATGGAGTGACCATCCTCAGGATTTTAGCGATTCCTCTCATCTTGGTTCTCCTTTCTTACACGGGGAGAGGGTATCAAATCCTCACGGCGCTGCTCTTTCTCGGAGCCGCAGTGACAGATACATTCGATGGATATCTCGCACGACGCCGTGGAATGGTGACCACCCTGGGGAAATTTCTTGATCCCCTTGCGGACAAGCTTCTGATCGTCACAGCCCTCATCGCACTCATTCCGGCGAGAGCGATCCCTGCCTGGATGGTCATTATCATTGTCGGAAGGGAGATTGCCATCACCGGTTTAAGAGGGATTGCCGTCACTCAAGGTATTGTTATTTCTGCGAGTAATTTGGGGAAATATAAGACGGTTTTCGAAGTGGCTTCCATCTTCTTTCTGATCCTCAACGGAAGCTATCTTTCCGTAGACTTCCATCCGATCGGGATGGTTTTTCTATGGGTTGCGTTGATCGTTGCCGTTATCTCCGGGGCTGACTATTTCCGGAAATATTTGAAGTCCATCATTGTTTGAATTCTTATATGGGTCTTTTCTCCTCATCCCCTTATTTCCCCATCGCCTCATCTTTTCTTTTCCCTATTGACATCGAAAGGCAAATCTTGTAATTTTTAACCATTGAAAAGGCAAGATGCGGGAATAACTCAGCGGTAGAGTGCAACCTTGCCAAGGTTGAAGTCGCGGGTTCAAATCCCGTTTCCCGCTCCAATGGCGGCATAGCCAAGTGGTAAGGCGACGGTCTGCAAAACCGTTATTCACCGGTTCAAATCCGGTTGCCGCCTCCAAGAAAATCATCCTTTCGACTTCCTCTGAAAATTCAGGACCTGCCTCCGGGTTGATCCTGAGCTTGGTCGAACGGTTTAAGGGAGCAGGCAATTCGGCCTGCTCCCTTTTTTAGTTGAAGCGTCTTGGCGATGCGTCAAAAAGAAATCGCCAAGGTAATGGAGCCGAAAAGCTGGCCCTTATTTTGCCCGTCAAATTCTTTCGTCCGATAGACCTGGGCGTAACTGAGTTTCAGATGCTTGTACACCATCGCGAAGCCCGCAGACAAGTCAGCCACCAAAAGCTTTCTGTCAACGCTGTGGCTGTCTTTCCAGGTATTGCCGTCTAAGAAAATGTTTCGTCCCACGGCGCGGCCATCTACGTCAGCGAATAGATGTATCCCGAAGTTTTTTTGACGGCGAAGCCGC
>Ga0209592_1000720_pt1 | contig 10361 bp, 9 predicted proteins | sample PPLLak2March2015_2_FD_187251 | JGI IMG/M metagenome (GOLD analysis project Ga0209592, IMG submission 187251) | Freshwater sediment microbial communities from Prairie Pothole Lake near Jamestown, North Dakota, USA - PPLs Lake P8 Core (3) Depth... | ecosystem: Environmental > Aquatic > Freshwater >... | reverse complement strand
GTGAAAAAACGCCTGAGCCGTTCCGGGGTGACATCGATCGCGATATTAGCCGGATAAACCCCGCCACGCGCAACCGCGATCGCATCTTCATCAATATCCGTGCTGTAGATCTGGACCCTGAACTGGAGCCGTGAGGCATCCATGCATTCACGGAAGATCATCGCGATCGAGTAGGCTTCTTCACCTGTCGCGCATCCCGCAACCCAGACACGGAAGACATAATTTTCAGGCTTGTCCTTTACCATTGCGGGAAGGATTTCTGTTTTGAGGACCCCGAATGCTTCCGGGTCGCGGAAGAAGCTGGTTACATTGATGAGCAGTTCCTTGAAAAGCAGGTGGATTTCGGACGGGTTCTCAGCGAGATACCGGGCATACGCCTCCGCATCTTCGAGGTTATGCACACCCATGCGCCGTTCGATGCGACGGCGGATCGTGTTCTGCTTGTAGAGGGAAAAATCATGGCCGGTCTCTGTCCTGAGTAACATCAGGATCTTCGCAAAGGGTTGTTTCCCTCCCGGGGACGGCGGGGGAGGGAGTATCTTCCGTGTGGTGTAATTCCTGACATAGGTTGAAATCTCCCCAAATATCTTTTCGACCGGCAGGACAAACGTGGCAAGCCCGCTCTGGATGGCGCTCGCGGGCATCCCGTCATATTTTGCAGATGCCGGGTCCTGCACGAAGGTAACTCCTCCTGCTCCCTGGACCGCCCGAAGACCGAGGGTGCCATCGGTCCCGCTGCCGGAAAGAATAACTGCTATCGCCTTTTCCTCTTCATCTTCTGCCAGGGACCGCAGGAATGTATCTATCGGCATTCTCAGTCCCCGCAGTTGCGGCGGCAGGCTGAGCTGGAGCTCCCCATGAAATATGGTCATCTCACGGTTTGGCGGGATAATATAGACATGGTCCGGCTCTACGGCCATCTGGTTTGTGGCCTCGGTAACCGGGATAGCGGTAATCCTTTGCAGGATCTCGGCGAGCATGCTTGAGTGTGCCGGATCGAGATGGGAAACCAGGATAAATGCCATCCCGCTGTCGGCCGGGACCTGCCTGAAGAAAACCTCAAAAGCTTCAAGACCTCCGGCTGATGCACCAATCCCGATTATCGGAAAGCCGCTCTTCACGACACGTTTTTTTCCTGTCTCCGGAGATTTCCTGACTTTTGCTGCTCCATTAGACCTGGTCTTTCCCTTCATTTTGTTATCCCGGCATCAGATTGTGCAGACATTACCGTAGTGTATACTAACCGTACCGACAGCCATGAAATGGTGCGGGAGTTTTAGATTTGAGTTCAGGTGATTTCCGGTGCCAGCATCACGTACAGATGTGATGATGCACCTTTACAATTCGATATAGGAATAATCATTTTTTCCGGAATATTAATATATCCGAAATGAGTGCAGGGATACACACGGCCAGGATACGTCGGTCTGGTCCTTGAGGGTAACGTATCACATGCCCGGGGACTGCCAAATGCCACCGGCAACCAGAACTGGCACCAGGAAAACTACCGCAAAATAAATTCAGTTATTGTCCCTCTTTATTTCTTCTTTTTTGGTTTTGATCCGGCCTCGTGTACCGCGGTTTTTACTGTTTCTGCTCCTTTCTGTGCTTTCACGCCCGGATGTTGCAGCTGGTCAAGTGAGCTGGTAACATCGCTCAACATTTTTTTGGAAGATTTAACGGATGCTTTCTGTGCTTTCTCGGCTTTGCTGGTCTTCTCTTTTGAATTATCCATCAGATTTTCAACTCCTTTCCTGAAATGGGTTTAAAGCAATACCTGGCCTGTCAAATTTTCTGCAACCCTTCAGGCAAAGCGTATTGAGTGAAAGGTCTATAAAATTCTTACCTGTTGTTTCAAAATCTGAAATATTCAAAATTCAATCAAAAACATCCCGTGAAAAAACATGCACCATTGTTACCGCCACGCATCCCGTGTGAGTCCATAGTGCTCCAACGCTCTTCATACTATGGCCATACAGGGATTTGGTAACAAACCGGTCAAATTATCATAAAGATTACTGTTTTTGATTTTTGGCCCAGACAAGAATTATCAGCTTTCTCGCATTGAGTGCTCTGCTCTTGCCTGGTTACTGGTTAAAAATGATTACTTCACGACAAAGTCCCGGATCTGGTCGATGCCGTCAAACTCTCCGCTTGCCGATATCATCAGTTTGAATCTCAGGAAAAAACGGGTGCATTCAGAGAGATGCACTATTTCAAGCACGTCATCGCCGTTTTTTGATTTCCCTCAATGGAGCCCGCTACAACAGGAACGTCACGATGGCAATGACCACGAAGATTATCACAAGCCATTTTGCGATTTCCATGGAAAAACCGGCAATCCCCCGTGCTCCCAGTATGAATGCAACCAGGGCAAGGATCAGGAAAACTACCGCCAGATAAATTAAATCAGCCATTGTTCACCTTACTTCTACTTCTTTTTCAATTTTGATACGGTTTTATGTGCCGCAATTTTGGCATCAGCAACGGCTTTATGGACACCGATCTTTACATCATCCGATCCTTTCTGAGCTTCCTTTTCGCCACCTTTGGCTATGTTGTGCGCGGCGACCGATGCATCATCATACACGGCATGTGCTGCCACCTTGGCATCATCGATGGCTTTGCTCGCCTTTACTTTCAGACTATCTGCCATTATGCTTTCAACTCCTTTCCCTGGTATGATTCTTTCAGGAAATTATCCTGATATATAACAATTTTCAATACTCACACCAGAGCAACGGTACATTGCAGGAATCTGGTAAAAACCTTACCCCGTATTGCAAAATCTGAAACAACGCAGTACCATGTTTTTCACTCAGAACAGGACACCGCTGATAATGAACGAAATTCTGCCGGTCCACCTATTCCGTTCCCCGTTGAACTCGCACATCTGTTCTCCCTTTGTGCTGCGATTTGAACCATCACAACCGGAGAAAATCTTTGATTTTTTTGAACGGTATTTTACCGGGCTCCCGCCCGATTCACCTGCATCCGCCCGGTTTTTTTAGGCTTTTTTGACCCACGATTACCACGTTATCCATAATTGAATAGAGGAAAAACAGATTCCATCGAAGAATAGAATGGTCAGATTTTTTTAGAAAATATAATGATTTTTCCGCTTTGTAGAAACCCTGAGTTTTCAACAAATTGTAAAAGCACCTATTTACGGAGGGGACAGTGCCTGTCCCCCCGGACCGCCCCTGCACTTTGCGATGGTGTTGTATTACCTTCCCGGGAGTTATCGCTCCAGGGGGATGCCACAGCGGCGGGGGCGGATACATTACATGCCGTACCCTAAAAAGAGCGTTAAGAATAATATTTTGAGGATTTCTACTGGGCAGATTTTTCAGCACTTTCTCGTGCTGTCTTCAAGATCATGTATCCAGCTGGCAGCTGCCCTGAGAACGGTCATGGTTTTTTCGGTCTTATGGAGATTCCCGCTCTGGGTATATACACCGTCATTGTCCTGTGAGATTAATTCATTGATCACCCATACGCCAAACGGGTCGGTGGTCACAGAAAGACCATAGGAAAAACCCGGACAATTGATAAAAACTTCACCGGATTCATAATCAATGTTGATTTTCAGATCGCGATCTTCTTGTTGCACCATATCCTTCAGGAATACCGAAAGATCGTAGGTTGTCAGGATAATTTCAACATTTTCTGGACGTAACATACGCAATCACCCTAGTCCCATTCGCGTGGTTTGAGATAATACTTTCCAGAACATGATTCATGATGTGCATGGTGTGCCTGTATACAATTTTCAGAATGGCAGTCACCCGGGAACCAAAGAAAGAATTCGACTCCGTGTCGATGTGCTGCAGTTACCTGAAGAAATAATGATAAGCCCCACTCAGACTATGGGATGGATGGCTTTCTTTGACTCCGCATACCGGGGCACCCCTCCCCGGGACATCGGCCGCCCCCGGAAGGAGTTCGTTGAGCTGGTGCGGAGGGGAGAGATAACCGGATCGGTCCTGGACTCGGGTGCGGGACCGGTGAGCATGCCCTCTTCTTTGCACAGGAAGGACATGAGGTGTGGGGGATCGACTCCGCTCCGTTGGCGATCGGGAAGGCGAAGGAGAAGGCTGCTGCACGGGGGACTCACAGTGCATTTTCAGGTCATTAATGCGCTGGAACTCTTCCGCCTCAACCGGAAGTTCGACACCGCTACTGATTCAGGCCTCTTCCCTGCACTGTCCGATGAAGACCGCCCGATCTTCGTGGATAACCTTGCAGCATTCCTGTCCCCCGTCGGGAAATACTCCATGCTCTGCTTTTCCGACCAGGAGCCTGCCGGGTACTGGCCGAGGAGGATAAGCGAAAAAGAGATTCGGCACAGCTCCCGGGAGGGGTGGGTCATCAATTATAGCAGGGCGGCGACGTTCGAGAGCCGCACCCGTGAACAGGGACCCCGCACCAGGCTCTCATCGATATCAAAAAAATGAGGACGGGTGACCGTTCGGCAGGATGCTTATTCGTCCACGGATGCAACGCACCGCAGGGTATGAGGCTGGATCTCGCTGCGGAGCTTCCGGAACTTTGAAAAAGCTTGTCTGAACTCCGGAGTGTTCCGCCACTGCGTGAGTGTATCCATGTCCTTCCACGGACCAGACGAAATGAATTTCTGTGAATTTTCGGCATCCTGGATAAGGACAGCGGGTTGTCCTCATTTCATGGTAGTGAAAGTCCATCGTGCAAGACTGTCCCCTGTTTTAATCAAAGCCGCTTCGTTACCTGGTTTCACCGTCCAGATGCCGGCAGAATAAATGGTTCCGATCTTCGTCATAATAACAATCCCCCTCCGCTGGAAAGATGAAATAATTTTCCCCGGCGGCAGGATTTTTATCCTGTCATACATTTCTTAAAAGGAAGACCTGGCTGGTGTTTTCATTCATCACCGCAGGTGTGCGGTATGATGCTGCCCGTTTAAATCAAGAGGAATAATTGATCGATCGATTAGGGATTATACTCCTTGTCCTAGAAGTGATTCATGATAAAATCCCGGATCTTTGGATAGTCAGCCAGACGGTTAACGATATATTTTGTTACTTTGATTATCTGGACATCAAATAATCTTGTTACTGCAAGGCCGATGATAAATATCAGAACGCCCATGATGACTGCCAGGACTACCCCTATCTCGCCAAAGAACGACACGTAAAAGAAGGTAACGACCATTGCCAGCATCGACAGAAGGGCAGACCTGATAATAAAATAGAGTCGTTGCAGCCACGTAGAAAGCAGTAATGCCTTAATCACCGCTCTTTTTTCAATGACACATTCACGTCCGGGCGGCCCACTCTCTATCTCGTGGAACAGGCTTTTTGTCTGGTTCAGGTCTGATAACTGGAGTATCTTTCGTGCATACCTTGCGTCAGACAAATCTTTGGAACTGGCAGATTCAATGTCCACCATAATTCTCTGGGATATTTCAGCTATTTCGTTATCTGTCGGGGATGGGTCTTCCGATTTCTGGGCATCGTCTGTCATAGTACCTCTGTCCTGGTCGGTATTGGAGCGGGTTATCGCCGATAATGCCTTTTGACTATTCTTCATATAAAAATATTACCTGGGTAACCAGAATTCCGGAACGCACGCTATACGTCCGTGCAGGAACGGATGCTATTTTTATCCGGGAAGGGTAGCCAGACAATGTTCTCATCATGTCAGGAAGAAAGAGCACACTCTGCCAAACCACCTGCACAAAAGGATGGTCCGGCTACACCCTCGCTTTGAGTCAGATCTGACGATACCTCTTTGTTTCCATCAGTATTCTGCCACGCAGACTCCTGTGTCAGCAGGAGGACTTTCTTGATAAAATTGTGGGAAATAACGCTTTCCTCGCCTGCCCTTGAAATGATGAAGGAATTCCTTTTAGTGAACCGGTTGCGCAAGTAATCTTTTTACATCGTCAACCGTTGCCACCAGCTTCATCTCCATGGTGTTGAACGCAGACCATTGAACGATCTCAGGCTCCATCGCCATTTTCTGGAAGACATCGAGGCTGGGAGCGTCAAACACTTCATACAAGGTATGTTCAGGAAGAACGAACCCAGGCGCCCGGCATTTGATGTCGTACTTCTTCATGAGCGATTCGAGCTTATTCAACAGGTTCAGGTGAATCTGTCGGGTTTTTTCATTAAACATCCAGCAGCTCTCAGGGGAGTGTCGGGAAATTAACAGGAATGTCGGCATACCAAAGTATCACCAGATACCCCTCCATCGTTCCGGTATTTATTCATATTGGAGAATAAAAATGGTTGAAAAAAATCAGGGACGCACCAGGTCTGCCACGGATGCGAGAACTTAACCATACAATGATACCCAGGATTTCATCACCTCATGCACCTGGATACCGGCAATCCCAATTCTCCACCGGGAATGGCTCCCTGCCAGACACCTTAAAATCCCTCAGGGACACAAGGATGATGCATGCCACCCGATCCCGGTGCCGGCCAGGTCTTCATGGAAATGACGAAATACCGGTACCTTACCCCTTCGGACCAGGAAAAGCACCTGCTCCAGCCGCCTCTTGAGCTCCCGCCCGACCCGGAAAAACCCATCTACGATCTCCCGAAACCGGAGATGATTACGGTCCCTCCCCGCGATCTCAGGACCGCAATAGAAGAACGGCACAGTGTCCGGACGTACGTAAAAGAACCCCTCTCCCTGCCGGAGCTGGCGTTCCTGCTCTGGTGCACCCAGGGGGTAAAAAAGGTTGCCGGTACCTCTGCAACCTTCCGCACCGTCCCGTCAGCCGGGGCCCGCCACGCACTCGAAACATACCTCCTCATCAATGATGCCGGGGGACTTGAGCCAGGTCTCTACCGGTACCTCGCCCTCTCCCACCGTCTCCAGCAGCTCGATCTGGACCCGACACTGCACATCCGGATCGCCAAAGCCTGTCTCGAGCAGCAGTTTATCATGCGGTGCGGGGTGGTCTTCCTCTGGGTCGCCGTCCCGTACCGGATGACCTGGCGGTACAGCGAGCGGGGCTACCGGGAACTCCACAAGGACGCCGGGCATGTCTGCCAGAACCTGTACCTTGCGGCATCGGCAGTCGGCTGCGGGGTCTGTGCCATCGCCGCGTACGATGACGATATCATGCACAGCATTCTTGGCATCGATGGCGTGGACCAGTTCCTGATCTATCTTGCCACCGTTGGTAAGACAAGTCATGCACACGGTTGAGAATTCCAACCAGAACCGATATGAGGATCAACGGACTAGTACGTCAGAATTCCGTTGGTTCAGGGTTAAATGGCTGGAATTTTTACCCGATAGCATTGTCGGGGATTTCCCGTGAATTCACGGGTACGCAACTATATCGTCTGATACACCAAATAGAGGTAATCGGAAGATGAGGCAGGCATGGGACGCGTACGGACAGATTCAACACGGCGATATCAGTGTGCATCCCTGATTTGCGATTATTTACTGAAGAAAAATATCACCCATGCCAACGTTACAGCACGGGATATAGCAAAATTCCATCATCTGACCGGCAAATCCTCCCGGTCAATCAGTGCAATGCTGAACTTTTTATACAGCAACCGCATCAGGGAGTCCCGGTTCGGATTTTATATTTTAGGGACGCTGGCGTTTAAAAAAGTTGATTATCCCCACCACTACTCCATTGAACTGATTGACGGAGCCAGGGGCTTATTGTAATTTTTTTTGTCTGGAGAAATCTTTAAAAATATTTTTCTTAACGCTCTTTTGAGGGCTACAGCATGTAATGCCTCCGCCCCCGCCGCTATAGCATCCCCCGGAGCGATAACTCCCGGGAAGGTAATACAACACAATCGCAAAGTGCAGGGGCGGTCCGGGGGGACGGGCACTGTCCCCTCCGTAAATAAGTGGCTTAACAATTTGTTGAAAACTCAGGGTTTCTACAGAGCCATTTTTTTATCATTACGCAGGTTTATGCAGGATATCCCGGTTTCTGATTCGCTGCATGAGTCATAACTATCGAACATTTTTTGCAGTGATGGCACCGTGCATCCCGTATTTTTTTGTAAAAATCCTTGGGCGTTTTATTGATGATTGCATTTTCCGTGAGGCAGGAAGGGCAGGTATACCGTATAATGTAACCGGCCCGTGTTCCCATAACCTCTTGTTTTAACGATAGTTTTGTCATAGTATCTTCCTTTGAGAGTCGCACCGGATTGAAAGTGTGTCCCAGCCGGTTGGTTCATTCCCTTGCCGACAAAGAGGATTTTGCAGGGGTGTGGAGTTTTCAGCTTGTACTGAGTAATTCCCCAGGAAAACGGTGGTGGTGCCCAAAATCGTCTGTGATTATTATACTATAGGGAGTCCGGACGTATAGCATGATAGGATGGTATCGGTTTGTCTGGAGGACAGGTTTCCGGGGCGACAACCAGCTCTTCCGTTCGCCTCCCGGGAAACAGTCCCGATGAAGGTCCCTGACCTCCGAAGCGGTATGAGGTGAGGGAAAGGCAGCCGCTGGCTCCGGCGTATCGTTACAAGCCAGGGGTGTCATCATCTCACCAGGCAACAAGGAAAAGAAAGGTGATGTACAGCGAGCCGGAGCATCAGCGAGGACGAGGGGACCAGGCATATCAGTTTTAAAAAGCAGCACCTTTATCACCGGGCGCACGGAATTAGGATTACTCGTTGTTTGCGAAGAAAACCCTGAATAACTACCATCCCTCTTCAGGTGATAATATCCTGATCTTCCGGTGAATCTTGGAATGAATGCAACGAATAGTGATCTTGACAGGAGGAAGCTTGCCAGCCTTGCCCTCATTCCATTTTCTCTCATTCTCATTGTCATATTTACGGTCCTGGATATCCGAACCGCAACGGACCCGCCGTTCCTGCTCACCATCCTCAATACCCTGCTCATCGGGATAATCCCTCTCGTTATCGCGATCATTGCATTCCGGAGTTACCGGTCCAGCGGGTCAACAAGCCTCTTCATGATGGGGTCCGGTATGATGATCTTCGGGATTGGCTCGATTGCCGCCGGCTGGGTCATCGGGTTAACGGATGGTGCAAATGTCAGTGTCGCCATCTATAACGTCTGCATCTTTATCAGTGCAGTCTTTTACCTGACGGGAGCCCTGCAGACTTTCACCAGAAGTAAAACGGCCGGAACAGCTGGGCTTGTGTGGAAGATCGCGGCCATTACCGCAGGCATTGTCATTTTCGTAGTGGCGTTTACCTCCTTAACCATCATGGGATCGATCCCGCCGTTTTTTATTGTTGGTACCGGGCCGACCATTCTCCGGCAGACCGTTCTCAGCTATGCAATAGCGATCCTCGCAATCACATCTCTCGTGCTCTTCCGTCTTTTCACCCTGAAAAGAGAAGATTTCTTCTTCTGGTATTCGGTTTCTCTCGCGGTAATCGCTATCGGCCTGGTCGCCGCTTTCCTCACACCGGCAATGGGAAGTCCGGTAAACTGGGTCAGCAGAGTTATGCAATACACAGGCGCCGGTTACGCGCTTGTCGCCATTGTTGTCACCAGCAGGCTCGCACAGGACAGGGGACTCTCGCTTGAAGAGACGCTCAGCAGGTTCTTCAGCGAGGCTGAAGCGGGGTACAAAACGCTCGTAGAAACCGCGACCGATGCCATTGTGGTCTTTGACCAGGCCTACCGGATCATTATCTGGAACACATCTGCGGAGAAGATGTTCGGGTACACAAAGGACGAAGCGATCGGACTCTCCTTCACCAGACTCCTCAGCGGGAACAGTAACGATAACGGGAATGGGGAGGTGATTTTCACCAGCGGGAAGTTATCGGGAAAAACGAAACCTGATATCCTGTGCTGGCGGAAGGACGGGAGCACGTTCCTTGCCGGATTGGCGCTGTCCCGGCACACGGTTTCCGGTGTAAAGCTGAGTACCTGCATTATCCGTGATATGACAGAACGCATCAGAGCAGAAGACCGTATGAGATTCCAGGCAAACCTGCTCGCCAATATTTCGGATGTGGTCTATGCAACTGATATGCAGATGCGCCTGACCTCCTGGAACCCGGCTGCGGAGAAAATATACGGCTGGAAAGAGGAGGAAGTGTTGGGAAAGCCTGTATTTGAGTTCGTGGGCTCGAAATTCGATCCCGGAGAGCGGGCTCGGCTGACTCAGGAGTTGATGGAAAAAGGAAGGGTGACCGCACAGGTCGAGCACACGACAAAAACAGGTAACCGCATTGTCTTTGACTCAGTCACGATGCTTCTGCGTGATGCTGACGGGAAGGTGAACGGCTTTGTAGGTGTCAATCACGATATCACCGAGCAAAAGCAGGCTGAGGATGCGTTGCGGGAGAGCGAGAAACGGTTCCGGGCGATCTTCGAATGTTCTCCCTTTGGTATCGCGACG
>Ga0209592_1000719_pt1 | contig 10366 bp, 8 predicted proteins | sample PPLLak2March2015_2_FD_187251 | JGI IMG/M metagenome (GOLD analysis project Ga0209592, IMG submission 187251) | Freshwater sediment microbial communities from Prairie Pothole Lake near Jamestown, North Dakota, USA - PPLs Lake P8 Core (3) Depth... | ecosystem: Environmental > Aquatic > Freshwater >... | reverse complement strand
TTAATCTGCTGAAACTGCTGGTCCGTGATCTTCAGGTTTGCCGAACCGCCACCTCCCCCACCCGGCCCGAAGCCGGATCCGCCGCCGGTATAGGGAGAAACGATCACACTGTCCCCGACGGTATGAAGGCTGTCTGAAACGGAGAGGACGAGAGTATTGCCAAGGATGCCCATCGATGCAATCGCGACGACCCCGATCACGATGCCCAGCATTGCCAGCGTGGACCGCAGCAGATGAATCCGGAGATTGCGTTTTGCAATTTCCCAGAATATCATGCAACAATTCTCCCATCCGCGATACGGATCGTCCGCCTGGAATATTCCGCAATGTGCGGGTCGTGGGTAACCATGATGATTGTAGTACCTCTGCGGTTGAGTTCTGTCATCAGGTCCATGATGCCGGCACCGGTCTTTGAATCAAGATTGCCGGTTGGTTCGTCGCACAGAAGGATGTCGGGATTGTTGACGAGTGCCCGTGCGATGGCAACTCGCTGCTGCTGGCCACCGGAAACTTCCGTAGGTGTATGGGTGAATAATTTGTCCTCAAGCTGGACCGACCGGAGCACTTCTTTGCCTTTTTCCGGGTCCACCTCTTTCTGGGATTTCAGCATCATGGGAAACGTAACGTTCTCGATTATGTTGAGCAGGGGGAACAGGTTGAAATACTGGAAGATAAACCCTATCCGGTCTCTCCGGAGATTGGTAAGCTCGACATCGGACATATCCCCGATTCGGGTTCCGCTGATAAATATATCACCGGATGTTGGTGTATCGAGGCAGCCCATCAGGTTCAGGAGCGTAGACTTGCCGGAACCGGACGGCCCCATAATTGAGATAAACTCACCCCGATCTACCCGGAAGGACACACCATCCAGTGCGATAACATCTCCTGCCGGAAGCGGGTAGACCTTGACCACGTCCCGGAACAGCATGACCGGTTGATCGTCCATGGGAACGGTCACTTCTTGTTCCTTCTCACGTAGAAATACCATCCACCGATACAGGCACCGATAACGATTACTATTGCGATTATGGGAAAGAGGAGATTCGATCCGCTGTTATTCTGTGACATTGTAGGAGATGCCGTAATAGTTACTTCCTGCACAGTACTATACTGGTTTCCATTGGTGTCTTTGAAGGAGAGCTGGAGTGGTATGCTTGGGGTGCCGTTTGCGGAAAATGTTACTTCAAAACTTCCGAAGTCATCTGGTTTGAGCGCCCCGACAACATAGGTCTTGTACGGGTCCTGGGGAATTGCCGGGGGAAGAGAGGTAACCGTGACAGTGTTTGCGGTCTCTAATCCGGCGTTATTTACATCTCCGGTGATGTGGTAGATGCCACCTGAAGAGGTCACCTGTACGTTACTGATGACAGGGTCTGCCTGCAATTTGTCAATCCCGAAGATTATGGGGAGATTCATGGTCACTGTGTGTGGATTATTTCCATTGTTATACGTTACTGTCATCACCAGCTGGGACTCCTGGTCGGGAGACACCGTAAAGTTTACCGGTATTTTGGTCCCTGCTGCAAGATTTCCGATGAAGATCCTTGCCGGGCTGGCGGTAATGCCGGCTCCGGAGACATCAAGCACAACATTTCTTACATCATTTTTCCGGGGGTTGGCAACCTGCAGGGAAATGGTCTTTTTCTTGCCCTGGGTAAACGCATCCGGCTTTTCGACAACGGTAAGTTCAAGGGGAGTGTTATCCACCTCAGCAGTTGCCCGGTAGTAAAGACTGTTAGCCTCTACGAAACTCAACGAAAATGTCGGGAAGTATGTCCCGTCCGGTGCAGTGGCAACTACGGAAAAGGTGAACGGCTGTCTCTGGAGGGGACCGATATTTGCCGAGGAATCGTAGGGCGTGCTGGTGAGCAGGATATTCTTGTCACCGAACGTGGCATGATTTACAACGACACTGGTATCGGGATTACTATTAGTGACATAGACCATGACGGTCCCGGTATCATCGGTAAAGAACGTTCCCGGATCGAATGTTACATTGGATACATAAACATTGTTTGCAGCCGCCAGGGAGTCAGACGTCTGTTGCGCAGTGACTGCCCCGACTCCGATGCCGAACATCAGGAGGATTACAGAAAGTACAATAAATCGTGTGTTTTTCATTTTTAAATCCCTGTCATGGAATAAATCATATAAAGAATGTATATGACAACCGGTATTCCGACACAAAGTGCGGCATCCCTCACCGGGAGTTTCCGGGAGTGCTGTAAACCGGAGATCCAGATATTGGCGCTCCAGAGAAGAAATACGATAGAAATAACCGATACAATCTGGGTCATCTCTGTCATTGCAGGATCATGCAGAAGGGCATTTGTGGCATTCAAGATCATCTGTGGATCCTGAGCCATCGCCGATGTGATCTGGGGAACAACGACTCTAGGGAGATACTGCAGAGCAACTATAATGGTGAGTATGACTCCTAGAATCTGGGGGAGATAACCAGACCCTGTAAATTCAAGCGGGCGTTGAAATTTCTCCATTGAAAGAAAAATAAAAATTGAAGCGATAATCACAACAATTGCAAGAAGTGACAGTAAAGAAAGGATGATTGAGATTGTGTTCATTGTGGCTGTCGCTCTCTGTTGCAAAATTGACGTTAAGATTAAAAGAAAAATCCCGGATAATACGAGTGAAGTGCCGATGAATTCTCGATTAAAACCGGGAATCAATTCTTTACGTATTATCATTGAAGCGATAAAGAAGATTTCAGTCCACAAAATCCACAAAACAAATGCGCCGATAAAACCCAAAATCAATGCCCCAACTATGGTAAGAGCACCTAATCCAGGTGAAATCCCATCCATCAGTTGGGCAGTTAGACTTGACACAAAATACGCGTATACTGCTGATACAATTCCCAGTACCGCGACGATAAGTCCGGGAATTTTAAGATTCTCTTTCTCCTTTAGTGCATCCTGGAAAAATGCACCGGGATGAACGAGTAGGTTACCCAGCGATTTCATCATCTTTATACCTCCAGATCTAGTGTTGTTATGTTTGCGACAACGCTAGTACACATGGGATCTGCACTATATTAATTTTATTTATAGTAGCTTTAATCAATAGCTCAAAGAAAATAATGCTTTCCAGCAAAATGACGTTTTATTTTCATCTATGGTCTTGCCAAGTATGCTTTTTCTAATCCCTCCTTTGATTTTCTTATCGTACCATCAACCGCCCATCAAAACGTTATGAATGAACGCTTAATTTTTTGATTTGATCATCATAATTTTCCCTCCCTCATAGAATCTTCCTGAATCAGTTCCCCATAATCATAAAAAATTTAATGTATTTTTAACAACATTTCGCATCATAATTGTTGCACAATGTATATATTTATACAAAACAAATACTTACTTTGTATGCAGACAAAAATCCTCCTCGACGAGGAGCAGATGCCAAAAAAGTGGTACAATGTCCAGGCGGACCTGAAATCCCCGCTTGACCCGCCACTCCATCCCAAGACCCAGAAACCTATCGGTCCTGAGGATCTTGCTGCCATCTTTCCGATGGAGCTGATACGACAGGAAATGACTACCGATCCTCACATCGACATTCCGGAAGAGGTGCAGGATGTCCTGCGACTCTGGAGGCCGAGTCCCCTGTATCGTGCTCATCGGCTTGAAAAATTCTTGAAGACACCGGCCAGGATTTACTATAAGTGGGAGGGTGTCAGCCCGGCAGGGAGTCATAAACCGAACACCTCTATTCCTCAGGCATACTACAACATGAAGGCCGGAGTTGAGCGGATTGCAACAGAGACTGGTGCAGGACAGTGGGGATCGGCTTTGGCATTTGCAACGATGCTCTTTGGTCTTCAGTGTACCATCTACATGGTTCGCTCAAGTTATACACAGAAACCTTACCGGAAATCGATGATGCACGTCTGGGGAGCTGAATGTATTCCCAGCCCAAGCACCAAAACAAATGCCGGTCGTGCGATGCTTGAAAAAGATCCTGACACCCCGGGAAGTCTGGGAATGGCCATTTCTGAAGCAGTTGAGGATGCAGCATCTCACAGCAATACCAACTATGCCTTAGGCTCGGTTTTGAACCATGTATGTCTTCATCAGACCATTATTGGACTCGAATGCCGTGAACAACTCGCAATGGTCGATGACTATCCCGATGTTGTAATAGGATGTGTTGGTGGCGGGTCTAACTTTGCCGGGATATCCTTCCCGTTTGCCGGTGACAAGTTGACCGGAAAACACAAAGATGTGGACATTGTTGGTGCCGAACCTGCTTCCTGTCCGACACTGACTAAAGGGCTGTACACCTATGATCTCGCGGACGAAGCCGGTTATACGCCGCTTCTTAAGATGTTCACCCTCGGCCATGATTTCGTGCCGCCATCTATGCATGCGGGCGGTCTCCGCTACCATGGAGATTCGCCGATTGTCTCCCGCCTGGTGCACGATGGAGTGATGCGGGCGGTAGCTTATCACCAGAGTGAGGTCTTTGACGCCGCCCAGACATTCGCCCGTTCAGAAGGTATTATTGTTGCCCCCGAGACGGCTCATGCGGTGAAAGCCGCCATTGATGAGGCACTCAAATGTAAAAAGACCGGAGAAGAAAAATCCATCCTGTTCAACTGTTCCGGTCATGGCAATTTCGATATGACGGCATATGATGCCTATTATGCGGGCAGCCTGGTGGACTATGAATATCCGGACGAGCTGATTAAAGAGGCAATCGCCCGGATACCCAAAATTTCCTGAAATTTATTTTTTTTCTATGAAGCGCATCGGATTTCTTGTCAACCCCATCGCTGGTATGGGAGGGGCGGTTGGGCTCAAGGGAACCGATGGCAAGGCTGAGGAAGCCCGCCGTCGGGGAGCACTACCCCGTGCAAAAGACCGGGCCCGTATCGCGCTTGCGCTGCTCGCACATGATGAAAATCTGGAAATTCTTACCTGTTCAGGCGGAATGGGGGAAGACGTTCTGAAGGAAGCGGGGATACAGAATTACCAGGTGCTCTATCGGTTCGATGGTGACAGCAGTGCTCACGATACCTCGCTGGCAGCACAAATGTTCCTGAAAGCCGAAGTTGACCTGATCCTTTTTTGTGGAGGAGATGGGACGGCCCGGGACATTTTTGATGTCGTGGGCAGGGACGTCCCTGTCCTTGGGATACCGGCAGGAGTGAAAATGTACTCAGCTGTCTTTGCCATTGATCCGGCAACTGCGGCAGAACTGGTAATGAAATACGATACTCAATCGCTGCGTGACTCCGAAGTGATGGATGTAGACGAGGATGCGTACCGGTCAGGGGAACTGAAAACCCGGTTATACGGTATGGCCCGCACCCCTGCTCTGCCGGGGAAGATCCAGCTCTCAAAGCATGTGTTTGAAGAGGCAGATGAAGACCGTGCAAAGAAAGAAATCGCACGTTTTATGCATGAGATTATGATCCCGGATGTACTCTATATCCTTGGTGCAGGCACAACCACCGAATCCATTGCCCGAAAACTTGGTGTGCATAAAACCCTCCTGGGTATTGATGCAGTAAAGAACGGGAAGATTGTTAGCACGGACCTTGACGAAAAAACCCTATGGACATTGCTCAGGGACGGGCAGGAGGCAAAAATTTTCTTAAGTCCGATCGGTGCACAGGGGTTTATCCTTGGCCGGGGGAATCAGCAGATCAGCCCACGTATTGTGAAACGCGTTGGGATTCGAAATATCATCGTCGTCGCCACTCCGCATAAACTTCGGGAAACCCCGTTGCTTTATGTAGATTCGGGCGATTCGGTGCTTGACAAGGACTTTGGAGATTCCGTTCAGGTTATTTCCGGGTACCGGATGGCCCAGCGAAGGAAAATATTCCAGTCGTTGTGATTTTTAAAAAGGATTATTGTTGATGAGCCGCTGTTGGTGGCTTTAAAAGCATAAATGCGATAATGAAGCCGATAACAGCAAGGACAAGCACATAGGGAAATACCCCCAGATATGATCCGCTAGAGGTTTTGATGAACCCGGCCAGTTGAGGTCCTGCAATTGCACCTGCACCGTACGCCAGGAAGAGAATCCCGTAACACCGTGGATAGTCACAGGTACCAAAGTAGGTGCCACACGATGTCGGTGCTATGGCCAGCCAGCCCCCCAGACACCCCCAAAGTACAACAAATGCGATGAGGTAAACTGTCACAATCGGGATCTGCCACATGAGAAGCGATACCACGGCGATAAGGCTGAATGACACCATGGCAGTAACCCGTGGGGTCAGCTTGTCCGTGAGGACACCAAAGACGGGACGTCCAAACCCGTTGAAGATCGCAAAAACACCCACCAGAGCTGTTGCAAGCCCTGTCTCAATTCCCACGTCAGTGCCTACAGGTTTTGCGATGGATATTGCCATAAGGCCGGCAAGACAGCCTATGAAGTAACATGCCCAGAGGGCATAGAATGAGGAAGTCTTAAGCATCTGTGACCGGGTCAGTTCACAGGTTTTTTGTTCTCCCTGTTTCGGAGCAGGAGGTGTCCAGCCCGCCGGGACCCATCCGGTTCTCGGAAATTTCAATGGCAATGCCAGGATTATTGTCAGGATTATGAAAACAATTCCAAATATCCTGAACGTGGGCATCACTCCGTATGCGGTGATCAGGTACCCTGCGATATTGGCAGTAAAGAACGCGGAGAATCCGAAGCCAAGGACGGTAAGACCAACTGCCAGGCCTCTCTTATCCGGGAACCAGCGGGCAGCGACTGCAACCGGCACACCGTACGCGATACCTACCCCGATGCCCCCGACAATACCGTACATGATATAGAGCATCGGTACCGAAGTTGAAACTGAGGCAAGAAGCCATCCCAAACCCGTGAGGACTCCACCGATAATGGTAATATTCCTCGGTCCATACTGATCGATATATTTTCCGGTCAGAGGCATTGCGATCGCGAAAAACGCAAGGAACACCGAGAATGGCAACAGGATATCATTTGCCGTAACGGTCTGACCCAGTGTGTTTGTGAAATAGGTAGTGAGTGGCCCAACAAAGACACTCCAGGAATAAATCGTACCAAGACACAGGTTGATTATCATTCCGAGGAGTATGAGGATCCAACGACCTTTTTCAAGCTCCATGCCCAATATCGTTTCAGCAGCTACGTCTTTCATGGTCTCCCTTTCATGAAATTATTCGTGAATAATCTTATCCCAAATCCAAAAATTATGAAATTTTTATTCTTCCAGCGTTGAAATATCGCCCGGGTCGATTCCCATCTCCTTTGCCTTCAGGACACGGCGCATGATTTTGCCGCTTCTTGTCTTGGGCAGTTTGTCGACAAACTCAATCTCCTGCGGGACTGCAATCGGCCCAAGCGTTGTCCGCACATGGTGGACAAGATCCTGGATAAGGTTGTCACTTTTCTGGAAACCAACCCGGAGAATTACAAATGCTTTGATTGAGTTCCCTTTCACTGGATCCGGCTTACCAATGACTGCGGCTTCAGCCACAGCTTTGTGGGAAACGAGGGCACTCTCTACTTCGGCGGTTCCGATATTGTGACCTGCAACGATGATGATATCATCGGCGCGCCCGAGAATCATAATGTATCCGTCTATACCTTTGACAGCAAGATCACCGGCAGCGTAAAGGTTATCGATGGTATACCAGTACTTGCGGTACCGTTCATCATCTTTATACAACGTCCGGAGCATGGCCGGCCACGGCGATTTGATTACAAGAAATCCCATCGTGTTCACCGGGACGGGATTTCCGGATTTATCAACGACATCGGCTACGACACCGGGAATAGGTTTTCCTGCAAATCCCGGGCGCATCTTCTCACCAATCATGGTGGTGATCAACAGCATTCCGGTCTCAGTCTGCCACCAGGTATCGACAATAGGGCACCTGTCTTTTCCAATCACATGGTAGTACCATTCGAATGCTTCAGGATTGAGGGGTTCACCAACTGAACCTATAATCCGTAGCGAGTTCAGGTTGTACTTATTAGGCCAGCTCTCACCCACTTTCATAAATGTACGGATGGCTGTCGGGGCTGTATACAGGATTGTGATCTTCTGCTCCTCAATGAGATTCCACCAGCTTCCTGCATCCGGATAATCCGGAGTCAGTTCAGTAATAAACACAGTAGCGCCGACAGCAAGCGGTCCATAGATGATATAACTGTGCCCGGTAACCCATCCCGGATCAGCAGTACACCAGAAAATATCGTTATCCTTGATATCAAAAACGTATTTGCTTGTGTAATGTGTTCCGACCATGTACCCGCCACAGGTATGCACCACCCCTTTTGGCTTTCCCGTGGATCCGCTGGTGTATAATATGAAGAGCGGATCCTCCGCATCCATGACTTCGGGGGGGCATTCATCGGGGACACCCTCCATCGCCTCATAGAAATCCAGCTCACGGGTCGGATGGAGATCAACTTCCGGCTCTTTTCTCCGGAGCACAATGACATGTTCTACCGTGGGGGCATTAATCAGGGCTTCATCGACAATTGCTTTTAGCTGGATCGCCTTTCCGCGACGGACTGCAATATCCGCAGTAATTACAACTTTTGCCCCAGCATCCTGAATCCGCAGGTTTAATGCTGCTGCGGCAAATCCCGCAAAAACAACACTATGGGTAGCACCGATCCGTGCGCATGCAAGCATTGCAATTACCTGTTCCGGTACAAGCGGCATGTAAATACAGACGCGATCGCCCTTTTTCACGCCGATTTTCTTTAATGCATTTGCAAAACGCATGACGTGGGACAGCAGTTTCTGGTACGTGAAAATACACTCCGCACCGCCCTCTCCACGCCAGATAAGGGCTACTTTGTTGCGCCGGTGATCATTGACATGGCGGTCAAGACAGTTGGCTGTAATGTTGAGCTGTGCGTTGATGAACCACTTCGCATAGGGGTAATTCCATTCCAAGACTTTATCCCAGGGCCGGATCCACTCAAGCTCACCTGCAATTCTGGTCCAGAAGGCATCCGGATCGGCCAGAAATTTTTTGTAAGCTTTCTGGTAATCTCCCATCCATGCATTTTTTTTATACTGTGGGTCGGGTGTGTAATATTTCACATCCTCGACGAGTTTGACATTGAAATCCTCGGTCACTTTCCCACCTATTTTACATTATTAATCATGTTAAACATTGTATTTAAAATTTAGTAAAAAAACCTGATATAAAGGGCTCCTCCGTTCGGTATGTGAATATCTGATAATTCCGGGTTTTTATAAAAAAAATGAAGGTTATAAGAAGAATTATCTATCCTTATTTTTCAATATAGGATTAATGCTGAAAAAATTCAAAGGGTGCCTGCTTGGTGCAGCAATCGGCGATGCGCTTGGTATGCCCAACGAAAGTGCCGCTCCAAACCTGAACAAGATGAGATACGGTTACCGGCGCCCGTATAAGGGCCATCCGAATGAAGGTCTGAAAGCCGGACAATATACCGATGACACCCAGCTGATGATTCTGGCTGCCACACTTATCGCTGATGGAAAATACAATGAGGAACGGTATTCATCTGCACTCCGTGAGATGTACGATAAAGGAAATCTCCGTTTCCCCGATGGAACGATATCGGCATTTTGTGAGGATACCACGAGAAAAAATGTTCCCAGGAAAGGTGTCAAATCGACGACTTCCGGGTGCCTTCCGATTGCGGTCCCGTTCGGGTTGACATTTCCTGATATTAATGAGGGTAGTGAAAGGGCGGTTCGTGCCTGTAATGTAACTCATACCCATCCGGCAGCGCATGCCGCAGTATCAACCGTTTCGTCCCTAATCTATCATACCCTTCACGATTCCCCAGATCCTGTGCAAAAAGCGCTGGAAAAGGCGCAGGATGAAGATGAAGTCCTGGGGGGGAAAATAAGAAACGCACTCGTTCTGGAAAAGGAGGGAATGGATATTGAAACAGCAATCCTGAAAATTGGCAATGACGTGTCTGTTTTCCAGACACTCCCTATCGCTATTTTCCTTATCAGACGATATTCACATCCCGCCGATCTTCTTACCGTTGCTGCAAATACCGGTGGAAATACCGATACCATCGGGCTTCTCTGTGGTGCATATCTCGGAGCTTCAAAGGGAATTGATGCACTGCCTTCAGACCTGTTAGAAGGACTCGAAGACCGGCAGCGGATTGAATTGCTTGGGCAACGGCTACACTCACTCTATCAGCATAAACTCGGTCACATGTAAATTTTTAACAAAAAAGTATCATTTTTTTTCACAATACAGGTGACGTGATGAATGATGGATGCCATCCATGGATGTTGAACCTGTTTTTATTCTGTCAGACGATCCCTGCAGTCTGGCAATTAAAACAGCCCGCTTAAAAACCATTAAATTTTTATAACCGGATATTCTTTTAT
>Ga0209592_1000718_pt1 | contig 10369 bp, 12 predicted proteins | sample PPLLak2March2015_2_FD_187251 | JGI IMG/M metagenome (GOLD analysis project Ga0209592, IMG submission 187251) | Freshwater sediment microbial communities from Prairie Pothole Lake near Jamestown, North Dakota, USA - PPLs Lake P8 Core (3) Depth... | ecosystem: Environmental > Aquatic > Freshwater... | reverse complement strand
TTTCTTTCTCTAAAGTCTACGCTGTTTCGATCGCCATTATGGTCGGCGTGGGTCTGGGACAGGCTGGCCGTATGACGCTGCCCGTGGCCCTGTTGCAGAGCTATACCCGGCCGGAATACCGCGCCCGCGTGATGAGTTTTTACGGCGTTGAGTTCGGCCTCTCCAGCTTCGGGACGTTCTTTGCTGCCATCCTGGTGGATACCCTCGGGGTGCAATGGTCGGTAGGGGGCATGGCCATGGTGCTGGTGGCGCTGAGCATCTTGGCCCTGTTATTTATCCCCCGGTTGCGTAAGCTGGACTGATGGCCCGGCGCATGTTTGCATTAAGGCTGTCATTTTGATATTGTTTTTGAAGGATAAGAAAGGAGATAAATCATGGGAAAGTCCAAATACGGCAAGTACATCACCACGGAGCTTAAGAAGGGCGTGGTTATGCCCGGCTACAAAGGACCGCAGCTGATCCGGCAGGGCTATGCTGACGGCTATCGCCTGGGACTGGAGCACGTTATCTGGATGGACAACGAGGTCCTCCCCGGCGGCTTCTACGGCGAGTATACCTGGCAGTGGCCTGCCACGATGAAAGACCAGCGCCAGATGCCGCGGTTCATGATGCAGGACCTGGTTACGCCGGAGCTCGTCAAGAGCGGGAAAGTTCCCGGCATCATGCCCCATGCCCACCCCTTCATCGAGATTTTCAGTTACTTCGGCACAAACGTCGATGACCCCTCCGACCTCGGCGGCGAGATTGAGTTCTGGCTGGAAGACGAGAAATTCGTCCTCACCAAGAGTTTTATGGTCTATATCCCCGCCAACATGGAACACTGCCCGCTGGTCTTCCGCCGCATGGATAGGCCGATGTTCCACATGACCCTCGGCTCCGGGGACAAATACGTTTAGTTGTAACTTGTACTTTAGAAAGAGTAATGGAAATGCATAAGGGTAGAAACGCCAAATACATCGTCGATACGCCTAAAACCAATGCCAAATATCCGCCTTACCGGGTCAAGAACGACCCTAAGGTCGTTAAACCGGTTGTCCAGGTGGATGCCGAGACCGTCCCCGGCGCCGGTTTCTACGCCGAAGCCAAGTGGATCGTGCCTGGCGCGGCTAAAGAGGTAAAACTCTGTGAGTCCCATACGCATGACTTCAACGAAGTGCTCGGCTTCTTCGGCTTGAATTACGATAATATCCAGGACCTCGGTGCGGAGATCGAAATTACTATAGACAATGAAAAAAATATCGTCGATAGAAGTTTCTCGGCCTGTATCCCGGCCGGTGTCCAGCACGGCCCCGTTATTATCCGCAACATAACTCGGCCTATCATTCACGCCTCTTCGGGTATAGCCAGCCATTATAAATAGATATTGATGCTAGAGAGAGGTAATTGGAAATGGGAAAAAACGCCAAATACGCTGTAGATTATCCAAAAAAGAACCCTAAATACCCCGCTTACCGCCCGAAGCTAGACCCCAAAATCGTTAAACCTATCGTGACCGTTGATAATGAGGTCGTCCCCGGTGCCGGGTTCTACGCCGATACCAAGTGGATACTGCCCGGTTCGAAGACAGAGATTAAGCTCGCCGAAACACATTCGCATAAATTCGGGGAGATGCTCGGCTTTTTCGGCTACAACTACGATAATATCCAGGACCTCGGCGCGGAAATTGAGATCGTTATCGATAACGAAAAAAACCTGGTGGACCGCAGCTTCTGTGCCTATATTCCTCCGGGTGTCCAGCACGGCCCGATCTTCGTGAGAAACGTTACCCGGCCTATCTTCTGGGTCTCCTCAGGCCGCGCTCCAAAATACGAATAGAGGTTGTTGTAAATGACTACTATCAAAGAATTCAACCAGTACGGTGCCGAACTGGAGAATAACTTGCTGCTGCGGACCTCCCCCGTCGCGGTGAAAATGTTGAAAAAGGAGTCTGACATCCCTGCCGGCGCCCTCCGCCCGAAGAAGGGCCGTAATACCCACTATGCTCAGTGCCAGGCTTTCGCCATGACGCGACGGGAAGGCACGACCATCGCCATGCTCAAGGAAGACCACTGGTGCCCCGCCGCCCTGATGGCCTACGGTATGGTGCCCCTCCCTCAGGGCATGAACCCCACCCGCATGCACCCTTATGAGATGTTCGACTACGGCAAATACATCGGCGTTTTGACCGCCCCCCTGAAAACCGCCGCTTTCAAGCCGGACGTCGTCATCATCTATTCCAATACTTCTCAACTTCGCAGCCTGCTGCTTTCTTTCGGCCCGGAGGAAATCCCGCAGGTCGGCGGCCGCTACTTCCCGCCGTCGTGCGCCCATGCCGTCGTCACGCCTATGCTCAAGGGCGGATATTGGGTTATCATGCCCGACCCCGGTGAATACCAGCGGGCGCTCTGCGACGAAGGTGAGATGATGTTCGCCGTGCCGGCGGCCAAGCTGCCCACGCTCATGGAAAGCCTTCATAAGTTCCAGTCGCAGGGCTTCGCCTACCGCAATAACTACTATTTCATGCAGGGCGATTTCTCCCGCCCCGATTTTTATAAGAAGATGTTTAAAGACTGGGGACTGGAAGATTATTAGATGTCAGCTTCCGGCCTGCGTGTTCTTATCCCGCGTGCCGAAGTGGCGTCCACCGTCACGCGGCTGGCTGTGGAAATATCCCGCGACTACCATGATAAGAACCCTCTCCTGATTGGTATCCTCAAGGGCTCGTTCGTCTTTATCGCCGACCTCATCCGCTGCCTGGATTTTCCGCTGGAAGTTGATTTCATCAGGCTTTCCAGCTACGGCTCGGGCAGGCAGACCTCCGGCAACGTTAGAGTAGTGCAGGGCTTACGTTCAAAATTGCAGGGCAGACACGTGCTCGTGGTTGAAGATATCGTTGATACCGGCATTACGGTTGCTTTCCTGATTGAGTATTTAAAGAAGAAAAAGCCGGCCTCGGTTAAGCTTTGCGCCCTGCTGGATAAGCCGTCGCGGCGACGAGTGCCTGTATCTATCCATTACCTGGGGACGGCTGTGTCTGATAAGTTCGTCGTCGGGTACGGTATCGATTTTAACGAGAAATATCGCAACCTGCCGGACATCTACGTTCTGGAGGACGGCCAGTGAAAGACTTGCGCGGTGTCATCTCCGTTGCTAAAGGCGAGGCCCCCGCCGACCTTATCCTCGCCAATGCCCGCGTCGTTAACACCTTTAGCGGACAGGTGGAAAAGGCCGACGTCGCTATCTACAACGGCCTTATCGCCGGGGTCGGCGAATACCGGCAGGCTAAAGAGGTCATCGACCTCGATGGCAAATATATCGCCCCCGGGCTTATCAACGGCCATACCCATCTTGAAAGCTCGATGCTGGACGTCGGCCAGTATGCCCGCGCGGTAGTGCCCCGCGGCACTTCGGCCGTGGTCACCGACCTCCATGAAATCACCAACGTCTGCGGCATCAAAGGAATCAAATACATGCTGGATGCCGCGCGGCGTTTGCCGCTAGATCTGTTTCTCATGGCGCCTTCCTGCGTCCCGGCAACAAGACTGGAGACATCCGGCGCTATTATCAACCCCACCGATATCAAGAAAATCCTGAGGTTCCGGAACTGCATCGGCCTGGGCGAGGTGATGAATTACCCCGGCGTCCTTGCCGGTAATGCCGCCATGTTAAAAAAAATAATAGCCTCGGGCGGCGGAATTATCGATGGCCACGCGCCCGGCGTCAGGGGCAACAACCTCAGCGCTTATATCGCCGCGGGGATACACTCCGACCATGAGTCAGTTTCTCTGGCGGAGGCGGAGGAAAAGCTGCAGCGGGGCATGCACATCATGATCCGGGAGGGCTCTACGGAGAAGAATCTGGAGGCCTTGCTGCCGCTGGTCACGGACCGGACCTGGCCGCGTTGTCTCTTCGTAGTGGACGACCGCCATGCCGGGGATATCCTCCATGACGGCGATATCGACGCCGTGGTGCGCAAAGCTATCAAGCTGGGGCTAGAACCCGTCCGGGCGATCCAGCTGGCGACCATCAACGCCGCGTCGTATTTCCGCCTGGACAGGCTGGGAGCGGTCGCCCCGGGCTATTTTGCCAACCTTATCGTGCTTAAGAGACTGGCCGACTTTCAAGTTGACGAGGTCTTCTATCGCGGCCGTCTGGTCGCCCGCGAAGGCAAGCCGTTATTTTCTTTATCCCAGGTTGCCGGAGAAAGACTGACTCATACCGTTAATATCAAGCCGTTTAGTGTTAAGGATTTAAAGCTCCGCGTAAAAACTGAGATTCAGACCCTGATAGAGGTAGTGCCCGGCCAGATCATTACGCGTAAGAAGCTTCTGAAAGCCCAGGTAGTTGATGGACTTATCGTTGCTGATACTTCACGTGACATCCTGAAAGCCGTGGTGGTGGAAAGGCATAAAGCTACCGGCCGTATCGGACGGGGACTGGTGACGGGCTTCGGTCTTAAGAAAGGGGCTCTGGCCTCGTCCATAGCCCATGATTCGCATAATATCGTCGCCGTCGGCGTTGATGATAACGACATATATGCGGCTGTCAAAGCTATCGAGCAGATGCAGGGCGGGCTGGCGGCGGTAACTGACGGTAAGATTCTTGCCAGCTTGGCCGCGCCCATCGCCGGCCTGCTTTCTCCCGAGCCCCTGGAAAAGGTCGCGGCCGGGCTGGAAAAACTGGACCGTGCCGCTCATGAGTTAGGTTCCACCCTGCCTTCGCCGTTCGCCACATTATCGTTCCTGGCCCTGCCGGTCATCCCCGAGCTGCGCCTGACCGACCTCGGCCTGGTGGACGTGAATGAGTTCAAGCTGATAAAATAGTGAAGTCTACAGCCTAACCCCCTTCTCGTATTAAGAAAGGGGGGCTGGCGGGTGAGGTTAAGAAGGAGATTCATGCGCCATACTACCGCCGAACCCTTGTTCGAAAACCGTTATGACGCCGGGCGCAAGCTCGCCGAGAAGCTTTACGACTACACTAATAAAGCCGCGGTGGTTTTAGGAATTCCAAACGGCGGCGTCGCCGTAGCCTTAGGGGTCGCTTTAGGAATCAACGGCGACCTCGACCTCGTTATCTCGCGGAAGATCCCGCTGCCTTTGAGTCCCGAAGGCGGCTTCGGGTCCGTGACGGATGACGGCACAACGATTTTCGATGAGGCGATCATCAAGAGGGTCGGGCTGAGCCAGACGCAGATCAACTACCAGGTTAATCAGGTGAGGTCGGACATCCGCCACCGCAGCCTGCTTTATCACGGTGACCGACCACCTTTATCTATCGCCGGGCGGACTGTGATCGTCGTCGATGACGGACTGGCTTCCGGCTATACCATGCGTGCCGCTATCGAGTCCCTGCGTCACCGTAATCCTAAAAAAATAGTCGCCGCCGTGCCGGTGGGACCAGAGACAATCGTGGAGGCTTTACGGGAAGTCGCTGATAGGGTGGTCACCTGCGCCGTGGGCAAAGAGCCGAAGTTCTACATTGCCGACTACTACCGCTCCTGGCACGATATCACCGACGCCGAGGTACTGCACTGCCTGAAAGAATGGCGGTTGCGCCATCATGGTATGAAGATAGAGATGCCGGGGAAAAAACGGGAAACGATATAGGGTATTTCCCTCTTCACATCCCCCCGTCCACTCCTAATACCTGCCCCGTAATGTACCGCGACTCTTCGCTGGCCAGGAAGGCCACCGCTTCCGCCACGTCGCGCGGCGTGCCCGCGTAGCCTATCGGGACGCGCTTGAGGAGCTCCTGCGACTGCTTTTCATCGAGGTTTTGTGTCATTTTAGTATCGATGTAGCCCGGGGCGATGGCGTTGACGGTAATACCGCGTGACGCAACCTCTTTGGCGACCGATTTCGTGAAAGCAATGACCCCCGCCTTGGCGGCGGCATAGTTGGCCTGCCCGGCATTGCCGTGAATGCCTACGATGCTGGCGATACTCACGATGCGCCCCCATCGCTGCTTGAGCATCGGGCGCAGCACAGCCCGAGTACAAAGGAAAGCACTCTTGAGGTCGATATTGAGGACGGTGTTCCAGTCCTCGTCGGACATGCGCATCACCAGCCCGTCGCGCGTCACCCCGGCGTTGTTGACAAGGATATCGACCCGCCCGAACTTGTTGACCACTGTTTCAACCATCTTCGTAACATCTTCCGGAGAGCTGACGTCGGCAGTGGCGGCTACCGACTGTCTCCCCAGCGACTCGATTTCTTTAACTACTACCTCCAGAGCTTCACCTGCCGAAGCTATATCGTTAACCGCTACGTCAACGCCAGCTTCGGCCAGTTTTAACGCTATTGCCCGCCCGATTCCCCTCCCACTCCCCGTCACCAGCGCTACTTTATTCGAAAGGTCCATAAATGCCTCCCTGTTATTGACTCTCCTTGAACGGGTTAGGCTTTAGCTGTAATGCAGCACTAGTTCCCTATTATACCACTCCCTTAAAGAGGTCATGCTCGCGACGGCGCCCCTTGACCGGTGGTGCGGCACGCATGAAAGAGTCGCGCTGGCCGAACAACCGGCCGACCAGGCCGAGCAGTCCCCGGCGGGGCGAACCGCCGAAAAGCTGGCTGGCGTGGCAGGCAGCCGCGCGCTCGCGCATCCGGACGGACTCCTTTCTCAGGCGTATCACCGTGTGCACCGGAAAGTCTGCTTCAATAAATTCAGCCAGGTCGATGTCCTTGTTCTTCCCGACGTGATGGATATCACGTCCGAAGAAAGCCATGAACTTGATCATTATATTCAACAAGCGGTGGGGAAAGACGTGAAAATAAAGCTTTTGGGGCTGGAAAGGAGGGCCGTCTTCCGGGTGTTTTTGGGGGTCGCCGGCGTCTTTAAAAGCCATCACCGTGGCGTTATGGATGGCCACGTGGTCGGGGTGATGGTACCCGCCGATAGGGTCGAAGGTGACCACCACCTCCGGTTTGAGCCGGCGGAATATCTCCACTATGCGCCCGGCCACCTCTTCCAGCGGGGCCGCCGCCAGCGCCTGCGGGTGCTTATTGTCCGGCGTACCGGCCATGCCGGAATCGCGGTAGCCGAGGTAGATAATGTCAGCCAGCCCCAGAGCCTCGGCGGCGCATTTAAGCTCGTGCGAGCGCAGGTCGCCAATCGAAGCGAACCCCTGCAGCATTTCCGCGGGTACCTCGCCTACCTCGCCGCGCGTCCCGCAGATGTAATAGACCTTGACGCCGGCGGCGGCATACTGCGCCAGCGTGCCGCCGACACCGAACGACTCGTCGTCCGGGTGAGCGCCGACAAAGACCAGGGTACGGGAGATGCTCATTTCACCGGCACTTTCCGGATAAATCCCGTCGTATACGGCTTTTTCACGATACCTTTATCGGTAACGAAAGCGGTGATGTACTGATGCGGCGTGACATCGAAAGCGGGGTTAGCGGCGGCAGTCCCTTCCGGCGCGGTACTGATGCCCTGAAGGGCGGTGACTTCCGCGGGGTCGCGTTCCTCGATAGGGATTTGGTCACCGCTGTTTAAGGATATATCGATAGTGGAGACGGGAGCGGCGATATAGAACGGTATGTTGTTCTCCTTCGCCAGCACCGCCAGCGTATAGGTCCCGATCTTATTGGCGGTGTCTCCGTTGGCGGCAATGCGGTCGGCGCCGGTGATAACGCAATCGACCTTACCGGTCTTCATAAAATACCCTGCCGCGGAATCGGTAATCAGCGTTGCCGGCACGCCGGCTTTTTGCAGTTCCCACATGGTCAGCCTCGCGCCCTGCAGCAGGGGACGGGTCTCGGTGGCGAGGACTCTGATGTTTTTACCCTGTTGAAAAGCCTTGCCGATTACTCCAAGAGCAGTGCCGTAGTCGGGTGCCGCCAGCGGGCCGGTGTTACAATGGGTCAGCACCGTCCAGCCTGCTTTAAGAAGACCGGCTCCGTACCGGCTGAGGCGCGCAGTGGCGGCGGACTCTTCCCGGTGTATCTTGACGGCTTCGGCGGCGAGGGCTGAAGTGATTGCGGCGGCGCTTTTACCCGCGGCGGCTGCTCTTTTAAGGCGTTCGAGAGCAGCGAAAAGGTTGCGGGCGGTAGGGCGGGTAGCAGCGACATTTGAGATAATATCATTCAATTCTTTGAGAAAGGCGGAAACGGAAGCCGCACCAATATCCCGCGCCCCGAGAGCGACGGCGTACGCCCCGGCGATGGCGATGGCGGGTGCACCGCGCACTTTAAGCTCCCTGATGGCGGAAGCGACATCCCGGTAGTCTTTGAGATCCAGGTAGACTTCCTCGCCGGGGAGCCGCGTCTGGTCGAGGAGACGAACGCGGTCGCCGAGCCAGGCAACAGGCTGGTAGACTGATTTGATTGACCTCACCCCCTGTAAAAGAGGTATTTTATCCCTCTTAGATGCCTTTTATAACTTCGTTTCCGAACTTTTTTCCCACTGTTTGCGTTTGAGTTCCATGAGGACGAAATCGTAGCCGTTGCGGCGGAGGCGGCCGAAGAGCGTAAAGCCGCACCGGGTGAAACACTTCTGCGCCCTCATGTTCCAGTCCAGTGTCTTGAGATAGAGCCGGTTCAGGCGGGTAGTACGGAAAACGTGGTCGACTATGGCAGTGACGGCGTCGGCGCCGTAGCCCTTATCCCAGTAGTCGTGGTTACCGATCATGATGCCCAGCTGGGCATCCAGCTTTTTATCATCGATGTCATAGCAGGTGCAGTTGCCGATGTGCTTGCCTTCGAGGGTCTCTACCGCCAGTGGAAAGCGATTGTGATGGGAGTGGCGCAGGGCGCCGGCGTAGTCGAGGAGGTAAAGCGAGAAGGACATACTTAGCACGGGCGCGGCGTCGAGGCGGGCAAGCTCTGGGTCCGCCTGCCACTTGTAGTCGTTACGGACATCGGAGAGCTTCTTTTCGCGGAGGCGGGTCTTTCTGCCGGTGATGGCGGCATGCCGCGGGGGCTTGAATCCGGCGAGGACGGTGCTCTTTCCCAGTTTCATGGTCGGTAGTGGACGCGGCGCGGGCGCTAGTTGCTTTCTCCCTGCGCTTCCTCGTCGTCCTTGTTCTCGCCTTCCTCGTCGTCTTCCTCACCGCGCTCCCAGATGGGTTCGGTAAAGTAGTCGATATACTCTTCCATGGCCTGGGCGGCCACCTGCTTGATGCGCTCGCCCGCATCGACAGCCATCTTCGCCAGGTCGGCGAAGTCGACCTTGATATCGAGTATGGCGGAGAGGACCTTGAGGACGGCCAGGGCGGCCATGGGATTGGGCACGCGGCTGGCGTAGACGGGCACTTCTCCGAGCAGGCAGACGCCGTCGATGGCCCTTTCCTTGGCGACGCCGAGGAGGAGGCCGTTGAGTCCGGCAATCTGGAGGTTGGTGGCTTTTTGCAGCTTGTACTGTTCCAGCTCGGCGGCGACGAGGTGGCTGGTGGCGACTCCCCAGACCTTGGGGGGCTCGGTATGATGAATGCGGGTGATGGCGGCGGCGCAGGTATAGATGCGGCCGACCTCGAATCTCTCGGCGACATCGAGGATGCAGTTGGCGAGGTCGTAGCCCTTGCTGCCGGGCTGGTCGTCGCCGATAAAGAGGATGAGGTCGTTAGTTGCGCCTTCGTTCTTCCAGTAGTAGAACTGGCTGAGGGGGAAGGTGGGGGCCTCGACGACGTTGTCCTTGACGAGGACGCCGATGGGGTCGAAGAAAGCGGAGGGCTCGAGGAAGCCGAGGTCTTTAAAGGGGAGCTTGGCGCGGAGGTAGTTGGAGAGTATCATGGCGACGTTGCCGATGCCGGGCCAGGCGGCGAGGAGGTTAGGGGAGCGGAGCTTGGGCCGGGCGGTTATCTTAATAATACCGTTCATATCTGACCACCTTAAAACCGTCTCTGAGAGCTATTATAACTCTTTTGGGGAATGAACAGTTAATGGGCGGCGGTTAACGATTGGCGGTAAGAAGGCATTCGTTTTTCGTTTTTTTATTTTGTGGTTTGTAGCTAACCAGACATAATACAAAGCTGTTATTCGTTTCTGACTTTATGTTTAGTCAGCTTCAGCGACCGGGTATTCGTTTCCAACAATCTATAAGTTTTAAGTTATAAGCTATAAGCTATTAGCTGTCTACAATGAATAGTATACATGGGGCAAGGGGGAAAAGGGAAGGGGATTTTGTCGTCCTTCGACCCTTCTTCGCTAAAGCTCCTAAGGGCAGGCAGGCTCAGGATGAACTGAGGGGCGAGCCTCATCCCCTTGCCCCCTCTCCGAACAGAGACGTTGGGTTAAGGTGAGTTATTATTTGCTTGGAGAGAGGGGGGAGAAGGTGAGAGGGGCGCTAGCCCCTCTCACTGCGCACTCCCTGAGGGGGATGAGGAAAGCATGGGAGTTTAAGAGGGGTTAAGCCTGAAGTTCACCCTGAAGGGCGTTAGCCCCTGTTTTTT
>Ga0209592_1000712_pt1 | contig 10406 bp, 11 predicted proteins | sample PPLLak2March2015_2_FD_187251 | JGI IMG/M metagenome (GOLD analysis project Ga0209592, IMG submission 187251) | Freshwater sediment microbial communities from Prairie Pothole Lake near Jamestown, North Dakota, USA - PPLs Lake P8 Core (3) Depth... | ecosystem: Environmental > Aquatic > Freshwater... | reverse complement strand
TAATCCTTTCCTTTTTGAAATTCCTTAGATGGATTATCCCAAAGGTGAGTGTAAAGAACCTTTTCCGTATAAGTTAAAGGCCGATTCAGAACCTTTCGGATGTCGGTCAATTTTTCCCGGTAATTATTATATACTTTTTCAATCATATCAAAATTTGCTGTCATTTTTAGCCCTTTACTTTATTCAATATTAATTTTTTCCTACACCAAAATACAGAAAATCAAAGAAATTTACTTTAAAACGACACTCATCGATTGTCTGCACGATTTTTGACGCCAGAGAAATATCTAAAATAGATATTCTAATATCCAGAAAAATAAACCCCAGGAAATAGTGACGTGGAGAAAAATCCAATCTTAATAGTTGACGACGAAACTTCTTATTTAGAATTAATGAAGGATTTCCTTAACCAGGAAGGCTATACAAATGTAATAACCGAATCGAATCCTTTAAACGTTTTACCGCTGCTGGACAGAACGGATATTGATTTAATATTACTCGATATTTTTATGCCCGAGATGAATGGACTTGAGCTGCTTGAAAAAATTTATGCAGTTTATCCCGGAATTCCGGTAATTGTCATTACTGCTGTACATGAAGTACAGATCGCTCTAAAAGCGATAAAGCTCGGCGCTTACGAGTTCATCACAAAACCTCCCGATACAGACAGATTACTATTAACAATAAGAAGAGCATTAGATACAAAACTTCTGGAATCTGAACGTGACTCGCTCAGAAGATCGTTGTTCGAGTATAAGCCAAGCAGAAGAATATTTTCTGATATAATTACAGATTCACCAATAATGCATAAGGTTTTTGAGCTTGCAGAGATATTTGCTCCAACTAATGAAACCGTTTTTATTGCAGGTGAAACTGGTACTGGCAAAGATATGATTGCAAGAAAGATTCACGATCTTTCACCAAGAAGAGAAAAGCCTTTCGTTGCTGTTAATTTATCCTCTATTTCACCAAGCTTATTTGAAAGCGAGTTGTTTGGTTATAAGAAAGGAACATTTACGGGAGCCATCGATGATAAGATAGGATATTTTGAAGCTGCCAATGGCGGCACTATTTTTCTTGATGAGGTGGGTGAATTACCAATAGTACTTCAAGGCAAGCTGCTTAGAACAATTCAGTATAATGAAATTTATAGAATTGGTGAAGCGAAAGCTGTTCAACTGGACATAAGAATTATTTCGGCAACAAACCGAGATCTTCTTGATGCAGTAAACAAAAAAGAATTCAGAGCTGATTTATATTATCGTTTAAACCGCGGCTACATTTATATGCCTCCCCTTTATAAACGTGGTGATGATGTTGTATTGCTCGCAGAGCATTTTCTTGAAATCGGAAACAGAACATATAACAAAAACATTCAGGGCTTTTCCGATACCGTATTAGATGCATTAAAAAGTTATACATTCCCGGGAAATGTTAGAGAGCTTGAGAATATAATACTCAATGCAGTTGCGAAAACATTTGGTGAAACTCACATAAATTCAGTAGACCTTCCAAAGGAATATATCCGACCATTTGATAATGGAAATGGGAACGGAAACGGAAAACCAAAACTAACAGCCTTAAACCTTGCGGCAGAAGAACACATACTTAGTATAATGAAAACTGTAGGTAACAGTGTTCAGAGAGCAGCGCCTATTCTTGGGGTAAGTGAGAGAACTCTGCAAAGAAGATTAAAAGCGATAAGAGAAAGAAGAAATTAGTTTTATTTAGCGACATACTTATCGTTTCCTTTCATTCACTTTTTTTTGTAAAGAAATATTGTTTACCTGATTCTTTATTTCTTTATAGTATTAGGTATATTTCTTACACTTTAATTGACTCTGACGTTTTTGACGCACGCCATTTTGCAGCGACAAACTTGTAGGTAAAAATTTCCTGCCACTCCGGTTTTTTCTTCTTTTTGTTTCAAATTAATTACTCGGTTCTGCGTCAATATTGTCAATTGACAATTGAAAAGGCTCTAACAGCTTAATATCAATATATTATCCAAATAGTAAGTAACGGTACTTTAGTTGAATAGAATAGGCTAATTGAAATTTTAGGAAATGTAAGCAATTAAAAACTCGAGCAAATAAATGTCGCAAACGCAAACATTACCGATAAATAACAAGAATAATTAAGTAATAAAAACATTAAGTAAAAAAATTATTAACTATTAGAGAATAAAGTCATGGGTTCAATACAAATGTTTTTAGTAATAGGAGGATTAGCATTACTGTCAGTATTAATGCTAATCTACTTTTCTACCTCGGGAGTACAATACGATACAAAAAACAGCAATGAAGCTGTTATCACAGCCACAGGTGTAGGTCAATCACTGATTGAAGAAATAGCAAGTAAAGCGTTTGATGAAAAAACACTGTTAAATGTTATGAGTAAGACTGATTCATTAACGCCCGCCGCTTCACTGGGTTATGAATCAGGTGAAACAAACAGATCTTTATTCGATGACATTGATGACTTTGATGAATACACAAGTGCAGATACGCTTGGTGGTCTTGGCATTTTTAATTACAGCATAAAAATACATTATGCTCAAAAGTTAAATCCTGATATGTTGAGCCTTTCCAAAACTTTTACAAAAAGAGCTGATATTGATGTTGCAAACTCTTATATGAATGATACACTAAAATTAACTTATGTATATACGTACTAAAATCAAAGGATAAGCAAAATGAATAGTTTACTCGACGTTATAGGTTCTTCAATCATTGGCGGAATAATGTACTTGTTATTATTCCAGGTCAATTCACAAATATCAATGACTTCTATCGAAATTCTGCAGAGTACTTTTTCTTCAAGAAATACTGTCGATGCAGTAACTGTACTCGAGTATGATCTCAATAAGCTTGGATATCGCGTAGCCGGTGATTTTATTACAGCAGCCGAAGAGAATAAAATAGAATTCTGGTCAGACATTAAAAATGAAGATTCTACAGTAAAAGTTCTTTACTTCCTTGGCGATTCAACAGAAGTATCAGGCACTATAAATCCAAATGATCGTCCATTATATAGAAGAGTAGCTGACGGTGATACTCAAATGGTTTCTGTGGTACGGGATTTTAAAATCACTTACCTTGATTCTGCTTATAATAAAATAAGCTTCGCCTCTTTAAATAATCAAGCAAACAGGAATAAAATCAGAGGAACCCGTGTATACCTGAGAATAGAATCAAGCGAACCATCTGAAGGAATTTATCCATATATAGAATTCAAAAGAACTATTATTCCAAAAAATCTTGGCAGAATAATTTAATATTTTAATAATAACGAAAGGAATTAATTAAATGGGAAAAGCAATATTAATAGTCATACTCGGCAGCATAGTTCTCCTGAGTATACTAAACCTGAGTACAAATAAACATTTAAACAGCGATACTCAGTACTCAGTAGATTTTTACGCCGATGCACGTGCAAAAAATATTGCATGCAGCATGACACAAATGCTCTTATCACAAATTGCTGATAATCTTACATATGAAACTGTCGGGACGCAGCAGGCATCATTGTTTGGCGGAACTGCAGAATTTACGGTAAGCAGAGTATTTTTTGAAGGAGACTCATTAACAAAAGTTTATGTACAAGCAGACTACTTCGGTAAAGAACGTACAGTAACTGCTTACTGTAAACCGGGTGGATGGACTCCTCCATTTATCAGAGGTGCATGGACTGCAAACGCAGATTTAGATAGAACCATCAGTGATATGGATATTGACGGAAGAGATTATAGATTAGATGGGACCATTATTCCGGGAAATGGTGTTTACGGTGTTTCTTCAAGCGTATCATTTTTTAACACAGAAGATGCTGAAATTGGTGGAACCCACAACGGTGTCGATTATCCAATGACGTTTCCTGAAAATCCAGATATAATTGAATTATATGACTGGAGTGGTCATTTCCCTGAATCTCCGGATGAAATTTTAGGATATCCTGAAGGTACATTGAAAGCGATAGCTCAGTCCGGAATAGGTGGAAGCCAGTATGTGAAAAATCCTATAAAGGATGGAAAAAGTTTTACCGGGTTCACATATCCCCTTTCGGGTGTAACTTATCTTGAACTTGACAACGGTGTTGAAGGTGAATTTCTGCTTAAGAAAAAAGGCAACAAAGGAATGCTTATTGTTCATGGACCGAACAGGTCATCCAGAATAATAGGTATTAAATATGATGCAACGTCTGATGGAGTGTTCACAGGATTAATAGTAACCGACTATTCATTCCATCATCACCTTGATATTCTTGGAGGAGTATTACAGTTGTCACCAAATCTTGAAATGGGCAAAAATTGTAATGGTAACGCGGACCACTGGGTACACTATTCAAGCGAAGCAATTATTAAAGCAACTGAAATCGTAGCTGAAAATTCTGCTTATGCCGGAAATAACGACTGGGGTGGAGATAATATTTTTGCAGGGATGGGGCAGAGAAGATATCACGTAAAATACTGGTACGAATAAAATATTTTAATTCGGTGTTATTAAATAAAAGCGGCTTCGCGCCGCTTTTTTATTTTAAACGATTACCAGCGATATATTGATCAATGGTAAGCTGTTTTGGTAAACCTTGTGGAAATAAATTACTTCACTAACTCAGGCAGGAATAATTTCATTCAACAAGCAGTAGGATTTAGCTTTGAAGGATTATCCGATTATCAATCTTGAAAATAACAACTCCTTAAATTCGATTTACTTTTTCCAAATTACTCGAATCAAAATCCAATAACTGAATTTAGGAATTCTCACGAGTCAAAGCTTGAATTATTTATAATCTCAGGACATTTGCTCGATATACTCAGATAATTCATCAGGAATTTCAGTGAATATTTTATTTAACACTACATTGTTATCTTTCGAAAGAATATTAAGTTCATCTGCCTCAATGCGATATAGTTTACAATCTTTATTAGCAATTGCAAATGAGACTCTTTTAGTTTTTTCAAGTATCTCCTTCTCACCAAAAAAATCAGGGAAGGATTTGTAGATAATACTTCTCTTATCGCAAATTTTAATTTTCACTTCTCCTTCTATTACCAAATAAATGTCTTTGGCTTCATCATCAAAGGAATAGATAAGTGTTCCTTCTTTTGCTGTGAAAAAGTTTTTGGGTTTAATAAAGGTTTTCAGATAGGACTCTGAAACAGAACTGAATAATGAGTTTGGCTGGACGAGTTTCAATTCATTTTGACTTAACATCATATAGTTCCCCTTTTATTATTTTACAGAAATTAATTCTCTTTAGCGCATCAAAAAAAAACTACTTCCTGAACTTTCAAATTAAATACCACTCAATCTTTACTTTTCAGTTTGAATTGGTAACCATTCCTTTTTCTACGACCTAATTGGTAAGTAAAAATTTCACATTTTAACAACATATTCTATGGAATATTATAAAATGGTCTAAATTTTAATGATTTCTTCAACAGTTCCCTCACGACAGCTTCGACACTGATGACGCCAACTTTCACTTTCAATAAATACCAATTCATCATTTTCAACTTGTTTTCGAAATAATTACGAAGGATCCAATTGTTGTATGATAGTTGTTTAAGAATATGGAGTAATTAAATTTTTCATAAGGATGCAAACATTATGAATACAGGTCAATCGTTATTTGCCATAGGTGCATTGTTATTATTATCACTGACAATTTTAAGAGTTAACAATAATATTCTCTTAACTGATTCTATGATCATTGATTCAAAATTTGGGCTAATCGCAAATTCTATAGCAACATCACTGATTGAAAGTGCAACGGAGAAATTTTTCGATGAAAACACGAAAGAAGGTCCGTGTCTTCAATCTGCACTAACGTATCCACCGAAAAAAGAAACCGGCGAAACTAATATTTCTAATTTTGATGATTTTGACGATTTTAATAACTACACTCAAACAGATACGGTTAGCTCCGTGGTCTACTCATCAAGATGTCTGGTATCATATATAAACCCAAGTCCCTTCAACCCGAGTAGTTTAAATAATGCTGTAAGCACAAGAACCTGGAATAAAAAATTAACTGTTTATGTAACCTGGAGGATGAATGATCAAACTATAGGAGTTACTCCTCCAGACACAGTAAAGCAGTCCACTATTTATAGTTATTGGTATTTCTAATTTAATCAGGAGTAAGTGATGGGTTTTACAACTCTTTTCGATATTGCAGGTTCGATGATAATAGGAGGAATATTAATGATGATCGTCTGGCGTTTAAGTGATGCAAATACGGAAAAAATATATAATAACAGCGGAGAACTTACAGTTCAGCAAAATCTGTTAACATTAGCAGAAATGATAGAATTTGATTTCAGAAAGATTGGATATTGTAACACTTGGAATGCTGTGATGGATCCCAGAACAAATGAATCTTTCGTATCTTCTCAGGCGATTTACTACGCCAATGAATCAAGCATGTTCTTTTATACCGATCTTTATCCTTATGATGGAAATCTTGACTCGCTTCGATATTACCTCGGTCCCGCTTCAGAATGCTCGTCAACTCCAAACCCGAGAGACAGAATATTATACAGAGTTGAAAATGGTAGTACACCTGTAGCATCAAATTTGGGAGTGACTGACTTTCGCATGGTTTACTTCGATGTAAATGATGATAGTATTACAACCCCGGTAATAACGCGAGGTTTAATAAAGAGTATTGAAATTAATATTACTGTTGAAAATGTAGCAGCATATGATGAAAAATACTCAAATGCATTCTGGAAACAGATCAGGCTTGCTTCACGAAATGTAAGCAGATCAAAAACAGATTAATTAGAAAGGATTAAACAATATGTCAGGAAAATCAATTCTTCTTGTAGTAATCGGTTTCAGCTTAACACTATTAGCTGTTGGTCAAAAATTTGGAAGCGTATCCAACTTGGCTGTAGATAATTATGTTAAATATCATTCGGAAACCGTTGCGCACAATATTGCAGTCAGCGGTGTTAACATCGCTGCAAACGCCATTTACATGAGTCCCACGTGGGATGATGGTTATGACAACATTCCGTATCAGGGTGGTTATTTAAATATCACAGTAGATGTGGTAAATGAAGTTTTAGGGTTTCGTGAGATAACCGCACGCGGAATATACTTCCGTGATACCAGCGAGATCAAATTAAGAATTGCCCCAAGCAATTTTTCTGAATATGCCTATTACTCTACTTATGAAAGAGCCAGCCCTACATCAACTGGAACGATATGGTGGACGGGTAAAGACACAGTCTGGGGACCATTCCATACTCAAGACAAACTAAGTTGTGCGTTACATCCGTCATTTCGTGGTAAGCATACTTCCCACAAAGGCGTTATACAATACAAAACAAACAAGAGTACTGATTCTCCAATCATAACCGGGATATATGAACCAGGAAAAAATTTAGAACTACCGACTTCGGCTGTTGAGAATTTGGAAGCAGCAGCCGATGATAATGGACTTAAATTTAAGAATAATGATACTCTTTATCTTGTTTTCGACAGAGATTCATTACGTTACAAATATAATTATTCTAGCAAGTATACAGCTCTCTACTTACCCTCTGCTGCACCTAATGGTCTTATATATGCAAAAAATATGGTGGTACGGCTTCAGGGAGTTGTAAAGGGAAAATATACTTTGGGATGTTCTTCTTCAACTTCTTCTACCGGGAAAGGAACTATCTGGCTTGATGATGATATAGTTTACGATACAAATCCACAAATAAACCCAAATTCTACAGATTTATTTGGCATAATTGCTGAGAACTATGTCTGGATAACCGAAAATGCAGTTAATAAAAATAGTATAAATATTCAGGCGTCTGTCTTCAGCGAAAAGTGGGGTTTTGGCGCATATAATTATGATAAAAGACCCGTCAGTGGGGACATAAATCTTCTTGGCGGAATACAACAAAACTATAGACAGCCGGTAGGAACATTTGATGGAAATACAATTAAATCAGGCTATACGAAACAGTATCGTTATGATTGGAGACTAGCGTTTATGTCTCCTCCGTTTTATCCGGGCACAGGCGGTTTTAGAATTGTTTCCTGGTTTGAGTAAGAAATTAAAAATGTAATATCGATTAACAACTTAAAAATATCGGAGAGAACATATGATGCATTTAAAACCAAACAAAGGTGCAGCTGCAGATCTTCCCAGCTTTGAAGTAACCATCTCCTCGAAAGAGAATGGTTTTGTAAATATTACAAAGGTGGTTGTGGCAGTTTCTGTATTGTTAGCAATTCTTATGATAACAATAAGGTAAGCTAATTACTATTTAGCATTCAACGTTAACTAGTAATTTGAATCTTTAGTTTACTCGATGTACTAAACTGAAAAATCCTCATTACGAATCAGCAACAAAATTGCTGACTGAGGAATTATCAGATATTTTTCCTTGTCAAATTCGATTTCAACAGCTTCCTTTCTTAAAAAGATAGCCAGATCCCCTTCCTTTGCCTGCAATGGAATGTACTTAACTTTATTCGCACTTTCTTTCCAGGGCTCATCCTCAACTTCGGTGGAGGTTGCATAACCAGGTCCAATTTTAATTACATAACCACTTTGCACTCGCTCCTTTTCAGCTACACCAGCAGGCAGATACAAACCGCTCGAAGTTCTCGAAGACTCCTCCTGAGGCTTTAATAACACTCTATCTCCGACAACTATAAATCGATCAATATTTCGCAAAATGGATTCCATAAAAATTATTAGAAAAATTCTCACTTAAATATATTGAAAGATATCAGCATTTTCGTGGTAAGATTTATAAGTTATCTTCAGCAATTATCTTGATCCCCTCTTTTTGAATTTTCTATAAAGAAATGTTTATTCCTAAATTTGAATTATTATTAGATTAGAATTAGTTATGTCCGATTTCAAATCAAATTTCTGGGATGAGAGATATTCTTTTGAAGAATATGTGTATGGCACTGAGCCAAATCAATTCTTTACGGAGCAGATAGATATATTTTCTACTCCGGGGAAATTACTTATGCCCGGTGAAGGCGAAGGAAGAAATGCAGTATATGCAGCAAAGCTAGGCTGGCATGTTGATGCATTTGATCAAAGTATTAATGCACAGAAAAAAGCATTGAGACTGGCAAAGAAAAATGAAATGAATATTAATTATCAGGTAACTGATCTTACAAAGTTCTATACTGAAAAAAATAAATATGATGCTGCAGCAATTATCTTCGTTCACTTTAATTCTGAAAAACGAAGTGTATTTCATCAAAGAATAATAGATTCTCTCAAACCGGGTGGTAAACTAATTCTCGAATCATTTTCTAAAAATCAATTAGGTAAAAGTTCAGGCGGGCCACAGAATTTAGAAATGCTCTATTCTCTTGAAGATATTAAGAATGACTTTAAAGAGATGAGGACGATCCTTCTTGAAGAAAAGAATGTAATACTTAATGAGGGCGATAATCATGGTGGAGATGCAAGCGTCATTCGTTATGTTGGGGAGAAGCTAAATTGAATACTATGAAAAAGGTTTTGTTTATAACATACTACTGGCCGACATCAGGTAAAGCATCGCTTCACTGGCCGCTAAAAATAATTAAGCATCTTCCATCTTTCGGCTGGCAACCCTTAGTGTTGACAGTGGATGAAGATACATTCTCGCAGAAAGATGAAACTTTTATTAAAGAAATTCCTTCTGAAGTAAAAGTAATCAGAGCAAAGTCATTTGAACCATTTGAAATCTATAAGAAATTCACTGGAAAAGGAAAAGACGAGCAACTTGTAGCTTCCGAAACAATTTCGAATAAGAATAAAAGTTTTACTCACAGGTTATCAATCTGGATAAGAATGAATATTTTTATTCCAGATGCAAGAGTCGGTTGGTACTTCCCTGCTGTCAAAGTTGGATTAAGTGTGTTGAAAAAGGAAGACGTTGATGCAATCGTTTCTATTGGTCCACCACATACTGCACACTTAATTGGAAAGAAGATTTCGTCGAATTTAGGTTTGCCTCACATTCCTGTATTTATTGATCCCTGGGTTGATATTTCTTACTATAGAAATTTTAAACGGAATAGTATCACTCTTTCAATTGATAATCGATTGGAAAAATCTGTATTACAAAGTGCTGCAGCAGCCGTATTCGTAACAGAAACAATGAAAGAGGATTACATAAAAAAATACCCCTTCATCAAAGAAAAATCGAAAGTGCTTTATTGGGGTTATAGTGAGGAAGATTTTAGGATGGATGATGGAAGATGGAAGACGGAAGACGGAAAGGAAGAAGTAATCCTTCATGCAGGAAATATTTTCGATTATCAGAATCCAAAACATTTTTGGAAAACACTTAAAGATGAAATTGATATAGGAAGAAAACTAAAGCTGGTTTTTATAGGAACAGTCTCACCAGAAATTAAGCAATCAATTATGAATGCTGGACT
>Ga0209592_1000709_pt1 | contig 10435 bp, 8 predicted proteins | sample PPLLak2March2015_2_FD_187251 | JGI IMG/M metagenome (GOLD analysis project Ga0209592, IMG submission 187251) | Freshwater sediment microbial communities from Prairie Pothole Lake near Jamestown, North Dakota, USA - PPLs Lake P8 Core (3) Depth... | ecosystem: Environmental > Aquatic > Freshwater >... | reverse complement strand
TCATGAAGTCCTTTCCCCTTTTCATTATATGCGTGTCTGAATATACGATTTTTTTGAGATTTTGTTACTGAAAGTTATCTTTAAAATGATAAATTTTCCCCCAAATCCTGGCACCAAACTGGCACCGGGCCGAGCGTTAAGAAATTGCCCAGTGGGCAATTTTAGCGAAGGAGCCAGACTGCCGCGGTGGCAAAAGTAGCTTAACCAGGAATATTCGATTGTTCTATCTCATTGAAAGTGTGAGTGTGAGAGCGAGAGCGAGAAAAAAGAGTGAGTTCGCTCGCTCTCGCTCCCGCTCTCACTTGCTGACCATTTTGTAAACATAGCTCTCTGACATATGAATGTAATCCGTCAGCTCTTGAACATTTAAAAATCTTTTTTCTTCAATTGTTATTACTCTTTATTCTTTTTTACCCATATGGAGGGTAATAAAAAATATAAAGAAAAAAAGCCGGGAAAAGAAATCTGTAATGAAAAAAGTGGGGCCAAAAGTAAACTTTTTTTGATACTATACGCCATAATAGATTCGGATATGAGAATTTCACTAGCGAATTATGGATCTGCACATCGGACTCTTTCTTGAATCAAAATAAAACATGACTGGAATCTGTTTTGAGGGTCTTTTAGGAAAGATCACTTTTTTGTGACCCCATTCTATTCCAAACCAATTACCGTAACCCAGGAGTGACCAGAATCAATCTGTTGAAGTTTGAATTAATATATTCTTAATGATTGGCAACTTCATTTCACATGGAGGAAGAACTTCTTATTGAAAGATCCTACCTTTAACCAACTATCCATTCGTTTACTCATTTTTAAGCACATTTTCGATTATTCTTAAACATATCGTTCCAATAAAGGTCGTATCGCTTATCGGTAAGATTGAAGTCTTCTTTCTGATTCTCAAAAATCATATCAGTTGAAATAAATGTTTTAAAGTGATATATTTCTTTCCCCATTTCACGAAATTCTTCCTTGAACCCCAATCCTATTCCTTCTTTAAATCGTCCAAATATTCGGTTTTTTTCGTCGCTGCTTTCCGGTGTTACCTTTATAATTTCCAAAGAGTTCACTGAAATAAATCGTTTTAATATTAGATTGAACTATTTCTAAAAGGTTTAATAGCCCGGCAAATATATTTTCGATATTTGTTGAAGTGATTAAAAAAAACCGAGATGAGGATAATCTATTGTTTTATAAGTTGGCCTCTGATCTCCCCGTCAGGAAATGTTGCTGAATGAATATTAACATAGTAAAGATCTGCATTCAAAGCAGAATCCTGTGAGGCTGTTAATACAGGAGAAGTATAATTGATGGGTGATTTTATTGGCGATGGGAAAGGGAATATCACATCTCCCACAACTCCAACAGGCGCTTTATGAATGTGACAAATTGTTGCTGTAAGGCCCGAATAAGTAACAACAATTGAAAATATTTTGGTGTCTTTATTATATGTCAGAGTTGCAGCGCCTGTTGCTACAGACGAATTTGGCGGCGTTTGACTTGCTCCATTTATTGTAGCTTTGAATACGACATCAGATGAATTGCTTTTTTCGCAGGATATTGCAATAATTAATAAACAGACTAAAAAAGCAAATTGAATTTGCTTCGGGACCCGACTTTTTCGTTGTGAAAAGAATGCAGTTGAATGAATCTTTGTTTTCATAGTTTCTAATGTTTAATATTAATAATCTGATATTGCATGTATATGCCATTACATTTATGTTATCTGAAAATTTCAAAATGTATAATTCGATTAACCAAAAACCTGATGTTAAACAGGTATTCCAGCTTTTAATGATTCAATATCCCATTTGGCGGCTTTTGAGCCAATGTCAAAAGTTTCGTTCAGAAATTTATAAGCCCTGTTGCCTTCATATTCAGATAGAAAGCTACGTGCCACCACTGATTTAAGAAAGGGTTTAACGCAAGCTTTACCTTACCTATGATCTGCAATTTCATGTGGAGCGAATCGATTGTATCGTTCCAATTTTCGTATCGCAATGATGGCCAGGAATCAATTGAAGTCATGCTGTTTTCTAATATTAATAGTTAACAAAACCATTTTGTTATTGTTCATCACCTATCCGGCACGGTTGGAATCCTTTAACTTATGTGTTATTATTTCCAGAAGAATAACATAATGATATCAATTTTGTTATAGTAACGGTCACAATTGCAAGACATTAATGACCGGGGTCTGGAGTAATTCAAATTTGAGACCAAACTATATACCTACTTAGTATGAGATTAATCTGTTACAAACAAGGTCTTTTTATTTGTCCTCTGATTTTCATGCAAATATTTATCTTAAGCTCCTGTAATACAAAATCATACAATTCAAAGCAGAGTTAGAAAATTGGATATTTTGGGTTTTATCTTGATATGGACTATACCAAAGTAAAAAGTACAATGGATTCTTTACTTAACGCAGGTGACTTAAATTATTATGAAACTACTGATTTACTTGGGACTAAGCAGAAGAATTTATATAAAAATATTTCAGAAATAAGTCCATTTCTTTATGCGAAAGTTAATCTTAGAGGAGCTTATATAATTGATGAAAGGTTAACCAGTATTCAATTAACTCTTTGCAGCAGGTTAAAAACAGGAGAACCCCGGTTCTCATTTAATTGCGCCCTCGAAGATCTCAAGAAAACATTTGAATTATATAAAGAAAAATATGGAACACCTGCGTTGCGCCGGAGTCGTAAGGACAGGCCTTGTATGCTGCTGCCAAATCATGAGCAATAGTCTAATTACTGATATCCAAAAACTTAATACCGACAATGATCGTCATTTTTCTTAATATGAAATAAACTTTTTAATAGTATCATCTGTTAGTCACATGGGTAATAATTCAACCCAATATGTATTAATTTGTTTCATAGTAATTCTTTTAAAAGATTATCAATCCTTAAACAAAAGCATGGCAAGTCTCATTCAGGAGTTTGAATATGACATTTTTATAAGTTACCGTCAGAGAGATAATAAATATGATGGTTGGGTAACAGAGTTTGTGGACAATCTGAAAAGTGAACTCAACGCTACTATCAAGGAAGATGTTAGTGTCTATTTTGATTTGAATCCGCACGATGGACTTCTGGTTACTCATGATGTTGATGCATCACTGAAAGAGAAATTAAAGTGTCTTGTTTTTATTCCGGTAATTTCACAAACTTATTGTGATCCCAACTCATTTGCATGGACTCAGGAGTTTAAAGCTTTTATTAAGGAGGCATCAAATGATAAATATGGACTAAAGATTAAACTTCCAAACAATAATGTAGCAAGCAGGGTTTTGCCAGTCCGTATTCATGACCTGGATATAGACGACATAAAACTTTTTGAATCAGTTTTAGGCGGAACCATGAGAGGTGTTGAATTCATCTATAAGTCACCAGGGGTAAACAGACCCTTAAGGGCCAGGGAGGATAAGCTGCAGGATAATGTTAATAAAACCTCTTATCGCGATCAGATAAACAAGGTGGCAAATGCTATAAAAGAGGTAGTTTCGGGCATAAGAACCGGGAAGGTTTTAACAGATAAAGAGAGCACACATGAACCAGTTAGAGAGGAAGAAACTAAAAAAGAAATAGGTCCGGATATTCATTACAAACCTTCTGTAAGCATTCAAATTGACAGACAGTTACTAAGGAAAATAGAGAATGATTTTCCTTATCCCATTGCACTCGAATTCAGGAGGCTTAATACCAAGGAGTATCTCGCACATGATGGGAAACGATTAATGCAGATCCTTAAAATTTCTGAAACAACTATTCAATTGCTTTCCCTGATATCACTTGTGGATCTGCTTGAAAATGTTACAAAATCTGCAATAAGTGTCCCCGATTCTTTTAAAAGGGATTTTCCGCATCTTTTTTCAGTAACATCATTTGGGAAATGGATTTCGTTTGCCAAAGGTTGTGTTAAGTTATTCCATAACAGCGATGTCGGGATGTTTATAAATGAATTGAAAGGATATTTCTTCGAAAAAGATGGTTCTGAAAGTAAAATTCTTAATTCATTTAATATTCTGACAAATATTCGTAGTGTACTCGCTGAACCTGAATCTGTTGTAACAAGTAAAATGGTTGACGAATACTGCATCGAAAGTGAAATGCATCTGCTGACGATTTTGACGGGGCTGGAATTTCTTATGAATTATTCATTTCTCTATGTTGACCACATAACGGTTAAATACCCCAAATGGAATAATCCCAGTTTTTTTCATACATTCTCAGAGGTGACCGGAAACAGCTCAGAATTCAATGCGTATAGCAAAATTCTCACGGAGATAGTAAATACTCCAGCAATAATTATAGCCAAGGGAAGTGAAGAAAAAGATTATCTCAATCTTGATCCTCTGTTGATCTATTCAAATGAAGGTGAGACAAGGATTGCCGATATTTTTATGTTTACCGGTTGGGATAAAAACAAGACTGCCAGGTTCAAGCCAGTATGGAACGGAGGTTCTTTTGATCTTTCAGGAACTACAATTGAATCAGAAACCATAAATGCTCTGTTGAAGTTTTTTGAATTCTTTGCGGAACAGGCAGTCTTCCTCGATTATAAAGAAAATGCTGAAATATTGAAGTGAATACACGTAAAATGTGGCAACTGAGCTCAGGAGGAATATTCAAAAATGTCAGATGATATCAAAAATATTGAACCGTCACTAGATGATATATTTTCACGCAAAAAAATAGTTGGTGAAAAAGGTGATGATAAGGCAGTCTTGCCTTTCAAGTTCCTTGATTCTTATACACGGGAAGACAAGAATATTTTCTTTGGCCGGGACAGCGAAACAGAGGATATTTTCAGGAAATTCTATTCAGGGAAACTCCTGCTGGTTTATGGTAAATCAGGCACAGGAAAATCCTCCATTATTAATTGCGGACTGGTCTCAAGGATTCCAGATGAAGATATATTTACAATCAATATACGGAGTGGCAGTAAGGCTTATGAAAATTTTGTTTCTACAATAAAGAAATGCTCAAATGCAAAACAGGTTGATCCTTATAATATTCTTGAAGATATATTCTATGAACAATCAAAACCTGTTGCACTTATTTTTGACCAGTTTGAGGAAGTATTTATCCTTTCAGACTCAGTAGAAAGAGAAAAACTTGTTGGGGCGCTGAATGAAATATTAAAAAGCAGGTTAAAAATAAATATTGTCCTTATAATCAGGGAGGAATACTTAGCTGACCTGACAGAATTCGAACCGATTATTCCCGGATTATTAGGAAATCGGATCCGCATTGAAAAGATAAATAAATCATCAGCAAAAGAAGCTATTATTAAACCCTGTCAGGCGTGTAATGTCGGTATTGAAGATGGGCTGGCAGATCTCGTTCTTGAACAGTTAGGATGGCAGTCAGAAGGAGTAGAGCTTACATGGTTGCAGATCCTGATGGATAAATTGTACAAGACCGCAATAGAAAGGGATCCTGAAAATCCGATCATAAGAAATGAGGACCTGACCAATCTGGGAAGGATAGGCAATGTACTTAGTGATTTCCTTGATGAACAGTTACGCATAATGCAACACGGAGATCTCGGGGAAGCAATGGTCAAAGTTATGATCTCCCCGGATGGAACCAAGAAGCAGTTAAATCTCAGTGACATTTCAGAAAATCTGAATGCAACTGGTTATTCATCGGAAAAAAAGCTTATTGAGCAAGTCCTCAGACATCTAATAGATGTGAGGATAATTACAGAAAGGAATGAACTTGGATATTACGAATTACGTCATGACGCTATTGCAGCAAGGATTTACGAAAGAATGACTGCAGTTGAAAAGGAAATGGTTGAAGTAAAAAGTTTCCTTGAAAATAGTTATAAAGTATATAAGAAAAGACAGGTTCTGCTCTCTGAAAACGATTTGAAATACATTGCTTTACATGAAAACAGACTGATATTAAATAATGAACTAAAAGATTTTATAAATGACAGTAAAAAGGAAGGACAAAGAGCCAGGCTGAGAAGAAGAAATTTTGCGATAGTAGCAGCTGCCAGTATAATTATCGTATTATCTTCTTTTACACTTTGGGCTTTCATTGAAAAAACTAATGCTGTAGAACAAAAGAAAATTGCCGATGGACAAAAAAATGAAGCACTAAAAGCTAATGCTGAAGCAGAAGAAGCCAGGCAACTGGCGATGGATGGGAAGAAAAATGCCGAAAAAAATGAAGCAATTGCAATAGAACAAAAAAAATTGGCAGAAGAACAACGACAGGCAGCATTGAAGGCAAACAGGGAGGCTGAAAATTCCAGAAAGCAAGCTCTTTCGGAAAAGAATAAAGCAGAAGAAAATGAAGTACTTGCTCTTACAGCAAAGCAACAGGCAGAAACTGCAAGAAATGAGGTTATTAAAGCCGGAAACCAGACAAGGTTCTATCTATATTTATTCAATGGGAAAGAATTAGCAAATAAATCTGTGATTATACAGGGAAATGATACTCTCAGGGGATTATTATCATTAACCGCCTATGATCTGGCTACATATGGTTATGAAAATTTTAAAAAAGGAGAGACCAGGATAAAATATGATAACGAGATACTGGCTGCACTCCAGAAAGCCTACTTATTATTTGAACCGGATTCTCTTATCAGTGGAGAAATATGGGCAATTGATTCAAAAAATAATAAAATTGTTTATAGTAACAGACCCGGGCAGCTCTATGTTTCAAAACTCGAAACGAAGAACATGGAAAAGCTTCCGGTTCTGAAAACGGAGTCTAATATTAAATTACAAACCGAATCAATAGTTCGCTCGCTATCTTTTGACGTTATGGCTAAAAGAATAGCCTGCGGAACAATTGATGGTAATATAACACTCATTGATCATTTGGATTCAGGTCCTTTACTACAAAAAATAATTTACAACCACAACAATAACAGGGTCCTCTGTCTGACCTTTGTCCCTGGAAAAGACTGGTTAATATCTTCTTCAACAGACAAGACCATACAGATCTGGGATATAAATCAACAAAAGAGCCTTAAGATACTGTCTGTAAATGAGCCTGTACAAAAATTTATTCTTGTAAATTCTGATCACCTAATTTTTACAAATTCTACCGGAAATATATTCGATTGGGATTTGAAAAACACTGAAAAGCAACCTGAAATAATTTTCAGAAATGAAAACCATCATCCCATTAATAACCTGGCATACAATTCAGATCGCAGATGGCTTGTTGCTTCAAGTTTTGGTAATATAATGATCTTTCCATATGAACCGGGACAGGCAGGGAAACTGAAACCCGAACAATTTGCATTGAATCATAAAGCAGTCATTTCCAAGTTAGATTTTAGTCCTGATAATAACTGGCTTGTTTCGGGTAGCACGGATGCTATAATGATCTGGGATATGAGAGATATTAAAATTAACGAAATCGACAAAATAATACCTGTTGTCATTGAAAATAACAAGCAGCTTTTTTCACTCGCATTTGATGAGGAGAGCAAATATGTTATGTTTGGCGATAGCAAAGTTTTGCATATATATCCTATTGATATTCAGAGTATATATTTAAAACTTAAACTTATTATGGGGAAGAGGGAACTTAGTGAACAGGAGTGGAATTTTTATGTGAAGGGTGACGTGGAAAAGCCCGATAAAAAGTAATTTATAATATACTGTTTCATACATACGAAAATGTCTGTTATGAGAAAATTTACAAACACTGTGTATCTGAGCATTCTGGCTATATTCTTAATTTCAATAAACAGCAGTGCACAGGTAGCAAATTGTTCTGAAAATTATGAAGCAGCATTAAAATTATATAATTATGGAATGGCTGATTCAGCGCTTAACGTTTTGAGACCGTGCCTTGGAAATACAAAAGCCATAGTCAACATTACAAATGAAACAAGTGCGAAAATTTTTCGACTTGCAGCTTTAGCTAGCATCATGAAAGGAGATCCGGGGAGAGCTGAAGAGTACGTCAGACAGTTGCTCAAATATCAGCCTGATTATAAAAACAATCTAACGGACGATGATCTTATGGAATTCCGCATGATGGTTAGTAAAACATATTCTCAGCCTGATCTTCGCTTAGGTGTTATTGGCGGAGTAAACATGCCTTTTTTAGCACTTCAGAGGAAGTACTCAGCATATGAAACTGACTTTAGTGAAAATTATTCTCTTGAGAAAAGTATCGGATACCAGATTGGCTTCGCCATTGAAAAAACACTTTCAAAGAAGTTTTCACTTAATATTGAAGCAGGAATCACCCAGATTCTATTTAAATATTCGGTAGCCGACAGTCTTGGCAATGAATATAGTTATAATCAGAATTTAAGATATGTTGAGATTCCAATAGTTATAAAATATTATATTACGACTGGTCATTTTAAACCATATCTGCAGGCAGGTTTAACAGGAAGGATATCTCTAAATAAGATCAAAAAATCAGATACTTATGGAAGATACTGGTTTACAAATTCGTCCAATTCGGAAAAGATCCTAACCACATTTATGACAGATTTCGAACAGGCAGGGCTTGTACTTGGAGGCGGAATCGGGTATGATATGAAAAAAATAAATCTTGTTTTGGATTTCAGATACAACCACAATTTTAAAAGTTCCAAAGAGATTTCAAAATTCGATAATGTTGCAGGGTATGATGCCATTTCCCCTGATGAAAAATTTTATTATACAGATGATATCAGCCTGATAAATATTAGATATATTCAGATTTCAATTGGATTTTTGTATAATCTGAAATATAAGGTCTATTAGTAAGTGTGTGATTATTTTAAGGGTTTTTCAAACACCTTACGATTATTTTTTCCCAGGGTTCTTTACGCATCTCACTGAATTGCGAAATTCCTTAAAATCAGGGAAGAGACTGAGAGCTTCAGTATTATTTGAGATGTATTGATCATAAGCATTACTATTGATATAATATTCAGTGGAAGTCCACCATACGCCGTAAGTGCCTAAACCGTAATAATCACCGGAACCTGTATTTCCACCTGGAAGTGCAGTGAAACCGCTTTCATTTGTCGCGCCAAGGTTAGGATCCGACCAGTGTGCTAGTCCTGGTTCTTTTAATGAGGCGCCTGCTACAGCCGCTCCACCCAAATGCTCAGCCAGAGTAGCCCATTCTTTTTGAGTTGGTATATGCCAGCCGACGGGACATATCCCCTGCGTGGTACTTATAAGCCCGGAATCTGATGGATTATATTGCATCATTTCGTCCCACCGGTATAAACCACCATAAATATCACAATTGGCTTTCGTATCTAAGTAGCAATATTTTTCAATAATTCCATTGTTACTAGCACTTTTATCTAAAGGGATATTAGTTCCAACATTAAGATTTTCTGCCATCCAAATCTGTGAGCCAATCCTGACCACTTTATAGTAATTACCATCATGGTCACGAACTCCATTAAGGCTAACCGGTATTTTTATTTCCGGTAATGGCACCAGGTTTGCAAAAGAAAATATTGTAATATTTTCATAATAAATGTTTTTTGACAAAGCAGATTTGTTGATAGTTACATTAATAATCATGGTATCATTTGTTATATCACCGGTACGGGGAGATAAAGTTATCCAGTCCTGACTTGGTATGATAAAGTAGGTAAATTTGCCTCTACCCAGATTGGATATTGAAAATCTGAGGGTCGTAGAATCAATACTGAAATCCAAAAAAGTGACAGAAGGTTTGGGTACCGGAATTCCATTTAAAGAAAAATCAACATGGTTAGTTTCAGCTGAAATTACTTCCATATTTTGCGTGATGGAATCATAGCCCAGTTTCGAAGCTTTAATTACATATTGTCCGGGAGTTAGATTTTTAAAAAGAAAAGAACCATCATTTCCTGTTCTAGTTGATTCATTCGTACTAATTAATTTGGCAGATGCTCCCTGGATAGGCTGACTGGTTTCAGCATCGGTTACAATCCCTGTAATGTCGCCATGCAGAAGTATTTCCTGGGGTTTACAGGAAAATGGAATTCCAGCAATAATGCTTAATATAAGAACTCCTATAAATTTTCTGGTTGTCATTATTATTCAACTGTTTTCTTATTTTGTCAAATATTTTCTCAGTCTTCAGATACATTGATTGATCTAGGTTTAAAACGTTTATGCGATGATTTTTGTTTAACCTTCTTACATAATTATTAAAGTTATGGAGCCGGGAAGATGTATTAGAGATACCAGGCTTAAACCTGGCGCATAAAAAAACACCTACACATTTTTTGAGTGTAAGTGTTTGATTTTCATGTGGGCCCAGCTGGGATCGAACCAGCGACTCCCTGATTATGAGCGTTAAATGAGGATTTCCAGAGGTTTACACAGATTTGTATCTGTTTGTACCAGTTTATTTTGTAACAGAATAATAGTAAAAGATTACACGGGTTTATACCAATATGGCGGAAATACTGGTACCAAAACTGGCACCAGAATTGTTTT
>Ga0209592_1000707_pt1 | contig 10452 bp, 9 predicted proteins | sample PPLLak2March2015_2_FD_187251 | JGI IMG/M metagenome (GOLD analysis project Ga0209592, IMG submission 187251) | Freshwater sediment microbial communities from Prairie Pothole Lake near Jamestown, North Dakota, USA - PPLs Lake P8 Core (3) Depth... | ecosystem: Environmental > Aquatic > Freshwater >... | reverse complement strand
CTCCCTCGGATTGAGCTTCCTCGGGGAGAAGCTCTCCCAAAAGAAAGCCACCCGGCGACATACGTTCGGGTTCAAGAGGACGGAGATCTTCACGGCTCTCATAAATTCCCTGTCTCTGGTTGGCATTGCCTTTTTTATTGTGATGGAGGCACTGAAGAGAATATCATCACCTCCTGAATTGTCCTTAGGACTGATGCTGGGAGTTGCCACAATCGGGCTCCTCGGTAATCTCTTTTCAATGGTCATCCTGGGAAAGAAGGAAAACAACCTAAACGTCAAAGCGGCCTATCTCCATCTCTTTTATGATGCGATTTCCTCCGTGGCCGTCATTGGTTCGGGCCTCCTCATCTTCTTAACCCGTTGGTTCATAGTGGATCTGGTCGTTAGCCTACTCATCGCTGGCATGGTCCTTTGGAGCGGTCTCGGAGTCATCAAAAGAACAATCCATATTTTCATGCAAGGTGTTCCCGAAGGCCTCGAATTTGACAAAATCCTCGAGGATATTTTGAAGGTACCAGGAATCAGCAGCGTACACGGCCTTCACATATGGTCAATTGATTCCTCCGATGTTTTCCTCTCCTGCCATGTCTGTATAGAACAGACTGACGGAAAAAGAGACACCGACAAGATTATCCAAGACATCAATGAGATGCTTCAACAGAATCATCGTATTCATCATACCGTCATCCAAGCGGAAACCCAGAATCTCTGCGGAATGGATGTCCTTTGTAACAAATGAAGGGGGCTTTATTGAAGGGTTATGTAGAAGCCAAAGTGATTCAGGAAATCAAATAATTAGCTGGCTGTCACTTATGAATTCCGTTCCAAGCATTCCAACATCGAGTTTCACAAATGAAACGATATTGAATATTCCTTCTGCCACGGAGATCGCCCAATTTCTTTCAGAAGAATATGGGCGGATTGATTTCCCTTCTTCGGGAGTCGAAAGATTTCGGGAAATTTCTTGATGAAAAGTCTTAAACGAAACAATAAACAGATTCTAAACCAGTGGATATTCTGGGAACCGGAAAAAGCTCTTGATGAGCGGGTATGGGAGAGAAATGGAGAGAAAAAAATGAAAAGGAAGATTTTTTTGATCAATATTCATTTTATTTTCATCTCGCTTCTTTTTTCATCTCTAAGCTATGCAAACGAGACCTCTCTCACATTGATCTACACTTCTAATAACATGGGGGAGGTGGAACCCTGCCAAACTTGTCCTGAGGCAGGAGAAAACGGGGGATTGCCCCGAAGGTCCCATTTTGTCAATGCCGTCAGGAAAGAAGCCAATGATCTTCTCATCCTCGACGCAGGAGATGCACTGGTGATCGATTATTTCGGTCGAGAAAGCGAGAGAGAAAAGGCAAGAAAAAGGACAGAGGTTGTCTTGAAACTGTATGAGAAAATAGGATACGATGCCCTGAACCTAGGAGATACCGATATTGGATTGGGAGTTGAATATCTAAGGAATCTTCAGAAACGAGTAAAATTTCCTTTCCTTTCGGCAAACCTAAAAGACAGAAAGACAGGAAAACCCCTTTTTAATCCTTATCTCATCAAAGACGTGGGTGGGGCAAAGATTGGAATCATCGGTCTCGTCACTGCGAATATACCCTCTTATCTTCAAAAGGAGATGATGAACTATCTCGTTGAAGAACCGATTAAAGTGGCCATCAATATGGTGCAGGGTCCAATGTCTCATTGTAGCTATATTTTCGCCCTGGCTCATCTCACCCCCTCGGAGATTGAATCCCTTGCGAAAAGAGTTCCGAAGATTTCTATCATCATCGGAGGACAGGACCGTTCTTTCGTTTTTCCAAACAAGATCAACCGTTCGATACTGGTCCAGGCAGATGCTTTCGGATTCCATGTGGGTAAAATGAATTTGAGGCTGGTTAAAAGATCTTCAGAATGGGTTGATGTGTTGCCAAGAACGTTGCTCCAGAAAAATATTGAAGAGATTCAGAGGAAGATAGAGGATTCTCAGGATGAAAAAGAGACAAGGAACCTTAAGGAATTAAGGGAAAGGTTGATTGACCAGCAGAGAAAATTTCCAGATACCAAAGGCAGAAACACCTATGAAAATGTATTAACCCTGATGCACCCGAAAATGGAATCGGATAAAGAGGTCGAGAGCTTGATCGAATCGTCGAGAGATCAACTAAAGCGTCCGATACCCTGACACTTGTTTAACCGGGTGGCATAGGAAATCATTATTCTTGAGATGAAAAAAATTGATAGGGCAGGAGGATACAAAAAATGGCTGAAGAACAAATCACTAGAAAACTCTCTTTTTTAGATCGGTTTCTGACATTGTGGATCTTCCTTGCGATGTTCGTTGGAGTGGGTTGGGGATACCTTTTCCCTGGAGTGGTCAACTTCTGGGATAAATTCCAGGTTGGGACGACCAATATTCCTATTGCCATTGGTCTCATTCTGATGATGTACCCTCCCCTGGCCAAGGTCAGATACGAAGAGCTCGGCGGAGTCTTTCGAAATTATAAAGTCCTTGGCCTTTCTCTCATTCAGAACTGGGTTATTGGTCCAATCCTCATGTTCATTCTGGCCGTCCTCCTCTTAGGGGGGTATCCCGACTACATGGTGGGTCTCATCATGATCGGTCTGGCCCGCTGCATTGCCATGGTCATTGTGTGGAACGATCTGGCTTCAGGAGATAGAGAGTACTGCGCTGGACTGGTAGCTTTTAATTCAATCTTCCAGGTTCTTTTCTTCTCGATTTACGCTTACATCTTTATCACGGTCCTCCCTCCGATGCTCGGTTTGAAAGGGGTCGTTGTCAATATCACCATCGGCCAGATCGCGGAGAGTGTTTTCATTTACCTCGGGATTCCCTTTATCGCCGGTGTTCTTTCCAGGCTGATCGGCCTAAAAACGCTGGGACGGCAATGGTATGAAGAGAAATTCGTCCCGAAAATCAGTCCCATCACGCTAATTGCCCTTCTTTTTACCATCCTGGTTATGTTCTCGCTCAAAGGGGAGTACATTGTTCGGTTACCGCTCGACGTGGTCCGCGTGGCGATTCCATTGTGTATCTATTTCGTGGCCATGTTCTTTGTTTCTTTTTATCTTTCGATGAAGGTGGGGGCAACGTATGAACAATCCACAACTTTGAGTTTTACGGCCGCATCAAACAATTTCGAGCTGGCCATTGCCGTAGCTGTTGCGGTGTTTGGAATCAATTCAGGCCAAGCCTTCGCAGCAGTCATTGGTCCTCTGGTGGAAGTTCCTGTTTTAATCAGTCTGGTCAATGTAGCTTTATGGTTTAAGAGGAAATATTTCCCCTGTGCCGTAGAAACGCCAACCGGGGTTTGTCATGTGACCTGCAAACCATGACTTTGATTTATAGACAACGAAACGACCTTACTCCACCGCTTCTGTGTACTTTGGTCTCTCGACAAAAATGATGATTAAAGTTAATATTTTAACCAATCGGGAAGGCTGAAAGTGCAATGAGTCTTTTCTAGAGATGTCCCGGTAGAAGAGAATAACCGTGAGAAAGTTCTTGCTGCCCTTCTCTATTTTCATTCTCTTTTCTCTCCCAGTGGATGGCGTTGGACAGCCCTCTTCTTCCATTCCGATCTATCTCTTCTACGCAGAAGATTGTCAAGCCTGCGGAGGGATCCTTCAGGGGTACCTTCCCGGGCTTAAGTCCATGTATCCCTTTTTGGAGATACAAACCTTCGATGCAGGAGATCCGGCTTACTATGAGGCGCTTTCCAGACTGGAGAAAAAGTTCAATCGAAGGGGGAGTGAGTTGCCGGTCCTCTTCATAGGAGATCAAGTCCTCTCCGGCGAGAAGGAGATCATGGAGAGGCTGGACCCCCTCATCCTCGATTATCAGATCAAAGGAGCCCCCGCCCTTCCTCCTCTCCAGACCTTGGTCGTAGCAAAACCTTCTGAAAAGGCCTTTTCTGTGGAGCTCGCTTATTTTTATCAAAAGGGGTGCCCAAAATGTGACCGGGCTGGCTATCTGCTTAAATATCTGACTAGGAAATACCCTAATCTCAGGATTAGAGAGATGGACCTCAACACTTCGGATGGGAAGCGTCTGAATGAATCCTTGTCAAATCGGATCAACCTCCCTGTGGAAAAACGTCTGATTGCACCGAGTATCTTTATAGGAAACGGTTTCCTTTCACCCGAGGAAATCACTGAAACAAATGTTGAGTTACTGATTCAGAAATACGAAAAAACAAGTGCTGGTGTTAGTGTGAGTGACAGTAAGATTTCAAAACCGACACCTTCACTGACCCCCTCACAAGATGAAATCAAAAAGGCCGAAGAGACCATCGTAGAGCGTTTTAAATCCCTCGGAATTTTCGCCATCCTCGCAGCAGGTCTCATCGAGGGATTGAATCCTTGTTCTCTTGCCACTTTAGTCTTTTTTATCTCTTATCTCGTGATGATGGGCCGAAGACGAAAAGAAATCTTCTGGGTAGGGATGGGTTTTACCGGAACTGGGTTCGTAACTCATCTATTGCTGGGTCTTGGGATATTAAGTTTTGTCCAGCATCTATCTTTTCTCTCGTTATTCTCGCGGATCGTCTACCTGATCACCTTTCTATTCGCTCTTTTCCTGGGTATCTTGAGCCTTTACGATTACATTCAACTGAAGAGGGGCCGACCCTCCAAGATGAAACTCCAGGTTCCAAATTTTCTAAAGAAAAAAATTCATCAGATAATTCGTAAAACAAGTGGAAATCTGGAGGCGGACGGGGAAGGACAATCCGTCCGTTTATTAATTGCTGCGATCATCATCGGTTTCGTAGTTACCCTTTTACAATTTACTTGTACCAGCCAGGTCTATCTGCCCACGATCCTTTTTGTGACCAATATTCCCTCGCTCAGGGGAAGTGCTGTCTTCTACCTTATTTTATATAACCTAATATACATCGCCCCATTATTGGTCATCTTTGGGATCGTCTACTGGGGGGTCACTTCAGAACAATTATCCTTCTTTCTCCAGAAGAGGGCATCGACCATCAAACTTCTAACCTCCCTCTTCTTTTTCGCGTTGGCGGGGATATTGATTTTTACCTTTATTTAGGTCATAAATGTTACCCAATTCCTATACGTTAATGGAGATTGTATAAAAGGGAGGAAAGATGAAACGCAAAACCATTCTTTTCGGATCCATCGGAGCGGGCTTACTGGTTGTAGCGCTCTTTCTTTACTTTTTCTATTTTCAGAGCCCCAGCCACCAGGTCCTGGCCCAGGTCAATGGTGAAAAGATCACCGTTGAGGAATTCAAACAGGAAATCTCTAAGGTAGAGGACCCTTTAGGACAGATGTATAAGGAGGAGCCCCAACCCTTCCTCGAAGAGATCATCGTCAAGAAGCTCCTTTTGCAGGAAGCGAAGAGAGAAAGCATCTCCCCCCCGGTCAAAACCTATAAGGATAAAGAAAAGGATGCTCTATCCCAGGAGGAATTTCTGATTTCCGAGCTGATGAAAAAGAAATTTTCTACCCCTCCAAGCGTAACGAAAGAAGAGATCAAGAACTTCTATGCCATGTTCAAGACCCAGATGGGTGGAAAAACCTTGGACCAGGTATCTCCCGCAATCGAACAGCTTATTCGTGAAGGAAAGCAACAGGAGCAGGTGAAAGTCTATGTTGGAGAGCTCCGGAGCAAAGCAAAGATTGAAATTGATCAGATTCGCCTGCAAAAGATTGCAGCCAAGCCACCTGAATCAAATACCGAGGAAGAATTTAAAAAGGCTCTCGCCAGTGGAAAACCCGTTCTCGTCGATTTTGGAGCGAATTCTTGCGTTCCTTGCCGCCAGTTGAGGCCCATTCTTAAAGACGTGAGAAATGAATACTCAGGAAAGGCTGAGGTTCTGGTCATTGATGTCTATAAATATCAAACTCTGGCCAAGGAATATAAAATCATGCTGATTCCCACGCTGGTCTTCTTTGACTCGAAAGGAAAGGAAGCCTTCAGACATATGGGGGTTTTGGACAAGGAGAAGATCGTAGCGAAACTGAAAGAGATTGGAATGGCGTCCTAAACAAATTTCAGATCGCAAATTGCAGATTGCAGATTGAAAAAAGCCAAATAAGAATTGAAGAGTTCGGAATGGGAGACGACACCACAAGACTTAAAGTCTCGTTTAGTTATAGGTTTAACTTTAAAATCTGAAATTAATTTGGTTGGGAGGTCGGAGCAATGAGTTAAGAATTTTAAGGTAACCGGTATACTACCGGTTCCTAGACCCCTCAGGAGCCTCCGTAACCGATTTTCGCTTTTCCACCTTCAACGATGATCGGTACCTCTCGAAGGCCACCGGAATACTTCAGCATCTCCTCCAACTTGTTGCTGTCCGACTCCACATCATAATAGGTTGCTTTTTCTCCATAGGCTGACCTAGCCTTCTGGGTATAGGGTCAACCTGCCTTTCCGTAGATGATCACCTTCTCCTTGGTCATAGACCCTCCTTTTCAATTTGTATTTTGGTGGCAACACACAGTTGAATTAGGTGAGAATGTCGTCCAAAGTCCGATCAGGACGAAGTCCTATAAGGAAATCTTTGCACGGTGCACACAGAATCCCATTCGTCACGAATCGATCTTTCCCACGATAGAGAAGGAAAGTCTTACCTTTTGGGTATTCCTCCCTAAATGATCGAAGCCCGCGCAGATCTTCAGGCCGGATCTTTTGTGTATTCTTGACTTCGACGGCCCAAATCCCGTCCGGTCCATAGACAACAAAATCCACCTCCACACCGGATCGCGTCCGCCAGAAGAAAAGTTCCCTTTTCATCCGCGAATAGGCCGTCCACGCTCTCAGATGCTGGGCCACCAACCCTTCAAGGGCTTGCCCTTCTATTTCCTCTGGGCGATCCAGAGGGCCATGTGGCCTCAGAGATCTGAAAACACCCGTGTCGAAAAGATAGAACTTTGGATGGACGGCTAGTGTCCGTTTTGCCCTTTTGGTGAAGATTGGCAGGCGCCAGCCCAATAATATGTCCTCAAGAATTCCCACATAACCTTCTACGACCTTGCGTTCCACCTCACACTCCCGAGCTACATTACTGACGTTCAGGACTGAGGAATGGGAAAAACTAATGGACTCCAAAAACCTGGAGAAATTACCAATGTTTCTCACCAGCCCTTCCATCTGGACTTCTTCCCGGAGATAAAGAGCAGCATAAGAACGCAAGACTTCGGTGGGACTTTCAGAGGCCTCGACGATTGGCAAGAGTCCATGTTGAAGTGCCTTGTTGAAGTCAAACCGTTTTCCAAGCTCTGCTGCCATAAAGGGGTGAAGGGTATGCAAAAGCGCTCGGCCTCCCAGCAAATCCACGCCTGTTCGTTTAAGTTTACGCGCACTTGATCCAGTCAATACAAATTTCCAACCCTTTTTCGCCTCTATCAGGCCGTGAACCACCATTAAAAGTTCCGGAACCCTTTGAATCTCATCGATGACAAGACAGCCTGACCGTGGACTTGCATCCACCATTTCCCTAAGACGTTCTGGCATTGCAGAAAAGAGGCGAATTCTCTCTGGATCGAGTAGATCAACGTAAATAGCATCCTTGAAAGATTGATGTACAAATGTGGATTTGCCTGTACCGCGGGGGCCGAAGAGAAAAAAGCTTGTTTTTGGAGGTTGAAAAAATCGGTCTTTTATTTCCATATTGCGACTCAAAATGGAGGTTTAAATTCCTTTTTATCATATCTTGGATTTACAGTCAAATACATAAATCTGCGTGCCTTTAAGGAACAGGTTTGATTCAATCCTTAAAATCCCAGCCCATCTTTTATTTGCTTCCTATCTGCGCAATCTGATTCGCACCTCCCCATTCAATCTGAGAAGCTTAATGCACACTTGACTGAATTCGTCTTGAGCATCCTTTTCTAAAAAACCTAACAGCCATAAAGGGTTACCAAATATTTTGATGAATAGCTTTTTCCGGCACGACCCTTGCTAAATCAAGAGCAGTATGAAGATAAAACTGATCGCACCGCATGAACAAAGTGAGGACACTATCTCCAGTGCTCAAACCTTCAAAATTCAGAAGGTCAACCTTCCCCTATTGGCCGCTCTCACTCCTCCCGGGCATACGGTTAAGATTGTGGATGAAGCGTTCGCCGCTGACGATATCAGTGAAAAAGTAGATTTGGTGGGTATCACTGTGATGACCGATCTTGCCCTAAGAGCCTATCAGATCGCTGACACCTATCGACAGCGAGGGGTAAAAGTGGTGATGGGCGGCATTCACCCCACCATTCTACCCGGTGAAGCTTTGCAGCACGCCGATGCTGTTGTCATCGGTGAAGCGGAAGAGGTCTGGCCAAAACTTCTGTCGGATGTTGCTTCCAGAGAGATGCAAAAGCTATATCGTGCCAACAAAATCAGTGACCTCAGCAAAATCCCAATACCCCGACGAGATCTCTATCCTACGACGGGACACGAAGGCTATACCCCTTTGGCGTTTGGAATTGAGACAGCTCGCAGCTGTCCATATGATTGCGAATTCTGTTCAATTGGCTCCGTCATGGGCCGTCAATATCGGCCCCGGTCAATCCAAGATGTGATCGGTGAGATGGAATCCATCGAATCCCGCCACCTCTTCTTCGTAGATGATGCCCTTGCCCTTAACCGGCCAACTGCCAAAAAGCTTTTTACGGAGATGATTCCCCTCCGGAGGAAATGGGCCGGTCAGGGACCAGTTTCATTGGCCGAGGATTTAGAACTATTAGAATTGATGAGGCGCTCAGGGTGTGTGGGGCTTTTGATTGGATTCGAATCGGTCCAGAAGGAAACACATGATGGAATGAAAAAGATAAGGAACCTGAAGATAGATTTCTCCGAGGCTGTACGCCGATTCCACGGCGAAGGGATTGCTTTATTGGGTGCATTCATTTTCGGCTTTGACCACGAAAACAAAGACGTCTTTGATCAGGCCCTTGAGTTCTCAATCAAGAACCGTTTGGATTGCATGGAACTCAGAATTCTGACTCCTTTTCCTGGAACTCGTTTATACGCTCGCCTTCTAAAAGAAGGCAGGTTGTTTGTTCCCAATTGGTGGCTCCATGGATATCCTCCTGATACCCTTCTCTTCCAACCAAAGGGTATGACCGGCGAAGAACTCATTGAAGGCTTCAGCCGTCTGAACCGGCAAGCTTATTCATTTGGTTCCATTATGAAAAGATTCTTCGGCATGAGTCCACGGAAGAGGACTGCAATGAGATGCTTGGTTTACGCAGGGATCAATTTAGCCACTCGAAAACGGTATTTGAAAGGACTGAGCATACCCCAACCGTTTAGGGAGATTGCGGATTCGGGAACAATCCAAAAGATGTCGTCTGCATAATTAATTTTGGGTGGACTGAAAAGATTAACAATGGATCAAACAACTTCACTGATTCAGCCTTCCCCTTTTATGGGTATCTTCCTTCTCCTTATCCTTGGAACTCTCGGATTACCATTTCCAGAAGATACCACTTTAATACTGAGCGGGTTCTTAATGGCTCAAGATATCATTCAATCACTTCCTGCCCTCTTAATCATCTATCCGACCCTTTTAATGACAGATTTCTTACTCTATTGGATTGGGAAAAGGTATGGCAGAAGAGTGGTAGAACACAAAATATTCCATCGGATCCTGTCACTCAATAGACTTCTAAAACTTGAGGAGAAATTTCAAAAATGGGGCATCTGGGTTGTGTTCTTCGGAAGACCCTTATTAGGAGTTAGGGCTCAGATATTTCTGGTAGCGGGAGTGATGAGAATGCCTGCGCGAAAATTTCTATTGGCCGATGCTCTCTCCGCACTGATCACCATGGCGATCATGATTGGAATCGGTTATTTCGGCGGTTCTCAAATCCAACTATTAAAGGAGGATCTGGCAAGAATGAACCGCATGATCATGTTTTCTGTTGTTCTAATTTTCTTGGGGTGGTCCTTGTTCAGATATTTTCGAAGGAAAAAAATAAGACTTGTTTGAAAGAAAAGGAGAATCTTCCACGCCGCTCTTTCTCAGTCATAATAAATCGTATCGGCTTTCCTTAGCTTTGACAAATGAGGCAAGTTAAATTCTGAGACCGATGGAGGTGTAATATGGCGGAACCATTTCCAACTCTCCCAAGTTGGGTAGGTTGGTTGACCATCGCTCTTGTGATTCTGACCGGAGCCATCTGCATGGCCACGGTCATCACCGGGATCTACACAGAAAAGTGGTGGCTTATGAGCCTTGGGGTCGCCTTCTGTGCTCTTTACTACTTCAAGGTCCTCCGGCGGGTCTTTCAATGAGGTATCACGTTTTGGAGAGGTATGATATAATAAGGCGTCCGTCAGGGTTGGGGGAAATATGCTCACGAATATTTTGAGAAGAATTTCATCCATCAATCGATATCATTGGGCTAAAGGAAATACCGAAGGCCAAAATGGGGAGATTAACTAAGGTATTTGTAACAGGTGGAACCGGT
>Ga0209592_1000703_pt1 | contig 10468 bp, 10 predicted proteins | sample PPLLak2March2015_2_FD_187251 | JGI IMG/M metagenome (GOLD analysis project Ga0209592, IMG submission 187251) | Freshwater sediment microbial communities from Prairie Pothole Lake near Jamestown, North Dakota, USA - PPLs Lake P8 Core (3) Depth... | ecosystem: Environmental > Aquatic > Freshwater... | reverse complement strand
TCTACCTACAAGCCACGCAAGGTAAAGAACCCTGGGGACCTTCTCAATCCAGGAGATGTGATTCATGTGAGGGTGAAAGAACTTCCTACCAAAAAGGACCAGCCTCCAATCCTTTCTCTTGACCAGGAACCTCTCATCCAAGGAGCCTTGCTCTGTCTCGATCCCAAAACGGGTTATGTAAAAACCATTGTGGGAGGTCGGGATTTCAGCGAAAGCCAATTTAACCGGGCCCTCCATTCCCGAAGACAACCCGGTTCCGCCTTCAAACCCATCATTTACGCAGCCGCCCTGGAGAAAGGCTATAACCCTTCCACGATCATTATGGACTCCCCCGTAGAATATGAAGATTATGACGAAGGAACCTATTGGGCTCCAAAGAATTATGATAAGAATTTCATGGGACCGATCACATTTCGAAATGCCTTAGCCCATTCCAGAAATGTGGTGACCGTGAAGATCCTCGAAGATATTGGTGTCGGTTATGTTCTCAAATTCATCAAACGATTAGGAATCGAATCACCCATCAAGAGGGATCTCTCCGTGGCCCTGGGAACTTCTGGCGTCTCCATGCTCGAATTGGCTCAAGCCTTTGGAGTCTTCGCGAACGGAGGGGAACGGGTCAAACCGATTTTTATCAAAAAGATCGTCACCCTAAAGGGTGAGGTGCTTGAGGAGAATTATCCTTATGTGGAACTGGAGGAGAAGGAAGAAGAGGAAGAAGGAGATGGGGAGCCCTCCTCCCCTGTGTTAAGAGAGCGAGTGATCTCTCCTCAACATGCCTTCATCATGACCCACCTTCTTGAAGGAGTGGTTCAACATGGAACCGGTCAGAGAGCAAAAGTCCTCAACAGACCCATCGCTGGAAAGACCGGTACCTCAAGCGACTATACGGATGCTTGGTTCGTCGGATACTCTTCTTCTCTTCTCACAGCGGTTTGGGTAGGCTTCGATGAAAAAACTTCGCTTGGGAAGGATGAAACAGGGGCCCGTGCAGCTCTTCCCATCTGGATCGCGTTTATGAGCAAGGCCCTGGCCAATATCCTTGTAGAAGACTTCAAGACACCCCCGGGAATTGTCATGAAGAAAGTTAATATCGAAACGGGCCTGCTCACTCATGAAGAGTCCAATGAGACGATCATTGAAGCCTTTGTCGAGGGAATGCTTCCGGAAGAGAAAGAGGGTGATAGAAAAGATGAGTCTCCATCTTCACCCGGCATCAGAGACACGCTTCCAAAGGAGAGTCCGAGTTACTGAAGCGGAAGGAGTGAAGGAGAATCAATGAAAGACGAAGAGATAAAAGATACACTTCGAAGTTGCAAGACCGTCGCCGTGGTAGGCATTTCGCCCAAAGAGGATCGCCCGAGTTATGGGGTTGCATCCTACCTGAAATCGAAAGGCTATCGCATCATTCCTGTCCGGCCGGAGGGGGACGAGATCTTAGGCGAGAAGGTTTATCATAGCCTCACGGAAATTCCCGGGGGAATTGAAATCGATGTGGTCGACATCTTCAGAAAATCAGAGGATGTCCCTCCCGTGGTGGAGGAGGCCATCCATCGGGGAGCCAAGGTTGTTTGGATGCAGGAAGGGATTATCAATCAGGAAGCCTCCACAAAGGCTGAGAAGGCCGGCTTAAAGGTGGTCATGGACCGCTGTATGAAGAAAGAACACCAAAGACTTCTTTAAATTCAAAAATTCGAAATTCGAATATCGAAATCCGAGACAAGTCCTAAATCCAAATTACCAAATTTCCGAAACTTTTTATCTTTCGCTTATGAGCTTCGTATTTTGATCATTCGATATTGTTTCGAATTTCGGATTTCGTGCTTCGGATTTAATCTATCTTCCTAGTATGGTCCTTCTTCCATTATACCGTTCTGTATCATATTGAGTGTTGACATCCACGAGGTTCAACTTCCCAATCGCCTCCTGCAGCGGGACCGCAGTGATCTTCCCATTCTGATAACTGACCATCTTCCCACAATCCCCTTTCACGATTAGATCAACGGCAGCGATCCCGAAATACCTTCCCATCCGGCGGTCATAGGCACAGGGAGACCCTCCGCGTTGTAAATGACTCAGGGTGATGCTCCGGGTCTCTATCTTTGTTGCATGTGTAATCTCCCTGGCCAGGAATTCCCCGATCCCTCCAAGCGTTTTATGACCGAAACCATCGACGCCTTCCTCTTTCGTAATCTCAAAGGAACCGGAGGGTTTTGCCCCCTCGGCTATCACAAGGATATCGTAGCGGGCTCCTTTTCTGCGTCCTTCAATCATTAATTGGTTCACCTTCTCCAATTCAAAATCGTATTCAGGGATGAGAATAATATAGGCGCCGCTCGACTCCCCTCCCTCCAGCGCCAGCCAACCTGCATGCCTTCCCATCGTCTCGACGACAAAGATTCTTCTGTGAGATCCAGCGGTCGTTCGGAGCCGATCGATCTCTTCGGTAATGACATTGACTGCCGTCTCAAATCCAAGAGTATAATCGGTTCCAGAGAGATCTTTATCGATCGTTTTGGGGATGCCTACGACGTTCACTCCTTCTAGACAGAGTTTGTGGGCGACGCCAAGGGTGTCCTCCCCTCCTATCGCAACGATAAAATCGAGTTGATAACGCTCGATATTTCCAAGGACGATCTTCGATCGGTTATTTTTGGGATCATAGGGATTGGTTCTCGAAGTCCCCAAGTTTGTCCCTCCGTACCGGTCCCACGTTCTTACCATCTCTTCTGTCAAGGCGCTGATTCTCGGCCCCGGGAAATCTTGGTCGCCCTCAGGTTGCACCAATCCTTTCCAACCGTCACGAATTCCAAGAACCTCATAGTCGATCTTTCTCGTCCTCCGGAGCCGCTCATCCAAGGCCGTCTTCACTACCCATTTGATCGCTGGGTTCAGTCCAGCACAATCCCCTCCACCCGTGAGAACGCCAATCCTCTTCTTTTCCATTCTTTCCTCCAAACCTTCTTGATGTGATTTTTCTTAACTTGAAAAAGAGGGCTTGAGCGCGAATCAAGATTTCAACAGTGAAGCTCGCCCTGTTAGATAACAATCTTCGCGGTCCTTCTCATCTTATCTGACCGCCTGTTGAATACCCTTCACGTCTCCAAATCTACCATCTAACAGGGCGAGGAGCCTCTCTTTTAACCGTCTTCTTAAGACAATTTCTTGCAAAATGTGATCCGATCATTCCCGGGGTGATAGTAATCGGGAATCCTTGCCACTTCTTGAAACCCATGGCGAAAGTAAAACTTCTGAGTCTTCTCATATTGAGGGATGGAAGAAGTATCGATGAGAATCATTCTTCCCTTTTGCTCTCTTACGACTCCTTCCAAAAAATGGAGAAGTTTGGAACCGACGCCTTGTCCCTGGGACCGAGGATCGACGACGATCCAGTAAAGGTCAAAGGTCCCCTGGGTCATGGGGACAGGGCCATAACAGACATAACCGATGGCTTGATCTTCATCCTTTGCCATACAATCAATCCTATAATCTTCTTGATTCGGGTCTTTTAGTACAATATCGATCAACTCCATTGCTACTTCGATCTCTTCACGGGTAAAGACCTGAGTCTCTACGAGTATCGAATACAACTTCTCTCGATCTCTCTCTGCTATAGGACGAATCCTCATCCCCCATCCCTCTTCCACAGGGTGACCGGAACGTGCCCCGTCCCGCTCTAGCGGGATAGGCGGGGTCAAGGGGCACAATATAAAAGTGATTGCCTTGCCGGGAAGCCCCCCGCGTGCCTGTCCCGTCCTAACGGGATGGGCGGGGAGCTTCAATATCGCTTGAAATCTTACCACAAGGCCATAAGGAGAACAATTTCTTTGAATGACCCAAATCCCGATTTAGAAATTGTCATTGCGAGGGAACCGAAGCAATCTCACCTTTTTCAATGAGATTGCCACGCACCTTATCCCGCCTTTAGCGGGACTCGCAATGACCGAATGGTGCGGTGGAGAGCGACTTCAGTCATCTTAAATAGGGAGGCTAAAGCCTCCCCTACCCACGTATAGTACGCATAACTAAGGGATTTCAAAAGGGGGCAGTTGAATTATTTTTGACTAGGAACCAAATTGAAAAAGCCCCCTTCTTCGTAAACCGGTTTCCTATAAAAGGCTTTCAAGCCCGGAGCGATAAATGGCAAGGTGAGGATGATCTTCTGGTTTTCGTCTGTGCTGTAGCCTAAAATCTTCAACATCATGCTATATGGTCTTGTCCCCGGTCGATACCTTCCTTCCTCTAAAGTGACCTTTTTTAATAAGGCTCTTAGGTCTTGGAAATGTTTTGAGTCCAATATCTTTCTCCCCCTCGCCTCGCCAAAAGGATGGTAATATTCCATCAACTGGCCCCTCAATTCCTCAACGTCTGAACCCTGGGGCCATCGATCAAGTTCCTCTCTGAAGTTCCTCAAGGTGGATTCCAGCTTCAATAGCCTTTTATCTGCCTCACCATCTAAAGGTGTTTCCCCATCCCAGAAAACAGGTTTTCCCCCGTCAATCCCGTGCTTATCCGGATCAAGGTAGACCATGGTATTGCTCTTGAAATTTATATAATAAAGTGAGATGTGTAAGTGGGGTGGCTGGACCCATCGATATTCCATGGGGCCCAGGCCCGAATTGCCGGAAAGGGCGACAATCTCGCCCCTCCCTAGAGCCCGAACCCCTTCTCCCAGGTATTTCATCACGTCTCCTGAGATGAGGAACTTCTCGCTAAGAAATGTATCTTCTAAATGGGCATAAACAACTCGATAGGCCGGATTGAAGATATCGGCTAACATGACATAAAGAGTCTCTTTCCAGTCCCTCGTCCTCTGTCTCAAATAAGAAGACGTCATGGGCACGATTGGGGTGAACATAGGGACATCATAATCAAACCCAGGGGAAGCGTTTCCTCGAATATGCCCTTGAAAATCCCCCGGCCCTCCATATCTCGAAAACCATTGAATGGGAGGGCCATAAATGGGGTCCCAGTCCTTTGTGAGGGTGGCATAGTAGTCACGACTCAAGACTTCATCCAAACTTTTTTTGCCTTTTCCAAGGCCGGTGCATCCTGAAAAGAGGGAACTCCCGATCCCTGTGGCAAGAGCGAATTTAAACCCCATCTCCAAGAAATTCCTTCGCGTATAGCCCGCCATCTTAATAAAGCCTCTCTCCTCCTGTTAAAAGAATATCATACAAAATCTTCAAATTTTCCAGGTGAGGAGACTTTTTTATTTTTGAGGTTTGAGAGGACTAAACTCTGTAATTGACACGTTTCGCTCAAAGATGTAGATTTCAATTAGTAGTGGAGAGGATCCGAATCTTGTAAGGTGAGGTTCAATATTTAAATCTTGTGAAATGGAGGTTTGGTTGAAGGCCGTATACACGATTACGCCGAGCTACCTGATCAAAAAGAAGAGAGACTTCACGGCCGGCGTAAAGAGCCTGGAGAAGCTGGGGTTCAAAGTCATCAATAAGAGACCGGTAACCAACCTGCCCTCCATCCGCAGAAAAGTTGCGCAGATCCACGCCGCCTTTTTAAATAAAAAGGTGAAAATCATCCTTGCGCAGCGGGGTGGATACAGCTGCATGAAGCTCCTTCCCTATCTGGATTTCAACCTTATCCGCAACAACCCCAAGGTCCTGGCGGGGTTCAGCGATCTCAGCGCCCTGCTCAATGCAGTCTATGAGCGGACCGGTCTGATCACGCTCCACTCGCCCATGGTCATAAACTTTTCCCCGCCTTCCAGGTTCACGATCCGCTCGTTCTTAAACGCTGTGAATGGGTTCCCAAATAGAAACCTGTTGGAAGGGGTGCCGGTAAAGGTGCACCGCTCTGGAATTGCTCGGGGGCGACTGAAAGGGGGAAATCTGATCACCCTCACTGCCCTCATCGGCACAGAATGGGAAATGGACACGGACGGGACAATTTTGTTCCTGGAAGACGTTGACGAAAAACTGTACGAAGTCGATCGGTATCTTACCCAGTGGATCCTCGCTGGTAAACTGCGAAAACTGAAGGGGCTGATCCTGGGAGATTTCAGAGGTATCAAGGACCGAGATATTTACAAGATCTTATCCAGCCAGATGAAGATCGACTTCCCACTGGTAAGTTGTCCCTATATCGGACACGTGAGGAACAAGATCACCTTACCCGTCGGCGCCCGGGTGGAACTCAACACGATAAAGAAAGCGCTCACCCTTCTATGAATACGGTTTGGATTTTGCTGATGGTGGCAAGCGTTCTCATTTCCTTCCTAAACGGCAGGCTGGACGCGTTTACAAAGTCCATTTTCGAAGGGGCCAAATCAGCGGTCGAGGTCTCCCTCTTCCTTCTGGGCATCGTTTCCCTTTGGCTGGGGATCACCAGGATCATTGAAGATTCGGGGCTGATTCACCGCCTCTCCAATTTCTTTCAATATTTCGTGAGGCGGCTCTTTAAAAATATTCCCCCGGAACATCCGGCTATCACTTCCATCACCCTGAACCTCCTGGCCAATCTTTTTGGGCTCGGGAATGCTGCCACCCCTCTCGGCATCAAGGCCATGCAGGACCTTAAGGCTTTGCATCCGGACGGGGAAACCATCACCTTTGAGATGATGGTTTTCATCGTGGTGAATACCGCCAGCATTCAACTGATCCCCTTCACCGTGATCGGCATCCTTGCGGATTACGGATCCAAAAACCCGTCGGCCATTGTCCTGCCGACCCTTCTGGCAACTTTCCTATCAGCCCTCTTTGCTCTCGGAATCCTGTTCGCGGTCAGGAGGATCCTTAAATGAAAACGGTCAGCTTGATTTCGCAGCTTATCATCCCGCTCTTTATCCTGTTTGCGATTCTGTACGGGTGGGCCAAGAAGGTAAGGGTTTACGATTGTTTCGTCTCTGGCGCAAAAGGCGGGGTGGGCGTGGTGGTCAGGGTTTTTCCATACCTCCTGGCGATCTTCGTGGCGGTCAAAGGTTTTCAAGCCTCCGGGGCCTTTGAATTTGCCGAGCAGCTGCTCCGGGGGCTCCTGGGGGTCTTCCATGTTCCCATCGACGTGGTCTCGATTGCCCTCATCAAACCCCTGTCCGGAAGTGCTTCGCTGGGCGTATTCACGAATATCGTCCAAACCAACGGTCCGGATTCTTTGGCCAGCCTGATTTCTGCGGTCATCATGGGGAGCGCGGAAACGACCTTTTACGTGTTGGCGGTTTATCTGGGTGCAGTGGGGATTAAGAGGACAAGATATCTGGTTCCGGTCTGCCTCATCGCCGACCTGGTCGGCATCATCATCGCAATCAGCATCGTGAAATTCTTTTCTCATTTAGGCTGATGGACTCAAGATGTGCAGGATGCCTGGTTTGAAGAACTTGGTTAAATATTTTTTAATATGCTTATGCATTTAGCTCCTAAATCCCCTAGGAGAAAAGCTGCGGTGTCGTGACAGAAACCGAGTTTCTGTCCTCCGGCTGGTGAAACCGGAGTATCAGTTCATTTTATGCCGAAAATGCGTATGATTCATTACATGCGTCATCATCCAGATCGCCTTTTTTGCAACGGCATATATATGCAGTCGGACCTAGACGGCAGCCAAGGGACGCGTTAGGAGCAAAGTGCACAAGCATTTAATACAATATTCGAGCACCTGGTTCGTAAGCCTTTTAGTCAATTACCTCCGATCTAATTTCTCCCGGTAATCCTTAACTCCGAGACCAACTTCCCATTGAAGGATGGGTGTACTCCGCAATCCAACCAACCTTCCAAGAACATTCTCCAAGAACATTCTCGTTGACTTCTCCATTTAAGGCTCATATACTGCCATCAAGATTTAGGTTCTTCCTTAGTTCCTTGAGTTAACCTAACAACACAACCTTTAACTCACTAGGGGGGAACATAGATTGAGAAGGATTTAGACCCCATTTCTGGTAAGGGAAGGAGGTTTTTGTTTTTAAGGAAGGTTTAAACCAATGACTATGATGAGAATTAAAGACTTTTATGAAGAGGGTGAACGCAAGGGTTTTATGACGTTTGGACGGGTGATCAAAATCCATTTTGAATGGGGGAGAAAAATGAGAAAGTTAGCAGCAGTAGTAATATGTATTGTGTTTGCAGTTGGTGCAGGATACGTTTTTGCTCAGCCATTGAAAAAGCATACTTTTGAGTTAGGGCCTGAGGTTTCTTATATAGTCTACAAGGAACCTGGTCTGATGAAGGAAAAGGGCATGATGTATGGATTAATTGGTTCGTATACTTATCACAATAAAATTATGCTGAAAGCCGATGCAAAGGGCAGCTGGGGAAAGGTGGATTATTCAAATTCTGGGAAAATTGATGACCTAGAAGATTACATGTTAGAGGGTAGAGGGCTGGTTGGTTATGATTTCCCCATAGCACAAGTGCACTCGATTACCCCTTACGTAGGAGTCGGGTATCGCTATTTGAATGATGATGGTTCTGGAAAAATTTCATCGACAGGAGCCCGTGGCTATGAAAGAGAATCAAATTATATCTATAGTCCAATAGGTATGGAGTTGAGTATTCATTTAGGGAATGGTTTATTTGCTACGGAAATGCTGGAGTTTGATTATTTTTGGTGGGGAAAACAAAAAACTCACCTGAGTGACATTGATCCTGGCTATAATGACCCTGAAAATCGACAAAGAAAGGGGTATGGCTTGAGAGGTTCTATGACACTAAGGAAGAAACTTGAGAAGGTTGAGTTTGAAGTAGGGCCTTTCATAAAATTTTGGAGTCTCAAGAAGTCAGATACAGAGCCTATTAAATTCAATGGGAGTTTTACCGGTCTTTATCTTTTTGAACCAAAAAACAATTCTACAGAATTTGGCGTCAAACTTTCAGTAACTTTTTAACACAGACCGGAATATTTAAGATCTCAACTCGATAACACACAAATGATTTGGGGGGATAGGCTTCCGGAGCTGACAAGCTGGTATCTCCTGCCTGGTTTCCCCTGATTCAAATTGCAGGAGGTCATACAAGAGATGACGAAAATGGCAATGGATGACATCCAAAAATCCTTCATTGAGCAGGAAATAAAGGATCTTATCAGCCAGCCTCCCCCTGTGGTACGTTATGATAGCCATACCAAAAAGATTTGTGTAACAAATGATTTCTGTTGTGGCACCATCCCAAAAATCAAAATTATTGCTTGCCGTGAGCACTGGTTTGAAATCTATTGACCTCTGCATCGGCTCAGATGTTGATTATCAGAGAGAGATGATCGAGAAATTAATTCTCAGTAGTGGGAAAAGATGAAATCTCAAAGCCTGCCCAATTACCTACCGGCTAAAATCTCCAGTATTTCCAATCAACTGCTGGAGCCGGTGGGGGGATTTGAACCCTCGACCTACTGATTACGAATCAGTTGCTCTACCACTGAGCTACACCGGCCTTTTTAAACATTGTTTCTTCTTTTACCATGTTTTAGAATAGTCGTCAATCAAGAACGGGGGCTTATTATTGAAAAGATTTTTGATCTCCCTTCTCGTCAGCCTTGTCATCCTTCTCATCCTGTTTACCCAGATCTCCCTGAAAGATCTCTTTACCCTTTTGATACAGATCGATCCTTTCTGGGCCATGTTAGGAGCCGCAGGTTACTTCCTAGCCCTTCTATTTCGTGCCCTTCGATTTCGATGGCTGATCCATTCGAAGGAGATTTCAATCGATGAACTGTTTCGAATCTCTGTATTCTATCATTTATCCCTCATGGTCCTTCCTTCCAAACTCGGGGAGCTCTCCTATCCCTATCTCCTAAATAGGATCGGTGGGATCAGCATGACTGAAGGGCTGGCTTCCCTGATTGCTTCGAGGGTCTATGATTTTTTCATCATCCTGGTGATCTTTCTGTTCTCCTCTCTCGCATTTGAGAACCTTTTCAAGGTCAACCTTCTCTTTGTCCTTCTCCTTACCCTTCTCTTGATCCTTCTGATTCTCGTCGCCTTCTTCTATATGGATCGTCTCTTGATCTTGATCTCTAATGTCTGCGGATGCATATTCAAGATTCTCCGAAAAGAAGAGAGCAAAACGGCCCTATGGGTCCCAAAAAAAATTCATGAAATGTCAGAAGACTTTTATGCCATTAGAGCGAGAAAGACCTATCTCGCCGTTGCTCTGACCAGCATCATTTCCTGGTTCATGATCTTCTTAATGTTTCAAGCTTTTCTCCTGGGATTCGGGGTCGAAATCTCTTTCCCTAAAGTGCTCTTTGGTTCTACCGTTGCGGTTATTGCAAACGCCTTACCCATTGGGGGCATTGGCAACTGGGGAACACTTGAGGTGGGATGGGCTGCTGGTTTTTTGATGACCGGACTTTCCAAAGAGCAGGCGATTGCCACAGGATTCGGCGTTCACATCCTGGTATTTATCACCTGTGCTCTACTCGGATTGCTCAGTTGGTTGACTTTGAAAAAGAAAAAAGCCCCTCTCCGAACGTCTTGAAGTCGAGAAACCACCGGAGAAGGGCTTGAATGGAGTGTGTCTAATAG